>JACCDH010361926.1_pt1 | contig 11945 bp, 11 predicted proteins | sample 7442481 | NCBI WGS metagenome assembly JACCDH01 (sample SAMN15323433, study PRJNA562643) | freshwater metagenome | isolation source: river surface water | place: USA:Blue River Watershed | collected 2017-08-15 | reverse complement strand
TACCTGGGCGAGGAGGGCATGAAGCGCGGCATCCGCGTCAAGACCTCCAGCTACACCCGCCACCACGTGAACATCACCATGACCCAGGCCAAGGCGGTGTCCAACTACACCAACTCCATCCTGGCGAACATGGAAGCCACCGACGACGGCTACGACGAGGCCCTGCTGCTGGACAGCTCCGGTTTCGTCAGCGAGGGCGCGGGCGAGAACATCTTCGTGATCAAGGACGGCAAGGTCTACACGCCCGACCTGTCCGCCGGCGCGCTCAACGGCATCACCCGCAACACCGTGATGCACATCTGCGCCGATCTGGGCATCGAATTGATCCAGAAGCGCATCACCCGCGACGAGATCTACATCGCCGACGAGGCCTTCTTCACCGGCACCGCCGCTGAAGTGACCCCGATCCGCGAACTCGATCGCGTGCAGATCGGCATCGGCTCGCGCGGCCCCATCACCGAGAAGATCCAGTCGGCCTTCTTCGACATCGTCCACGGCCGCAATCCCAAGTACGCCCACTGGCTCACCAAGGTCTGAGGAGCGCGCGCATGATTCCCGTGGTGACCAAGAAAGAGGCCGTGGTCGAACTCCTGGCCAAGGACCTGAACGCCAATGGCGGCGTGTTCTGCCCCAGCCCGGTGGCGGGCATGAAGCTGTGGAACACGCACCCGCGCATCTTCCTGGACGTGGCGCGCACGGGCGAGGCGCGCTGCGCGTATTGCGGCACCGTCTACAAGCTGAAAGACGGCGAGCACTTCTCCGGAAGCCATTGAGCCTTCCCGCATGACTCGCTCGCTGGTCATTGCGCCGCAATGGATCGGCGACGCGGTCATGACCGAGCCGCTGATGCGGCGGCTGGCTGCCCGCGGTGAACGGCTCACCGTCGGCGCGCTGCCCTGGGTGGCCCCGGTGTACCGGGCCATGCCGCAGGTGGCCGAGGTCATCGAGTTCCCCTTCCAGCACGGCGGCCTGCAGTTCAAGGCCCGGCGCCAGCTCGCCAGCCAGATGCAGGGCCGCTTCGACGCGGCCTACGTGCTGCCCAATTCCCTCAAGAGCGCCTTGCTGCCGTTCCTGGCGAGCATTCCCCGCCGGGTCGGCTACCTGGGCGAGGCCCGTGTGGGGCTGCTGACGCACCGCCTCAAGAACCCCAAGGGCAAGCCGCCGATGGTGGCGTTCTACTCGGCGTTGAGTGGCGAGCCCGGCGTGGAGTCCGACCGCCCCCGGCTGTCGATGCCCGAGGGCGAGCCGGCGCGCGCGGCGCAGGCCCACGGGCTGTCGCCCCAGGGCTTCTTCACCTTCGCGCCGGGCGCCGAGTTCGGCCACTCCAAGCGCTGGCCGGCCGCGCACTACGCGCAGCTGGCGCAGCAGCTGGACGCGCCCGTGGTGCTCCTGGGGTCGGGCAAGGACGCGCCGGTGTGCGAGGAGATCGCGCAGGCCGCGCCCGGCCGCTGCCTGAACCTGGCGGGCAAGACCTCGCTCATGGAGGCCATCGCGCTGATCGCCGGCGCGCGGGCGATGGTCAGCAACGACTCGGGCCTGATGCACGTGGCCGCCGCCTTCGGCATTGCGCAGGTGGCCTTGTTCGGCTCGTCCAGCCCGCTGCACACGCCGCCGCTGAACGACCGCGCCCGCGTGATCTGGCTCAAGGACGACCCGTCCTACCAGCCGCCCCTGGACTGCGCACCCTGCTTCGAGCGCGAGTGCCCGCTGGGGCACCACCGGTGCCTGAACGACATCCCGGCGCAGCGCGTGCTGCAGGCTCTGGAACGCTGACCTGTCGATGGCCTGGGGCGAGCTTTGCGGGCAGGCGGAGTACTGGGCTTATCGCACGGCCTCCTGCCTGTCCATTCACTGCCTCGAAGACCCGGCCTGGCTGGCCTTGGCGTTCTGCTGACTCACCCCTTCACCGGCAGCCGCACCACGAAGCAGGCGCCGCCGCCCGCATGGTCCTCGCAGCGCACGCTGCCGCCATGCCGCTGCACGATGGACTTCACCAGCGCCAGCCCCAGCCCCACGCCGCCCGAGCGTTCGCTGGCGCCCGGCAGGCGGTAGAAGGGCTCGAAGATGCGCTCGCGCTGTTCCACCGGCACGCCCGGGCCGCGGTCGCACACGCGCAGCACGGCGACGCCCGCCCGGCCATCGCCCTCGCGCCGAACGTCCACCGTGATCTCGCCCTGGCTGTAGCGTCGCGCGTTCTCCAGCAGGTTGCGCACCACGCGCCGCAGCAGCCGGGGCACGCCCTCGACGACCACGGGCTGGCCGTCCTTTGAATCCGCCAGCTGCGCCCCCGCCTGTGCGCACGCCTCGGCGGCCAGCCCGGTGAGGTCCACCGCCTCCACCGTGCCCACGTCCGCCTCGCGCGCATCCAGCCGGCTGGCCAGCAGGATTTCCTCCACCAGCTGGTCCAGCTCGTCGATGTTGCGCTGGATCTCGGCCTTCACCTTGGCGTCGGCCTCGCCCTCCATCAACGCCAGTCCCATGCGGATGCGGGCCAGCGGCGAGCGCAGCTCGTGCGAGGCATTGGCCAGCAGGGACTTGTGGCTCTTGACCAGCTGCTCGATGCGCTCGGCCGCCTGGTTGAAGCGCCGCGCCAGCGAGGCCACCTCGTCCGACCCCTCCACCGCCACACGGGCGGACAGGTCGCCCTCGCCCAGGCGCTCCACCCCGGCGCGCAGGGACTCCAGCCGCTGCGTGAGGCGGCGGATGATGGGGTAGCTGCCCACCGCCACGGCCAGGGCGACGATACCCAGCATCCACAGCAGGCCGTCGGTGCCACGCAGCCAGGGGCGCGGCGGCGGGGGGCCCTCACCCGGGCCCCGGCGGCGCGGCGGCATCTGGATCACGACGGTGCTGCCGTCCTTCATGGCGACGGGAAACTCGATGCCCTGGCCCGGCACGAACACCGGCCGGGTGCGCGTGCTGCCCAGGACCTGGCCGTCCTCCGTGCGAATCAGCACCTCGCGCGGCGGCGGCTCGTCGGCCGACAGCCGCCACAGCCAGCCGAAGCTGATGGTGATGACGGCCACCGCTGCCAGCACCGCCAGCCAGATGCGCAGGTACAACGGCAGGCGCATGTCAGTCCTGCTGCTTCGCGAAGACGTAGCCCACGCCGCGCACCGTGAGGATGCGCCTGGGGTTCTTGGCGTCCGATTCGATGGCCGCACGGATGCGGCCCATGTGCACGTCGATGCTGCGGTCGAAGGCCTCCAGCTCACGCCCGCGCACCGCCTCCATGATCTGGTCGCGCGTGAGCACGCGGCCGGCCCGCTCGGCCAGCGCCAGCAGCAGGTCGAACTGGTAGGCGGTCAGCTCGCAGGCCTGGCCGCCCACGCTGACGGTGCGCCCGTCGCGGTCGATCTCCAGCGAGCCGAACCGCATCAGGGCGTTGGCCGCCGGCGCCACCGCCTCGCCACGCCGGCGCAGGATGGCCCGGATGCGCGCCAGTAGCTCGCGCGGCTCGAAGGGCTTGGGCAGGTAGTCGTCGGCGCCCAGCTCCAGGCCGATGATGCGGTCCATGGGGTCGCCCTTGGCGGTGAGCATCAGCACCGGAAGCCGGCCGGCCTCGCCGGGCAGGGCGCGCAGGCGGCGGCACACCTCCAGGCCGTCGATGCCGGGCAGCATCAGGTCCAGGATCACCAGCTGCGGCAGCTGCGCGGGAGTGGCATCCTGCAGCTGCGCCAGGCCGCCCTCGCCGTCACCGGCGTGGTCCACGGCAAAGCCGGAACGCTCCAGGTACTCGCCCACCATGCGGGCGAGGCGGGCATCGTCTTCGATCATGAGCAGGCGCTGCATGCCTGCATGGTAGCCAAGCCGCCGCCGCGCCCCGTCAGGCGCGGATCAAGCGCAGGTAAAGGCGCGGTAAAGCCGCGCCAGGCGGCCCATCACGACCGCTGCCGTGGGCGCCGCCTCAGTCCCGGGCGGCCCCTGCCGGCTTCACCCGCGCCGCCAGGGCCACCAGCAGCAGCACCGGCACGCCCAGGGCGGCGGTGGCCAGGAAGAACGGGGCATAGCCGAAGCTGTCCACGAACTGCCCGGAGAACCCGGCGATCCACTTGGGCGCCAGCAGCATCACGGAGCTGAACAGCGCGTACTGCGTGGCCGAATAACTCACGTTGGTCAGGCTGGACAGGTAGGCGATGAAGGCCGCCGAGGCGATGCCGCCGGCCAGGTTGTCCGCCGAGACCACGAACACCAGCGCCTGCACGTCGTGCCCTCGCGAGCCGAGCCAGGCGAACAGCAGGTTGCTCGCGGCGCTCAGGAGGGCGCCCAGCATCAGCACCCGCATCACGCCCAGGCGCATGGCCATGACGCCGCCGACGAAGGCGCCCGCCAGGGTCATGATCACGCCGTACACCTTGCTCACGGCGGCCACTTCGTCCTTGGTGAAGCCCATGTCCACGTAGAACGGGTTGGCCATGATGCCCATGACCACGTCGCTGATGCGGTAGACGGCGATCAGCGCCAGCACGATGGCGGCCTGGCCCCGGTAGCGGCGGATGAAGTCGGCGAACGGCTCGACCACGGCCTCGCGCAGGAAGATGGCGAGGGTACGGGCCGGGGGCAGGGGCCGGTGCGCCGGCTCGGGCGACAGCAGCACGGTGAGCACGCCCACCGCCATGGAGGCGGCCATCGCCAGGTACGCCGCCTGCCAGGCACCGTTCTGGTAGGCCGCAGCGGCCTGGGTGGCAGCCGTGGCGGCGGTCGCCGCCTCCGCGCGCGCCGCGATCCACAGCACGCCCGCCCCGGCCCAGATCATGGCCAGCCGGTAGCCGGTCTGGTAGGCCGCCGCCAGGGCCGCCTGCCGCTCCGTCCCCGCCGACTCGATGCGGAAAGCGTCCAGCGCGATGTCCTGCGTGGCCGACGCGAAGGCCACCACCAGGGCGCACGCCACCACGGCCTGCAATTGCAGCTTGGGGTCGTTCAGCGCCATGCCCACCAGCCCGCCGGCGATCGCCAGCTGCGACAGCAGCAGCCAGCTGCGCCGGCGCCCCAGCCAGCGGGTCAGGCCCGGCAGCGGCAGCCGGTCCACCAGCGGCGCCCAGGCCCACTTGAAGCCATAGGCCAGGCCCACCCAGGACAGGTAGCCGATGGTGGTGCGGTCGATGCCGGCCTCGCGCAGGCGAAAGCTCAGCGTCCCCAGCACCAGCAGCAGCGGCAGGCCCGCCGAGAAGCCCAGGAACAGCATGCGCCAGGTGGCGGCCTCGGTGTAGACGCGCAGCGCGTCGATCCAGGCGGCAAGCCGCCCGGCAGGCCCCTTCGGGGTTGGGGTCGGGAGGGTGTTGTCTGACGTGGGCATGGCTGGTCGTCATTATCATTGCCTGCATGTGCCTCGCCTGCTACGCCGCCTTTCCATCCGGTGACGCTTCCGGTGACGCCGCCGGTGATGCGGCCGCTGCTGCCCGCCCCGCCCATCGCTGGAACCCGCGCCGCGCCTTCCTGCTCGCGGCTGGCGCCGCCGCGGCCGCGCCGGCCCTGGCGCAGGTCCAGGTGGACGGCGCCTCCCGGCTTCGCAACTTCGTGCCGGCCGAGGAACTGGAGACCGCCTCCGGCCAGGAATACGGCAAGCTGCTCGCGCAGGCCCGCCAGCAGGGCGCGCTGGCGCCGGACAGCTACGCCCCCCTGCAGCGCCTGCGCGCCATTGCGCAGCGCCTGATCCCGCACACCTACGCGTGGAATGCCCGCGCCCAGGGCTGGCGCTGGGAGGTGAACCTGATCGGCAGCAAGCAGATCAACGCCTTCTGCATGCCGGGCGGCAAGATCGCCTTCTACACCGGCCTGCTGACCCAGCTGAAGCTCAGTGACGACGAATCCGCGATGGTGATGGGCCACGAGATGGCCCATGCCGTGCGCGAACACGCCCGGGCCCGCATCGCCAAGTCCCAGGGCACCAGCATCGGCCTGTCGGTGCTGTCGCAGGTGCTGGGCCTCGGGCAGCTGGGCGACATGGCGGCCAACATCGGCACGCAGCTGCTGACCCTGCGCTTCTCGCGCGACGACGAGATCGACGCCGACCTGGTGGGCCTGGAGATCGCCGCGCGCGGCGGCTTCAACCCCGAAGCCGCCATCAGCCTGTGGGAGAAGATGGGGCAGGCCAGTGGCGGCAGCGGCGGACCCGCCTTCCTGTCCACCCACCCGCGCGGGCCCGAGCGCATCGAGCGCCTGCGGGAGAACGTGCCGCGCGTGCGCGGGCTGTACGAGCAGGCCGTCCGCCGGGGCTGACGGGGCCGCCCCCGGGGGTCAGGTCCCGCCGACGAAGGGGTTGGTCCGCCGCTCGCGGCCGAAGGTGCTCTCCGGCCCGTGCCCGGGAATGAACACCGTCTCGTCCCCCATCGGCCACAGCCGCTGCGTGATGCTGTCGATCAGCTGCTGGTGGTTGCCCTGGGGAAAGTCCGTGCGGCCGATGCTGCCGGCGAACAGCACGTCGCCGACGAAGGCGCGGTTCATCTCGGGCGAGTGGAACACCACGTGGCCCGGCGTGTGGCCGGGGCAGTGGCGCACCTGGAGCGTATGGCCGCCCAGCGTGACGGTGTCGCCGTCCTGCAGCCAGCGCGTGGGCGTGAAGGCCTCGGCGGGCGGGAAGCCGAACATCACGCTTTGCTGGGGCAGGCCGTCGATCCAGAACTGGTCGCCCGGGTGCGGGCCGATGATGGGAAGCGACAGGCGCCGCGCCAGCTCGCCGGTGCCGCCCGCGTGGTCGATATGGGCATGCGTGAGCCAGATCTGCTCCAGCCTCAGCCCGCGGCGCCCGACCTCGGCCAGCAGGTCGTCCAGGTCGCCGCCCGGGTCGATGACGGCGGCCTGCATCGTCTCGTCGTCCCAGACGAGGGAGCAGTTCTGCTGGAAGGGCGTGACGGGGTGGGTGTGGTAACGCAGCATGGGCGGGATTGTCTCCCAGCGGGCGGCCCGGCCGCCGCGCCCGGTGGCGTGGCTCAGGTGCGCGAGGGATCGTCCTGCGTCCGCGACGACTCGCCCCGCTCGTAATCCTCCACCAGCCGCTCCCAGATCGCCTCCAGCTCGTACCCCAGCGACCGGCCCAGGCCGTCGAGGTCGGGGAACAGCGTGGCGTAGGTCACGTTCATGCGGTAGAGGGCGTGCATGGCCTCGGCGCGCATGCCCGGCGACAGGATGAACTGCTGCAGCAGTGCATCCGTGCCCCCATACCCCTCCAGGATGCGGTCCAGCGACTGGTCCAGCACCCCCGGCACCACGAACAGGCCCGACTGCGCCGCCAGGCGCATGTCCATCTGCGAGGGCTCGCCGAACCACAGCACCGGCAGCGTGTTGCGGGCGAAGTAGCGCTCGAAGTTGCCGGGGATGCGCGGGTCGATCCGGTGGCGGGTGAGCGTGGGGTCGAAGGCCGGCGTGAGGTTCCACAGTGCCGGCGTGTTCAGCGCGAACACCGAGACATCGGCGCGCGCGCTCTCCAGCGCGAAGAAGGCCGCCACGAAGGGGGATTTCGTGAAGTCCAGCAGCCGCGTCGCCGCGCCGTGGTGCTGCATCAGCGCCAGGCAGCGCAACTCGTCGTCCAGCGCGGAGCGGTCCTGCAGGTGGATGTGCGCCTTGCGCCGGAAGATGCGCATGGCCCGGGCCTCGCGCAGCGGCCATAGCCGGGGGTCGGGGCAGAAGGTCTGCAGCCGGCGGGTCAGGGTGCTGACCAGCGGCCACTGCGCCGAGTGCTGCCCGCGGAAGGCCCAGCCTTCCAGCGCCTCGGTGTGTTCGATGAATTCGGCCCAGCGGGACAGGCGGAGGACTTTCATGGCAGGGATCGGGTTCCGGGGTTGCGAACCAGTATAGGCAAGGCCCGTGGCACCCGTTTTAACGGTTGGCGACAAAGGCCTCGTGCCTGCTTACACGCCGCGCCCGCCCGCCTGTGCAGGATGGTGGGTGTTGCTGGCATCCCCCATGAAGCCGACCCAGATGCGCGAGCAGCGCCGGACCGTGCGTGCCTTCCTGTTGACGCTGGTCCTGGCCTGCCTGCTCCCCGGTGTGCTGGGCGCGAGCGCCCTGCTGGCGTGGCAGTACCGGCAGGCGCGGGCCCAGCTGGAACGCACCACGGTGCTCACGGCGCGGGCCATGATGCAGTCGGTGGACTACCACCTGCTGCGGGTGCAGGCCGTGGCCCAGGCCCTGTCCACCTCGGACGTCCTGGTCGCCGGCGACCTGGGGCGCTTCTATGGCGAGGCGCGCGCCACGCTGGCCGAGGTCGGCCTGGGCACGACCATCGTCCTGCGCGACGAGGCGGGACGCCAGTTGCTCAACACCCTGGTGCCCTGGGGACGGACCATCCCCGCCTTGCCGGCGCCCGAGCAGGTGGAGCCGGTCTTCGCCACGGGTCGGCCCGTCATCTCGGACATCTTCATGGGACCCGTGCTGGGCAAGCCCGTCATGGCGGTGAACGTGCCCGTCCGCGCGAACGGGCATGTGCGTTATGCGCTGGGGGTGGGCGTGCTGCCCGAGCACTTCAATGCCTTGCTGCGCGCGCAGGACCTGCCGCCGCAGTGGGTGGCCGGCATCATGGACCGCACCAGCACCCTGGTCGGCCGCTCGCGCGATCCCGACCGGTACGTGGGACGCCTGGCCCATGGCAGCCTGCTCGCGCAGCTGGCGCAGCGCCCGGAGGGCGCCGCCGAGGCCTACACGATGGAGGGTGGGCCGGTGTACGTGTTCTTCAGCCGCTCGCCGGTCACGGGCTGGACCACGGCCATCGGTATTCCGCGCGAGGCGGTCAACGAGGTCTTCGTGAAGACCTCCTCGCTCATGACCCTGGGCGTGGCTGGACTGTTCGCCCTGGGTGCCCTGCTGGCCTGGGGCATCGGCGGCCACATCGCGCGGGCCTTCTGCGTGCTCGCCGAGGCGGCCCGGGACCTGGGCCAGGCCGGCCGCGTCGAGGTGCAGCCGCTGCCCATCGCCGAGGCCCATGACGCGATGGCCTCGCTCGCGGTCGCCGCGGGAGTGCTGGGCGAGCGCAACCGGACCCTGCAGGAGGCGGACCGGCGCAAGGACGAATTCATCTCCATCCTCGCCCACGAACTGCGCAACCCGCTGGCCCCGGTGCGCACGGCGGTCGAGATCCTGCGCCGCACGGGCGGCGACCAGCCGAACCACCAGCGTGCCTGCCAGATCATGGAGCGGCAGGTGGCGCACATGGCGCGCCTGATCGACGACCTGCTGGACGTCTCGCGCATCGCGCGCGGCAAGCTGGCCCTGCACCGCGAGCGCTGCGACTTCGCGGCCATCGCCCGGCAGACGGCCGAGGACTACCGCGACAGCCTGGAAGGCGCCGGCCTGGGCCTGGAGGTCGCCGCGCCCGGGCCGCTGTGGGTCGACGGGGACCCGGTGCGGCTGGCGCAGATGGTGGGCAACCTGTTGAACAACGCGCAGCGCTTCACCGGGCGCGGCGGGCAGGTCCGCGTGGCGGCCCGTGCCGGGGAGGGGCTGGCGCAGGTCAGCGTGGAGGACACGGGCGTGGGCATCGCGCCCGAGCTGCAGGCCCGCCTGTTCGACCCCTTCGCCCAGGCCGACCAGGACCTGGCCCGCAGCAAGGGCGGGCTGGGTCTGGGCCTGGCCCTCACACGCGGGCTGGCGCTGCTGCATGGCGGCCGCGTGGCCGTCCACAGCGAGGGGGAGGGGCGCGGCGCGCGCTTTACCGTGTCGGTGCCGCTGGCGCGCGCGCCGGCCACAGCACCGACGCGATCGCCACCACCATCAGGCCCACGGCCGTGAAGTCCTGCCAGTGCAGCACCTCGCGCAGCCACACCGCGCCGCTGAACACGCCCAGCACGGGGATGAACATCACGCTCAGCGTCGAGGCGATGGGCGGCAGCCCGCGCGCCAGCGAGAACCAGGCCGCATGCGCGAAGCCGAAGATCAGCACGCCGTTGTAGACGATGGCCAGCCAGGTGGACGTCGCGGGGGGCTGCCACTGGGACCGCTCGAACAGCGCGGACAGCACGGTCATCACCACGGCGGTCATGGCCGTCATCCAGAACGAGATCGCCAGTGTCGGCACCGCGAGGGTGGTGCGCCGCAGCAGCTGGGTGCCCAGCGCCCAGGTGCTGGCCCCCACCAGCGCCAGGCCCACGGCGGCGGGGTTGCCGGCCAGGCCGGTCACCTCGTGCCACAGCAGCAGCACCACGCCCACGGCGGCGGCGCCGACCCCCAGCCAGCCCCGCGGTGCCAGCGCGGACTTGAACACCAGCGCGCCGATCACCGCGGAGAAGATCGGCATGGTGTAGCCCAGGATGGCCGCCCGTCCCGAGGACAGCTCGCGCAGCGCCACGATGATGCAGGCGTGCCAGAAGAACATGTTGGTCGTCGCCAGCACCAGCAGCTCGCGCCAGTGCCGGCGCGGGATGGCCAGGGGCACCTTCATCAGCACCAGGGCCAGGCCCAGCACCGGCACGCCGATCCAGATGGAGATCGCGCGGAAGGCCAGGGGCGGGTAGCCGGACACGCCCAGCTTCATCACGGGCCAGTTCAGGCCCCAACACAGGGTCAGGCCCAGGAGCAGGGCCAGCTGGGTGCGGGAAAGTGCATGCATCGCCGCGCATTGTGCGGCCTTCCTGCCGGGATTGCCGATGCGGCGGCGCCCGGCCTGGTTCGTACAATCGAGGGATGACTTTCATCGAGATGCTCCTGGACGCGCAGCAGCGCAATGGTTCGATGCTGTGCGTGGGGCTGGACCCCGAGCCCTCGCGCTTTCCCGGCGCGATGAAGGGCGACGCCACGCGCATCTACGACTTCTGCGCCCGCATCGCGGACGCCACCGCCGACCTGGCCATCGCCTTCAAGCCGCAGATCGCCTACTTCGCCGCCCATCGTGCCGAGGACCAGCTGGAAAAGCTGATGCAGCACCTGCGCCGCAACCTCCCGCACGTGCCGGTGATCCTGGACGCCAAGCGCGGCGACATCGGCTCGACCGCGGAGCAATACGCCAAGGAAGCCTTCGAGCGCTACGACGCCGACGCGGTTACGCTGTCGCCGTTCATGGGCTTCGACTCGGTGCAGCCGTACCTCAAGTACCAGGGCAAGGGGGCGTTCCTGCTTTGCCGCACCTCCAACCCCGGCGGTGACGACCTGCAAAGCCAGCGCCTGTCCTCCGTGCCTGGCGAGCCCCTGCTGTACGAGCATGTGGCGCGCCTGGCCCAGGGGCCGTGGAACCTCAACGGCCAGCTCGGGCTGGTGGTGGGCGCCACGTACCCGGCCGAGATCGAGCGTGTGCGCCAGGTCGCGCCCACCGTGCCCCTGCTGATTCCCGGCGTGGGCGCGCAGGGCGGGGATGCGGTGGCCACGGTCAAGGCGGGTTGGCGCGCCGACGCGCCGATCGCGGTCAACTCCTCGCGTGCCATCCTGTACGCGTCCTCGGGCGATGACTTCGCCGAGGCCGCCCGCCGCGAGGCCATGAAGACCCGCGACCTGCTGCAGGCGGCGCGGGGCTGACCTCCCTGGCGCGAGCCAGGTGGGGCGAAGTCCCTCGCCCTCCGCCCCTTCAGCGCGGCGTGGGGATGTCCGCGCCCAGCATCCGCGCCCCCAGCCAGGCCAGGCCACGCCTGATGTCCATCCGCCCGCCCAGGTTCTGCGGCGCCACGGGCACCCACTGCGCCCCTTCGCGCCGCGCCACCCGGAACGAGAACGCGTAGCCCGGCTCCTGCCCCATGCGCAGGTCGGTGATGTGGGCGTGCCCGTCCACCTCGTGCACCTTGTAGAAGCCCTGCGAGAAGCGGGCGATGCGCTGTACGGGCTCCAGCGGGCGCAGGGCGGCTTCCAGCGCCGGGTCGCTGGCGAAGCGGTCGAAACGGATCGGGCGGCCGCGATCGAGCCGCGGGTAGAAGCCCTCGTCGTGCCCGTCCTCGCGCATGACGACGTCCCGCCACAGCACCGTGTTCAGCGGCGCTGGCGTCACCAGCACCCGCGCGTCAGTACGGCCCTGCGCAGCCAGCTGCGCC
>JACCDH011550126.1_pt1 | contig 11947 bp, 9 predicted proteins | sample 7442481 | NCBI WGS metagenome assembly JACCDH01 (sample SAMN15323433, study PRJNA562643) | freshwater metagenome | isolation source: river surface water | place: USA:Blue River Watershed | collected 2017-08-15 | reverse complement strand
GCCTTGAGTTTACCAACTGAAGAAGCCGCTAGAATAGCATTAAGAACCCAGCAAATTGTTGCATTTGAAAGTGGAGCGCCAGATACGGTAGATCCTTTAGCGGGAAGTTATTTTGTTGAATCACTCACAGCAGAAGTAGAAAACAAAGCTTGGGAATTAATGAATAAAATTGCTGCAATGGGCGGTAGTGTAAGTGCTATTGAACAAGGCTTTATGCAAGAAGAAATTGCACGCAGTGCTTTTGAATATCAACGCAATATTGAAAGCGGGGAAAAAATTATCGTAGGGGTCAATAAATTTACTGTTGATAAAGAAAACCCAGTACCCGGATTTAAAATTGACGATAGTATTCGTCAACTGCAAACAGCCAAATTGGCTGAATTAAGAACAAAAAGAGATCAAGCTAAAGTGGAGCAATGTTTAGATGCAATCAAAACTGCAGCAACAGGAACAACCAATTTAATGCCACTAGTGGTAGAAGCGGTTGAAACCTATTGTACACTTGGCGAAATTGCAGATACTCTTCGCCAAGTATACGGAGAACATAGGTAAATTATAATACAGTAATCAATGCAAAAATTACACCCGGGATCCAGAATAGTAAGGTTAGTAATACACTAATCCAAAATGTTCCATTTGCAGAACCTTCATGTAAGTAAACTGCCAAAGGCGGTAACAAAATGGCTAAAATGGCCAATAATACTTTGTCTGTTGAACCAGCAGCACTTGCTTTATTGGCTTTGTACTCTTTCATCAAACTTTTAACTTCTTTCAATTTAGCTTTTCTTTCAACTCTAGACAGGCTTTTAAACTGACTCATTGCATCGGTAACAACTGCATCGTCCATCGTAATAGTTGAACTAGTAGCTGTGGCCTTGTTGGTTTCGCCAGTGGTGGTTCCCACCGAAGAAGCAGTTGCTGTTGAAAAATTGAAAACAATAGCCGCTGCAAGTAGATAAATAATTTTTTTCATAAGTATTACGTTTCGTTCAAGTTACGTAAACTTTAACATAGTTATTGTAATTCTTTTACATCAACTGAATTTACTCAAGGTATTTAGTAACTTAGGAATTCTTAATTATTTGCTTTTTATGAAAAAAATATTATCCATCCTTTTATTGTTATCAGGAACTGTTGTAGCGCAACCCTCTCCTACTAATTTAGAACAATTGTTTAAAGAAGAAAATGCCAAAGTGATAAATTGGCGTAGGTATTTCCATGAATTTCCCGAATTAGGGAATCGGGAATTCAATACTTGTAAAAAAGTAGAAGAAGCTTTGAAAAGTTTTGGAATTAGTACTCGGATTATTGCTAAAACAGGCGTAGTAGGTATATTAAAGGGTGGAAAACCAGGACCAGTTGTGGCTTTACGAGCAGATATGGACGGTTTGCCAGTTGAAGAAAGGAACGGGTTGTCATTTGCATCAAAGGCCAAAAGCGAATACAATGGAGCAACTGTTCCGGTAATGCATGCATGTGGTCATGATTCTCATGTGGCTATGCTATTGGGTGCTGCAGAAGTTTTAAGTAAAATTAAAAATGATATCAGTGGTACTGTGGTATTTTTTTTCCAACCAGCTGAAGAAGGCCCTCCTGGTACTGAAGAAGGAGGAGCTGCATTAATGATCAAAGAGGGTGCGATGGATAATCCAAAAGTGGATGCCGTTTTTGGAATTCATATCAACTCAAAATATGATTTAGGTAAAATTTATTATAAGCCTGGGGCTACTATGGCTTCATCAGATTGGTTTACCATAAAAGTAAAAGGAAAACAAAGTCATGGTGCATATCCATGGAACTCCATTGATCCAATAGTAGTGAGTGCGGAAATTGTGCAGGCTTTACAAACAATTGTAAGTAGAAATATAGATATCACTCAAGCTCCAGTAGTTGTTTCAGTAGGAAAAATACAATCAGGTGTTAGAGCGAATATTATTCCTGAAGAAGCAATTATGGAAGGCACTATCCGAACCTTAGATAGTGAGGTTCAAAAAACCGTACATGAAAAAATAAAATTGATTGCTAAGAATATTGCAGAAGCAAATGGTACAACAGCAGAAGTGATGATTGATACTAAAACCTTGGTTACCTTTAGTGATCCTGAATTAGTAGTAAGAACCCTACCCTCATTGCAAACGGCTGCAGGTGGTGCAGCGAATGTAAAACTGACCAATTGGGTTACTGGTGCTGAAGACTTTTCTTACTTTGGAACCAAAGCTCCTTCTTTCTTTTTCTTTTTAGGTGCAAGAGATCCACAATTCCCAACCATGTCTTCCGCTCCTGATCATCATACACCTGGTTTTATGATCAATGATTCTAAATTGGATGTTGGGGTTAAGGCATTTGTTCACTTGGTACTGGATTATGCAAAAACAAGTAAAAAGTAAATCATGAAAAAATTACTATTGTTAGCTGCTTTGGGTTGTTCTCAATTAACACAAGCACAAGAACTTTTAACGCCCGAAAAATTATGGCAAATAAAAAGAGTTTCTGCATTAGGCATTAGTAAAGACAAACAATATATTATTTATTCAGTTGCAACTCCTGATGTAGTAGCAAATAAAAATATTCGTAAGAAGTATAAAATACCCATAAGCGGAGGCGCAGCCATTGAATTATCCAATAATGAAGACCTTATTAATAATGATCGAGTTTCTTCCGATGGTAGGTATATTATTTATTCTGATGAAGTAAAAATCAATAAAGTAGCAGGAAAGGAATTGTATGCAGATTTGCCTAAGTCGGATGCTTATATCTATACTTCGCTGAATTACAGACATTGGGATACTTGGGAAGATGGCCAATACAACCATATATTTCTAGCTCCTTTTGCCAATGGTAAATCTTCACCAGGAAAAGACATCATGCCTAATGAGCCCTATGATGCGCCTACCAAACCATTTGGCGGTGACGAGGATTTTGTTTGGCACCCAGATGGCAAGCATATTATTTATGTAGCAAAGAAAAAATACGGAACCGATTATGCTGTTAGTACCAATACCGATCTCTATCAATACAATATAGAAACCGGGCAAACAGTAAATTTAACAGAAGCCAATAAAGGTTATGATATTGCTCCACAGTTCAATCAGCAGGGTGTACTTGCATGGATGCAAATGAAAAGAGATGGATTTGAAGCAGACAAACAAGACTTGATAGTCTTAATTAATGGGAAATTTCCTATAAACCTTACTGCACATAGAGACGATATTCATGTTGAAGGATTTAAATGGAGTGAAGACGGCCGCTCTTTATTTTTCTGGGCACCCATTAATGGTACACTGCAATTATTTCAAGTGAACAATACAGGGCTCACTAAAATGTTGCCAGTAATAAAACAACTTACTTCTGGAGATTTTGATATTACAGGCATTGTAGCACAATTGGATAACCAATTAATAGTTTCTAGAACAGATATGAATACTGCTACAGAATTGTATACGTTGAATTTGCAGAATAATCAAATGGTACAATTAACCCATGTGAATGATTCTTTTTACAATAGTATAGCAAAATGTAAAACGGAAAGACGATGGGTAACAACTACTGATGGGAAAAAAATGTTGGTATGGGTAATTTACCCTCCAGGATTTGATGCAACAAAAAAATATCCAACCTTATTGTATTGTCAAGGTGGGCCACAAAGTCCGCTAACACAGTTTTATTCATTTAGATGGAATTTTCAATTAATGGCTTCACAGGGATATATTATTGTTGCCCCTAACAGAAGAGGAATGCCAGGTCATGGTACTCAATGGAATGAATCGATCAGTAAAGACCACGGTGGTCAGGTAATGAATGATTATTTATCAGCCATTGATGCGGTTAGTAAAGAACCATTTGTAGACAAGAATAGATTGGGTTGTGTAGGGGCAAGTTATGGAGGCTATTCTGTATTTATGTTGGCTGGTATACATAACAAACGATTCAAAACATTTATTTCTCATGATGGAATATTCGATACCAAGAGTATGTATGGTACCACTGAAGAATTGTGGTTTGTCAATTTCGATTATGGCGGAGCGTATTGGGATAAAAATCCATCGGCTCAAAAAACCTATGGTATTCAAAATCCCATCAACCATGTAGCTAAATGGAATACACCAATCATGATTGTACAGGGAGGAATTGATTTTAGGGTACCTATTGAGCAAGGCTTACAAGCATTCCAAGCAGCACAATTGCGAGGAATAAAAAGTAAATTATTGTATTTGCCTGGTGAAAATCACTGGGTGTCTACTGCACAAAACGGACTCGTATGGCAGCGTGAATTTTTTAAATGGCTCAAAGAAACTTTGTAAAAAAGAAAAGCGAATCAGTTGGTTCGCTTTTTTATTGTGCATAATTTCTTGCACCAAACAATAAACTGCCAATTCTGACAAGGGTACTACCCTCTTCAATTGCCATTGGATAATCACCACTCATTCCCATAGACAAAATGGGCTCCTTGCCACTATGCTGTAATATCCAGGATTGATGCTGAGTGAACAATCTATTCAAATGTTTAAACTCATTTCGAACTTTGTTTTCATCATCACTAAATGAAGCCATTCCCATTAAGCCGCAAATTCTTATATTGGGTAATTGATCAATTTGAGTAATTATTTGTTCCAACTCAGATGCATCTAATCCAAATTTAGTTTCTTCTTCGGCAATATGAATTTGTAGAAGGCAATCAATCGTTCGATTATTTTTGAATGCTTGTTTGTTGATTTCTTGTAGCAACTTTAAGCTATCAACGCCGTGAATCAAATGCACAAATGGGGCAATATATTTCACTTTATTGCTTTGTAAATGACCTATAAAATGCCAACGAATATCTTTGGGTAATGCCGCTGCTTTATCAACTAATTCTTGCACATAATTTTCTCCAAAATCTCTTTGCCCTAATTGGTATAGTTCCATTAAATCTTCATTGGGCTTGGTTTTACTAACCGCTACTAAACAAGTATGAGAGATAGCAAGTTCTTTTACAATTTGATGGTATGCTATAGTATTAACAGACATTATGATTCTTAATTAATTGAGCTTTTTTTGTTGTAAAATGATATTTTCTAAAAGTAATGCATTGTTGTATGCGGGGCAATAGTATTTGAATTTTCCTAGCTTACTAGCTGTGATAGATTTTTTTAATTGTTTAGGTAGCATTGAAGCCATATTAGCGATAAAAAAAGAAAAATCTTCATCTTCAATTAGATAAGTCAAATTTTGATCATTTTGTAAAATGATTAAATCAGGCTTTATCCCCCAATTTAATAGAGCGGATGACAAAAGTACTTGATACAAAAATGGTTGTTTTTTTTGTAATAGTTCTTTAGTTTGTTCTATGAGTTCAAGTCTAAATTTTTCAAGCGCTGGAAAAGGTTTTAATGTCATTAAACGGGATAAATGATATAAAATAATTTCTGTGCTTCCGTAATGGGGAGAAATAAAGCTGGGTTCAGTTATATGCTTTTTTTCTTCTAATATTTTTACAATCACATCAAAACTAGCTGAATCAGCTTTTGAAAATGGAAGATTATAGTGATTAACAAAATAAAGTACATTGCTTAATACTGAAATGTCAAAATCAACTGGCATTTTATTTCCAAACCAAACTGAATAGGCGGGTAAATGACTGATTGAAGCGATTGTGTTATTGATTTTGCCTTTCCCACCATTGATATATTCTTGCATCAATTGATGCACATTTTCTGCAATTTGCTTATTTGCATTTAATGCCATTAATGCAATAACTGTATCATCCATGTCATCTGGCAATGATTGACTCTTATTAAAAAGGTTCATCCAGCCGCTATTCGGAAAAATTTGTGCAGTATCTGTTGGCCAAAAATTATAAGTGTCTCTGCCTTTACGATTTTTAAATTTTGCAAATGTAGGATTTGCATTTAAAGAAATCTGTTCAACCAATTTTTGTTGAAATGGGGTAAGTTTGTCTTTAAACCTATTTAAAGTAAAAACAATTAGTCCCGTAAAAAAAGGATTAATATCCGCCTTTTGACGGTCTTTATTGAGTGCATAAGTGCGATACGAAGGAAACACGCCTTTTGGAAAAACTCCGTCTTCTTTAACTTGAAGCTGCTCAATGCGATGTAGTAGTTGAGTAACAAGGGTAGTATCAAAAGCATTGCTCTTATTCGTGTAACCAATCAACAGGAATAAGAGCAATACTTTGAATTTCATTCAACTTATTTTAAGATACTTCTACTAATTACAATGCGCTGAACTTCACTGGTGCCCTCATAAATCTGGGTGATTTTAGCATCACGCATTAATCGCTCAACATGATATTCTTTCACAAATCCATATCCACCATGAATTTGAACGGCTTCAGTGGTTACCCACATAGCTGTTTCACTGGCGAATACTTTTGCCATGGAAGAACTTAATGTATAATCTAAGCCATTGTCTTTTTCCCATGCAGCTTTTAAACATAATAGACGAGCAGACTCAATTTTAGTAGCCATATCTGCTAACTTAAATTGAATTGCTTGATGGTGCATAATTTCTTTACCAAAAGCTTTACGCTGTTTACTGTAAGCCAATGCTAATTCATATGCGCCGCTGGCAATTCCCAAAGCCTGCGAAGCAATTCCAATTCTACCGCCAGCCAATGTTTTCATTGCAAACTTGAAACCAAAACCATCTTCTCCTATCCTATTTTCTTTTGGAACTTTCACATCATTGAATAAAATAGTATGGGTATCACTTCCTCTGATTCCTAATTTGTTTTCTTTGGCTGCTACGGTAACTCCAGGCCAGTTTTTTTCTACAATAAAAGCATTAATACCCTTACTGCCTTTTGCTGGATCGGTTTGAGCAATCACTAAATATACAGATGCTGAAGAACCATTGGTAATCCAGTTCTTGGTTCCATTTAATAAATAATAATCACCTTTATCTTCTGCAGTTGTTTGCTGACTGGTTGCATCACTGCCCGCTTCTGGTTCACTCAATAAGAAAGCACCTATATAAAGTTGGTCGTCTTTTCTACCTTGAGCTAAAGGAGTCAAGTATTTTTTCTTTTGATCTTCGTTGCCAAAAGTTTCTAAACCCCAACATACTAGGCTATTGTTTACGCTCATGCTAACACTGGTACTCGCATCTACTTTGCTAATTTCTTCCATCGCTAATACATAGCTGAGGGTATCCATTCCAGCACCACCATATTCAGGACTTACCATCATTCCCATGAAACCCAATTCAGCCAATTTCATTACTTGCTCATAGGGGTATTTCTGGTGTTCATCCCTTTCTATCACACCGGGCTTACACTCATTTTGGGCAAAATCTCTTGCCGCTTTCTGAATCATCAAATGTTCTTCACTCAACTGAAAATGCATGGTTGTAAATTTTTATGCCGCAAAAATAAGCTAACAAGCGTTAGGATGTACGTTGTTTTGGAAAAAAATGGTTACTTCTTAGTTTTTGTAAACAAATTATTGGAACAAGTAAAAAGCCCCTCTTTATTCTTGGTATCTATGTTATAATACTTGCCAGACAATATGCTTTGTCCAATATAGCCGGGGTTATCCCCCTTGCCTAATGGCCATTTTCCAACGGTATTCTCAATATTGATATTACTTAATTGGGCCAACGTTAATGCAAAATCGGAACAATTGTAATCACTTAAATGGTATTGGTTCACAATATTGTGATCAATATATTCTAGTATTTTTTCGAATTGTTCTTTTGTAACAAATTTTCCTAATAATTGATCCCAGGTATGATAAGCATCGTCTTTGATGACTGAATTAGCTTTGGGCATGACTGGATTAACTGGTATCAACTGACCTTCCTCCGGATAAAATCCAAAAGTTTTACATACGGCTGATTGATCTTTATTGTATTTAATTAAAGAAATAAAAGAGTGTCCCACTTCACCTAATCCTGTATTGGTATTTTTTTGACCAGGAATCGGTTGTTTAATCAATAGTGCCAATGCATAATGAGATGCTTCTTTTTGATCTAGAAATGCTTCTACAATCGTTTCAGGTTGAATCTGCTCCGATTCTATTTCTTCTGTTCTTTCTAATTCCTTTTGATTGATTTCATCTTGAATCATCAACTCTAAAATTTCATCATTTATTATGTACGCATTGGTTTTGTTTTGGTAATTCGCATCAGTTCGAAATAAGGATAGGAAACGCCTACCCCTTTTGGTGAAATTATATTTCGTCTCAATTGACCCTGCTTTGTAAAAGCAAGCCATTGCTGCTGGAAAATTATTGTATCTAGCAAGTACTACGGCAAGATTATTATATAAATGTGAAAGTAGACTTTGATCCTCTACCGATTCTTTGGTTTGTAAAACTTGGTGTAGTTGAACCAACGCATTATGCGACTTACCTATTGCAATAAAACGATCACTCTCTTTTAAAGCATTGATGATTTCGATATTGGGTAATAACTGAGCGGTAGCTGTTGTATTTGCTAATTGCTGAAATAGAATGACAATTAACAGATATCTCCTGATCATATTGGTTGGTTTACTCCATTAGAAATATTTCTTTTGGAGATTAAACAAAATTTCTCTGCCATAAGGAGTCATTCCTTTAGTAGTGTCTTGTAAAAAATGTCTTTTAAAAGCAACAATGGCTGCAGTTGTATCTTTTATATCATACCCTACAATTCTTAGGCCAACTATATGATTAAAGTTTTCAGGAACGGTATCTCTGATATCATCATACCATAATCCAAAACCTTTTTCAGCAAGCTGTTTCCAAGGGAATCTCCAATTGGGATCGTTCTTTCTCGTTGGGGCGATATCTCCATGACCAATAAAATTAGCGGTTGGGATATTATATGCTTTTTTAAGTTTGCCTAGTACTACTAATAGACTATTCATTTGGGCCTCTTCAAAATATTCGAAACCATTATTGTCTAATTCAATACCAATTGAAGCAGAATTCATATCTAATTGATTTCCCCAACGGCTTACTCCTGCATGTTGTCCCCTGAAATAATCGTTTAACATTTGAAAAACTTTACCATCACTTCCAATTACATAATGCGCACTTACTGCAGTTCTAGGTAATGTGAAGGTTTTTAAAGTTTGATCAGTAGAGTGCTGAGCAGTATGGTGAATAATGACATAGCTGGGCTTGCGAATTCCAAAATTAGTGGTACCTACCCAATAAGGGGAAGGTGGAATGGTGTCATTTGAAATGGACTGTTCCGGTATTGATCCAATACTGGCTAAATAATTTTTTACTTGCTTTTTATAATCTTTATTAGTGGCTTTATAAGGGTTCTTATTACATGCGAAACCAATCAGTATTAAGCCTGCCGCAATGAGGATATTGTTTTTCATATTCAGTAGATAAAATGCTAAGTTATTGAATCCATTAATCGTACTTGGTTTTCTTTTCGGGAATATAATCCATCTGTTCTTTCATGGCTGCTTCGGTTGGATTATTGGTTATAGATACCGCAATTTGGAATAAAACAATCGCAGCAATAATAGATCCGATTAACTCTTCCCAATGCAGCCAGTAGCCCCAAAAACGATATACACTTGCTTTTGAAGGATGCTCTGTCTCAAAAATAACGGTCACTTTCTCATTGGCTTTGTAAGACAATAAAGGATAAGATACTTCAATAGCGTATTGATCTATGCCAATAGAATAAAATGCTTTCGGGATTAGTTGATTAGAAACACTGTCTTTAACCAATTGAATGGTTGCCGGATATTTTTCTCCATCAAAATAATCGGGCTGTCTTGTCCACAAAATATAGGAACCAAAAATGATGAGGTATAATATGATGAGTGATCTTGTCAGAAAAAAAAGTTGACACAGTTAAAATAAAAGTCCCGCCAGAGCTATCTGGCAGGACTTGATATCAGTTATGTATTTCAACGATAATAAATTTTATCCAGCAACTTGCTTGCGAATAATATTCAATGCGCCACCTGCTTTAAACCATTCAATTTGCTGAGCATTGTATGTATGGTTCACCACAATATTATCAACAGATCCGTCTTTGTGTTCCAACACAATGGTTAAAGGTTTTCCTGGAGCAAAACTGGTTAATCCTTCAATATTGATTAGATCATCTTCTTGAATTTTATCATAGTCAGATTTGTCGTTGAAGGTTAGCGCCAACATGCCCTGTTTTTTCAAATTGGTTTCGTGAATACGAGCAAAAGATTTTACAAGAATTGCACGAACACCCAGATGACGAGGTTCCATAGCAGCATGTTCTCTTGAACTTCCTTCTCCATAATTTTCGTCTCCAACCACAATTGAACCTATTCCAGCAGCCTTGTATGCACGCTGTGTTGCTGGAACTGCACCGTATTCGCCCGTTAATTGATTTTTTACATTGTCGGTTTTCTCATTAAAAAAGTTTACCGCTCCTATCAACATATTGTTTGAAATATTATCTAAGTGTCCACGGAATTTTAACCAAGGACCTGCCATGGAAATATGGTCGGTAGTACACTTGCCTTTTGCTTTAATCAACAGTCTTAATCCCTTTAGATCAGTGCCTTCCCAAGCAGCAAATGGATCTAATAATTGCAAACGTTTGCTGGTAGGTTCTACTTGAACATTTACTTTACTTCCATCTTCAGCAGGTGCTTGATATCCGGCATCTTCAACTGCAAAGCCTCTTGGAGGTAATTCCATTCCTGTTGGCTCGTCTAATTTTACTTGTTCACCTTTTTCGTTGGTAAGGGTATCCGTAATAGGATTGAAAGTAAGATCCCCTGCTATTGCTAAAGCGGTTACCAATTCTGGGCTAGCAACAAATGCCATGGTATTCGGATTACCATCTGCACGCTTTGCAAAGTTTCTATTAAAACTATGTACAATGGTATTGCGTTCTTGTTTTTCAGCACCTACTCTATCCCACATTCCTATACAAGGCCCACATGCATTTGCAAATACAGTAGCACCAATTTTATCGAATACTTCTAAGAATCCGTCGCGCTCAATAGTATAACGAACTTGCTCACTACCAGGAGTAATAGTGTATTGTGCTTTAGGCTTCAATCCTTTCTCAGCTGCTTGACGAGCTAAACTAACGGCTCGGCTGATGTCTTCATAAGAACTATTGGTACAACTACCAATCAAACCTACTTCAACTTTAGTTGGCCAACCATTAGCAGCAGCAGCTTCTTTCATTTTTGAAATAGGTGTTGCCAAATCTGGCGTGAATGGCCCGTTTAAGTGTGGCTCTAATTCACTCAAATTGATTTCAATTACTTGATCAAAGTATTTCTCAGGAGACGCATATACTTCTGCATCTGCATTTAAGTAAGATTTGATACCGTCCGCTAATTGGGCTACTTCTTCTCTACCAGTAGCTTTTAAGTAGCGACTCATGCTGTCATCATATCCAAAAGTTGATGTAGTTGCCCCAATTTCAGCACCCATATTACAAATGGTACCTTTACCAGTACAACTCATTGCAACTGCACCTTCACCAAAATATTCAACAATAGCGCCAGTTCCACCTTTTACGGTTAAGATGCCAGCAACTTTTAGAATCACGTCTTTTGGAGCTGTCCAACCACTTAATTTACCAGTTAGCTTTACACCAATTAATTTTGGCCATTTTAGTTCCCAAGGCAAACCGGCCATTACATCACAAGCATCTGCACCGCCAACACCCACAGCAATCATGCCTAAACCGCCAGCGTTTACGGTATGTGAATCGGTTCCAATCATCATTCCACCCGGAAAAGCATAGTTTTCTAACACAACCTGATGAATAATTCCGGCACCTGGTTTCCAGAAACCAATTCCGTATTTATTTGAAACAGAAGCCAAGAAATCATACACTTCTTTACTTTCTGCATTAGCTACTTCTAAGTCTTTTTTAGCTTCGTTTTTGGCTGTAATTAAGTGGTCACAATGCACTGTGGAAGGCACTGCAGCTTGTTTACGTCCTGCTTGCATAAATTGCAATAATGCCATTTGAGCAGTTGCATCTTGCATTG
>JACCDH010942600.1_pt1 | contig 11948 bp, 8 predicted proteins | sample 7442481 | NCBI WGS metagenome assembly JACCDH01 (sample SAMN15323433, study PRJNA562643) | freshwater metagenome | isolation source: river surface water | place: USA:Blue River Watershed | collected 2017-08-15 | reverse complement strand
CAATCGGTTGTGCGGTAGAGGCTACAGAGCCTATGGTCCATTGTTGCTTGAGCTCACGGTTTCGGTGATCAACGCCATACCACAGCACTTTCAGTACTGTTACTTTATTGAAAAGTGCGTCAATGCTATCGAGGTATTCTTTGCGATTGAGATAGTCTGTTATGGAATCTTTGGCTCTGATGTACTTGATTTCTTCATCGGTAAGCGCAATAGCTCTTTTTTGCTCCCAGTAACTGCTGTCGCGTTCGTATGCTTCTTGGGTCGTTATGGCAACTTCCGAATTAAAGTACTTTTTGGCAAACGCTGGTTCAAAGTTATAGTTGCTAAATAATGCTTCCGTTTTGCACTGGCTTACTTCGTCCTTGTATTTGACGCCATAGGTGAGTAATTGTTTTTGGAGTACGCAAAGGCTATCCCCCTGAATTTGGTAATCTTGCTCGATGCGGAAATAATCGTAAATGAGTAAGTTCCCTTTGTTCATGGTGAGGTCGAGCTTTTGCACCAACCAAAGCGAATCGACGACCCAGATATAACCTTCCATGGTAGAGGTAGCTGTGTTGCGCGGCGTGATTTTGATTTTGGAAATCATGTAGCCGTTCTCTTCGTATTTTTCCTCGAGCTTATATTTATAAGCTACAATTCCTGGTGCAGAGATTGGTGAACTTACGGGTGTTTGGTGAAGGTCGTCGAGGTGCAGTAAGTTCTCAAAAAAGTTAAAATTAGATTTGACGGTAGTGGTGTAATACAGCTGCGAAACATCTCCAAAAGCTTTGTAGGCATTGCGAATTTCTTTGACTTGATTTGGCGGAGAAAACGAGCGGTGTAATTCTACCTCTACGAGCTGTAATTTAGAAAGCCATTCGGGTTCTTTTGCTTCCTGTTCTGTTGGGTCTTGGTCTGTACGGTTGTTTTGGTTCTTTTCTTTGGCTGTGTTTTCGCGCTGTTCGGTCGCTTTGATGTAGACGTCTACTTCATGCGGGTAAGACCATTGATTGAGCTGCTCGCGGTGCGCCACAACTTTCATGATTTTGTCGCGCCCGACATTCGTTTTTTTGGCCGTCACTCTCACATCTTGGACCTCTGAGAGCTTCATTGGAAATAACTGAATGTCTTTTTTGGTTTCGGCATCGCGCATACCCAAATAGGTTTCTCGGTCTTGGTAACCATCTGCAGTGAAGACCAAGTAATATTCGCCTGGGTTTAGGTACATTTCATAGTAGCCATTTGCGTCGGCAACTGTGCGCATTTCAGCAGCATTTTTGACAAAAATTTCTGCGCCAGCTAGGGGTATGTTGGCTTCATTGGTAACAAAACCACTCAATTGTTTTTGTCCGAACCCAAGCCCTGAAAACAAAAATACAATTACACAAAAAAGAGCAGTTCTCACGTTCAAAATAATCTTTAAGTATAGAAAAGGTTACACCTTTGATTCTTTTTTCTGTTGTGCCATTTCATTCAAATGACGTTGCATGCGCTTCATCATCCATTTTTTGGTAAAGTACATTAATATGGCCATAACTGGCACCACATAATAAGCCAGCCAAGTTTCAGCACCTTCTGTGATGATTTTAAAGGTGATCAATAAAAAGCTAAGGCCAGCAATGAGGAGCCAAAAATAACCCGAGAATTGGTTGTAACGACTAATGAAATCTTTTTGTGCCATTTATTGAATTGTTTGATTTTTTTCTATTTGCCAAGAACCAACGGGTTCTAATAAAACATAGTTACTGAAATCTTGTTTGGTCCGGATTCCTTTCCCGAAAAGTTTGCCTTTTGGCGATCGAACGATAACCGCTGAACGCGTAAAAATGCTGCTGTCTTTCTGATTCCAGAATAAGGCTTCGGTCTCTAGTGTTTGTTGTTTTTTGTGATTGTATAGCCGTACAGAATCTTTGACCATAAGTTCGCCAGTGCTGTAATTGATTTCGCCATAAAGTGCACTTAGGGTAGAAACCACCTCGCCAACTTCATTGAAAAAATAGACTTTAAGGCTGTCTTTTATTTTGGTGACTTGCGTCTGACCACGGTAGGTTTCTGCTAATGCCGCATGGATTTCTACACGTGCATAACCGTCATCGGCATAAGTGAGCACTAAGTTTTTGGTGCTTTCTGTGGGGGCGTCAGCTTCAAAACTGATGCGCTGAACAACAGCGACATCGTTCTCGCAGGAACTAAAAACTAGCGCAAGCAAAATAAAGAAACACCATAGTGAATGGCCAGACATTAGTCGAGTTGGCGTTTGCGGAACCACTTTTCAAAATTAGATGGCGCCATAATCAGACTCACTCGCGCTCCAATGAATTGTTCTTTCCAAATACCCGTGGCAATGGTGCGCTGACCAAATGTAAGACCTACATTAAGTGAGGACAGGGAAACTTGTGCCAACAAAGGCAAGCCAAACCCGAGCGTAAGTCCTTGTTCTTGGTACTGAAGCCCGCTGTTGGTGTAGGGTAGGGTTTGCTGATAATAACCAACGCGGTAGGTTAACTTTTCGAAAGCTTTTAGTGTCGCTATGTTTTCAAGCACCTTGAATTCTGGTTGGTATTGTAAACCAAAGCTCATTCGGTTGTAATCTTTTTGGTCAAAACCCGTGAGTATTTGTTGTTTTTGGTTCAGGGCGCCAAAAAGGCTATAGCTTGCAAACAATTCCAATTGCGGATGCAGCTCTCTGGTCTGACGCTTGTATTTAGGCAGTTTCCAGGCATAACTCAAGCCGAGTTGCGTGCTTTGTGCTAATTGTGCCGAAAAAGCCTGACTACTATTGAGTATGGTGTCGTAACTACTCGGCGATCCGATGGTGGCTGAACTGTAAAGTTCTCGTTGGTAATCTCCGCCTATGCTGAGCTGTGGTTGATACACAGCGCTTAAACAAACGGAGTGGTTCTTGCCAAGTTGTTGCCAAAAATAGGAGCCCATTTCAGTGTAAAAAGAACGAATTACAAGGGAATTGCGCTCGAGCCCACCGGCTGCTGATGTACCTGTAAGCAAAACAGAGCTGCGCTCATTGACAAGCGTTCCAAACAAATAAGAGGCATTGGCTCCTATCGCTAATTTGGTACGCGTTTTTTCTATTAATCCAAAAGAGTATCCAGCATAAAGGTCTTGGATGGCGCCTTGCCCAGCGTAATTGTAACGAATGGAATCCAGACCTGTAAATTGCTTTTCACTGATCTGATAACCACGCGCACTGAACGGACGCAAACCAAAGGAGAGTCCCATTTGCTTGCCAATTTTGAAGCCTAGCGTAAATTGTTCTACCATTGGCGTGGCGGCAAATTGTTGTGTAGTGGCGTTGCTATACCATGATTGTCTGGAATGAATACTGACTGTATAGAGGGTCGCACCTTTGCTCAGTCTGTTGTATGATGCTGGGTTATAGTGATTGAGCATAGAAGAATCAAACACATTGATGGCGTTTTTTCCGAGTGCATCAAAAATGCCGTGTCCTTTTGAACTCATTTCACCGAGCCCGTAAAAGCTGGCAGGTTCGGCCGTAATGGATTGAGCCATAGAAAAGAAGCCAAAACTGGCAGCAAAAAGGAGAGTGATTAGTTTATTCATTGGCTTGGTAAAGGGCAAGGATGCCTTCTAAGGTTAAATTTTCGTGTACAAAGATGCCATTTTTTTGGCCCAAATCAAAATGAGGAGCATCGCCGCCAGTAAGATATACAACTACTTCTGGGTAGCGCTTTTGATAAGCACTCAAAAGACCTTCTATTTCTTTTTGCCAACCCAAATAGCTGCCAATTTCAAGACATTCTTGGCTACTCCTTCCAATGAGTTCATGAGTAGGTAGCGCTTCCACTTCTGGTAATTTTGCCGTAAAATGTGCCATGGCTTTTGCGCGCATCTGCAAGCCCGGACTAATTGATCCGCCAAGGTAACGATCTTGAGCGTCTAAAAAATCAAATTTGATACAGGTGCCAAGATCAATAGCAAGGCGCGCTAAGCCAGCATTTTGTTGAGAAAGCGCTGCTGCATTGCACAGGCGGTCCATGCCTAGGGTTTGTGGGCTCTGGTAAGCCATATGAAACGGAAGGGAGGTCATGGATGTAATTTCAAAAGTGCGATCAAAATGGGCGAGGAGTGTGTTTTTGAACAACTCATCAAGCACTGACGAAAAGGCGAGGGGTATGTTACGGTCGAGCTCTGAAAATGGAAAGTTAGAAAGTGTGTAGCGCTCAACCCACTGAAAAACACCTCCTTGAATCAGGGCTAACTTGATTTGGGTGTTTCCGGCGTCAAGCAAATAAACTTCGTTTTGAGCACTCATGTTCAAAATTAAGGAGCTTTTTTGAACTTTTTTGGTTTTTATCTTGTGTAAAACAGTAAAAATGTGTTAAATTTGCATCCACCAATTGATGGTACCTTAGCTCAGTTGGTAGAGCAAAGGACTGAAAATCCTTGTGTCCCTGGTTCGATTCCTGGAGGTACCACACAAAAAACCCCGAAGTTGCTTCGGGGTTTTTTTGTTTTTGGAAATTACTCCCCATTCACCAAATGGATAAACCCATGCTTGTCGATGAGCGTGCCGCCGAGCATTTCGCCGCGCAGGCGATAGAAGAAGACGCCGTCGGTGTGGAGCTGTCCATTGAAGTCGTAGCCGTCCCAGACCGCGATGCCAGTTTGGTCTTCGAGTTCGAAAACGAGGTTGCCCCAGCGGTTGAGAATTTGAATGTCGTAGCGTTTGAATGAAGGATAGGGCAGCACAACGATATCATTGATGCCATCGCCATTGGGTGTAAATACGTTGGGCACCCAGATGTCAGGGTCCGAAACAAAGATGGTAATGAAAGTGGTGTCTATACAACCCAAGTTATCGGTGATCACTAAACCAATTTGTTGGGGTCCGCCTTCAGAAAAAGCAATAGATTGCGACGTGCTTTGAAAATAAAGATCACTGCTATCCGGGAACATCCAGGTCCAGGTGGCGATCGGATTAAGGCTCGTGCTGGCGTCAGATAAGTTGACAACCTGATTGATATTCGCATAAACGGGCGACGCGTTAATTTGAGCGTTCATTCCGCTTACGCTAGCGGTTAGCGGATCGAGTAAATACAAGATTTGACATCCTGCAGTGTCGTAGACCGTCACGCTAGGGTTATAGGTGCCCGTATTTGGGTAGAAATAAGGGAACGATAAGCTGTCTGCGACCCAAACGCCATTGCCTAAGTTCCAGCTAACCGAGTCAATGTCTGAAGGATTCAGGATGGTAAATAAAGCACCTTGAGCACAAATGGTGTTGTCTTGGATCCAGGTTGGGGTGCCGAGTGGCCCGCCGATAGAAACATAACTATTAATGGTGGTGTCGTCGGTGCAGCCAAACTCATCCGTGACGCTGAGCAATAGATTGAACGAACCGCTGGTCACGAGGGTGTTGTCTGGGTTTTGTAAAATAGAAGTATTGCCGTTTCCGAAGGCCCAGTTCCAGTTGGTAACACTACCAAGACTGGTCGATTGATCAGTGAAATCACAGAAAAGTGGCGGGCAGCTGTAGGTGCCGTTGGCATTAACTGCCGCACCCGAAAAAGTAAAAGTAGGCGAGGCCTGAGGGGTAGAAATGTAAATGGTTTGTGCGGTAGAATCTGTGCAACCGTTGCCGTCAGTGACCACCAAACTTAATAGATGAGTCGAAAATAAACCATTGTTCAAAGCGGGTAGGTTAAGCGTGCACAAACTATCAGTGGCTATATTAATCCCATTGATAGACCACGCGTATTGTAGGGTGTCTTCTCCTGTACTCAAACTAGCGATTAAGCTGCTATCCAGCGCACAGATAATGGTATCGGCACTGATCAGGGCGGTTGGTTTGGTGAGCGTAATTTGTATAGTAGCTGGGTTAGAGACACAACCGTTGATGTCTGTTGCGGTGATGCTTGCTGTGTATACGCCGTTGCCAACAAACGTATGGTTGATCGCTTGATTGACGTTGGTGGTGGTGACGCTTGTATTGTTGTCTGAGAAAGTGGTATTGAACGAAGCCAATGGCAAGCCATTAGTGATGCTATAGCTAGTATTGGTAAAACTCAGTGGGAAAGGTGAGCAGCCTGCATAAGATGGTGCTAAAAGCCCGGCGACAGGTTTATTGGCGACTAAGATGGTTTGGCTTGATGTAGAGGAACAGCCTGCGGAGTTGAAAACCAAAAGGTTGATGTTGTAGGTCCCGCTTGCAGGATAGACATAGTTGACATTAGCACCATTGTTGATTTGCTGCCCATTGCCAAAAGTGTAAATCCAGGTATTGACCGGATGTGCTGGCCAAGTTGTGCTTTGATTGAACAAGGCAATTGCGTCGCCCTTGCAAATGGTGTCGTCAGGTAAGAGAAAAGCCGATTGCAATTGAGAAATGGTGATGGCTAAAGAAATGCTATCAGAACACCCGGTGGTATAATTATGCACCACCTGCTCAATTTGATAGGTTCCATAATTGGCAAAGGCATGAGACGTATTGCCGCCATTGGGCAGATCGAGTTGGGCATTGTTGAAGTAAGTGTTTGGCGTGTTGTCATTCCATTCGTAATGGAGCGCTACACTGTCAGGCGTTTCCCCTTCGATGGCTGTATTTTGAAATTGGATGGTGACCGGAAAACTACTCGGATTGCACACCAATGAGGTATTCGGATTGAATTGTGCAATAGGTGCCAGCACGTATAACACAGAATCTTTTTCAAGTGTGTCTATGCAGCCTCTAAAATTGACATAAAGCGTTACATCAACCCAGCCAGTGTCTTGGGAAAACTGAAACGTAGGATCGTCTTGTGAACTAATACCCTGAGAGAAATCCCATAGATAAGATATTTCAGTACTATCGTAAGGCACCGAAATATAAAATTCTGATTCAAATTCGACGTCTGTATTTGCGCAAGTAATATTGGGATCCCAACTGAAATCAATGGAGTCTATTGAGCCCACGGTTACATATGGTGTTTTGATGATAGTGTCGGTGCAGCCTGAGGCAGTCGTGATGATCAAAGAAACGTTATAAACACCCACTCCATAGGTTTGCGGTGGCGGCACCTGCCCGATAAAAGTTTGTCCGTTTCCGAAGTTCCATTGCCATGAAACAATCGGATTACTAGGTGTGTATGATGTATCGATGAACTGAACTGTAAATGGCGCACAACCACCTGTGTCAATTGCATAAAAACCGGCCTCTACGGGCGTGATTTCGATGTAATCTTGAAGTGTTTTAGTTCCTGAACAACCCGCACTTGAAGTGTAGGTAAGACTGACGTCGTACATACCGCTGGTCTGATAGATGTGGGCAGGTGGGTTGGTTCCTGTATAGGTCTGACCATCGCCAAAATTCCAAACATAGGTCCCTGCAAGGTTGGTAGTATTGAAAAACTGAATGCTTCCCGGCGCACAATTGGCTGTTGGGTTTGCATAAAAGTTGGGGATGGTATTGGCTTGGACTACAATTTGCTGGCTGGTGCTGCCTGAGCAACCTGAGTTCGTGTTTTGAGCAGTTAAATTGACTGTGTAGGTGCCCGGTGAATTATAGGTGACGCTCGGATTTTCAGCATTGCTTTGACCCGCACTACCAAAATTCCAACTCCATGCATTGGCCCCAGCTGTAGAGTTATCTTGAAAAGCTATTGGTTGGCCAACGCAACCGATAGCGGGCGCTGTGATGCCGGCCTGAAAGTTCGACACAACAATTGGTTGCGTCAGCGAATTGACACAGCCTGTATTGTTATTGGTGACGGTGAGCACAACCTGAAAAGTTCCTTGGCTGTTGTAAGTGATGCTCGGAGGAGTGTATTGGCTTGAGGTTTGGCTGTTTCCAAAATTCCAGGCCTGGCTAAAATTAGCGCCTTGCGAGGATGTATTTGAAAAACTCAAGGTGAGCGGAACCGTACAACCCAAGCCATTGGCATTAAAATTTACATTCGGAAGCGGATTCACGGTAATGTAGGCGGGCTTGATTTCAGCATCGGCAACACCATTTGCATTAGTGGCAACGAGCGTAATCGTAAAAGTTCCGGCCGTGCTAAAGGCATGGGTAGCATTGGTGGTGGTTGCAGCGTTGCCATCGCCGAAATCCCATTGATAAGAACTTAGGGCTGGGCCACCATTTGAACTAGAAGTATTGGTAAAGTTGACGTTCTGGCCTACGCAGACCGTCAAAGGGCTCGCCGTAAAGTTGGCAACCGGGCTTTGGGCATATAGATGAGTGGCAAGACAGCTGAGGCTGACGAGCAAAAGGCGTAGGTAGGTCATTACGGGACTTTAACGTTAAATGAACGTTAAAAGTTGCTTTTAGGGGTTGATGCTGCGTAAATTTTCGGGAAATTTTGCTTCCATTGCAGGGAAGAACACATGTCCTAAAATGAGCGGGTTGAACACAAAATATTGGCAGCGTACTAATTCTCCGTCTGGCAGTAAACACCAAAAGCTGTTCATGTCCATGTTGACCAACTGACCAAATTCATTGCGCTGTTCTTCTTTGCTTTTGATGCGGAACATTTTTAAGGCAATTTTTTCGTGTTTGGTCTTGACCTCTAAGTAGCAAAAAGCTTGGCTTTTTTTGACGCTATCCACTTGCTTGTCCGAGAGTGTAAAGTTTTTCTGCTCAAAATGAATTTTTTGGAATCCTTGTAAGTAGCGAAATACATTGGTAGTGTCTAGACTAGCAAGTGGCTGACCGTTCTGCGTCAGACGAAAGCGGTTGCCTTTGTTGATGAGTTCAAAATTGCGGTAAGACTCGCCATGGAATTTTGTCTTGACACTCAAGATGTCTTCCATTTGCAAAGCCATGATTTCGGTGCAGGCCCATTGGCGTGGGTCGGCAAAGAACCTTGGGTCAATGAGTCCGTTCATGCCGGCAAGTTTCATCATGACAGGGCTTTTACTTTTGCCTTGGTCAGCGGTTTCGAGCAACATAATTTGCCCGTAATGGTCGGGCGTGGCAGGGCCTAAATACCAAGTTTTTGTCCATTCGCCATCTTGATAAATTTCTACTTTGATGTTTGACGTTGCCATGAGTTCCGTAAAACGTTTCTCTGATTTTTGTGGAAGGTAACCCTTGAATTCTATTTTATTGAGTGCTTCTAAAATGAGAGAGACGTTGGTTTTTGATACGCAAGAACCCTTGATGTCGGTCCAGTCGTTTTCGTTTTTAACGAGCGTAAATTGCTGACCAAAAGCATCGGTGATGACAATCTTAGAAATGCTGGTTGTGTCTTCAATTTTGAAGTTGAATGCACGTGCGTCTGACGCGTTTTGCCCACTTTGCAGGTCTAGAGCCCACCAAGTAAGGCCGCCTAATAGGACAATAAAAATGACGAGGACAAGTCCTTTTTTCTTCATGAGATGATGGTATTATCGGGTATAGCGCTTTTGACGGATCCAGTTCATGATAAATGCAAGTGCCAAAATAAGCAGCAACGGAACGAGCATGTTCAAGCTTTTATAGAACAAGGAAGAACTCTTGATTTTTTCTTTATCGATTTCTTTGATGTCTATCTGACGGCTGCGGATATCGAGCACGGAGTTGTCTCCCATCATGTAGTCGACCATGTTTTGGAAGAGTTCTTGATTGCCAAAAATCACGGGAATGCGTCTTTGTGCAAGTTCGGCATCTACCTTGAGTTCATTGATGGCAATTGGTCGGTAAAGGTAACTGTCGATTTTTTTAGGGTCGAGTATGGAATCATAGCTATTGCGGATAAAAGTACCGTTGCCGACCACCAAGATTTTGGTTTCTTTCTGACTTTCTTCAAGGTAGCCCGCATCTTTACTCTTGGCGAATTCATCGATGATGCGGTTTTTGAAGTGCGATTGATAAAAGCCTTCAGATAATCCGGCTACGCAAAGTTTGTTGATTTCGTCTTCGGGGTTCTCCACTAACTTCGGATTTTTGCCATAGTTGAGCGGGAGTGCCAAATTGATCAAAGGTTGCAAGCCGCTGGGAATGGCGTTGCTCGAACTGGTCAGAATAGGAGTAAGTTGTGCTTTTGGCACCTGTACAAATTCGATTTCGTTGGCATATTTCAAAGATATCGGATCTACATTGCGCGTCATCGGATGCAAGCTAGGGGTAGCGAGCATATGGTAAAACCAAGGTAAAAATGCAGTTTCTGCGAATGGAACAATTTTAGGTGCGCAATTGGCATCTAGGACGTAATTCTCCTTGATTTTGATACCGTAATCGAATAGGAGGCGGTCGAGTAAAAGATTTTTGCGCGTCGTGTGGGTCATGCCCGTGGCATTGAGGGTGTCTTCGTTGAGCGCAAGCGTGTTCATGAAGCAAAGTAGTTTGCCGCCGCGCATCACGAATTGGTCAATGAGGTATAAATCTTTTTGCGAAAATGGCGCTTGTGGGTCAGCGATGATCAGGCCATCGACATCTTTGAGTGCGGCAATGCTGTCGTTGAGCGCGACATCTTTGATTTGATAATATGGTGAAATGAGTGCGCGCGCCCGCATGGTTTCTGCAGGGTTGAGCTCGCCGTGCCCTTGTAAAAAAGCGATGGTTGGCTTGCTCGTTTGAGTGAGGCGGCGCATCGCTGAAAGCAAGTTGTATTCTAGGTTATTGAGTGCATTTTCAATGATTTCACTCATTTGTTCCAGTGCATAAGGCCGCCCAGGTTGGGTACCTGGTAACAATTGCACGACGCCTTCTTTGGTGATGCCGTTGACGCTATATGAGAGTAGCGCGCCAGGGAATAACAACATTTGACTTTGCGTACCATCTTTGAGATATAGTATTTCGAGTGGTAAAATGCCTTTTCCGCGGTCGTAAAGTTGGGCGCGTAGCGCATTGATTTCGTCTTCTGTACCCACGTTGGGGTCGGTGAATAAGAATTCGATACGGGTGCCGGCTATGCGCTTGAAATCTTTGAGTTTATCTTTCAGTGCGTTCTGAAAATTTTTGAGCTCAGAAGGCATGTTGCCATCTAGGTAAATCTGGATGCTGATGCGATTTTCAAAGTTCTTTTTGTCTGAAAGATAGGAAACGGTACTTTGCGCCAATGAATAGCGTTGGTCTTTGGTCATGTCTAGTTTGAGGTAGAGCATGGAGCCGATGAAGTTCAGCAAGACCAACACAGCAGCTAGTAAACCTAGAACGGTCCAGTTGTAAAGACCTTTGGTGAAGTTGAATTTCATGCGTTACTTTTTGAGCGATTTGAGAACGGTGAGCGAAGCAACCAAAAACAAGGCGTTAAGGCTAATAAAATACAGTAGGTCGCTGGTGTCGATGACGCCTTTTTTAATGGCTTCATAGTGAAAAGCGATGCCAATGTATTTGATGAGGTAGTCTAGACCGCCAATTTGACTGAAGTTACCAAGCAATTCAAAACCATCGTAAAAAACCCAACACAAGAACATGGCTAGTATAAACGCAACAATTTGGCTATGCGTGAGTGCCGAAGCGAACATGCCGATAGAAACAAAGGCGGCACCAAGTAGCAGCAGCCCAATATAGGAGGTAAAGGTGGCTCCTAAATCGATGTTGCCGATTGGTTTTCCGAGAAAATACATGCTCACTAAATAGACAACAGTTGGTAAAATGGCCACAAAAACCAAGGCTACCCCTGCGAGGTATTTGGCAAAAATGAGTTGAAAGTCTGAAATAGGGCGGGTAAGGAGGAGTTCGATAGTGCCGGTGCGGCGCTCTTCGGCAATTGAACGCATGGTGATCGCAGGGATCAGGATCAGGAAGATCACTGGCGACATATTGAAAAACGGGATCAGGTCTGCGGTTGAACCTTCGAGTAAGTTGGTGTTGTAAGAGAGGATCCAGTGGAAGAGTCCGGAGGCGATTAGGTAAATCAGGATGAAAACATAACCGATGATGGAACTCAGGAAGCTCGATATTTCTTTTAAGAATAAGGCGCGCATAGTAAAAGTTGAGTTGTCAAATTTAACAAATATCTATAAACGAAAATTCCCGCCTTGTGGGGCGGGAATTTTAGATACACTCAATCTTTATTATGCTTGTT
>JACCDH010991022.1_pt1 | contig 11949 bp, 11 predicted proteins | sample 7442481 | NCBI WGS metagenome assembly JACCDH01 (sample SAMN15323433, study PRJNA562643) | freshwater metagenome | isolation source: river surface water | place: USA:Blue River Watershed | collected 2017-08-15 | reverse complement strand
CATTAAATAACGGCGGAGCTATTGCTCAGTACTTTTTTTTAGAAAAAAATATTGGAATTAATTATACTTTTATTACAAATGCTAATAATACAATTGAATATAAACGCGTTCAAAATTTGATAAAAAATCACCCTCACATAAAATTCAGGGTTTTTAGGAGGTATAGTTATTTTCAGTACTTGATTGATTTATTGAGAAAAAGTATAAATAAATTCCCTAAAATTCACTCTGCCTTTTCGGATTTTTTTAAAAATCAAAAAAATACAGAAAAAAATGAAGATATATTATTCGCAGCGTTCATAAATAAGTACTTGAATGAAAATGATTTTGATTGGATTCAATACGAGTTTTTCGAAGCTATTAATTTAGTCAATCTAACAGAATCTAAAATAAAAAAAATAGCGATAGTTCATGAAATTAGATCAAAAAGAATCGAATTAGAGGGTGGTCAAAGCAATGAGTATCTGGAAAATTTAAGAAAAAAAGAATTTTCAACTTTGAATAAGGTTAATCGGGTAGTAGTTTTTAATAAACTAGATATAGAGTATCTAAAACTTTATGGCGTTCATTCTAAGATAATTTATTCTCCTTTTTCAATACCAGAAAAATTAGTAAAAAAACAAATATCGTATAGATCAATTAATCATTTTTTATTTCTGGGTAGTCAATTTCATTCCCCTAATGAAGTAGGATTAATGTCATTTTTAAATAATATCTATCTGAATTTGCCAAATGAATTACAATTGCCAATATATATAGTAGGAGAATGGAAATTTGATTTCACTAGAATCTATCAAGCCAATTCAAATATAAAATTCTTGGGAAATTTAACCAATCTAGATGATGTTTTTAATGATTCGATTTTAATATGTCCAATTCTCAGCGGCAGCGGCATTAGAACAAAGATTTTAGAATCTCTTTTTAAAGGAGCACCTGTAATTTCTACTTCAATCGGCTCAGAAGGTTTATATGATGATATAAATAACAAACATATTTTTATATATAAGGATATTACAGATTTTATTTCTTGTTTACAAAAATTATTGAATTTTACTAAAGCTGATTTTGAAAAATTTAATAAGAATATAAGCCATTATCTAAATGAAAATTTTGAATATAATTCAGTTGTTAAAAAGAGATTAAATTGCTATGAATAATAATTGTGTAATATTATTGACAGCTTCAATAAAAGTTGGAGAAATTGTAAACACAAAATATACAAATTCAGAATTACGAAAAAATGACTATATAAATTCTTTGTTTTATTATTTAAATCGAACAAATAATAAAATTGTATTTGTGGAAAATACAAACACTGATTTATCAGAATACTTTTTCAAATATATAGAAGATGGCAGGTTGGAAATGCTTACGTTTGAAGGAAACAAATTCAACCCAAATCTCGGAAAAAGTTTTGGTGAAATTGAAATAATTGAATTTGCAATTAATAATTCTAAAATCTTAAATAGTTGTAATAATATTTTAAAAATCACAGGTCGGTATCAGATTCTTAATATCAACACATTAAATTTATTATTTCAAAAATATGAAAACTCACTTGTTGGTTCATTTTTTTGTAAACTGGAAATGATGGATTCAAGAATATTTCTTGCCCCAAGATTTTTTTATTTACAATGTCTCTTAGAATATAAGCATTTTATTGACGAATCTAAACAAAAATATTTTGAACATGCTTTAGCTCTTGCCTGTTTTAAATTTTTATCAAATCCAAATAATATTTTTTTTGAATTTAATCATCTTCCAAGAATTCATGGAACTTTTGCTACATTCAATAAAAAATATAACTCTCGTTTGATATATTATGTATTTAGAAACAGTTTATTTCATTTAAAAAAATTCTTACAGCTTAAACTAAATAGAAATTGAAATTTTTAGACATTGTATGTGCAACGTATAATTGCAAAAATAAAATACCAAATTTTATTTATACTTTGAGCCAATTAGACTTAAATATTATTAATATTTTAGTGTGTGATGGAGGTTCAACAGATGGTACTTTAGAAGAACTACTAAAGATAAAGGGGATTAAAATTGTTGATACAAATAAAGATAAAGGGATTTATGATGCTTGGAACAAGTGTTTAACCTGCATAAGTTCGAAATATACTGCATTTATAGGAGTAGATGATTTCATTAATCCAAACTTCATAAAAGAGGCATTTATAAAATATAATGAAAATATCCAACCTGCGATATTTTTTGGTAATGGCGTAATAAAATATTTCAATTATAATAGAATTCTAAAAGTTCCAAACAAGCCGTCTTTACTATCGAACAAAACAACAATTAAATTTGATATTGTTCATCAGGGTTTGTTAATTCGTTCAGATTTATTAGTTAATTATAAGTTTAGTTTAGAATATATTTTAAGCTCAGATCTAATTTTTTTTCTTGATCAAAAAGATCTTATTGCAAAATATGGATATTTAAAAATCGAGAACCATATTCAGTCAGAGGTTGATTTTAATGGAATGAGTACTACTTATAAGGCAATTAAAATTTATAAAATTGAACATAAAAAAATATTTGATATTTATAGAATTAGAATTGAAACACCAATTTCTGTTAAAATTGCATATTACCTAAGTTTTAATGAATGGTCTTTTAATTTAATTAGGAAGGCAAGTTGGATAATCAAAAATAACTTTCTTAATTAGTGATTACTTTCAACAATCTTTTAAACTTATTTTTTAGATTTTTATTGGCATTTTTTCTTGTTTTAATGCCTTTTACAAATCTTTTTGCATTCACGCAAATTATTTCATTGCCCTTTATATTTTCAACATTAATTGGTCTAATAGTAATCTTTGATGTAAGGTTTTATCATAGTCAGTTTGCATTACCAACACTTTTTTCAATATTTTTTTTAGGATTAGTTCTGATTTCTTTTTGTATAAATATTTTTAATTTCCAGTCTTTTAAGCCTTTTAATCATCTTTTTGCATATTTTTTTACTATCTTATTTTATTATCTTTTTGTAAGACATGCTACTTTTATATCAAAACTTTCATTTTATAACTTAATCAAATACATTTCAATTGGTGTAATCATAACATCAATTTTTACAATCATTGAATTTTTGGCAAAAAATATATATTATCCAGAATTTGATTCACTCTTTTTCAGACCCGCCGTTTCAGATTATCAACCTTATTCAGGTATTGAAACTTTGGTTATTCGTGCAAGGTCAACAGTTGAGGAAAGCGGACATTATGCGCTATATCTAATAGCATTTGCACCTTTAACAATACAATATCTTTATAATAAAAAAACTAGATTTAAATTATTTCTTTCCAGCATCATAATTATTTCATTTTTATTAACATTTAGTGTTGCTGGAATTATAGCAAGTGTTGTGGGATTAATATTATTTTTTTTGACATCATTTAAGAACATTAAATTTTTGAAAACATCAATAGTAATCCTCTTGTCTTTTGTTTGTTTGAATTTAATTCTGGGAGTATTATTTGATTTAAGCTTAATCGAAAATGTGCTTTTAAAATTTACTGATAGTAGTAGTTCAATCGAAAGATTTGATAGATTTAATGCGGTTTTTAATGTTTTGAAAAATGGAAATATTTTTAATTATATTTTTGGATATGGACCTGCTGCATATGATACTTTAAAAGTTGAATCATTTCTAAATCTATATTTAGTTTTTGGAATTGAATTAGGTGTTTTAACATTATTTATATTTATCTTTTTTTTATTATATATTTTGCTTAATTGGTTCAAGTCCTCAAATGAATATACTAATTGTCTGAAATTTTCTTTTTTAGCATGTTTAGTACATTACAATTCTATTCATAATTATTTCTATCCTTGGTTTTGGGTATTGCTTATAATAATAGAGGTAAATCAGAAAAGAAGAATAAGTGAATAATACTATTAAAAATATTTCTTCTTACACCGTATCGACTATTTTGATACAAATAACATCATTTATTTTATTTCCCATCTTGGCAAATAAACTCCAACCAGAGAATTTTGGTAAGTTCAATTACTTCAATACTTTATATTTATATTTAAATGTAATTACCATTTTGGGATATTCTAATTTTATATCGAGACAGTGTCCAAGAGAATCAAATCAAATACCACTAATTATTTCATATTTAAAGCTAAAATTTATATTTACTATAACTGTTTCGTTAATATATATTGCATTATTAGTCTATTTTAAAATTTCAGATTTACCGTTAAACCTTTTTTTAATTGTAACTTTAATTCTTTCAATTCCCGATTTTCGTTGGTTATATATTGCGAATGAAAAACTATATATTGTATCATTTATTAATTTGATTACTCAATTATTGTTTTTTTTTATTTTACTTGTTCTTTATTATTTTAACAAGTTAACATTTTACTTTGTCTTTATTACGCAATCAATTACAAATTTGATACCGATAATATATTTCCAATATATATTTTTAAAAGAATATAGATCTAAGATATGTTTTAGCAATATATTCGTTTATAGTAAGCAAATGATTTCAGAATGCTTCTATTTTGGATTTATTTCAATTATTGCAAACTTCAATGTATATTTTGGAATAATTTGGATTTCTAGTTTTTTAGGATTTTCTTCACAAGGAATTTACTCTGTAGCATATAAATTTGTTTTGCTAGTCAATTTGTTTTTCAATCTAATAGGACAGGTTTATACACCTATTATTAGTAAATTTTACTTATTAGATAAAAATTCTTTAAAAAAACACCTTTATCATTATTTCATTTTGGTTGTCCTTATGGGTGGAGTGTCTATATTAAGTATAAAATATATTTTACCTCTAATATTTGACTTTTTATTTGACAATAAATATCGACAATCATTACCATTAATTGACTATTTATCAACAACACTTATTCCATTGCAAATTTTATCAATATTTATTTCAAATATATTATTGTCTACAAAATTTTCTAAACATGTTTTAATTGCATTAGTCATAGGTACTTCTTACTATTTTATTTCTATTCTTTTTTTCATTCCAGAAAAAAATATTACAACTATTTTACATTTGCAAGTAACAATGGAATTAATTATTCTTTTAGTACTCTCATTCTATATGCTTTATTTTAGAAAAAAAATCTTAAATAATATATGAATAAATTTTATGAAGGTCAGTTAGATACTTTAATACAAATATCAAAACTTATAGAGTTAGCCCAAAAAAATGAAAATAAGATATTAGAAGCAGTGTATAGATTGCGACTGATGCGTTTTAATAAAAAAATAAATAAAGAAGAATTATTAGAAATAAAAGTATTACTAAAAAATACCTCATATGAGTATCTGATTGATTACTTATTTGATATAGAAAAGTATCAATATATTGATTTTATAAATTCGCAAAATTATGATAATGAGATTGAATTATTATTTGATAATAGAACAAAAGAAGAATATCAAATTAGTTGTATAATTTCAACATATAATGAAGGGCCAAATTTGTTTTCATGTATAGAAAGACTTTTGAATCAAACTGCTTATATTGAAAGTAAATTAGAAATCATAATAATTGATAGTAATTCAGAAACCAATGAATACTTACATTTTAATAATTATAAATTTGATCATGTAGTTTATTTTCGAACAACTAAGACTGAAAAGTTATCTCGTGCATGGAATAGGGGTGTTAATAAATCAAGAGGTAAATTTTTGACATTCACAGCACCCTCTCAATATTTTTCAAATAATGCCTTCTCTAAAATGGCATCACATTTTGAAGATGATGTAGTAATGGTCCAGAGTGATGTTGGAAATTTGACAAATTTTGACAGCAATTCACCGAATTTTGAAAGAATAACTTTTAGAAAAAAAAATTCATTTGATCAAGTTAACCCATTACTTTTTATGAATTATTTAGCTTTTGACTGTGCTATAGTTAGAAGGAGTATTTTTTTTGAAGTTGGAGGTTTTGATGAAAATTTTACAGCTGCTGCAGAAAACAAGTTTCAATTGGCAGTTTTATCAAAGGGTAAGTTGTTTCAGACTGGAGAATTACATGGTGGCACACGAGTAAATGATGATGTAGGAGAAAGATTAACAGTTCATCCTAAAATTGAGTTGGAACATTTTGTAGCAACAACACTATTTGCTAATTATCAATACATGCAAAAATGTGCAGTTTTTGATGATTATTTGAAAACAAAAGATAATTTTAGTATGAATTTCTATCTATTAAATAATATTTTATCCTATGAGATTTGTTACCAAGAAGGAAATAAATTTTATAAATATTCTAATTTTGATTTAGCAATTTCCTTTTTATCAAAGCTAATAGAAGAGGATAAAGCCTTTGAAACATATTTGACTGATTTACAAATTTTGAGTTTAAGATCTAATACTGACTTATTGATTTATAATCTTAAAAAATCGAACCTTATATCAAGTAAATTATATATATTATTCTTAGTTTTGATTAGATTTGTTTTGCAATTCTTTAAGATAAAATTATTAAAGAAGTGTATATATAATCAGTTAATCCCATTTTCTAGACTCAGAATTTTAAATAAAATTATATATAAGATTTCATCAATCTTCATTAACCACAAACGTTTAAAAACAGACATGTATGGCAATTACATTTGGTAAATTATTTTCTTTGTTTTATAATTTATTATATTTTTTACTTAAATATAGAAATTTAAAAATTTTATTTTTTGTTTTCAAATATAAAATTAATCGAAGTGAACTTATATACAATAGAACAGATAAGACAATTTTTATTTCTAAAATTAATCTGAATGTTAGTCTTGACAAACATTTATTTTTAATTGAAAAGTATAATATTACTCTTTCTCTGCAAGAAAACTTAAATCCAAATTGGTCTATTACAGATGGTCAAATTATGATTAATTTTGATAATATTTGTTTTAATATTGCATGTTGGGAAGAACTTTTTATTATTGATGAAGTTTTTGTAAAAGGAGTTTATAATTTCAATACAAATAACAATTTCGTATTTTATGATGTGGGAATGAACGTTGGAATAACATCATTATTTTTTGCTTTAAAACCCAATGTCACGAAAGTTCATGCATATGAACCATTTAGACAAACATTTGAATCTGCTTCTATTAATTTTAATTTAAATAAAGAAATTGCGTCTAAAATTAATGCAAACAATTTTGGCATTTCGTCAGAAAACAAATCTTTGACAGTAGATTACTTATTTGATCTAAAGGGGAGTGTAGGAATAGAGGGAATACAGGAAAGAACATTGGTTGATAATGATAATTTAATCTCAAAGGAAAATATAATTGTTAAAAAAGCATCAACTATATTTTCACAATTGATTCAAAAAGATTCTGATGAAAAGTTAGATCATGTACTTAAACTTGATTGTGAAGGATCAGAATATGAAATTTTAACTGAATTAGACAGCGCTAATCTTCTTCAAAAATTTTCGATAATTATGCTTGAATGGCATAACAAAGGACCACAAGATATTCAGAAAATTTTGCTCACTAACGGTTTTAGTTTGTTTAGTTTTGATTTTTTAAATAAAGATATTGGTATGATTTATGCATTCAAAAATTAAGAATTTTATATGGGCCTTTTTATACTATTTCTATAATAATTTTTTAACTTATTTTCCATTATATATAGTTAGAAAAACTTATTTAAAAAATATTTTGAGAATTAAAATTGGTACAAATTCTTCAATAGCGATGGGCTGCTTTTTTACTGGGAATAATATTGTAATAGGTAGTAACTGTGTAATTAATCGCAAATGTTATATTGATGGACGATTTGGGATTTATATTCATGATAATGTTGGGATTTCTCCTGAATGTTATTTAATTTCTTTGACTCATGATATTAATAGTATTGATTTTCGTACTTATGGACAAAAAATACAAATTTTTGATTATTGTTGGATAGCTGCTAGAGTAATTATTTTACCTGGTGTTGAATTAAAAAAAGGCTGTGTGGCTGGTGCGGGATCAATTATAACTAAATCATTTGATGAATTTTCTGTAGTTGCGGGAGCTCCTGCAAAGATTATTACAAAAAGAAATTCTAATTTACAATATAAATTAAATTATTTTCCTTTATTTGATACTGACATCTGTATTTGATTAAATGGCTAAAATTCTCCATATAATACACAACATCGAATTAGGAGGTGTAGAAGTGGGTCTTCTATCCTCATTTGACAAATTGAATGATAAATTAGACTATCATATTTTAGTGCTTGGCACAATAGATAATTCAATGTTGAAAAAAATTCCCACAAATATTCATAATAAAATTGTGTGTGTTTCTTCTTTTTCTGCTATTGGCCTTATAAGGTACTTTACACATTCAAAATTTAATTATATCGTTACTTCACTTTGGAAGGCTCATTTTTTAGGATTAATATTAAAATTATTTCATTTTAAAGTAATACCATTTATTCATAATGGTAAATATTTTCATTTTTTTGATAGTACCTTTTCCCAATTAATTATTCTTTTTTCCAACAAAATATTTGTAGATTCACATAGTACTTTTTTATTTTTAAAAAATAATAGATTATTCAAAAATAAAAATATTATTGAAGCTCCATTTATTGAAGAAATTAAATTTTACCCAAAAGTTAATCGAATTAATTCGGTTATTAAATTTTGCTCTGTTAGTCGATTAAATAAATCTAAGAATATTGATTCTGTTATTACTTTTTTGAAATATTTAGATAATCAAGATATTGATTTTGTATATGACATATATGGTCCAGATCAAGATGCCTTAAAAGATCTAAAAAATCAGATTTCAATTTTGAAATTAGATAATAAAATATTTTATCGAGGAGATTTACAATTTGATTATCGTATTGAAACAATTTCTCAATATAATTATTATATACAATTTAGTTTAGTTGAAGGATTTTCAAAGTCGGTTTATGAAGCTATGTTGGTAGGTGTAGTGCCAATTGTTTATCCTGCCGGTGAAATTAAAAATTATTGTATAGATAATTTTAATTCTTATGTACTGAGAAATTTTAACACAATATCAATTGAAACAATAAATAAAATAACTAATAATATTTATTTTCAATATTTATCAAAAAATGCTATTAATGTAAAAAAGTATCCAACATTGTCAAATGTTTTAATTAAAGAATTTATTATATGAAAATTTTGTTTTTCATATCTAGGGGTGATACCATAGGTGGTGCTCAAACCCATGTTTTGATTTTAGCTAAAAATTTATTAAATCAAGGAAATGAAGTTTTAGTTTGTGTTGGTGGAGTACATTCAGTTTTTTGTGACATTTTACTAAAAAATCAAATTCCATTCATTAATCTAGAGGAATTTAAAAATTCCTTCAATATTTTTTCAGATTTAAAATCATTTTTTTCGCTTAATAAAATACTTAATAGATATTCTCCAGATATATTTAGTGTTCATTCTACAAAAGCAAATTATTTAGCCAGAATTTTAAACTTTAAAAAAAAGTATAACTTAATTTCTACTATTCATGGGTGGTCTTTTACAGAGGGTACCCCCTTTTTTTTTAAATATGCTAATTTATTTTTTGAAAAATTTTTAGGTCGTTTTTCAACAGGTTTTATTTTTGTATGTACACATGATCTCCAATTAGGCAAAAAATTTAAAATTATCAACGATAATTATACTGTTATTTATAATGGTGTCCCAGATTTTTTTAAGAGTAAAAAAATTGAAAGTCATGATTTAATTAAAATAGTAATGGTTGCTAGATTTGATAAACAAAAAAATCAAATTAAATTAATTAATTCAACGTTTGATATCCCCAATATAGTTGTAGAATTTGTTGGAGATGGGCCAAATTTTAATATGTGTAAAAAACATGTTGAAAAACTAAATGCAATAAATAAATTTATTTTTCATGGTTCAAGTAATAATGTAAAAGATATTTTGTCGAATGCGGATATATTTGCTTTAATATCTAATTGGGAAGGTTTTCCTATGTCTACTGTAGAAGCAATGTCCATGAAATTGCCAATTTTAGTATCAGATGTTGGAGGTGCAGGAGAGTGTGTAATAAATGGATATAATGGCTATAAAGTACCATCTAATATAACTATCACTGATTTGAAAAATACAATTCAACAATTGTCATTTGATAAACAATTATTATTAAAAATGGGTAATAATTCAAGAAATTTGTATCTAGATAAATTTACAGAATTCACTATGGTTGATGAAACTGAAAAGTATTTTAAAAAATTTATTTTATAAAATGAATGTGTTAGTGACAGGTGGTAGAGGCTTTTTAGGGAAATATATTGTTAAGCATTTGAATTCTATTTGTAAATCAGTTGACACATTAGGTTTGTCTAAGTATAATACAGTATGCCATAATCTAAAATATAAAATTGTAACTAAAATCAAGCAATATGATTTAATTGTTCATACTGCTGGTAAAGCGCATAATATACCCAAAACAGATTTTGAAAAAAATGAATTTTTTCAATTAAATGTTATTGGTACACAAAACTTATTAGAAAACCTCACCATATTTGGGCTACCCAAGTATTTTGTTTTAATTAGTTCAGTATCGGTTTATGGTCTTAATTCTGGTGTTGACATTAATGAGACCAACACTCTTTCTGCATCAGACCCCTATGGTTTAAGTAAAATAGAGGCTGAAAAAGTAGTTTTAGATTGGTGTAATATGCATAATGTTGTATGTTCAATTTTAAGATTACCACTCATAGTAGGAGAAAACCCTCCTGGTAATCTTGGTGCTATGATTAAAGGTATACAAATGGGTTATTATTTTAATATTGCAGGAGGTAAAGCAAAAAAAAGTATGGTATTAGCTGAAGATGTTGCAGAACATATTCTGAAAGTTGCTAAAATAGGAGGTATTTTTAATTTAACAGATGGATATCATCCATCATTTTCTGAATTAAGTAACAAGATTTCTAGTCAGATAAGTAAAACCTACGTACCTAATTTGCCTAAAATATTGGCCATTTTATTGGCTAAATTTGGAGATCTTTTTGGCAATAAGTTTCCAATAAATTCTGACAAATTAGTAAAAATAACTTCTACTTTAACATTTGATGATACCAAAGCTAGAATAGCTTTTGGCTGGAATCCTTCACCAGTTTTAGATTCTTTTAAAGTTCAACAAGATGCTAAGTAGACTTTTCGCCCTAATCCTGTTAATACTTTTCTCACCAATTTTTATATTAGTATCTCTTTCTATTCTCATCGATGATGGCTTTCCTGTTTTCTTCACCCAAAAGCGTGTTGGTATTAATTATTCTTTCTTTAATATTTACAAGTTTCGTAGTATGAAAAAAAATACTCCTAATGTTGCCACACATTTACTAACCAACCCAGATCAATATTTACTCAAAATTGGCAAGTTTATTCGTAAAACAAGTTTAGATGAATTACCAAATTTAATCAATATCATTAAAGGTGAAATGGTTTTTGTAGGACCCCGTCCTGCATTATATAATCAGGACGATTTGATGCAATTTCGTGTTGCAACAGGAGTTTTTAAATTAAAACCAGGTATTACTGGTTGGGCTCAAATTAATGGGAGAGATGAAATATCAATACCCGAAAAAGTAAAGTTAGAGCAGGAGTATTTATATAGGAAATCAATATTATTTGACTTTGAGATTATCATTAAAACTTTTACAAACGTATTATTCAGAAAGGATGTAAGCCATTAATAATTACATTAATATTATTTTATAGAATAACTAGCCACTAATGTGGCTTGTTTCATTTTAGCATGCTATGAACCAATTTTTACATCATTTTTCTATATAATTATTCAAATTGATATAAAATGATTTGAATAGAATTTGTAAGTGTCCCTAAAAATCGGACAGTTTAAAATTAGAGCGAAAAGCTTAAATTTAAACTGCAAATATGAAAAAGACACGATTTACGGAGACACAGATTGTTTCCATTTTAAAACAACAGGAAGGT
>JACCDH010610297.1_pt1 | contig 11950 bp, 10 predicted proteins | sample 7442481 | NCBI WGS metagenome assembly JACCDH01 (sample SAMN15323433, study PRJNA562643) | freshwater metagenome | isolation source: river surface water | place: USA:Blue River Watershed | collected 2017-08-15 | reverse complement strand
GGTTTTATCCATTCGTTTCAAACCAAGCTTGGACAAATGAGCCATTTTGCGTGGAAATGCTTGGAGAAGTCACGGAATCTGAACTGCGTTTTGGACCAAACCCCTGTTCAGAAACTTTAACACTTGAAGGAACCCAACTAACTTACTATTCAATTATTGACTCCATGGGTAAAGAAGTTCAAAGTGGATATACTGATTCTGAAGGAAGAATTAAAACGAATGAAATAAAAAATGGACTTTATTTAATTAAAACTAAGAAAGGTTCTTTCAAAGTGTTGGTTAATCATTTGAATTAATTAGATTCTTTTTTTCAAAAGTTCTTTGTTGGATTATACGAACTAAACTCGGAGTTAATTGCACCATTACGCTGTAAATAATACCGCTGAAACCAGTATAAGAAATGCGTTTTTTATTTTGAATAGTTTTGATAATCTTTCTTGCTGCATTGGTTTGAGAAATTTGAATCGTCTTATTTCGAATTGGAATAAGTACCTCTTCACCTGAAGCATTTAAGGCATATTTTTGCTTATCATTTTCTGTGAAGCCTAATATTATTGCACTTACATTTATTCCGAATTTATTTAATTCAATACTAAGGCCTTGCTGTAACGGTATAAGTGCTGATTTAGCGATTGAATAAGTAATGTAATTCGGGATTCCGTAATGAGCGGCCAAAGATGAAATCATACAAATAGAACCTTTAGATTTTTTCAATGCAGGGATTGATGCTCGAGTCACTAACAAGGGTCCGTATAAATTGGTATCAATTACAGAGCGCATAGTATAATCACTTATCTCCTCTATTGATCCAACCGAAGAAATTCCTGCATTATTTATCAAAACATCTAAATGAGAAAACTTTTTAAGCACTAGCTCAATCATTTGATTTACTTCCGCTCCAGATCGTACATCAGCTCGAACAAATAAGGCCCGATTATCTATTAACGCTTGGTTGATTACCAACTCTTCTTGCAAGTTACTTTTGTAGGAATGAAAAATTACGACAGCGTCTTTTCGCAATAATTGTTTTGCCAATTCTAAACCAATCCCCCTTGTGGATCCTGTAATTAATACAACTTTATCTTTCCAAAAATTTCGCACAACTAAACTTAGTTGTACTTAATAATTCTATGAAATCGAATTACACAATTCGGAATTTTTTAATTGTAAAAAACACCAACAAACCCATTTACGGACACCCGTAATATTCTTCGCTGTACCAACCCACATGCGTTTCACCATAGGTGCCACCACCTGCATAATCTTGTTTTAAGGTAAAAAACAACACCTTGCAATACCCATGGTCCCAGCTCGGATTTTTAACATACATCGCACCGTATTTGTATTTATATTCAGGAATCCCAACATCATTCTTTTTGATTTGCCATACATCATGGGTCAGTCCTATTTTGTAAACTGTTAAAGCAGCCGCATTTTTTAAGTAGGCCTTCATTTTTGACTCAAGTCCTGCATCCCTGAATTTGAACATGTAATCCGCTGGTTTATGTTTTGGCAACGCGGTCTTCAAGGTAGATTTCAAATTATCAAGGAGTAAATTCAACGTATCTTTAGGCATTGTTGGTTTTCGTCCTGTTAGCTTAGCGAGTTAAGCATAATCGTTGAAAAAGCCCTCTAAATTGGTAAAGCGTTCTTGTCTTGCCTTTGGAGAAACTGCTTGTCCAACTAAGTCATCATTCACAAACCAATCCCCCCCGTTGTTAAAACTTACGGCATCTTTTATTTCATCTGTTATACCGGTCACCATATTCGTGATTATCACCCCATACTCTCCATCGCCACTGCTGGACAATAAACAGGAAATGAGGCTATCACGCTTCAGAGCAATTTGTCCCCAAATAAATGGATTGTCTTCGTATTTGCAGTAAAAATTCGGAAGACTTGAGTAACGTAATTTAAATAGGCTATCGAGCGATTTAAGCTTTCTTTGATGCTCCTTCGCTTCTCTTACACTTCCTAAATAGTACGCGGGCCAACGCTCATTCCAATTGGTTAACACCGATAAACTTGGCAAATGATTAGAAGCATAGCAATCCAAATAGTGCCTAACGTATTCTTCATAGGGTCTACATTCGTTTCTAAACTTAGTAAAATCAACATCTGGATAGACTGAATTTGCGGCAAAATATCGAATGGCGTTGGCATTATTTTTAAGATCCCAATCGGTAGCATTAGCATCAATAATTGCGTACCCACCCTCAACTACTTGATAAACACGCTTACGCGACAAATATCCCCTACTGTCGATTACCACGCAAAATGCGCCCGCTGCGATATTGTTGTTAACGGTTGCTGGAGCATCTGGATTACGCTCAAAATTATAGGAATCATTACTGGAATTCGCAGTACCATTTGTAGTTCCTTCCGTACTTCCGTTTGATTTATTGGTATTTGATCCTTTACCCTTTAAGGTAACGTTTGATCCATTGACATTTATTTTTATTTGCGCAGTGAACGTCAATGTAAAACCAACTGCACACAAAAAGACAACATGTTTCATAGTAGTAAGATTTGAGATAAAAATAATAAAACATGATGAAAGTCAGGACATTACATTTGAAATAACAAAAAAATATGAATAATGAAATTTGGTTTTAGTGTGAATGCCCAATTTCAATTCCAACGCGATGTAAAACATTTGAGTAAAAACAAAAACACTTTGTAAGGACAAATTAGAGTCTAAAACTGACTACCTTTGACTAGTTTTAGTTTTATTATGGACAAAACATTTTGGAATGAACGCTTTGCTGAGCCAGGCTTCATGTATGGGAGTCAACCTAACGATTTTTTAAAAGCAAGATCTTATTCCCTTAAACCGGGAGGAAGAATTTTGTGCTTAGCTGAAGGAGAAGGAAGAAATGCTGTTTATCTCGCCACTCAAGGCTTTGATGTAACCTGCGTTGATTTTTCGGAATCCGGATTAAAGAAAACAGAACAGTTATCAGAAAGTCATGGGGTTTCAGTTTGTACCGTATGTGCAGACCTCGGTCTGTATGAAATTGAACACGAAGCGTGGGATGGAATTGTGATGATTTTCGGCCATTTTAACGAGGGCTTAAGAGCATCGTTGTACAAACGTATTAGTGCCGGTTTAAAACCTGGGGGAACACTTCTAATGGAAGTATATACGAAAGACCAATTGTCCTATGGAACGGGTGGGCCGAAATCAATTGAATATCTATATGATAAGCAAGAATTAGAAGCTGCTTTTTCAGAATTCAGTTCCGTTTCCATTCAAGAGGTTATTCGAGAAATTAATGAAGGTGAATACCACAAAGGATTATCAGCAACAGTGCAATTAATTGCTATTAAATAATCCTTAGTATAGAAAATTCGATTTTTTCCAATTTCCTAGAATTTGTTGAATACACTGTGCCTCTCTCGATGTTTTATCTAATTCCCAGGTGACACTTTTGTCTGTCAATGTCTTATCCGCAGGGACATTAAAAAACACAATTCCCTTTACATTCTTATAACTTTGAGGAATAGCATTTAGCGCCTCTTCGTACCATCTTTTTCGATCACCTCCCACTTTCAAACTCCCAAATTCAATAATAAATATTGGTTTTTTAAAACTACTTAAGGCCCCATAGTGGCTAGAAAACAACTGATCAAAGCTCCACCACTTACTCCAATAAACCGACGAACCAAAATTCAATATCCCAGTGGCTACGACATCCACATATTCATCACCCGGATAAAACGATGCGTAATCATCGTAAGCAGAATGGATACTCCACATCCAAATCACATTATTTACATTTAATGATTTAAATACTTCATAAACATGTATCCAAGCTTTTGAAAAATCACCCACCTCATTGTTGTGTGGTCCCCATGGATATCTGTACGGATCATTCATTTCGTGGGCAAACCTTAAGTAAATAGGTGACTTAATCCGTTTAGCTTCCTTTGCCCAACGCCGAATATAATCATCATACACCCCAGAATAAATCGCTTTCAATGGCTTCACTTCACGGTTTTCAATTGGCGCTTGATTTGGAATATTCTCCGAAAAATCTGATAACCAGGGCTCCCATGTGATAACAGGAATTGAACCCGCTGTTACAATTTCTTGAACCCGAGCCGAAGGAAATTGCTCTTCTTTTTTACTTCCCCAGGCCACATATAATTGGACTAAATCCATATGAACGCCTAACTTTTCGTCCATTTCCATGGTCGCTTCGGTAACATTACTTTTTGAAGAACCCGCGTATCCGATAAGAATTTTGTTTGGATTTTTTGCTTGTTTTGTGCTCAAGGTTAGTTTTACTCGGTGCTTAGGAGAAACTCGAAGCCTCTGTTGTTCAATTGAATCCGAGTGATTTACCGTATCTCCAATAAAGACTTTTTCTATTTCATGAACCGTTTCACTAATAGGACCTTTTCCTTTAGAGGATGCCGCATCAATAAGCAAAAACATCCCAATGGAAAGTGTAAATGCTAGCGCAATAATTCCGATTCGTTTTAGAGAGGTCATTCCGATAAATAAGCACTTAAACTGACATTAAAATCTTCCATTTCATTCATTCCCGCTAATTTGAGACGATCATTATTCCCATACATTTCCCAAATCTCAAAGGGTCGATAAGGCAAATGATTCATAATTTCAATGTGTTCTGGGGCAACAATCATATTCGCTAAGGCGGTAATTTCTTTTAAAGATATGAGTTTTCCACTGGATAAATTAATGATTTCGAATATTGGCGGTCTTAGAATGAAGATTTCGATTGCTCGAACAACATCCGTAATATACAAGAAGTCTCTTTTCTGCATGCCTTCAGTCATCTCAAGCGGTTGTTTAGCATGAAACGCATGTACTAAATCCGAAATAAAAAATCCGCGTGCTTGACCAGGCCCAAAACAATTAAACAAGCGCAAAATATGGGTGTGAATTCCAAAATTTCGAAAATAAATATCAAACAATTCTTCGCACATGACTTTGGATATTCCGTAAGGTGAAACTGGTTTCAATTCATCTGTTTCTCTTACCATTCCTTCTTTCGGCCCATACACTTCGGCAGAACTTAAAAAAATAAACTTTGTAGGAACTGCTGAAATTCTTGCAGCCTCCAATAAACGAGTTGTTAGTCCAACATTCCCTTCAAGCATTGCTGGCATGACTTTAAAATCACGTGATCGCGAGGTATTGGAAGCCAAATGTACAACCACCGACGGTTTGTACGTTTGAAATAAACTAATTAATGAAGATTGAGTATAGGTATCCGAATCGTCTTCTGAACGCTGTAATCCAATGATTTTAAATTGCGCGTTTTTTGTAAGATGATTGAGTAAATGGCGACCAATAAATCCATTTGCACCAGTTACTAAAACAGTTATTTGGTCCATTCTAGGGATAAATTTGTTGCCTCATTACAATACGTCTCTATCTGTTCCCTTGTTTTGATTTCGCCATGCTCATGCCATGCTTTATACCATTGAAATGTTTGGTCCACGGTCTGCTCTAAATTCCATACAGGTTGCCAATGCAACAATTTGTTCGCTTTACTGCAATCTAACATTAATAAGTGTGCCTCATGGGGTAAATTGGGGTCGGGTTTAACTTCAAAATTAATCTTAGCCCAATTTTTCTGGCTAAGTTCAATCAGTTTTGCTACACTGCAATTACTATCTAGCGCAGGACCAAAATTCCAACCTTCGGAATATACATCCGGTTCTTCCAATAATTTTTGTCCGAGTAAGAGGTAGCCACTCAAGGGTTCCAGTACATGTTGCCATGGCCTAGTCGCCTTTGGATTCCTAATTTCAACCAACTTATTCTGTGTAACCGAACGAACCAAATCGGGTATAATTCGATTTGCACTAAAATCACCGCCGCCAATTACATTCCCTGCTCGGGCAGAAGCAATTTGCATAGTTACCTCGCCATGAATAAATGATTTACGAAAAGATTGTGTGACCAACTCCGCACAGCCTTTGGAGGAACTATACATGTCATGACCACCAAACGGATCATTTTCTCGATATCCCCAAACCCATTCACTGTTTTCGTAACATTTATCGCTTGTCACCACTACAAACGCTTTTACACAAGTGGCTAAGCGTGCAGCATCAAGAACATTTAAGGTACCCATTACATTTGTTTCATAGGTCGTTCTTGGATTGGTGTATGAATCCAACACTAACGCTTGTGCAGCTAAATGAAAAACAATGTCCGGCTTTACGGCATCAAACACCTGCTGAACTGAAGCAAAATCTCGAATATCTGCATTATAAGTCGGATACCCGAGGTTTAAAACCTTGAAATGTGATTCATCCGAAGCTCCACTCCATGAAAGGCCAGTGACATGGGCGTCAAGCATCAATAACCATTGGGCAAGCCACGAGCCTTTAAACCCGGTATTTCCAGTTATTAATACCCGCTTACCTTGATAGATTTTTTTAAAGTAGTTCATTATTACCAAATTTTCCAAGGCGCATTGCCTTTATCCCACAATTCATTCAACTGTTTATGATCCCGCATAGAATCCATAGGTTTCCAAAAACCGTGGTGTTGATAAGCCGTTAATTGTCCTTGGTTCGCTAATTTTTCCAAGGGTTCTCGTTCCCAAATGGTATGATCATCTTCAATTAAAGACAAGACTTCGGGTTCACACACAAAAAAACCGCCATTAATCCATCCGCCATCACCAATTGGTTTTTCAACGAAAGAGCGCACTCCGTCGTGTTCACCAGCAAGCTCTACCCCACCGAATCTACCTTCTGGCTGTACGATAGTCATGGTACACAATCGATTTGCTTTTTTGTGAAGTGCAACGGTAGCTTGAATATCTACATTGCCAACTCCATCGCCATAGGTTAATAAAAACGGCTCATTACCAATATAATCCTTAGCACGCAGTATTCTTCCTCCTGTCATGGAATTAAGCCCTGTATCAATCATAGTTACCTTCCAAGGTTCGGCTTTTGATTTATGAAAGGACACGGAGTTATCGTTAAAATCGATTGTAACATCACTTTGATGTAAAAAATAATTGGAAAAATACTCTTTGATGGCGTACCCTTTATAACCTAATAAAATGACAAATTCATTGAATCCATGAGCGCTATAAATTTTCATGATATGCCAAATGATGGGATAAGGCCCAACTGAGATTAGAGGCTTGGGTTTATTAACTGATTCTTCGCTGATGCGAGTTCCAAATCCTCCGGCTAAAATAAGTACTTTCATATGTTAAATTTAAGGGTAAATTTCGTTCCATGCATGACTTGTTTGCCTTTTCATTGAACGAAAAATCAATACAATACTCAATAAGGTTTGAAATACAGCCAATACTGAGAAAGAAAGCATTCCTAGGGTTTGCCGTTTCAATAAAATGCCTTGAATGCCTTGCTTTAAAACAAAACCAACTTGATAATGGTAAGCAATGGAACATAGCAATAACACTAAATAAATGAAGTGCGGCCAAACGAAAACGGAAAGTTTAACTGAACCATCTTTAGCAGTTGGTAAGTAAGGTATCTTCTTATTGAAAATCGTCAACAAAAACCCATAAGTGAATACTGGCCAGCAAGCAAACTTCATCACCATTCCGCGCCAATAAAAACCCTTTTCATTTTTATAATCGACTAAATACTGTTGTGAAAGCCAATAAATTGCTAAAGAAAAGATGGCAAACGGCATGGCGCGAACCAAGAAATCAGTAAAAGTCATATTAACAGCCACCCAACCAAATAAAAAATAAAAGAAAGGCACTAAAAGGAAGAATAAGGTTCGAATACCTACCAAATAAAACGTACCAATCGTCCAATACCTAAATTTAGCGGATAAGGTTAATGAATTAAAAAGCCTTGGATACTCTTCGAATAACACTTCAAATAAGCCGCGAGACCATTTCAACTGCTGTTTCGAAAAACTGTCGAAGTCTTCTGGAACTAATCCACGATTGACAATCACCGGGTGATAATGAGATTTCCACCCCTTCGCATGCAAACGGATAGAGGTCAATAAATCTTCAGCTAATCCATGGGCATGACCACCGATGCTTTCAAGTGCTGTTCGTCGAAAAACACAATTGGCACCGATGGCCACTGCTTGTTGATTTGAACCGTAGTACAATTGAGTAGGCCCATAAAATAAATAGGTTTGTTCTGCAGCTGCCAACGCTACTGGACTTCTATATTGGTTGTAATAGCCTTGACTAACTTGAACAAATCCAATGGATTGGTCGTTAAAAAAAGGTAATACCTCATCTAAAAAATTAGGAAAAACGAGATGGTCGGGATCTAAAATCAAAATAATTTCTTCGGTGGTTTGACGCAAGGCTTCATTCACCTTTCCCGCCTTGGCTCCTTCCACCTTTGACATATCTAAATGATTAAAGCCGTAAGATAAGGCCAAGGTCTTGAATAAGGGGTCGTTGGTACCGTCTAAAAAATAAACGGTGCACGGAGTAGTTAAATTGGATAAGGCCTCAAAGGTCACTTTAAACATGGACAGGGGTTCACCCGGCGCAGCCGTGGTGAAGATAGCAACTGATGGGACTTGCTTAGATTCCGCTTTAGGCACTGTTGCAATAGAAATCCGAGTAAGTTGATACCAATTAAGTAATATTCGAAAAATTCCAAACCACATAAAAATTGATACCACAAGAAAATACCAGAAATCACCGATATGAACGCGTTTAAACCACCAATCAAATAAACTCAAGGTACTCAAGAAACCCGCAAATATCAAGGCTAACAACAATATAGATTTTATACCTTTCGGACCACGCACGCGCTTCATTTGCCAAAAATCTCGTAAGGGTTGTGTCCGATTCATAGGCGTTTTGAACATGAAATGGTCAACTGGTGCGCTGCATTAAAAATGGTACTTCTGTACTCATATTTACCTAAAAACTGAAGTTTATTTGTCGCCTGATAAGCAATACTTAATTTCAAATCAAATGGCACGAATGAAAGTGTAGTTGTTTTCATGTCGATCGTTTCTTCTCCTAACTGTAAGTACGGCTGAATGGATCGACCAAACCCGGTAGTATTGGTAAAGCCAATGGTCAACTTTTGAACAGGGGTGGACTGCACATCAATTATGCCTCCAATAACACGCATATTCATCGGAGTAAACCAAAAAGGATATTCCCCTTGAATAGTTGACCAATTTCCACTTGCTACCAACGCATCATAGGAAAGCACCGACTCATATTCCAATTGATTACTTGTTGAATATCCAGCAAAAATTCCGAGGCGTGGCTCAATTATGCCTCGTACAATAAACGGTGAAAGCATCCATGAATACCAACTGCATTGTTTAGAGTTAGAATTTGCTCGTTGGGAAAAGGAAAGGACTGTTTCCATATTCAAACCATCTCTCCTCGAATAAGTTGTTCGATTAGTTACTTGATGAATCAAAATTGAAGCGCCGATACTTCCACGCGTAAAATCATAGATTTTTGCCTCATACCGAAGATCATTTATCCATTGTGAAGTTAATTGTGTTTTAAACGCGAATAAGCCTATGGGTTTTATAAGTTTACCGAAAGCAGATATACCAACACCTCCCGTGATTCTTGAATTCATTCGTGGCAATGCCACGGTATTTTGCGCTTGTAGTTCATATTGAACATTGTTAACATCAGCTAAACCAAAATACGTTGAGGAAAGGTTGACTTGATAATTCCACCATTTAGATGTTCCTTTCCGATATTCGAATTGAAGTCCATAACTCGAAAGCGGCTGATTGTCCGACAGGCTAATCCCTTCCATTTTCACGACAGGAGCAGATAATGAATCCTTACGGCGCAATAATTCATTTTTTGCAGCAGTAATTTGATTTTTTTCGGTGGAATTGATTTGATTAAGCTTTTGCTCTGCGATGTTGTATGAACCTAACCAAAGTAAGATTTCGGCTTTTTTCAGTTCAGCATTTTGAAAGAGTGGATCAGACGAAGGAATTTGATTGAATACCTCATAAGCGCTTGAAAGCTGCTGATGTTGATATAAGTACATTCCATATTCAATATTAAACCACGCGAATTTGAAGCCAAATGAATTTGCTTGTTTGTAGCAATATGATGCTTTCCAATCAGCATCCAATTGCTTAGACAATAAAGTTCCTGCTTTCCAAAATTTCCAATAGGCCGCCTCATCATAGCATAACCCTTTCATGCTAGGCATTTTGTTCGCCGTCTTTAATTCTTCAATAAAATGATCCAAACACGTTTGAGTCCTTGCGCTGAACGATGCCAATGAAAGAAGTGCAACAACAAGTACTAATCTCAATTCATTAAATCGCATCTCATAAAAGTATGAATAACTTTAGAGTTATTTCATAACGATTATTTTCTTTTCAAGTCGCTCGGCACCGTTTGTGATGGTAAGTAAATACTGACCCGCAGCTAATTCACTCACTGGAATAGATAATTCGGTTCCATCCGCAACCACTTGTACGAGTTGCTTTCCAAGTACATCTGAGAGGCTTACTAGTGCATTGGGTGTCAATTCTACCAAAGTAATCATGTCAGCGCTTGGATTCGGATATACCTTTACCTGATTAAGCGCTGAATTACTAAGCCCGTTGGTTCCAGTTTCGGTAGTGTAGAAATAATTATCCGTCTTTAATAAGGACCATACCGTTCCAACCGGTTCGTAAATTTCTTGAATATCAATTTTACTGTTGTATTTGAAATCGCTTGGCACATTCAAGACTTGTAGTAACGGTAAATCATAGGTATTTGCCATTTTATACTGAGGACTCCAATTGTTTCCTTGTTTCATAAATGATTCGTACAAGGTAATGTCATTCGTGCCATTGTACACCATGTCCTCTTTAAAACTCTCATCCCAGTTCTGTCCATTAATGTTGTAACTTAAGATTTGTATACAATTATTGGATGCATCGTAAGCGTAGGTTGATTTATTCAATTGATCCCAAGCGCCATTGTTCCAAACCAAAAAGATTTGTTCGATAGGATTTCCGTTTTGGTCATAGGCATACGTTTGTTTTGCTGAATTATCGAAAGTGATTCCATTATTCATGGTTGTTTGATTGATCATTTCAGTAACTACATTGCCCGTATACACATATACCATTTTTCCATTCAGCTGCCATGAACCACCGTTGAAACTAAAGAAAAGTTCATCCGTCACATTACCGTTAGCGTCTCTGATGTAATCAGTTTTGTTCGAATTCCAGTAGGTTGCTGCAGCTACATCATACCAAAGGTTAGTGATAGATGAAACTTGATCTTGGGTATTGTAGTTCAAAAGGGTTTTAACCACTGGAGTAAGCACATTGTTCTGAACAGTAGAAAATACTTGCTCTACCAATAAATCATTGTTATTGAAAGTATATGAATTCTCATCAGACAGAATGAACACTCCCGTTGTACCTAGAAAATCAAAGGAAGCGGTATTGATGTGACGCATTAATTGGTCATAAGCATAAATTTGCTTACTAAAACCTGTTGCAACTACACTATCTAGCGTATAGGTTGATTGAGCCATTGAAGAAAAGCTAAGAAAGCCTAGGATAAGGGAGAAATAAAAATGTTTCATATAAAAAGTTACTTGTTAAATTGATTTAATGCAAAGCTAAGTAATGTAAAATAATATTTAGGACCTGAACGCACAAAACATAAGATTACATGAGCTTTTATGCTGTATTGATGAATATTAATAGAATTGAGATTCGTGTCTACCTACATATTTGTACCTTTCTCCAATTATTAGCGATAAGCCTATTATTATTCTATGAACATTAAAAACCACACCTTTATTGTCACTGGCGCAGGTAGCGGAATGGGTAAAGAACTTTCCTGCCAAATCGTGCAGAAGGGCGGATTTGTTATTGGTATTGACCGGAATCAAGAAACACTATCCCAAACGAATGAATACTTGCGTGACTTTGGGGGCTTAAAAGCAAGCTATGTATTGGATATAGCAAACCCTGCAGCAATAAAAACCGTGTGTG
>JACCDH011312871.1_pt1 | contig 11951 bp, 10 predicted proteins | sample 7442481 | NCBI WGS metagenome assembly JACCDH01 (sample SAMN15323433, study PRJNA562643) | freshwater metagenome | isolation source: river surface water | place: USA:Blue River Watershed | collected 2017-08-15 | reverse complement strand
CAAAGTACTTGTGTACACCAATACAAACCACAAAAAACTAAGTATTTTAAATGTAAAAAGCGCAAAAAAATAATTTTTTCAAAGGTAACGTAATGTTTTGATTTTTATTCGTTGAAATTCTTGTAAAATCTTGCATGTTTACATTTTATGAAACTTGTTTGGTAGTTTAAACTCTTTAAATTGAGGTAATTATTTTGATAAATCATATAAACTACATACTTTTGGTTTAAAAAATAGTTCAATAATAAACTAATAGTTTATAATTTATGAATAAATTAAACCACTTATTAACTTCATGGCCTAAAAACGCCATATATTTAAGTGCTTGGTTGCAAAGTAGAGGCTATTCTAATCAGCTTTTACTTAAGTATAAAAAAAGCAATTGGATATCTTCAATAGGAAGTGGAGCAGTATTCAAACAAGGCGACACACCAACAATTGAAGGCGCTTTGTATGCATTACAAAAACAAGGCGAATTTAAAATACATATTGGCGCTAAAACTGCATTAAACCTATTAGGAAAAGCTCAATATTTGGAGTTTAATAATCAAAATTATTATTTATTCGAATCCAACACACATGCACTTCCTAAATGGTTTACAAATAGAAAATGGATTAGCGGTTTTAAAATCATAAAAAATTCAATTTTACCTGTAAATTTAGGATTAATTGAAATAGATTTTGGCTCATTTAAATTAATGATTTCTGGTGCTGCCAGGGCGATAATGGAATGCTTATTTTTATCACCAAAAAATCAAGATTTAATAGAGTGTTATCAAATTATGGAAAATTTAAATAATTTACACCCCAAAATAGTTCAGGAATTATTAGAAAATTGTACCTCAGTTAAAGTTAATCGATTATTTTTATTTTTAGCAAAAAAAGCTGGGCATGTTTGGTACAATAATTTAGATTTAGAAAAAATAAATTTAGGAGAAGGTAAAAGAAAAATCGTTGATAATGGCATTTACATTCCCGAATTTAAAATAACAGTACCCAAAATTTTAGTGAATGGAGAACTATAAAAATCAAGTACAACTACTATTAAATGTTTTGCCAGAAGTAGCAAAAGAAAAATGTTTTGCTTTACATGGCGGAACAGCTATCAATTTATTTGTGCAAAATATGCCACGATTATCTGTTGATATTGATTTAACATTTGTTGATTTACAGGATAGGGCAACTTCTTTTATTTTAATTGAAGAAGCGTTAAAACGAATTGCAGATAGAATTAAAAAAATTGATAATTCGATTAAAATAGATACTAAATTTGAAGTACTTAAATTGTATATTAGTAATCGGAAATCAACTATTAAAATAGAAGTAAATCAAGGAATTAGAGGGTTAATTGGAGATGTTGAAAATCGAAATCTTTGCAATAAAGCAGCTGAAGTTTTTGATGTTTTTTGTGTAATGCCTTGTGTGCCTATATATCAATTATATGGAGGTAAAATATGTGCTGCACTGGATAGGCAACATCCACGAGATTTATTTGATGTTAAAAAATTATTAGACGAAAACGGATTTGATGATAAGATAAAATTAGGTTTTTTATTTTGTTTATTAAGTAGTAAAAGACCTATTTTAGAAATGTTATTCCCAAGTTTTATTCATCAAGAAAATGTATTTGATAATCAATTTAAAGGAATGACTAACGAAAATTTTTCATACATTGATTTTGAAAATACTCGTATTCAACTTTTAAAAACAATTCATCAAAGTTTAAATGAAATGGATAAAAAATTTATTTTAGATTTTGAAAATGCAAATCCAAATTGGAGTGTATATGATTTTTCAAAGTTCCCATCTATTCTATGGAAATTACAAAATTTAGAAAAACTAAAATTCAATCAAGAAAATAAACATCATTTGGGCATAATTGAATTAAGTGAAAAACTAAATTTAATTTAATTATTTTGATACCTGTAAAACCTAAATTTGTGGTGGTTTATAATTATATTTGAAGCTTTAATTTTTATAACGTTTATTTTGGAGTTTAAAATAGCAAAATCAGATCCCTTAAGTAGCGCTCGTGCTGGTAGTATCACTACAGCTCACGGAACCATACAAACCCCTATTTTTATGCCTGTAGGTACTGTGGGAACTGTAAAAGGAGTGCATCAAAAAGAGGTGGAAGAGCAAATTAGAGCACAAATAATTTTAGGAAATACTTACCATTTATATTTACGTCCTGGTACATCTATTTTAGAAAAAGCTGGAGGTTTACATAAATTTATGGGTTGGAATAAACCAATTTTAACCGATAGTGGTGGTTTTCAAGTATATTCTTTATCTGGCAGAAGAAAAATTAAGGAAGAAGGGGTGAAGTTTCAATCGCATATCGATGGTTCGTATCACTTTTTTACGCCAGAAAGTGCTATGGATATTCAACGTTCCATTGGTGCGGATATTATTATGGCTTTTGATGAATGTACACCGTATCCTTGCGATTATAAATACGCTAAACGTTCCATGCATTTAACACATCGTTGGTTAAAACGTTGTTGCGATCATTTTGATAGTACAGAACCAAAGTATGGTTTTGATCAAATTTTATTACCTATTATTCAAGGGAGTACCTATAAGGATTTACGTGTGGAAAGTGCCGAAAAAGTAGCATCTTTTAATCGTTTCGGAAATGCGATTGGTGGTTTATCCGTTGGGGAACCTGCCGAAGAAATGTATGCGATGGTGGAGGTAGTTACCAATGTTTTACCAAAAGATAAACCTCGATATTTAATGGGCGTAGGTACACCATGGAATATTTTAGAAAATATTGCATTGGGAATTGATATGTTTGATTGTGTAATGCCAACGCGTAATGCACGTAACGGTTTATTGTTTACATCCGAGGGTACTATGAATATGCGTAACAAAAAATGGGCAGATGATTTTAGTGTTTTGGATCCTAATGGTAGTGCACCGGTGGATCATTTATACTCTAAAGCGTATGTTCGCCATTTGTTTGCTGCCGATGAATTTTTGGGTAAACAAATTGCCAGCATACACAATTTAGCGTTTTATATGTGGTTGGTGGAGCAAGCGCGTGAGCATATTATTCAAGGCGATTTTTATGCTTGGAAAGAAATGATGGTTAAAAAATTAAGTACTCGTTTATAATGTTAAAAATTTTAGATAGATATATTTTAAAAAAGTTTTTAGGTACTTTTTTCATCACCATATCTATGTTTTCCCTCATTGCTATTGTGATTGATATTAGCGAAAAAGTGGAAGATTTTTTTAGACCAGATATTACCATGAAGGATATTATCTGGGATTATTACATGGGGTTTGTACCTTGGCTATATGGTTTGTTGGCACCAATTTTAGTATTTATTTCGGTAATATTTTTTACCTCAAAAATGGCTGCTCAAACCGAAATTATTCCTATTTTATCTACAGGAATTAATTATCGGCGTTTTTTACGTCCGTATATAATTGGCGGCGTTTTTTTAACTTTATTGAGTTTATTAATGACTCATTTTATCATTCCCAATGCCAGTAAAGGAAAGTTAGCTTTTGAAACCAAAATGAATTATTCGGATTTTTCGGATTTTAGCAACATTCACAAGGAAATCAATCCGGGCGAATTTTTATCCATTCGTACTTATTCCCAAAAATCGGATATTGCCTATAATTTTAATTATGATATAATTATAAAAGGTCAATTGTTATCCCGTTTTAGTGCTGCATCTTTAAAATGGGAGGAATCATCACAAAGTTGGATTGCTCGAAATTGGCATATCCGACTAATTTCGGATTCAACAGAAGTACTTAAACAAGGATTGGTATTGGATACTGTTTTTTCTTTTAAAAATACCGAGTTTCATCAAAAGCCGTCCATTATTTCTGTAATGAATTATTTCGAAATTAACGATTATATTGCGGATGAAAAAAGAAAGGGCTCTCGATATGTTAAAATGTATGAGCTAGAGCAAGTTAAACGTACTGCTATTCCTTGTTCAATTTTAGTTTTAACCGTTATTGGTGTTGCAATTAGTAGCCGTAAATCTAAAGGTGGCGTTGGGATGCATATTGCTTACGGAATGGGCTTGGCTTCGTCCTATGTTTTTTTAGGAAAAGTTGCCGAGGTTTTTGCCGTAAACACCCCTTTATCCACCACCGTTGCGGTTTGGTTACCTAATTTTATTTACTTAGGTATTGCTTTATATTTGTATCAAAAAACACCAAAATAAACTTGTATGATTCGTTTTAAAGCCGAGTGGGAAAAACAAACAATGGTTCAATTGTCGTGGCCAAGAGCTAACTCCGATTGGAGCGCGAGTTACCAAGATGCGCAAGAATGTTTTGCGCAAATTGGAAAAAGTGTTTTGCGTTTTCAAAAACTATTGATTGTTTGCGAAAATCCCGATGAGGTGAAAGTTTTTTTTACGGCAAACGAAATAGAAAGTATTATTTGGAGTAAACAAAATTACAACGATTCGTGGGCTAGAGATCATGGCGGAATTACTATTGAGCGAGATGGACAATTAGAAATAATCGATTTTAAATTTACAGGTTGGGGTGGTAAATTTGAGGCTGAATTAGACAATTTAATCACTCAAAACTTATTTCAACAAGGTATTTTTAAACTTCCGTACCAAAACCAATTGGATTTTATTTTAGAAGGTGGCGCCTTGGAAACAGATGGGGAAGGAACCTTATTAAGCACTACAAAATGTTTACTAAATCCCAATCGAAATCCTCAGTTTAATTTACAACAAGTGGAGCAAAAATTAACCGAAACTTTAGGGATTAATAGGTTTTTATGGTTGCATAATGGCGATTTGGAAGGCGATGATACCGATGCGCACATTGATACTTTAGCTCGTTTTGCAAATCCCGAAACAATTGTATATGTGCAGTGTACGGATGAAAACGACAGTCATTTTTCCGAGCTAAACAATATGGAAGAGGAACTACAAAATTTTACAACCACACAAGGTAAAAAATATCAATTAATACCTTTGCCTTTACCAACACCACAATTTGCAGTTGAAGGGAATTACCGTATCCCAGCTACCTACGCCAATTATTTAGTAATTAATCAAGCTGTTTTATTGCCAATTTACAATTGTACAACCGATGATTTAGCTGTACAACAAATGCAAAAAGCATTTCCACAGCATCAAATTATTCCAATTAATTGTAAAGCATTAATCCAACAACACGGTTCATTACACTGCGTTACCATGCAATATTATCATTAAATTTAATGAATACCTAGTTTAAAATAAATTAATCAAACTTACCAATCGCACAACTAACATAGGATTTTATTTTTTTTCCTAAATCGTTTTCACCAACTTTTGGATAACCCATTTGTGCTAGTTTTTGCACGATTTCATTTTCGTTAATTTCGTTTGTGGATTCAATAGAAATCATACCCGTTTCCAAATCAATTTCTACATCTTTAACCCCAAGGGAATTTAAAAGCGCTTTTTTAATGGAGTTTACACATCCACCACATTTTAAATTTTCTACCTGAATATTTAATTCCATAATTACCTTATTTTATTTACTAAGGTATTAACATTATTGGTAGATAAACATGATAATTATCACTTATAAACTTTTATTTTTTAGCAAACTGAATAAGGATATCCATTCCAATAATTTCTAAAGATTTTTCGTTAGTAGCCTCTAAAAAAACAAAAGGTGCGCAATTGTTATGGTAAGCTTCAAGCCATCTAGTGGCACATAAACACCACTTATCGCCGGGTTGTAATCCGGGAAAAAGATACTCGGGTCGTGCTGTAATTAAATCGTTTCCTCTGGATAAAGAAAATTCTAAAAATTCCTGTGTAACCACCGCGCAAACGGTATGTGTTCCAAAATCTTCTTCATCTGTTTTGCAACAACCATCTCTAAAAAATCCTGTTAAAGGCTGTGTGCTACAAGTGATTAATTCTTCACCAAATATATTAAGATTCATAACAATTAATTCTTTTTTATCCCAACGCGGAAATGCTAAATTACGAATTATTTAATCGGAAAATAAAATAATATTTACTAAATTAGCAATCCCTAAACTACCTACTATGCAAACTAAATGCAGATTCTACTGCCTTTTGGGCTTATTATTTTTGGTATCTTTTACCCTTAAAGCCAACTTAACTTCCTTAATTTCCGCCAATCAATGGGCCGAACTTTTCCCGAATAGAGCTGGAACGCAAAATAATCATCCCCAAGGGTTTAATACAGATTTTTATTCGTACAACAACCTGCAACAAGCCATTACCGAAATGAGCGATTTTAAGGTTGAAATAAAAATTAAACAGGGTGTTTGGGGACAATTAACTACTGTTACAAAAAAATCAAACAATCAAAGTTATATTTACTCGGATGTTACATCCTTTTGGCACAGCAATTCATCACCAGTTATAACTATTGAGGTTGATTTTGCCGATTTTATGGGTAGAGGAAACGAAACCAATAATAAACGCGAATTGGCAGCTTTTTTGGCGCAAATATCTAAAGAAACAACAGGTGGTTGGGAATACCCAATTGGTGGCGGAAGTTTTGGCGATTATGGTAAATGGGGGTTGTATTTTGTACACGAATTAAATTACAACAAAAATAGTAGCGCTGGTGCATACTCTACTCCTCATGCAGATTTTCCTCCAAATCCAACAAAAGGCTATTATGGCAGAGGTCCGATACAATTATCATGGAACTACAATTACGGCCAATTGAGTAAGTTTTTGTACAACGATAAAAATATTTTGATAAATAATCCCGAAAGATTAGAGGAAGATGGCGTTTTGGCTTTTAAATCGGCTATTTGGTTTTGGATGATGCCTCAATGGCCTATTCCATCCTGCCACCAAATTATGCACGAGTTATGGGAGGCTTTACCGGGCGAATATACCCAAAATAAAATGTACCAAAAAGGTTTTGCACATACTACCAATATTATTAATGGTGCGATAGAGTGCCGACAAAATTCATCGAGTGCGAATGTTGTTTTACGATCCGAATTGTATAAATATTATTTAAAAATTGTAGGTTTTACGCCACAAGAAATTGCTTTAGAAAATACTACTGAGTACAGTACAACTTGCCGAGATAACAATTTAAATTTTATGCAAAGTTATGTGAGTGCGTATATTGTAAATGCTGATATTATTGAGCTAAACAACATTGCTATCTATCCCAACCCTGCTAAAAACCTACTTTATTTAAAAAATTTACCTTTGGAAAGTATTGTGAAAATTAGCAATGTTCACGGACAAATAATTTTACAGGAATTGGTGGATATGCAAAATAATTCATTAAACATTAGCGCACTACAACCTGGTTTTTATTGCCTTACCATACATCTTAAAAACCAACAAAAATCGTTTAAATTTATAAAAATCGATTAAAAACCTCAGTTGGATTAAAAACTATCAGGAATAAGAATTTTTACTTTTGTACCGCAATTGGTTTCGGAAGGAAATGCATCCGAAATTTCTACGGATATTTTACTAGAATTATTTTTGTTGATTAAATCGATACGTTTTTGAATGGATAGAGTAGAAAAAGAAGCCGATTTAGTTTTATTTTCCTGATTTACTGCGTTAGAAAAAGAACGTCCTACTCCATTATCCACAATAGTACATTCGATAAAATTTGGTATTGCGTTAAAAGTTATGTGAATAAATTTATGCGATTTACTATGGAAAACGCCGTGTTTAATGGCATTTTCCACAAAAGGTTGTAACAACATGGGCGGTATATTTACACCATGAATATCCACTTGATTATTTACCTCGATAGTAAAATCGAAATTTTCTTCGAAACGAATTTTTTCGATACTTAAATATTTTTCTAACATATCTATTTCGTCCGATAAAGCAATAAATTTTTTATCCGAAAGCTCCAAAATTTGTCGGGTTAAAACCGAAAATTTACCTAAATGTTCATTAGCCAACTCTTTATCACCCAACAAAAACATTTCTTGAATAGAGTTTAAAGCATTAAAAATAAAGTGTGGATTCATTTGCGATTTTAAAGCTTTAAGCTCGGATGCAATTTTTTCGCTCTCCAAAATCTTACTATTCATTTCTTCCTCTTTTAATTTTTGCAATGCCAGTAATTTATCCTTACGTTCCCATTTAATTTTATCTGCTAAAGCAAACGAAAGTAAAACCACCTCCATAATAGAAGTTATGCGCAAAGCGTTATTAGTGAAAAAGTTAGATGGAATTGCATTAAAATTAACCAAGGAAATAATAAATGTTCCTACCAAAAAAAAGCTCCATGCCATTAAAAAATATCCACTGGAACGTACGCCTTTTTTAAAACTTAAAATTGCAATTACATAAATACTTAAACCCGCTAAAATTATAAGTAAAGTAATGTACGGCGGAATATCTTTAAACCAAAAATTAGCAATACCCAACAAAACACCTCCCAATGCACCCCAACATAAAATTTTCATCCATTTAAACCATTTAGGAAAATATGTTTTTACATTTAAAAATCGCATGGTAAACAATAACGAAAACCCGATTGCAAATCCGGATGAACTTACTGCAATTATGGTATTAAACAAAGGTAAACTGGGGAAAATGATGTTGATATACCCATCCAAAACCAAGTTTAAAACTAAAAAATTAAAAATGTATAAGATATAAAATAAGTAGGTAGATTCCTGAATAGAAAAGTATAAAAATAAATTGTACAACAATAAGGCGATTAAAACCCCTATATATAATCCAAAAAATAAATCTTTGGACCGAATTTGAGCATTAAAATGGTTTTGGGAATACAGTTCCACATCAATTAATTTAGCATTAATTCCGCCAATGTAAATTAATAAAACCGATTTTACAGATGTTACAACCGGAATTTATATTGTAAAAGTGAGTAACGGAAAAGCTGTTAAAACTATCAAAATCATCAAACAATAATTTGTATTATTTAGTTTTTAGTTATAATTAGTAGAGAAGAAGGAGCGGTTGTATTCGCTCCTTTTTTTTTATTAAGGTTTTAAACATGTACTATCTGAAAATTATAAGAAAACACTGTATTTAAATTAAGTATTTAATGTAATTTTGTATGATTTTACATTTTGCTGTATTTTAATGATAAACAGGTATTTAGCTATTTTTATTGGTGTTATTTTAATTTCCTGCTCCACAAGTGGATTGGAAAATAATACACAACACGATGATGAAAAGGAATCTGAATCCAAAAATGATAAAATAAAAGGCAAAAAAAACAAATCAAAATCAGGTATTCATGAAGAATATATTGTAAGATTATCGCAATATGATACATTAATTGAGTTTGATTCGGATATAAGTTTCGATTTAAAACTATCCGAACCAATTGATATTGAAGAATATTATTTACCCCAAAACTTAATCGATTCATTTTTTAACACATTTGGTAACCAATACGAAGAAGCATTAGCCATTGAGAATTTAAAAATTAATACTCATCCTAACTTGGCTTACAAGGATTCCACAGGCTTACATTTGTTGTTGAATAACGGAAAATGGAAAACTTTAATACCTAATTACGAAACGGAAGAGTTTGACCATACTTTGGAATTTGTATTTAGTCAAATCCCTTACTATTCCGTTAGGGTGCAATGGGACGAAGGGAATGGGTATAAATTAATCAATCAAAATACAGGTAAAGTTTTTAGTTTATTTGGCAGGCCTTATCCATCTCCCAACAAAAAATATTTAGCTACTGTAAGTTCGGATATTAATGCTGGCTTTAGCTTCAATGGCATACAGTTGTTTAAAATTACCGAAGATAATATCGAACTTATAGCATCTTATGAACCCAAAAAATGGGGTCCAGTTTCTTTAATGTGGAAAAATGATGAAGAAATTATTTTAAAAAACGAAACGGTGGATTGGGACAATTTGGCTACCGATTATTTAAATTTTTACTCTTTACTAAAAATTAGTTTTAAACCCTAATGCGTTTTACAAGCTGGTACATGATAAAAAAAATTGCTTTTGTTTTACTACTTTTTATAGTCCATTTTGCTCAATCTGGAATCAACTACAATTTATTAAGATTTAATCATTATGGTAACGAAGATGGTTTACCTCAAAATGTTGTTACTACGGTTCATCAGGATAGCAAAGGGTACTTGTGGATAGGTACAAATGACGGACTTGCACGGTTTAATGGGTACGAGTTTGAGAAAATGTATTACGATCCTTACTCTAGTAATTCTTTAATAGGAAATAACATTTTACATATTTGTAATTTTAACCCCAATGTTTTAATGATTACAACCACCATTGGGGTTAGTTTTTATGATATTGAAAAAAATGTATTTAAAAATGTTTATGTAGCTATAAAAGGTTTAGGCACTTTGGAAAATGCTATATTGAACAAAAAAAAGGAAATCGTAATTTCCACCACCAAAGGAACTTATAATCTATTTTTAAAAGATACTTTACAAGATACCTTAAGGTACAAGTGGGCTCAAATTAAAAACGAGCCAGCTATTCAATTAAATTTCAAAAACAAAAAAATTGCTTTTAATTTTCAAAACAAATTATATCATTATAGCCAAACCGAATTTTTGCCTGTAGAAGGAAATCACAATAAAGTATCTTACAGTAAGGAATTAAAAAATGGATATTTTATTACTTACCACGAGGGTAAATTTATTTTTTATGCCCCAAAATCCAACGAACCCAACTTTTTTTACTTTATATCGCCCGATATTGAAGTAAACTACATTGAAATAATTAACGGATTGTACTGGATCGCCACCAATAAAGGAGTTTTAATATTAAATGTAAACGATAAAAATACTCAGATTAAGGAAGCCAATTGGATTAAACAAAGTAAGTACAATCCTAATGGTATTGGATCAAACGAAGTTTTGTATTTGTTTGAAGATAAGTTTGGTATAATTTGGATTGCCGGAAAAAAAGGTTTGGATAAAGTAGATCCTACTAAACAACAATTTTTATGGTTTAAACGTTCCGAAATTTTACAAGATCCTAATTTAAACAACAATTGTTTATCATTTTTCGAAAATAAAAATTATCTTATTTCTGGTTATATCGATGGTTTGTTGGTGTACAATAAACTACAAAATTCATACTCGTCGGTATTAACCAATATGCCTATTTTATCTATTGTACAACACGATAAAAACAATTTACTGTTATTTAGCAAAAACAGTGTAAGCACTTTAAAATTAGATAGTTTACTGGAAATAAATTATTCCCCAAATCAATATAAATCGTTAAACGATAGCTTAAAAAAAACCGAAATTTATAAAGTTTTAATTAAAGATAAAACTATTTGGGTAGGCACAGATCAAAAATTACTGGTTTATCATTCCGATAAGCAAATATATTCGTATGCAATGCACAGGGTTCGTGCTATAGATTTTGCTTCGGATGGTTCCATTTGGTGTACATCAGGACCCAGTAAAATACATCAATTACAATTTAAACAGAACAAATACACCATTAAAACTATCGAAATAAAGGAACTAAATCAAGTGCCAGCTTTATCAATTCATGCTCAAAATGATAATGTTTGGATTGGTTTATGGGGGGGTGGATTGGTAAATTATGATGTAAAAAATAATACGATAAAACATTACAGTAAAAAAGATGGTTTATCCAACAATACTATTTTTAGTATTTTGCCATATAACAAACACGAATTGTGGATGAGTACCAATAGCGGTATATCTAGGTTTAAAATTAAGGAGCAAAAATTTACCAATTTTAGTATAAAAGATGGTTTGCAGGGAATGGAATTTAACTTAGGTGCGTATTATTTAGGTTTAAACGGAAAGCTTTATTTTGGCGGAACGGATGGCTATAATGTTGTGGATCCTAGCAAACGCTTTAGTAATGATGTTCCTCCTATTATTTATTTACAAGGTATTTACTCCGAAAACGAAAACTTATTGTTAAGCAATAAAATTAAATTGGATAAAAATAATCAATCCTATATTAAATTACCTT
>JACCDH010649702.1_pt1 | contig 11957 bp, 9 predicted proteins | sample 7442481 | NCBI WGS metagenome assembly JACCDH01 (sample SAMN15323433, study PRJNA562643) | freshwater metagenome | isolation source: river surface water | place: USA:Blue River Watershed | collected 2017-08-15 | reverse complement strand
TTTATTTATGGGTCTTGCCTTTGTTTCATTGCAACGGATGGTGTTTTCCATGGACCGTTGCTGCCCGTGCAGGGGTGAATGTTTGTTTACGTAAAGTGGATGCGCAAAATATCTTTGCGGCAATTCGCAAACATCATGTCACCCATTATTGCGGTGCGCCGATTGTGCACAATATGTTGATTAATGCACCCGATGAGATGAAGCAGGGGATTTTGCATACCGTTAACGCAATGGTGGCAGGCGCAGCACCTCCTGCGGCAATGATTGAGGGCATGGAGAAAATGGGTTTTGATATCACCCATGTGTATGGCTTGACCGAGACCTATGGCCCCGCAGCAGTGTGTGTCAAACATGATGACTGGTCAGCAGTTGATGTTGGCGAGCGTGCCCGTTTGAACGCAAGGCAAGGTGTGCGTTATCACCTGCAGCATGCAGCGGCAGTGATCGATCCTGAAACCATGCAGCCGGTGCCAGCCGATGGTGAGACCATGGGGGAAATTATGTTTCAGGGGAATATTGCCATGAAAGGCTATCTTAAGAACGAGAAAGCCACGCAAGAAGCCTTTGCAAGCGGTTGGTTCCATTCGGGCGATCTGGCGGTGATGTATCCCGATGGGTATATCAAGATTAAAGATCGTAGCAAGGACATCATTATCTCGGGCGGTGAGAATATTTCAAGTATCGAAGTGGAGGATGTTCTGTATCGTCATCCTGCAGTATTGGCTGCAGCAGTGGTTGCTAAGCCTGATCCAAAATGGGGTGAGACCCCATGCGCCTTTATTGAGCTGAAGGCCGGTACAAATCCAAGCTCACAGGAAATTGTGGAGCATTGTAAGAAGCATTTGGCAGGTTTTAAAGTTCCTCGTGCGGTAGTCTTTGGTGAGATTCCGAAAACGGCGACAGGAAAGATACAGAAATTTGAATTGCGTAAACGTGCCGGCTCAGCTTCTGCCATCGACGTATAAATATGCCGGCTGATTACCGTGCCCCACTCGCAGATATGCAATTTATTTTGCATGAGTTGATTCCTTTTTCTACGATTAACAGCTTGCCGACCTATCAAGAGGTGAGTGAGGATCTCGTAAATACGATCTTGGAAGAGGCCTCTAAATTTGCTGGAGAGGTATTGAGTCCTCTTAATTGGCCTGGAGATCAAGAGGGATGTGCCTATACAGATGGAACAGTGAAGACCCCTCAAGGTTTTAAAGCAGCCTATCAACAATATATTGAGGCCGGTTGGATTTCACTTGCAGCTAATGTCGACTATGGTGGACAGGGCCTACCCCTCACTCTCGCAACACCCGTGAATGAGATGTGGCACTCTGCCAATATGGCATTTATGTTGTGCCCGATGTTGACCGCTGGTGCGATTGAAGCTATTGAGCATCATGCTTCACCCGAACAGCAAGCGCTCTATTTGCCACCTTTAGTCTCTGGTCAGTGGGCTGGAACCATGAATCTCACCGAACCCTCAGCAGGATCCGATCTCTCAGCAGTGAGCTCAAAAGCAGTGCCGAATGGCGATCACTATTTGATCAGTGGTACCAAGATTTTTATTACCTATGGTGAACATGACTTTACTGAAAACATCGTACATTTAGTGTTGGCCAGATTGCCCGACGCACCCCCTGGAGTTAAAGGCATTTCTTTATTCATTGTCCCTAAGTATTTAGTCAATGCTGATGGTAGCTTGGGCAAGCGTAATGATGTGAAATGCGTTTCAATCGAACATAAATTAGGGATTCATGCGAGTCCGACGGCAGTGATGTCCTTTGGGGAATCGAGTGGTGCGATTGGGTACTTGGTGGGTGAGGCTAATCGTGGTCTGGAATATATGTTCACCATGATGAACAATGCACGTTTAGCTGTGGGTTTAGAGGGGGTTGCTATTGCCGAGCGTGCTTATCAGCAAGCGGCACAATACGCCCGAGAGCGCGTTCAAGGAAAGGTTCCCCAGAAGACAGATAAGCTGCCAATCTTGCATCATGCTGATGTCCAGAGAATGCTGATGCTGATGAAGACACAGACCGAGGCGATGCGTGCGCTAGCCTATATTGCGGCCGCACAATCTGATCTTGCTCAAAAGCATCCAGATGAGTCTGTGCGTGAGGCCAGTCAAAAGCGTGTTGATTTGCTAACGCCGATCGTGAAAGCATGGTCGACCGAGCAAGCGATCGAGATTGCCTCATTGGGGGTGCAGATTCATGGGGGTATGGGTTATATCGAGGAGACGGGTGCTGCGCAGCACCTACGGGATGCTCGAATTACGACGATTTATGAGGGAACAACTGGAATTCAGGCAGGGGATCTTCTGGGGCGTAAGATCATTCGCGATCAGGGACAGGAGGCAAAAAGACTTTTCACAGAAATGCATGCTAGTTCGGTCGAGCTTAAGGCATCTTCTCTAGAGGAGCTACAAACCGTTGGCCGGGAGCTTGAGAAAGTAATTTCTTGTTTGGGTCAGGCGGTGGATTGGTTATTGGCTACGCACACTAGAAATCCGCAAGCGGCTCTGGCAGGAGCTTACCCTCTGCTGAAATGCTTTGGAATTATTTGTGGTGGATGGCTCCTGGCTAAATCTGCTTTGATTGCCGCTTCGATCTTGCAAAAAAATCCAGGCGATCGATTTGCTCAAGCAAAAATTGGTAGCGCTATCTTTTATACCCACGAAGTTCTAGCTCAGGTGCCCGGTCTTGTAACAACCATTTGTGCCGGAGAATCTGTTACAAAGGCGATGACTGATAGCTTGGCAGATTTAATGAACTAAGAAATACCGACGCAACTCAAACCAATCTCTGCAAGCTGACCTGCTTTTTGGCCATTCTCAGCCGCATCACTGGCACTTGCATTACCATCCACAGCGCGTTGGGCGACGCCATGGAGGATGGCAGCAATGCGAAAGAAGTTATAGGCCATATAGAAGTTCCAGTGGGTACTCGCTTTTCTGCCAGTATGAAGTTCATACCACTCAATGTATTCCTGTTCTGAGGGAATGCCTAACTCGGTTAAATTGAGCCCGCCAATTCCTCGCCAAAGAGATGGCGGAATGCGCCAAGCCATGCATTGATAGGAAAAATCTGCCATGGGGTGACCCAGAGTAGAAAGTTCCCAATCCAGCACACCAATCACACGATTCTCAGTTGCATCAAACACCAGATTGTCCAAGCGAAAGTCACCATGCACAAGGGTTGTTTCATCATCAGCAGGGATGTGATTTGGTAACCATTCTATTAGCTTGATGAGTGCCTCAGGGATTGGAATAGTGCTGTCTTGGACTTGGCGTGACCAACGGCCTACTTGGCGACTAAAGTAATTTCCGGGTTTGCCAAAGTTCTCCAAACCAATTGCTTTGTAATCGACGCTATGAATTGCTGCAATTACTCGATTCATGTCTTGGTAAATAGCATGACGCTCGCTTGGATTGAGTTGGGGTAGGGACTGATCATTAAATACACGTCCATCCAAAAACGACATCAAATAAAAGGGTGTCCCAACAATACTGTCATCCTCACAAAAAGCTAGCATTTTAGGAACGGGGACCTGAGTTTGAGCTAGCGCTTGCATCACGCGGTATTCACGATCAATCGCGTGAGCTGAGGGCAGAAGTTTGCCGGAGGGCTTCTTGCGCAATACAAAGTGATTATTGCCGCTAGTGATTTTGTAGGTTGGATTTGATTGGCCACCAACCAAAGAATGAATTTCTAAAGAATTGGTAAGCAACCCCAGGTTTTTTAGGTAAGCCCGAAGTGTTTCAGTTTTAAAAGGGGGGCTCACGGAATAGCCTAGAGGGAGCTAACGAGATGCGCCCCATCAACAGCGATGGCGCTACCAGACATTGCCTTGCCGGCATCAGAGGCTAGGAGCAGAATCGGACCATCCAAATCACTGAGCTCACTAAAGCGACGACTCGGGATGCGCATGCGCAGTTTTTCTCCAAGCTCGCTGTGTAAAAACTCTCGATTCAAGTCGGTCACCACATATCCTGGCAGGATGGCATTGACGCGGATTTGATAGCGAGCCAGTTCTAAGGCCATCGTCTTGGTTAGTTGAATGACTCCTGCTTTGGAAATAGCGTAGGGGGCAACCCCATTAATTTGTCGCTCTCCCAAGATCGAGGCCATATTAATGATCGAGCCGCTGGCTTTGCATGCCACCATGCACCGTGCAGCTTCGGTCGCTACTAACCAAACTCCCTTTAGATTGGTGTCCATGACCGCATCCCAATCCCCTTCAGTTTGTTCTAAAAGACTTTTGGTCACCGAGATACCGGCGTTATTGATCACAATGGAGGGGGTGCCCCATTGAGTAATAGCCTCAAAGCAAGTTTTGACACTCTGGGAATTTCTGACATCCAAGGGGAAGGCTTTTGCTGAACCGCCGTTTTGTTCAATGGTTTTAACAACAGATTCGAGTTGATCAATGCGTCTAGAAGCAAGCGCCACTCTTGCACCCATACTAGCAAGAAGCTCACTACAGTGCCGTCCAATACCACTGGAGGCACCAGTAACTACAGCAAGTTGGCCATCCACACGAAAGCGTTCGGCAGGATTCATACCTTTTGATCCAGCAGTTTTCTGGCCATACTCCAGCGATGAACCTCGCTCGGACCATCATAGATCCGAAAGGCACGCATATCGGTAAAGATACGCATCACTGCAGTCTCGCCAGTCACGCCTTGACCCCCCATGATTTGAACGCAACGATCAACCACTCGCCATTCGGCCTCTGAACAAATCACCTTGGCACGGCTGGATTCATAGTTACATTTCTCACCTTGATCAAGTAGCCATGCAGTATGCAAAATGTGTAAGCGGGCGGTGTGAAGATCCATGTCGTTGTCAGCCAACATAAATCCAACGCCTTCATGATCCCCGAGTCGTTGACCGAAGGCCTGCCGCTTTTGCGCATAAGCGAGGGCAATATCGTGCGCACGACGCGCTTGGCCCAGCCACCGCATGCAATGCGTTAGACGGGCGGGTGCCAAGCGGACTTGTGCATAGCGAAAGCCTTTACCCAATTCACCTAAGATTTGATCATCGGGAACACGCAGATTATTAAAACGAAGCACACTATGCCCACCTGCAAAACATTGATCCATCGAATCCATATTGCGTTCGATTTCAATTCCAGTGGCATCCATGTCGGATAGAAACATAGTTGCTTGGCCATCTTCAGTGCGTGCCATGATAATCACATAGTCAGAGCCATCGGCGCCAGTGATAAACCATTTGCGCCCATTGATCACATAGTCTTTACCATCTTTGACTGCGGTAGTGAGTAACATGGATGGATCAGATCCGGCACCAGGTGATGGTTCAGTCATTGCAAAACAGGAACGTAACTTGCCTTCAATTTGAGGAATTAGCCAACGCTTTTGCTGGACAGGATTAGCAACCTGTTCCATCAAATGAATATTGCCCTCATCTGGCGCATGAATATTCATGGCAATTGGACCCAGTCGGGAATAACCGGCTTCTTCAAAGATCACGGCTTTGGCAACATGGCTTAAGCCAAGACCGCCATTTTTTTTAGAGGCATGAGGTGTCAGAAGACCTGCTTTTTTGGCGAGCGCGATCAACTCGTGACGCAATTCTGGGCTGGGCCCATGCGCCGTCTCGCGAGGGTCCCCCTCAAAAGGAATGATTGTTTGTGCAATAAATTGCCGTGTTCGATCCCTCAGGGCAATCAGCTCAGGCGATATCGAAAAGTCCATATCCCATTGTAATAGCAGGTATTTAATGAAAATGAGTAATTTTTTGGTGCTAGGATGAGGTGAGAATTAGGGTTTTCGATATACAACGGGGTGATTTAGATCCACTATTCTTAATCTGTTCAGGCTTATAGGGTCGCACATTGTGGTTGATGATTTCATCTTAAAGACAAAAAACCTCACGAAATCGTTTTATGGATTTACAGCTGTTAATAATGTCAACCTTAATGTCAAACGTGGAAGTATTCATGCCCTAATCGGACCCAACGGGGCTGGGAAGACTACTTGCTTTAACTTGCTCACAAAATTTTTAGAGCCGACTACCGGCCAGATTAATTTCAATGGGCACGATATTACTAAAGAGAAGCCAGCACAAATTGCCAAGCGAGGCATTATTCGATCGTTTCAGATATCTGCTGTATTTCCACATATGACCGCTCTCGAAAATGTGCGCATTGGTCTTCAGCAGGAACTTGGAACCTCTTTTTTCTTTTGGAAGAGTGAGCGCTCTCTCGATGTATTAAACGATCGGGCAATGGATGCGCTACGTCAGGTTGGTTTGGATAGCTTTGCAGATGAACTTGCTGTTAACTTGCCGTATGGGCGCAAACGGGCCCTTGAAATTGCTGCCACCGTTGCCATGAATCCTGAACTCATGCTTTTAGATGAACCCACTCAGGGAATGGGTCATGAAGATGTCAGTCTTGTGACCGAGTTGATTAAAAGGGTTTCAAAGGGAAGAACTGTTTTAATGGTTGAGCACAATATGAAGGTAGTCGCTAATATTGCCAACACGATTTCAGTACTACAGCGTGGCGAGGTTATCGCCGAAGGGCCCTATGAGCAAGTCTCCAAAAATCCGCAGGTGATGGAGGCCTACATGGGCACTGTTGATACTGAGTTACAGGGTCATTAATTCGCCATGACAACGCCCGCTTTAGAAATCCAGTCCCTCAACGCTTGGTATGGCGAGTCTCATGTCTTGCATGGAATTGATCTGACTGTGCAAAAAGGTGAGGTTGTTTGTTTATTGGGCAGAAATGGCGCGGGACGAACCAGCACTTTGAGAGCCATTCTGGGTCTAGTTGGTAAGCGCACTGGATCGATTAAGGTCAATGGTCAAGAAGTGATTGGTATGCCCACTTATCAAGTTGCCAAGCTTGGAATTGGTTATTGCCCAGAGGAGCGCGGGATCTTCACTAGCCTAACCTGCGAACAGAATTTAATGCTTCCTCCTAAGGTGGGCGAGGGGATGGCGATGACGGTGGATGAGATCTACCAGATGTTCCCTAATTTGTATGAGCGCCGCTCGAGTCCCGGCGGGAAGCTATCTGGTGGCGAGCAGCAGATGTTGGCGATTGCCCGAATTTTGCGAACTGGTGCAAATTTGCTATTGCTAGACGAGATTACCGAAGGATTGGCGCCTGTGATTGTGCAAAAGTTGACAGAAGTGGTGCGTGCGCTTAAGGAGCGTGGCTTCACCATTGTCTTGGTGGAACAAAATTTTCGATTTGCCTCAAAGCTCGCAGATAGAAACTATGTGATTGAGCATGGGCAAGTTGTAAAAATGGTTGAGAGGAGTGAACTCGAGGCCAGTCAGGAGGAGCTCAAGATTTTATTGGGTGTGTAGTTTAAAAAGATGAAAAAAGTTTAAAAGGAGAAGTTCAAATGAAAAAAACTGCAATTGCATCATTAGTCGCTTCCTGCTTTTTAGCAGCTGCGATTCCTGCACAGGCTCAAACAGTTTCTGATAATGAGATCAGAATTGGTGTGTTAACCGACCTTTCAGGTATTTATTCAGCGATCGAGGGTCCTGGCGCGGTACTGGCTGCACAGATGGCTGCCAAAGATTTTGGCGGTCAAGTTTTGGGTAGAAAGATTGTCATTACATCAGCAGACACACAATCCAAGGCAGACCTCGCAAGCTCAAAAGCCCGCGAGATGTTTGAGAAAGACAAGGTTGACATGATTGTGGGCAACGTCTCTACAGCCTCAGCACTTGCGGCCATGGAGGTTGCAGAGCAATTCAAGCGCATCTCAATTGTTAACGGCGCCGCATCCTTGCAAATTACCAACGAGAAATGTACTCCATATAGCATTCACTATGTTTATGACACCTATGCACTCTCACGGGGCACAGGTAAGGCCGTCGTGGATTCTGGTAAGAAGACTTGGTTCTTTGTCACAGCAGACTATGCATTCGGCCACACTCTAGAGCGTGATACTACCGAAGTGGTAGTGGCTAATGGCGGAAAAGTACTAGGTGGGGTAAAGCATCCCATCAATACCCAAGACTTCTCCTCCTTTATGGCGCAAGCGCAATCATCCAAGGCTGAGGTTATTGGCTTAGCTAATGCGGGTGGCGATACCATTGGATCCGTCAAGCAGGCTGCTGAGCTTGGCATTATGGGATCGAAGCAAACGGTTGTGCCATTGCTAATGTTTACTAGTGATATTCAGGCTCTTGGCCTAAGACAAACTGCAGGTATGGTATTTACCGAGGGTTGGTATTGGGACTTTAATGACTCCAATCGTAAGTTTGCTGAGCGCTTTATGAAGGAGTTCAAGGGTAAAGCCCCCACATCGGTTCAGGCTGGTGTGTATTCGGCAACAATGCAGTACTTAAAGGCAGTTGAGGCGACCAAGACTGATAACTCGGATGCCGTCATGAAGCAAATGAAATCAGTTGAAATTAATGATGGTTTATTCAAGGGAAGAATTCGTGCCGATGGTAAGTTTGAGCACGATATGTATTTGCTTGAGGTCAAAAAGCCAAATGAATCAAAAGGGCCCAATGACGTAGCCAAGGTAATCAAAGTAATTGCTGCAAAAGATGCAACCTTACCTTTGGCTCAATCAAAGTGCAAATACGTAACGAAGTAATTCAGGATTGTTCTAGGCCATGTTTGAGTTTCTAGGAATCACCCCACAAGCTTTAGTCTCTCAGCTCTTGATTGGACTAATTAATGGTTCTTTCTATGCGTTGTTGAGCTTAGGCTTGGCGGTGATTTTTGGACTACTGAACGTGATTAATTTCACCCATGGTGCCCAATATATGTTGGGCGCCATGGTGGCTTGGATTGGATTAACGCAAGTTGGTAATTGGATTGGCGTGCCCGAGTTTCAGGTGAACTATTTTGTTGCCTTATTCTTGGCGCCCCTGATCGTAGGGCTTTTTAGCATCGTGATTGAAAAAACGATGCTAAAACGTCTTTATCACTTAGACCATTTATATGGACTCTTATTAACTTTTGGTCTTGCCTTGGTGATCGAGGGAATGTTTCGTCACTGGTTTGGCGTTCTTGGTAATAGCTATCCCGTACCTGAGCTTTTGCAGGGCGGTATTCGTGTCGCAGAATTATTCCTCCCGTATTACAGACTTTGGGTAGTCTTCTTGGCGCTCATTGTTTGTTTTGCAACTTGGTATTTCATTGAGCGAACTAGTTTGGGTAGTCTATTAAGAGCAGGTACTGAGAACCCGCGCCTACTTCAAGCCTTAGGTGTGAACGTCCCCTTAATTGTGACCTTAACCTATGGCGCGGGTTGCGCTCTTGCTGCATTCGCTGGGGTAATGGCTGCACCTGTATATCAGGTAACAGCTGTAATGGGATCAAATCTCATTATCGTTGTGTTTGCTGTAGTTGTGATTGGCGGAATGGGATCCATTGCGGGAGCTATTGTGACCGGCCTTGGTTTAGGTGTGGTTGAGGGGCTCACAAAAGTGTTTTATCCCCAAGCCTCATCCGTTTCTATTTTTGTAATCATGATCATCGTGCTGTTGATTAAACCGGCTGGACTGTTTGGAAGATCCAATTAATTATGAAATCCAAACTATCTACTCTCGACAAAATATCTTTAGTTATTTTGGCTTTGCTAGCGGTTGTTCCTTTTCAGGGAATGGTGTACGACCTGTTCATGATGAAGGTATTTTGTTTTGCAATCTTTGCTGCTTCCCTCAATTTGCTACTGGGTTTTGCGGGCTTGTTATCGTTTGGACATGCTGCCTTTTTTGGAACAGGAGCATATATAACTGCTCACGTTATGAAAGAGTGGGGCTTAACTCCAGAGCTTGGACTTATTTGCGGGGTGTTGTGCTCAACAGTGTTGGGTTATATCTTCGGCGCCTTGGCAATTCGTCGTCAAGGAATTTACTTTGCCATGATTACCTTGGCGTTGGCTCAAGTGATTTATTTCTTGGCAACGCAGGTGCCATTTACGAATGGCGAGGATGGAATCCAGGGAGTGCCAAGGGGTAAGTTCTTGGGCTTGATTGAGCTATCAAGTTCAACCCATATGTATTACTTTGCTTTGATCGTCTTTATTCTTGCTTTTTTCATGATTAAGCGGATTGTTAATTCACCGTTTGGGCAGGTAATGAAATCAATCCGCGAGAACGAGCCTCGTGCAGTTTCCCTAGGCTATGACGTCAATCGGTACAAATTAATTGCATTTACCTTATCGGCGGGTTTGGCTGGATTGGGCGGGGGGTTAAAGAGCTTGGTCTTGCAACTTGCTTCTTTGTCGGATGTTTTCTGGCACACCTCGGGGGAGGCGGTATTAATGACCATCTTGGGCGGTATTGGAACCTTGTGGGGGCCCGTAGCAGGAGCCGCTATCATAATTAACCTCCAAAACTATTTAGCTAATTTAGGTGGCTGGAGCACGATCACAACTGGGGCTATTTTTGTGGTCTGCGTATTAGCCTTTAGACGAGGCATAGTGGGTGAAATTGCTTACCGTCTAAAAATAAAGCTATAGATCCATACGATCAGTTTTTCTATCGGGCTTTATTATCTAGATGAACTCAATAAGGATTGCTATGCAAAACGGTTCAATCCGTCACAAATTGGGCGAAGAATTTAAGAAGGTTCTGATCCTCTCTATTTACCTCGCCATATGGTTTAGCGCCTTAGTATTTTTGACCTACTCGATCTTACGCAAAGATGAAATGCCCTATGCACCATTGAGTCTGGCCTTGATTAAGGCCTTACTCTGCGCCAAATTTATGTTGCTTGGTCAGGCTATTTATCCAATCCAAAGTAAAGCGAATCAAGCGTTAATCTGGCAGATCCTGCCACGCTCATTGGTTTATCTATTTGTTGTAGTTTTATTGAGTGCCCTTGAGTCTGGTTTAGAAGGTTGGTTTCATCACAAAGGCTTTATCAGCTCTTTAGCTAACTTTGGTAATGGCGACCCCATTCATATTCTCGCACTCAGTTTTATTTATTGGCTCATCCTATTGCCATACCTCACCTTTATGTCATTGAAGTCGGTCATTGGTAATCAAGAAATGAAGCGCATTTTCTTGGGATAGGACTTGATGCAATTCCAGAAGATCAGCGCATTGCGTCTTCTACGCAAAATCGGCATTGGACTCTTAGCTGCGGCCGCTATTTTTTGGATTGTAGGTATTGCTTGGGCACCTTCATGGATTAAAAAATCTCTCGAGGAATATAGCCAAAGGGCGGGCTATCAGATTGAGCTTCGGGATATACACGTCAAACCATTTGCCCTAAAAGTCGAATTACAGGGTCTGAAACTAAAAGAAATCAAAGGTAAGGAATTATTCTCACTCGAGCGGGGTATGCTCAGCCTGAACTGGGGCAAGCTGGTCTTGGGTCAGATCGGTATCCACGAAATTGAATTAGATGGCCCATCCGTTTTGTTGGAGAGGGATGCCAAAGCGAATGCAAAATGGAACTGGTTTGAGTTCATTGAAAAAGTGAACACCAAGCCAAAAGATACGGGCCCTACAAAAACAAAAACCCCGAAGGTATTCATTGAGCATTTTACGATTCGTAGTGCGCGCCTGAAGATTAATGATGGGCAAACGAAATTCACAGACGATCTTGGCCCTTTTTCACTAGAGCTCAAAAAATTAAGTAATTACTCCAGTACGAGCGATCAGCCAGGACTTGAAGGTTTGTATGCGCTGGATTTGGGGAAGGTGGATATATTGATTCCATCGCTCAATAAGATGCTCATTTTCCAGAAGGTCCGTGCTGTAGGTGGCATATCAAGCCCTGATCCAGACAGCCTAAATGCGAAATTAAACCTAGGCTTGGATGATGGAGAGTTGCAATTTGCTTTATCGCTTCAGCCTAAGCTCGATCAGTTCTTGATTGAGACCACGATTACCAATCTTGCCATTACCCCAATTATTACCTTATTACCTGCCAATAGCCCCTTGAATGCAACGAGCGGGGTCATGAATGGCAAGCTGCAGTACCAGTCGCGCAATACTCTT
>JACCDH011208008.1_pt1 | contig 11959 bp, 11 predicted proteins | sample 7442481 | NCBI WGS metagenome assembly JACCDH01 (sample SAMN15323433, study PRJNA562643) | freshwater metagenome | isolation source: river surface water | place: USA:Blue River Watershed | collected 2017-08-15 | reverse complement strand
CACTCGGCTAGGCTGCTCCCATGACTGAGCCTGATCCACGCTACACACGGGTGAGTCAGGGGCGCCGGCTGCTCGGACTTCTCATCGATTGGGCAATGTCCTATGCGATCGCTGTCGGTTTCCTCTCAGCCATTGGCGACTTCGAGACTGGGACTGTGATCTTGGCGATCTACTTCACCCAGTATCTTGTCTTTGCATCCCTTGGGGGAGCAACCCCTGGACATCGAATCGTGGGTCTTAAGATCGTTCGATTCTCAGATGGTCAGATGCCGACACCTCTTCAGGCGTTGATTCGCTCAGTGCTTCTTATCGTGATCGTCACCGCGATTACCTTCGACGAAAACGGCCGAGGTATTAATGAACGATTGAGCGATACAGTCCTGGTGAGGACTCGTTAAGAATTAACGCTTCGGAACGCGTAGGTTCTTTGGCATTGGCCCCTTAGGAATTGGCATAGACATTCCGCCAACTGCCTTCAGACGTGCACGAACTTCACGCATCTGGTGGGCTGAAAGTTTCTTCTTCATCTTCCCAAGATGCTTCTGCAATTTACGAAGAGGAACCTGGCCTTCTCCATCGCCAATCCAGACTTCGTAGATAGGAACACCTGGAGCAAAACGTTCTGCATCTTTACGTGCTGATTGAACGAGTTGGCGGGTGGCAATGGAACCTTCAGCAGTAAGAACGATTCCGGCGCGACCTACGCTGCGGTGGACCATATCTTGGCTCTTATTTACTGCAACTGCCGGTGTGGTTGTCCATCCCTTACGGATAGCCATCAAAACACTTGCTGCCGCACCAAGTTGTCCTTCAACGCTGGCAAAGCTTGCACTCAGTGCAATGCGAGAGAAGATGAAGAGCGCAGCCAAAAGTGCGAGTGGGAGAGAGATAAATCCAAAGTAGAAGGGATGGCCGACTGCAAAGCCGATGCCAATTCCTGTAGCAAGAACTCCGATGAAGATCAACGCCAGAAGGCTACCGATCCAAGGCTTGACGCTCTTTGTCAGCGCGTAGGCATCACGAATCGCCTTGAAGCGAGGTTCTCTGATCTTTGGCTCTTTTTTCTTCTTCTTAAACATGGGCGTTAGTTTAGGGGAGCAGGGGCTGTTCCACCAAGACGAACTGGTGCCCAGCGCGCACCAACGTGGCTATCTGGATATCGAGATTGCAGATCGAGAAGGAGTGCACTCATTGCCGCCCTTAATTGGGCCTCACCCTCTTCAATATCTGTATCGCTGGTGAAATAGAGCGGCTTACCGAAGGCGACCGAGATTGGAAACTTATTTCTCTTCAAATTGCGTTTTACCTTCTTCGTCCAGATTCGTTGCGATCCCCAGACGACGGCTGGAACTACGGGAACACCTGCACCGAGAGCCAATCGCACCGCACCTGATTTAAATTCTTTCATTTCAAAACTTACAGAGATTGTTCCTTCAGGAAAGATTCCAACACATTCACCTGATTTAAGCGCTTCCAGGGCTGCAACAAATGATGCAGAGCCACTTGAGCGATCAACACTGATGTGATGCATTCCGCGCAGCAAAGGTCCAGCGACTTTATTGTCGAAGAGCTCCTTCTTTGCCATGAATCGGATCCATCGCTTAGCAGGAAGGGCGGCAGTTCCAATAAGTGCAAAGTCGAGGTAACTCACATGGTTCATCGCAAGAATCGCTCCACCTTTGCGCGGAAGATTCTCTTCTCCTTGAAAATCAAAGCGCAGGCCAAGGTACTTCCAGAATGTCTTCAGTGCTACGACAACTGGGGGATATACAAGATCTGCCACGTTACTTGGTGCCTGCCTGAGCGCGCGATTCCATCGCCTGGCGGTAGAGACGTCCTGCACGATAGCTACTGCGAACAAGTGGTCCGCTCATCACACCGAGGAAGCCAGCCTCTGTTGCCTCTTGGGCAAGTTCTACGAACTCTTCTGGCTTTACCCATCGCTCAACAGGGTGGTGCTTCATAGTTGGGCGCAAATACTGAGTAATCGTGATCAGGTCGCATCCTGCGGCATGGAGATCGATAAGAGCTTGCGAGATTTCTTCACGAGTCTCACCAAGGCCCAAGATGAGGTTTGATTTAGTAATCAGTCCATAATCTCTTGCCTGTGTAATGACATTGAGTGATCGCTCATAAGTAAATGCCGGACGAATGGTTTTAAATATGCGCGGGACTGTCTCTAAGTTGTGAGCAAATACTTCTGGCTTTGCATCAAAGACCTGATTAAGTAGCTCTGGATTGCCACTGAAATCTGGGGCGAGCATCTCAACTCCGCAGCCCGGATTGATCTCATGAACTTTGCGAATAGTCTCGGCGTAGAGCCAAGCGCCTTCATCTTCAAGATCATCACGAGTTACGCCGGTAATCGTTGCGTACTTGAGCCCCATGGTCTTAACCGACTCTGCAACTTTACGTGGCTCTTCGCGATCTATCGGAAGTGGCTTACCTGTATCGATATTGCAGAAATCGCAGCGGCGCGTACATCGTTCGCCACCAATAAGAAAAGTTGCTTCTTTATCTTCCCAGCATTCAAAGATATTTGGACAAGCTGCTTCCTGGCAGACAGTGTGTAGACCTTCACTCTTTACGAGTGTGCGAAGACGTGTGTACTCAGGACCCATATTGGCGCGAGTCTTAATCCACTCAGGCTTACGCTCAATCGGCGTCTGCGCATTACGAGCTTCGATACGTAGCAATTTACGATCATCGGGCTGTGTGGTCATCTACTCACCTTCGCTAGCGATTCATACATATATTTCTCAACAACGGGTAAGACATCTTCGACGCTAATACTACGGCCGAGTTCGATGGCAAGGGATGTGACGGTGGCATCTTGGATGCCACAGGGGATGATGGCGCTAAATGCGCTCAGATCTGGCTCTACGTTGAGGGCAAAACCATGCATACTCACGCCACCTGCAACTCGTATACCGATGGCGGCAATCTTTCGCTCACCTTGGCTATCGACGACCCAGACACCTGAACGCCCCTCAACTCGAGTGGTCGCAAGGCCTAATTCGTTACATGTTGCAATGAGTGCAGTTTCAATTTCACGGACGAATCCGACAAGTTCTGTTGGTTGGGCCAGGCGAACTATGGGATAGCCAACTAATTGCCCGAGGCCATGCCATGTGATTTTTCCGCCACGATCTACATCAATGACCAATGTTCCATCTTGTGGCCGTTCATGATCTTGAGTGCGCTTACCTGCGGTATAGACGGATGGATGTTCGACAAAAACGAGAGTGTTCTCACGCAAACCATCACAGATCTCTTGATGGAGCGAACGCTGCAGTTCTAGCGCATCGAGATACTCCATAACGCCGGCACGCTTAAGAGCGATAGGAGCGTGTGAGGTAGTTGAGTCGGCAACTGGCACAGCCCCAGCCTAAAGGTAGGCTTGCCTTCTTGCTAATCCGCCCGTGCTTTACGAAGAAAGGCCCTCTTGTAGTGTCAACAGTGAACCAGACCCAATCAACCGGTAAGAACCGTAAGCCATACGCCCTAGCGATGTTGGTGGTGATTGCCTGGTTCATAATCAGTGGAATCTTCGGACCACTCTTTGGAAAGCTGACATCAGTTCAAGAGAATAACAACTCCTCTTTCCTTCCCAAAGGTGCGGAGGCGACACAGGCATCAGAGGTTATTGCAACATTTTCTGATAAAGATTCATTTACATTTCCCACCTTGATCCTCTTCGAAGGTAAGGCAGATCCGGCAACTTTCGCGGCGATTAACTCTCATCTTTCTACAGTTGGCGATCTGACTTTGGGCGGAACAACGGCGACAATTGAGGATTATCTTGCGCCAAGCCAGCAGATTACAGTTTTCCCATCAGAAGATGGGAAGGCAATCCTTGCCAATATCCCACTCGACGGAACAGCCTTAGGCAAGGTTTTGCCAAATGACGAGCCAGTGCTGCCGGCAATTATCGAAGCTTTGCGTGAAGATGTGGAACCCATTGCAAAGGCAAATGGCGTTGAATCTTATGTCACGGGCCCTGGTGGCCTCTTTGGAGATCTCTTTGCCGCCTTTGGAAGTATCGACTCAACTTTGCTACTGACCACATTGGGCGTTGTTGCAGTCATTTTGATCGTTGTCTATCGATCACCAATTCTTTGGATCATTCCTTTGGTCTCAGCACTCTTTGCTCTGACGCTTGCTGGCGGAATTGTCTATCTTTTGGCAAAGAATGACATCATTGATGTCGATGGTCAGTCGCAGGGAATTCTCTCGATCTTGGTTATCGGTGCCGCAACAGATTACGCACTTCTTCTCATCGCCCGTTATCGCGAAGAGTTACATCTTCACGAGAGCAGATTCTCGGCAATGCGCGCTGCATACAAAGGGGTCTGGGAACCAATTCTTGCCTCAGGTTCAACGGTAGCGATATCACTCCTCATCCTTCTCTTTAGCCAGCTCTCAAATACAGCAGGCCTCGGCCCAGTTGGCGCAATTGGAATTGTCTGCGCAATGTTTACAATCTTGACCTTGCTTCCAGCATTCTTGCTCATCTTTGGTCGATGGATCTTCTGGCCTCGCAGACCTCTCTTTGATGGTGATGATCACGTCATGAGTGGAATGTGGTCGAAGGTGGGAACATCGGTTGGAAAGAATCCGCGCAAGGCATGGGTTATCAGCGGATCAGTTCTCTTACTCTTCGCATTTGCGTCGACTACCCTCAAGACAGATGGTCTCGGAACAATCGATACATTTACAGGTAACCCTGAATCTGTAGTTGGCCAGAAGAAATTGGAGACTCACTTCCCAGGTGGCGAAGGAGATCCAACGCAGGTCGTCTTCTCTGCAGCAAAGATTGATCAGATGAGTGCTGCCCTCAAACAAGCACCAGGAGTGACAGATGTTGCTCCACAATTGGCCGGTCTACCAATTCCAGGACAGCCTCTGCCTGAAGTTGCCCAAGTTAATGGCAAGGTGATTCTCAATCTCACCCTAAATAAAGCGCCAGATAGCGTCGAGGCAGGTAATGACGTTCCAGAGATTCGACGTATCGCAAAGTCGGTTGATCCATCCGCTCTCGTGGGTGGAACCAGTGCCGTCTACTTCGATGTGAGAACTGCAAACTCAGAAGATAATCGGACAATTATTCCGATTGTTCTCTTGGCAATCACATTGATTCTGGGATTGCTTCTGCGAAGCATCGTTAGCGCAATTCTTCTCTTAGCAACTGTTGTGCTCTCGTATTTCGCAACTCTCGGGGTCTGTGCCTTGGTCTTCAATCACGTCTTTGGATTCCCAGGTGGCGATAATTCATTCCCGCTCTTTGCCTTCATCTTCCTCGTAGCGCTGGGAATTGATTACAACATCTTCCTCATGACTCGCGTTCGCGAAGAGTCACTCAAGATTGGCACTCGCGCCGGAGTAATCAAGGGGCTCACCGTCACGGGTGCCGTGATCACATCTGCAGGAATTGTCCTTGCAGCAACTTTTGCAGTTCTAGGCTTGCTTCCATTAGTGCCTCTTGCCCAACTTGGATTTGCTGTGGCATTTGGTGTCTTGCTCGACACCATCATTGTTCGCTCAATCTTGGTCCCAGCTCTCGTTCACGAGATCGGCCCTAAAGTCTGGTGGCCTTCAAAGCTTGCCAAGGAGTCGGTGAATTAATCGATGCGCGTTGGAGTTGCAGGGTATGGCTTAGCAGGACGGGTATTTCACGCCCCCTTGTTGCGAGGATGCGGTTTTGAGATCGCATCAATTCTCACAGCTAACCCTGAACGTATCGATCAAGCAATCAATGACTTTCCTGATGCAACGATCTTCTCAGAGCTCGATGCATTTCTAGATTCAGGGCTTGATCTGGTTGTCATCGCCTCAAGCAATGTGGCACATCTGCCGCAGGCAAAAGCTGCGCTGGAGAGAAAGATTCCTACGGTTGTTGATAAGCCGATGGGTCGCACCGTTGCAGAAGTTAAAGAGATGATTGATTGTGCCGCCAGCAATAACACTTTACTGACCACCTTCTTCAACCGTCGCTGGGATAGCGATAGCCTGACAATTAAGAAGATCTTGGCAACTGGTGAAATCGGAACTCCATTTCGCTTCGATGGACGCTTTGAACGTTTCCGACCAGATCGAAATCCTGCATCGTGGCGTGAGAATCTCTCACCTGCTGACGGTGGAGGGCTGCTCCTTGATCTCCAATCGCATTTAATTTCAACAGCACTTGATTACTTTGGTCCCGCAGAAGTTGTGAGCGCAAGCGTTCGTTCAATTCGTGGGGGAGCAGATGATGATGTCACTGTAGTTCTCAAACATGAATCGGGTGTTGATTCTTATTTAGCGGCATCTGCTATTAGTGGCGCTCCTGGCCCCCGAGTTAGATTGCTTGGCGATAAAGGCGCACTTGTTATCAATGAGTTAGATCCTCAGGAAGATGCGCTGCGTCGAGGCGAGATTCCTGTTGGCGGCCAGTGGTCTCAAGCGATGGTTACCCCAGCTCATCTTCATAGAGGTGACGTCATAACTCCGCTGGAGAGCATCTCTGGAAACTACGCCGCCTTCTACACCTTGGTTGCCCACGCGATAGCGACAGGCGGCCCTGCTCCAGTACCGCTCAGTGATGCACTTCGAGTAGCCCAACTGATTGAAAGAGCTCGTGAGATTAGTGTCCGATAACTCTCTACCAGTTGTCATTGTTGGTGCAGGTCTTGCAGGTTTATCTGCAGCAAAGACGCTCATTGACGCTGGAGTCAATGTGCGAGTCCTCGAAGCAAATTCTGGCGTAGGTGGTCGCGTACAGAGCGATGCCATCAATGGATATCGCTTTGATCGTGGTTTTCAGTTGATCAATGCCAATTATCCCGAACTCAAAGCGTTGGGAATTCTGGCTGAGTTAGATTTTATCTACGCACCGCGTGCAGTAGATGTTTCGTTGGATGCACAGGTCATTCGCTTAGGTGATCCTCGTAAGTACTTCTTCTCTGCCTTTAACTTTCAAACGGGATCGTTGCTGGAGAAACTCGCTCTTCTCAAGTACCTATCGTCGCACTCACAGCACGGTGCAAACGTTGAGAGTGAGTTGCTCGCCGCCGGGTGCGGACGCCTATATACACGAGTCCTTAAGCCATTCCTTACAGGTGTTTTCCTTGCAGATCCAGTACGCGTTGATGCAACAAGTGGGCGAGAAATCATCAAGAGTTTTATCAGTGGGGCTCCTGGCCTTCCTGCTTTAGGTGCCGGGCGATTAACCGAAGTCTTGGCAAGTCATGTTGGGGTGATTGAAAATTCCATTCAGGTCAATGCAATTTCGGCAAAAGTGTTAGAGACATCTGCCGGAGATATTGAGGCACGGGCAATCATTGTTGCAACTGATCAGACAACTGCTGCCCAGTTGCTAGATATCGAAGATGTTGGTCAAGAGGTCAGTTGCACTACCTGGTATCACTCAACGAATAAATTTTCTCCGGGGGATGCCATCTTGCGCATTGATGGGCTGGGACGCGGCCCCATCGTCAATTCACTTGCGATTTCAGAGTTACTTCCTGCAAGTGCTCCAGCAGATCGCACCCTGTACTCCAGCACCACGCTGGGTCATGCATCAGAGTCTGAGGTGCGGCGCCACCTCGCTCTCATCTGGCAGGTAGATACCGCCGACTGGGAACTTGTTGCTAAGTACGACATTAAGAACGCATTGCCACTATTTTCTCCAGGACGATCTCAGGTGCACTCGTTACAGGTACGCGATGGAATATGGAGAGCTGGAGATTACTTAAGTGCGCCATCACAAAATGGTGCGCTGGCCTCTGGGCGTCTAGCCGCCCTTGAGCTCATTAATTCTCTATAAGTGCATCGAGGGCAGAGGTTACATGTGGGTAATCCCATGTAAATCCTGCATCGATAAGTTTCTGAGGGATGACCTTCTTAGATCCCAACACCTCTGATGAAAATCCACCAAGAACAATCTTGAGTGCAAGAGCAGGTGCTGGAAATAGCGCTGGGCGATGCATAGCTCTAGCAAGGGCTGCAGTAAATTCGCGATTGGTGACTGGATTTGGCGCTGTCACATTGATGGGACCATCGATTGGATTCTCTAATGCGAAGGTAATGGTGCGAATAACATCGTGAAGGGTAATCCAGGACCACCATTGCTTACCTGATCCAAGTTTTCCACCAAGGCCAAAGCGAAAGAGTGGAAGCATCTTTCCTAGCGCCCCACCGGTTGGATCCAACACTAAGCCTGTGCGAAGTTTTACAGTGCGCACACCTGTTGCCAGATCTGCAGCGCCTTCCCATTCACGACAGACGGCGGCAAGAAAGTCATCTCCAGCACGATCGCCCTCGACAACGGCGCGATTTCCAGATTCGCCATACCAACCAATTGCGCTGGCGCTGATAAATACCTGAGGTTTTAATTCAGCAACTGCCTTTGCAATTGCTTCAGTACCAAGAAGTCGTGAGTTAAGAATTGCCGCTTTGTACTTCTTGCTCCAACGCTTATCGCCAACGCCGACGCCAGCTAAGTGAATAACTGCATCGACTCCGGCTAGCGCATCGGTATCTACATAACCAGTTGTTGGATCCCACTGAACTTCATCGGGGGAGACTGGTAAGCGACGCACTAGGCGCTGAACTGTGTGGCCTTCACTCTTGAGGTGGCCAACGAGAGCGCTGCCGATAAGACCGGAGGCGCCAGTAATGGCAATGCGCTGAGGAAGCATCAGGCTTAGAGACCCAAATCAGATTCGAAAGAACCGCCTTCAAGGCGTTCCTTAAGAGTAACGAGGAAGCGAGCAGCATCTGCTCCATCTACAACGCGGTGATCGTATGAAAGTCCAAGATAGACCATCGAACGAATCGCAATTGTCTCTCCGCCATCTTCACCGCGGACAACCATCGGACGCTTGACGACTGCGCCAAGACCCAAGATTGCTACCTGTGGCTGATTGATAATCGGTGTATCAAAGAGTGCGCCACGTGAGCCAGTGTTGGTCAGGGTAAATGTTCCACCGCTGAGCTCATCTGGATTGACCTTGTTGTCACGGGTACGTGCTGCTAGATCTGCAATCTTGCGCGCGACTCCACCCATGTTGAGATCTCCTGCATTTGCAATGACCGGAACAAGGAGACCGCGTTCGGTATCGACTGCAACACCAAGATGTTCAGCGCCGTGATAAATGATCTGGTCACCTTCGACAGAAGAGTTAAGTACTGGATGCTGCTTGAGCGCCTCACATACTGCAACGGCAAAGAATGGAAGGAATGAGAGCTTGACGCCTTCACGCGCTTCAAATGATGCCTTTGCACGATCGCGAAGTCGAGCAATCTTTGTCACGTCAACTTCGATAACGGTCGTCAGCTGTGCAGATACTGCAAGGGATTCGACCATGCGCGCTGCGATAACTTTACGAAGACGTGACATCGTCACTGTGGTTCCACGAAGTGGTGAGGCAGCGATTGGAGCGGCCGCACGTGGGGCAGCAGGTGTAGCAGGAGATGACATTGGCGCTGTTGGCTTAGCCATCGCCTCAACATCTTCGCGGCGAATACGTCCGCCGATGCCTGTTCCGCGTACTGATGCAAGGTTGACGCCTAACTCAGATGCGAGCTTGCGCACGATAGGTGTGACATAAGAATCTTGTGGCTGAGTAATTGGAGCAGATGCTGCAACTGGAGTTGGCGCTGCTGCAACTACAGGCGCCGCCGCTACTGGTGCTGCAACGACAGGCGCAGGTGGTGGCGTTGCCACTACTGGTGCTGCAACTGGTGCTGCTGCAACTGGCGCAGCAGGAGCTGGTGTGGCTCCTGATGTGCCAATAACTGCAAGACGAGCACCGACCGGAACAGTTGAATCAACTGGAACATCAATTGCAATGAGGGTTCCAGCAACTGGTGAAGGAATCTCTGTATCCACTTTGTCGGTTGAAACTTCAAGAAGCGCTTCATCAACAGCAACGCTATCGCCAACATTCTTAAGCCAGCGCGTAACTGTTCCTTCGCTGACGCTCTCACCGAGAGCTGGCATAGTAATAATCGTTCCGGCAGCCGATGCTGCAGGGGTAGCAGCAGGTGGTGGGGTTGCGGCAACCGGTGCGGGTGTTTGAACTTCCGGTGCTGCAACAACAGGTGTGGCAGCAGGAGTAGGCGCTGGCGCTGCTGCGCCATCTTCAATGATTGCAAGATCTGCTCCAACTGGAACAGTTGCATCTACCTGTACAAGAATCTTTGAGAGTGTTCCAGAAACCGGTGAAGGGATCTCTGTATCTACCTTGTCGGTTGATACTTCAAGGAGTGGCTCATCAACGTTGATGTGATCGCCTTCGGCCTTAAGCCAACGAGTAACTGTGCCTTCGCTTACGCTCTCGCCAAGTGCTGGCATCTTTACAGAGAATGTCATTTGTGTTCTCCCTTTATCCGTGTGCGTGAAGCGGTTTGCCGGCTAGAGCCATGTGCGCTTCGCCCATAGCTTCAGACATTGTTGGATGTGCATGAATCAAAGGAGCAACATCTGCAGCAGTTGCTTCCCAGTTAAAGATCAATTGAGCTTCGGCAAGTAATTCTCCGACGCGAGAGCCGACCATGTGAATTCCAAGAACAGGACCGTTCTTTTCTGAAACAAGTTTGATCGATCCTGATGTTCCTAGGATCTGGGCCTTTCCATTACCTGCAAGGTCGTAGTTAAGTTCAACGACATCATGACCGCGCTCTTTAGCTTGGGCAGTGGTGAGTCCAACTGAGGCAACTTCTGGCTCAGAATATGTCACTCGAGGAACACCGTCGTAGTTGATTGGACGTGGGTTAAGGCCGGCAATCTCTTCTGCAACGAGAATTCCTTCTTGGAATCCAACGTGTGCCAATTGCAGAGTTGGGATCAAATCACCAACGGCCCAAATACCTGGAACGTTGGTGCGGCACTTGTCATCAACGATGACATAACCGCGATCCATCGTGATGCCCTGTTCTTCATAACCGAGGTTTGCAGAGACTGGACCACGACCGACAGAGACAAGAAGAAGCTCTGCGCTAAAGGTGCGTCCATCTTCTAGTTCAACATTCACGCCATCTGCTGTGACGGTGTGTGACTTGAAGCGAACTCCAAGTTCGAAGTTAATTCCACGCTTGCGATATGCGCGCTCAAGCAGCTTAGAAGATGACTCATCTTCCAGAGCGATCAAGTGAGGTAGACCTTCAATGATTGTTACATCAGAACCGAATGACTTCCAGACTGATGCGAATTCGCAACCAATGACTCCGCCGCCAAGAACAATGACGCTCTTTGGAATGTAATCAAGTTTTGTGCCGTGATCTGAGGTGATAACGCGCTTTCCGTCGATCTCAAGCCCTGGAAGGGTTTTTGCGTACGAACCGGTTGCCAAGATGACATTCTTTCCAGTGTAGCGAGTTCCATTTACCTCAACTGTGTCGCGGGAGACTAACTTTCCGTAGCCTTCGACAAAGGTGATTCCTCGTGATTTAACGAGCCCTTGCAAACCTTTATGAAGTTTGGTGATGACACCATCTTTATATGAATTCACGCCATTCATATCGATTGAGTTAAGAGTTGTATTGACGCCAAAATGAGAAGAGTCGCGAGCAGTATCTGCAACTTCACCGGCGTGGAGAAGAGCTTTCGTTGGAATACAACCGCGATGAAGGCAGGTGCCTCCGAGCTTATCTGCTTCGATCAGTACGACGGAGAGTCCGAGTTGGGCGCTGCGAAGTGCGGCTGCATATCCACCGCTACCGCCACCGAGTACTACGAGATCGACATTCGACAAGAGATTGACTCCTTTGCTCATCAGACCGCAAGGCCTATACCCATATCTTGCCAGTCTGACCGCTCAATGACTAACTGACCTCGGCGAGAGATCACATAATGAGAGGCAGATAACGCCAGGTGGGGGAGTTCGCCTTAGATCTGGGCCTTGGCCGCTGCAACAAGCGAACGTAGGCCGATACCAGTTCCACCGACAGGGGTGTAGCCATGAGCGCTGCGATCGTT
>JACCDH011786309.1_pt1 | contig 11961 bp, 9 predicted proteins | sample 7442481 | NCBI WGS metagenome assembly JACCDH01 (sample SAMN15323433, study PRJNA562643) | freshwater metagenome | isolation source: river surface water | place: USA:Blue River Watershed | collected 2017-08-15 | reverse complement strand
GTTGGCCCAAGACCACACCCTACTCAATTGAATTTGGAATCCATGGAAACAGTGGATAATTATATGTTAAGACACAAAGTAATTCCAGGAATCACAGGCTTGGCTCAAGTGAATGGATGTAGAGGGGAAACAAAAACAACTGAAGACATGCAAAGAAGAGTCAATTTTGACTTATACTATATTCAAAGATGGAACTTTTGGTTAGATTTACAAATTATCATTCAAACTGTAATTAATATATTTAGGGGTGACCAAAATGCTTATTAAATAAATTGATAAAATTGAAAACTAAATTTTTTCTTTCCCTTACTTTCTTTTTTTGGTCAATTGAAAATATCAATGCACAAAATATTTTTGAAAACAATCAAGCCGAAGTATATAGTTATTTATCAAGAATTTCCCAAAAAGGGTTTATTAGTTTCAATGATTTAATTCAACCTGTAAGTCGAAAAGAAATAAGCAATAAATTAAAAGAATTATCCTTAAAAGATAGCTTATTAAATAAAATTGAAAAAGAGGAATTATATTTTTACATAAAAGAATATGGCATAAATATCCTCCCAACTTATGATAAAATATTTATTATCAAAAAAGATGAAAAAAACAGATGGAGGGCTTTTAAATCAGTCAATGAATTATTTGAAATCAATGCAGATCCAATAATTGGTTATAAAAAAATAACTGGGACTGATAGAAATATTTCTCAATTAAGCAATGGATTTAATATTTGGGGAAGCTTGGGTAAAAATAAAAATTGGGGATATAGTGTATACTATAGAGATTTTACCGAAAATGGTACCATACAAAAAAACACAAGAAAAGAATCATCAGAACAAGACGTAGTTTTAATTGGTACCAGAAATGACAATACGATTAATTTTTCAGAAATAAGAGCACAAATAAATTACGGTTGGAAAAATGGGATCATCTCTTTTGGTAAAGATAATTTAAATTGGGGTTATGGTGAAAATGGGAAACTTGTATTATCTCAAAAAGCTCCAAGTTACCCTTTAATTAGGCTAGATTATAATCCTGCTTCTTGGATTCATTTCAATTACACTCATGCTTGGTTAAATTCAAATATAATAGATTCAAGTTTATCCTATTTAACGCAGAGTGGAAGATTACCAAATGATGCAAGAATTAATTTTATTCAAAAATTTATGGCCACCCATAGTATTCAAGTAGAACCCTTTAAGGGACTATTTTTATCCATTGGTGAATCCATTATTTATAGTGACAAATTAGATCCTGGGTTTTTATTACCTGTCAACTTATTTAAATTCTATGACAATAATAGAAGTAATTACCAAATTGAAGCAGGTTCTAATGGACAATACTTTTTTGGTTTTAATTCAAGAAATCAAATTAAAAATACACAGTTTTATGGTACCCTATTTATAGATGAAATAAAAGTGAGTGCCATTTTAGATAAAAAAAATAGTAGAAATCAATTGGGTTTTAATCTTGGATTCAACAAAACTGATATAATCATTCCTTATTTAACCATCGGAGGAGAATATGCAAGAGTTAACCCATTTGTATACTCAAATCTAATTCCTGCTCAAACATATAAAAATTATAATACCTATTTGGGTGATTGGATGGGTAATAATTTTGACAGAATACTAGTTTATTTAAAATACACTCCAATAGCAAAGCTAAAAATATACGCAAGATTACAAAAAATAAGAAAAGGTGGCGCGGGGACTATTTATGAACAGTATGAAAAACAACCACAACCATCTTTTTTGAATAATTACATTAAAACAAGAAATGATATTTTTATTCAATTAAGATATGAATTAATCAATAATCTGTATTTAAATGCTTCTTTTGAAAGTATTGAAAATAAATTTGTAAATTATTCAGGTAAGGATAAAACATTTCAAGTAGGAATTTCCTTTGGTTTATAGTCATACTGTTCGATAAATAAAAGTCCAATAAAAGTCCAAAAAGGAAATGCACCCATTGGACCTTCTAAAAAAACATCAAATGTTGAATTTATAACAAATGCGAATAAAAAACAAGATATTGCCATCTGTTTACCAACTAGTTTTCTGTTAAACATGGGTTTAAAAAGTAATACTAACCAATAAATCCAAATACAAAAAACAATAACACCAAATCGTGCCATTATAGTTAAATGGAAGTTGTGTGGTGATCTTAAGTCATCATCAGCTTTAATATCGTCTGTTTGAGCTAAACTCATACCTAATCCTTTACCGGTGAAAAAATGTTCTGGTGTAAAACTGTATTCTATAATTTTTCCCCACCACAATAATCTCCAAATTTCATTATTTTCTAAATTTACATCATCTGCTGACCCAACTATTGAACTAACATTTTGTCCAAGTTGACTGAAGCCCGCACTTCTTCCTTGAAAATTTTCGCCAACATTAATTGATAAAAAAACAGGGATGATTACTAACATTACCCAAGGCAAAAATTTAAGTAAATTTCTTGAGTTATTTTTAATTTTTTGATCTTTTGTCAATAAGATAAAACAAATCAACCCCAATACAAATGAAAGCATTCCTGATCTACTATATGCAGAGACTACTATAAAATTAAAAACTATTAAAAATAATAAAAATAATCTCCATTTTGATGAATATCTTTCGGGTTTTAATAATAACAATATAGTACTTATGAGTAAATGAACACCCATGTCTCCATTTTTATAAAGTAATAAGGGGATGTCTCCAAATATTTTAAAATTACTTATACTTGGGACAAAGTATTGAAATATAAAATTCAATAAGGCGACAAATGGGAACCACTTATATATCCTGTAGATAGTATTCCATATATAAATTTTTTCATCTTTAAATAGAAAAAGGATTAAAACAAACCAAGCATATTGAAAAACAAATGAATCTCTAATAATTTGAATTAGAGGAAATTTGAAAGCATATATAAATATGTATATGAATGATATAATCATAAAGAAAATTAACATTTTTACTTTTTTATCCCAGATTAAATATGTTTCTTTTCTCAATAATATGAATAGTAAAAATCCAAATAAAAATAATATTTCTACTAAAAAACTATACGCAATTCCTTTGTTAATAAAAACATATAGAGTTAAGATAAATAAATAAAATTTTAAATAAATATTCTTAATGATTTGCATTTAATAAATATTTAATAGAAAAATTAAATTGTAAATTAGATTTATCAGAATTAATTCCCGGCTGTGCATACTCTTCTGCTCTCCAATTTTTAATCCATCTATAATTCATGGCAAGAGTATTTGCATATGAAACTAATACTAATAAATTTTTCGTAGGATTTAATCTAATATATGCTCCATTATTTATATCAACCCAGTAGGCATCTGCTTTAGAATATCCTAAGCTACCTGATATATAATGATAATGGTAAAAATCATTATTATTAGTTATTCTTTCGAAATAAAATCCAATCTTATTCAAACATTTATTCCAGGAAAAGTTTATTGTTTGACTATTTGAACCTGGTCCAATAGAGGCTCCTAATAATTGACCTTGATTGGTATATCCCTGTCTAATTATTGAACTAGTATACCAACTATTGTATTTTGGAACTCCAAAAGGAGAACCAGAAACAAAAATATTACGAGGATCCATTATAGAGAGCTGTGTTAACTCAATTGAAAGTTCAAAATTAGATTTGTTATTTTTTGTTGGAAATAACTTTCTAGCACCTAAATTAAATCCAGATATTGTTGTGTCAGAAAAAATATTAAATTGCCAAGGTCTTTGATTAGTAATACCCAATTCACCATAAAATTCTACATGATCTTTTGGTAATAAAAATCTAAAAGAAATTGCACCTAAACTCATTTTTGGTTTATCCTTGCTAAAATTAGAATAAAAGACACCTGTAGCATTCATATCATTTATATATGATTGTGTTGAATATGCATAGCCAAGATATAAGTTTGATAGCCACTTAGGTTTCAGGTTTACAGAAATGGAATGAATATTTCTTTCATTTAATTTTTTATTTATTATTGCACCAGTCCAAATAGAATTCATCATTGGTATATCAGGATCAGTGTATTTCAATGAATCTAATTTGCCAATGATAGCATTCAGTTCAAAATCACCTAAAATAGTTTTTAATGGTCTTGTTGTTTGTAAATAATAATGTGAAAAACCAGGTGCATTATTCGAAAAAATTAAACTATTTCTCATTCCAGGACCCCACCAAATATTTTCATTGCTATATCCAATTCCAATAGAATTAGTTGCAATCCCAATTCTAGATTGTCCCATAGATGAATAATTAATAGGTTTGTTGCCAAACTGTCTGAAATTATCAATATTATTAGCAACCTGATAAAAGTAACGAGTCCAATAATTCCTATCCTGCAAATCTCCATAAACTTCTTCCTGTATTTGATTTTCAACATTAACAAATTCAGGTTGAAAGTTTATATCTAATATATTCCATCTAACATTCATTCCAGCACTATACCTTTCCTGTAAACCTCTAGCTTGGAAAAAGCTTCCATCATTAAATCCATATGGTAAATTATTATTAGTTTGTTTTTCATAAGAAAAAGACAAATATTTAATTTTTATTTTATTATCAATTTTAGTATACTTGGTTTGAAAAAGACTAGTTGATCTATAAAAATAAGAGATTGATTGTTTTAAAGAATCTTGCAATAATTGATTAATTCTATCTTTATCGGTTAATTTAATTTCATCCTCTGTCAAAAGTTGCGCATTGGATATAAAAGAAATATTCAACAGTAGTATTATAACATAAACCCTTACCATAAATAAGTTGTATTTAATTGTAAGAAAATATTTGATTTATTACGGTATTTTATCCATGCATAGTTCTTAGAATCAATATTTAAAAAATTAGTGGAAAATATAATATTTTTAAATTTAAATTTGGAATTAATTCCATAACCAAACTCACTCCAATTATATGTCCTGATACCTATATTATTAATACTACTTGTAATTTCCATTGGATTTACAATAGTGTGAACGGCAAGAATTCCCAAATTGAAAATACCCTTTTTATAATCAATTTTTAGCTGTTGAGATATATTGCCAAATCCAACACCTGCACCAATAATTTGATTTTCATGGGTATAACCCTCAATTGCTCTAGAATGTTCATACCAATTACCAGCATTTCTATGAATATAACTTGGAGATTGTGCTAGTTTAATGGCTTCAAATCCAAAACTAATATATTCTCTTTGATTTATTGGTTGTAATTTTTTAAATCCTAAAATATATGCTGATGAATGAGACATGTCTAAAAGCAAATCTCTTGAATTTAATTTAGCATCATTGTATCCAAATTCAAAATAAACTTCACTATTTGTTTTAGGCATTAACCATCTCGTATAAAGACTCAATAATTGATCTCTACTGCCAAAGTTATCGTCATTATACACATTTTTGAAAATACCATTAAATACAGGCAAGTAATTCGATATAAAACTTCTAGAAGTAGATTCATTTGAATAATTTTGAAATGATCTAATAAATCCAATAGTTATATTTTTTAAAAAATTAGGCTGGAAACTAAGTAGTAATTCATTTAAATAACGGTCATTTTGATTAATATTTCTTCTCATTAAACTAAGGTTTTCAAAACCCTGTATTTTATTTTGTGTTAATTTTCCTGAAATAAGATTAAATTCTAAATAACCAAAAATTGTTTTTAAAGGCCTATTGGTACCAACTGTTAAATGTAGAAAACCAGGGGCATTGTTAGTCATTAAAAGAGAATTATTCTTTCCTGGGCCAAACCACATATTTTCATTCGATACTCCTAAAGAAAATTTCCAAAAATTCAAACGAAGAGAAGAATTCCCAAGAGTCATTTTTCGAATTGGTGGCGATACATATCCCCAAGCTGAACTAGTTTCGTATTTTTCATTAGAAATATTTACATATTCAGGTTTTAAAATTAAATTTAAAGGGCCAAATTTTAAACCAAAACCTGTTGTTGCACTATACTGATATCCTTTCGACAAACTCAACGAACCGTCATTTCCACCATATGGATACGCTGAATTGTATTTTTGATAAAAATTAAAAGGTAACAATCTTATTTTAATAAACTTCTTATCTATAATCTTGCCTTTATAATGGATCGAAGTATCAATCAATTTCAATATTGAATCATAGGTAAACTTAGTATCTGTAATAAAAGGGCGGTTTGTTAAGGAATAATAATTAGGGATTTTTTCTAATAATTGTAAATCATTGATTTGTTCATCAATATCTGTATTTCCAACTGGAACCGGCATTTCTACAAATGCTGATTTCTCTTTCTTTTTCTTATAAATTTTACTATTAAAAAAAAAATTATTTAAGGTAGTTCCATTAGAATTTTGTTGGCTATACGACTGAATTACACAAATTAAAAATAATTGAATGAGGAGTAAATATTTCAAATTACGATTTTTCATTATTTCCAACATTTATTATTCGTTAATTATATTAGACGTCTTTTCTATAAAGAAATTTAAAAAATGACGTTTAAATAACCCATTCCTTAGAAGTACAAAATGAAATGTCAAAAACCATAATAATGAAAAAGAGCAAATTGCAATTACTCTAATAAAAATATTATCAATTATTTGTTTGAATAAAAATATGATTAAAATATAAGGGATTATCGATGTTATTTGTTCTAAAATGATTTTATTGTACTTTTTTATTGAAAAAAAATTTTTCGAAAAATATATAAAAAAAATACATACTAATAATTCAGTAATTAAAATAGTAATCGCTTCTCCAATTTCTTTGTATTTTAATACTAAAAAAATAGATAGAAGTATGCTTAATAGCATTCCACTAACAGCTGAAATAAGAATTTCTCTATCTTTTGAAAGAGCACTTAATATTTGAAATCCAAATATAGTAGACATACTAACAATAAGTATAATTGGAGAAGTAATTTGTAGTGGTAAGACCGCTCTTGGAAAATGTTCACCAAATAATATTTCTACGATTTCGCTTGAACAACCAAAAACTAAAATTACAGCTGGAAGTGATAAACTTAAAATAATAGTAAAACAGGTTTTTACCATTTCATTAAATTTATCATATTCGCCATTTTGATATAGTGTTACAAGTTTAGGAAACATTGCTGCAGATATGGCACTTAATACTGCAATTATTAACTTATTCAATTTAAGTGCCGATGAGTAATAACCAACACTTTCATTATCTGTTAAAAATCCTAATATGACACTATCTAAAAAAAGATAAATACTAATTGAAAAGATGGTAAGAAATAAATATAAAAGTGGTTTGATATGTTTTTTAATTTCTAAATCAAATAGATTTTTAAAATTGACTATAATTAATTTTTTTAAACTAATAAAGTTTAAAAACCCAACAACAATACTTAATACCACATTCATCTTCATGTATACAATATAATCTTGTTTAGACTTAATAAACACAAAAACAATAAAAACAAGTAATAATCTAACAATGAAAAATCTAATTGCAATAAATTTAAATTGATTCATTCCTGCAAAAAACCATTCCAAATAAAATATATTTAAAAAGAAAAAGACAAGCGACCAAATAAATAGACTTTTTTCAATATATAATTTTTCGAAATGAAAAATACAGAAAAGATAAATTGCGGATAATGAAATAGTCGTAATAATGTTAATTATAAATATTTCTAAAAATACTTTAGATCTTTCTTCAAGATCATTTTGGGTTTTTGCAATCTCTCTAACACCATAAATGGGTATTCCAACAGCAGCTAATAATATAAAATATCTGGCAAAACTTTCAGAAAAATTTATTAATCCAACATGTTCTGGCCCCAATGTTCTTGCTAAATAAGGGAAAGTAATTAATGGAAATAATACCTGTGATAAAGCAAGAATAACATTATAAAATATATTTTTTTTGGTTTCCATGTTTATTTATCTATAGCTTGCATCTACCAACAATTTGTATAAATTTTTTATCATTGGACCAATACGTTGAATTTTATATTGTAGGGGAATTCCGTAGATATATTTTTTATTTAAAATATTTTTTTTAAAAGCTTTGTCGAATAATTCCGGCTTTGAGTTTACTAATTGTTTACATACTGCTCGCAAATCTGCAATTTCTTGTAAATTATTCTTCCCATTTGAAAAAATTCGATTGTCAGTTCGAATGGGTCTGCAATGTTTCATTTGAACTGCATGTACAACTGATGTTTTATTTTTCCCTATTAATCTCTGGATAGTAGGAATTAAATAAACATCAATACCTGTTCCAGAAATTGAGTGCTTTAATGTTGGTCCTGCTTCTAAAAAAACTTCCATTCTATAAAATGGAGCCATTATTTCTACCCACCATGTATCTTGAACTAAATAACCAGGCTTGTGAATAAACTGACGATGGTGATAATAACTATCATGTGTTAAACTTGCTTGAAAAACATCTAGTTTTTCAATATTAGCAATAAACAGTAATTTATTTAAATCAGTATTACTAATATAAATATCGTCATCTAATAAGCCGATATATTCATAATTACTGATATCAATAGTTTGTAAGAAAGCATATACATTTTGCAAAATATCTCCCTTGCATTCTGAACTTTTAGATAATAAAAATTTTGGCTTTACGGCATCTGCAATATGAGCATTTACTTGCCCACTATAATCATATAATAATAAATCAAACTCAGGTAAACCATCATCCAAAATATGCGATAATGGTTGTGACTTACCATCCCATGTAACAACTATAATAGATTTATTTTTAAACATATATATTAACAAAAATAAGCATGAATCTTATTACGGCAATTAAATATTTTGATTACAAGATATCTCTTTAAAAGGGTAATGTTGGATTCTACTCTAATATTACTATCAGTTGTTAACCAAGTCCCAATTTGTTCTGGTTGAATTACACCAACTTTTAGCTTTTTGAGGTTAATATAATGCTTATATAAGTCTACAGGATATGCAATTTTTGAAGTCTTTTTTAACATATACCTTGCTCCTTTTGTATTAATTGAATACCCATAAGCACCATATATTGATTTTATCATTGGTTCCCCAATTTCCAAACCTTTTTCAAGTTTAATTTTAGTGGAACGACGAATAGTAGCATTTCCATTCCATGCACCCCAAAAAAAAAGGTCAAATTTTGATTCAATATGTTTATAGTACTTCTCAATTAGCTGCCCATTGTTTAATTTACTATCTGACTCCAAAACCAAATAGTGTATATTTGGATCAGTTGCTTTTTGTATAATCTCATGCCATACCTTTCTATGACTCATTAAAACACCTATTTCATTTATTAGTAAGGCCTTTCCTGTTCGCTCTTTAGATTTCTTAATTAAACTTTGTAGAAATGGGACTCTTGTTTTATTAGGGAAAATTGCATTTATAATTGTTAGGTCAGAGAAATACTTCTGTATCTTTTGCAATTGCCCCAGCCTTGCTTGCTCTTGGTCTGAAAAAATAATATATGCTGTAATTGAATTCGTCATAATTAATTTAAAAAATGGAAATCATTTGAACTAAACTCACTATAATATTTATTCTCTATTGCAAATGGTGTAAAAAAATCTTTTTTGCCGCCATTTGGATATAAGATGAAATGTGGTTTATTTAAAATATTGCTCAAATGTATTGGCAAACTATCTGCTCCAACTATAAAATCTGATGTATTTATTAAATGAATTAACTCAACAAAATTTTTGTACATTTCAGCGCTATCAACAAATTTTTTAAAATAAGCTACTTTGGAATTCAAGCCTCTTTCTTTGCAAACATGTTGTATTTTGGAAATTAAATTGTGCGGAATATTTCTCCTCTCAATTCTCGCATCTGGCAATATTATAACAGTTCCTCCTTTTGTAATTTCTTTTGAAATTTGATTAGGGGCAATTTGAAAAAATTGAGCATACTGTTCGTAAACATTATGTTCAGTTACTATAGGTTTAAAAATATGATTTAGTGTAATCTCAATCAGCAATCTTCTTTTATCTTGCTCAATATAATCTAAACCTGTATGATTTGGGTTAATTGCTAAGTATTTCTTTATCTTTTTTATTTGCGATATGGTACCTGTCTCTAGCAAATGTCTATTGGTAAATAAATTTACTTGTGATCCATGTACATCAAATTCAACAAATTCAATGTCTATGTCTTTTAAATCTAAAACTTGGGAGATAGCTAAATACAGAGGCTCTAAGTGTAATGATGCAACCACTTTTAAATCCTTTGCCTGGTTGCTTTTTAGAATAGCATTTATAGCAATTACGAAATCGCCGAAAGCTCTTAATAAAAATAGGCGACGCATGATAACTAGATTTTTTCTTTTTCTGTATAAAGAAAAATAGCGATTAAACTTGACAACAAAACTCCAACAATAAATCCAATAGGTAAAAGTATTAACAATCTATATTTTTGATCAATTAATGGATATTGAGGTAAATCAAGAACTTGAATTAATGGAGTTTGATTGATTAATGATATTTTTAAAGTTTCTAAATTCTTAATCACCTCACCATATAAAGTATAAGTAACAGTTTTATCCCTCAATGCAGACTCTTCAGAATTAGTATTGATTTTTATTGCAGCATTTGTGTTTAATAGCTTTTGTTTTGAAACTTCAAAAGTTCGATTATAAATATTATTCAAACTATTTTGAAGTGAATCCGCTTTTCTTTGAATTTTATTTATGTTTTTCGATAAATTTCTTGTTTTGATATCTATATATAATTCACTTGTTTTACTCAATAATTTTTCTACAAATACCTTTGAGAACACCTGATCTGACGATGAAAGTGAAACTGTAATAATTGAAGTTTTTTTATTTTGTTTATCAATTGAAAGGTTTTGTGTTACAATCTTTTGTACTAAAACATTCAATATACTGTCCTGTAAAATTGTATGTTTTGAATCTTCCTTTAAATTTGTAAAATTCAATTTTACAAATTCTGGGCCTTTTTTATTTAAGGCTTTTTGCATGCCTGAAATTTGCATATACAAATCTGCCATACTTTTCCCACTACCACCTTCTGAACTATCTATTTTGGATAGTAATACTTTTTCAATTATTAATCTGGATTTCATGATCTCATAGATATTTTCTCCTGAGAACATTCCAGATCCACCTCCTCCCATCATACTACCAATATCTATTCCAAATTGAGAAGCAATTCCCGATAATCCCCCGCCCTTTGATGATCCTTCTTCAACAATAAATGTTGCAGATGCTCTATATATTGGTGTTTGTTGGTACCAATAACCAATTGCAATTAAGCAGGTTATTGTTGTAGTGATTCCTATTAACTTATATTGTGATAATAGGTATTTTATAACCTTATTTACCAACGCCAGAAGATCAGAAACTTTAATTTGTTCAGGCATAATTTTATTAATAATAAGGAAAAGATAGTTGTTTATCAATTGATTGCAATCCCTAAAAGGCCTACATTCCTAGCATCAAAAATAAGCTATTTAGCCTAAAAATCTAACTTATGATGAATTTTTATTATTTATTACTTTGTCAAACGATGCATCGTTAATGCTGCTCTTTTAATTAAAAAAGGCAATTCATTTAAGTTGATTGTTTCTCCTACTGCATGCGCTCCTCTTCCTGATGCACCTAGCCCATCTATACAATCTACATAAGCTGCGATATAACTAATATCACCAGCTCCTCTTGATCCTGGATCTCCAGCTACAGTAGCACCCAATCCCATATCCACGGTTACACCACTAATAATATTTAGTATTCTATCATTGCCTTCTGTTGGTGCCATACTGGGAATGCCGTCTTGGAAAGTGATTTTGGCGCGCGCGCCTGTTAGATTATTATTGTTAACAATAGTACTCATCACCGCGCGCGCCTTATTCTTTTGTTCTTCTGTCAAAAATCTTAAATCTCCAATCACCACGGCGCTTGGTGCAATGATATTGGTTTTACCAATAGTGCTTCCAAAAGATTT
>JACCDH011331940.1_pt1 | contig 11961 bp, 13 predicted proteins | sample 7442481 | NCBI WGS metagenome assembly JACCDH01 (sample SAMN15323433, study PRJNA562643) | freshwater metagenome | isolation source: river surface water | place: USA:Blue River Watershed | collected 2017-08-15 | reverse complement strand
GACGCTGTCGGGTGGCCAACGTCAAGGTGTGGCGGTGGCACGCGCGGCGGCCTTCGGGTCCAAGGTGATCATCCTTGACGAACCGACGGCGGCTTTGGGTGTTAAGGAAAGCCGCCGGGTGCTGGAGTTGATCCTGGATGTCCGCTCGCGCGGGATTCCGATCATCCTGATCAGCCACAACATGCCGCATGTGTTCGAGGTGGCGGATCGCATCCATATCCACCGTCTGGGCCGTCGCCTGTGCGTGATAAACCCCAAGGACCACAGCATGTCGGACGCCGTGGCCTACATGACCGGCGCGAAGGAGCCGGACAAGGTCATGGCCTGACGGTCGGTTTTTGTCAGACACCAGCGCCGCCCTTCGGGGCGGCGTCTTCGTTTGGGGGATAGAGAACCGACGCAAAAACGTCCTGTGGACGTTCCATCGTCGGTTCTCTGCCCCTCACTCCAAGGTCGCGATGATCGCGCGCAGGGTTTCGATGCCGTCGCCCTTTTCCGAACTGGTCACCACCAGTTCCGGGTAAGCCGCCGGATGCTTGGCCAGCGCGGTCTTGACCTGTTCGATGGTCGCGGCACGGGTTTCGGCGTTCACCTTGTCGGCCTTGGTCAGCACGCATTGAAAGGCCACGGCAGAGCGGTCGAGGAGGGTCAGGATCTCCTCATCCACCGCCTTGACCCCATGCCGTGTGTCGATCAGCACGAAGGCGCGGCGCAGGGTCTGACGGCCCGCCAGATAGGATTTCAGCAATTCCTGCCATTTACGCACGATGGCCACTGGCGCCTCGGCATAGCCATAACCGGGAAGGTCGGTCATGTAGCGATCCTCGCCCAAGGCGAAGTAGTTGATCTCTTGCGTCCGCCCCGGCGTATTCGATGCCCGCGCCAACGTCTTGCGCCCGGTCAGGGCGTTGATCAGGCTGGACTTGCCGACATTCGACCGCCCGGCAAAGCACACCTCCAGCCGATCCGCCGGGGGCAGGCCGGACATGGCGACCACGCCTTTGACAAAGGTGACAGGCCCCGCGAACAAGAGCCGCCCTTTTTCGCGCGCCTCATTTTCCGGTTCGGGGGCGAGGGTGAAGTTCATCATGTCAGGCTCCAGTCATCGCCAAGGGCGATCTCGCCATCCTGCACCACGGTCGCATAAAGCCCGAAGTCCTGATGGCCAAAGGCCGCGTCCAGCGCGGCAAGGGTATCGGCATCGCTGATGCCAGTGTTGGGGTCCACGGTGGTGGCGACGCAGCGGGTGATGCGTTCCTGCACCCGCAGGACCGCCCCGCCGATGCGGATGTCGCGCCCGATCCAGTCCAATTCCGACCAAGGTGCCGCGCCCTCCAGCCAGAGGTTGCCACGCCAGCGATGCGGGGACAGGTCATGCCCCATCCGCGCCGACAGGTCGCCCAGCGAGGCGCGGTTCAGGATCGCCACGGACGGAAAATCGCTGTCCGTCATGCCGCGTCCGGCGCTGACGATGCGCGCAGGCCGCGCCCGATTGGCAGGGATCAGCGGGTCCAGCCAATCCAGAAAGCGCGGCAGGTCTGCCGGATCATCGGGGCGAAAGGTGATAGCCCCCCGATCCGGGTGGCGCAGGGTGATGGTGGCCGTCTGCTCGTCCAGCGTGCTGTCCACCGCCATCAGGGCAGGGGCCTTGGCCCCGCGCGCAAAGTTCATGCAAGGGTTCCAGCCGTCAGTCAGCCGCGCCGCCTCATGCGCGACGGCCCAATGCCGATCCCAGGGCAGGCAGGCCCCCGCCAAAAGACGAACGGACGCGAGGTCTTCGCGTCCGTGTCCCTTGATCGGATGGCGGGTGATCTGGACCAGCCGCCCGCCCGTCATTTCTTGGCCTTGCCTTTGGCAACCGGGGCCTTTGGCGTGTTGGCGGCCACGGGTGCGGGCTTTTTCTTGAAGCCCGACTTGATGTTGCCAAACAGGTCCGGCTTGTGCCCATGGCTGCGCATGATCATGTATTGCTGGCTGAAGGTGATGATGTTGTTGGTGATCCAGTACACCACCAGCCCCGAGGCGAAGCCGCCCAGCATGAACATGAAGATCCACGGCATCCAGGCAAACACCTGCTGCTGGATCGGATCGGCGGGTGCCGGGTTCAGTTTCTGTTGCAGCCACATGGTGATGCCCAGAAGGATCGGCAGCACCCCGATGAAGATCGTGGCCAGAAGCGAAGGATGCGTCGGGGCGGCCCAAGGCAAGAGGCCGAACAGGTTGAACAGCGACGAGGTGTCGGGGGCCGACAGGTCATTCAGCCAGCCAAAGAACGGCGCATGGCGCAGTTCGATGGTGACGAAGATCACCTTGTAGAGCGAGAAGAAGATCGGGATCTGGATCAGCACGGGCAGACAGCCCGCCGCAGGATTGACCTTTTTCTCTTTATACAGCGCCATCATCTCGCGCTGCATTTTTTGCTTGTCGTCGCCTGCGCGCTCTTTCAGCGCCTCAAGCTCGGGCTGCAATTCCTTCATCTTGGCCATGCTGACATAGGACTTGTAGGCCAAGGGCAGAACCAGGATCTTCAAGACGAAGGTCAGCGCGATGATCGCCAGACCCATGTTGCCGATCAGGCCGTGCAGCCAGTGCAGCACCGCGAAAATCGGCTTGGTGAAGAAGAAGAACCAGCCCCAGTCGATCGAGTCGATGAAGCCTGGGACACCCGCGTTGTTCTGATAATCGCGCAGCGTTTCCCATTCCTTGGCCCCGGCAAACACGCGCGAGGCGTTTTCGACCGTCGCGCCCGGGGCCACCGTGACGGCGGGCAGGCGGGTGATGGTCTGGTAGAGGTCATAATCCGGGATGTGGCTGGCCACGGCGGTGAAGGGCTGGCCCTGCGTCGGGATCAGCACCGTCATCCAGTATTTGTCGGAAAAGCCGATCCAGCCATCGGTGGTGGCGGGCAGGATCTCTGCCGGGCCGAATTCATCGACCACGGGGGTCAGTTCATCGACGTGCTTGTACTTCAGCTCCGTCAACTTGCCATCGGTGCGGCCGACCACGCCTTCATGCGAGATGAAGAAGTTTTCCAGCTTTTCCGGCTTGCCGTGACGGTAAACCGTCGCCACCGGCGCCAGCGTCGCAGGCGTCGTGCCCGCGTTCTGCACCGAGTCGGTGATGGTGAACATGAAGCGGTCATCCACCGCGATGGTGCGAGTGAAGGTCAGACCCTTGGTGTTGGCCCATGTCAGCGTGACAGGTTTTTCCACCGTCAGGGTGTCATTGCCCTGCACCTGCCACGGGGTTTCGGACCCCGGCACATCAGCGGCGGTCAGATCGCCCTGCGGCTGCCAGCCATGCACGGTATAATAGGCATGCGGCTGGCCCGCCGGGATCAGCAGGCGCACCGTGTCCGACGTCGGGTCGATGGTGACGCGATAGGTCTTGAGCGCGAGATCGTCCAGTCGCGCGCCCTTCAGCGCGATGGTCCCGGCCAGACGCGGCGTGTCGATCGTGATGCGGGGCGTTTCGGCGCCGCTGTCCGAGGCTTGAGCCACGGCGGCGGCACCGGTTGCGGGCGCAGCGGCGATGTCTGCCGTCGTCGCTGGCGGCAGCAAGGCCTCACCGCTCTGCGCCGTTGTGGGCGCATTCGGATCGACGGCCAAATCGGGCGGCGGAAAGAAGATGTTCCAGCCAATGAACACGGCGGCGCAGAGCACCATCGTGAGAAGCAGGTTCTTCATGCTGTTTTGATCGTCCATCTGGACCACCACCCATCCTTGCAAAGGTTTGGGACGCTTCAACAGAAGGGGGGCCGAAAGGTCAAGCGGTTTTCCCCGCCCGGTCACACCGGGGTGACCGGAGCCGCGCCGATACCGGTCTGCCGCCCCAAGGCTGGCCCGGTTTTGGCGCTAGGGGCCAGCGATGCCATGCCCCGCGCCGCCAGCCATTCGGCAAAGGCCGCGCCCGCCATCGGATGGCCGATGGCCCAGCCTTGCAGGTGGCCGCAGCCCATGGCCGCCAGCGTGCCAGCCTGCGCGGCGGATTCGACCCCCTCTGCCACCGTCTCAAGTCCCAGCCGGTCGGCCATCGACAGGATCGCCATGACCAGGCGGCGCTGGTCGGCATCGGTGTCCAGCCCGGCGATGAAGCTGCGGTCGATCTTGATGCGGCGGATGGTCAGGCGGCGCAATTGGCCGATGGCGGCCTGCCCAATGCCGAAATCATCCAGATCAACCCCGCAGCCCATCCGCGCCAGCCGGTCGATGGTGCGCACGGTGACGGGATCGCCATCGGCGAGGACGGTCTCCATCACCTCGACGGTCAGTCGGTGCACGGGCAGGTCGTGGCGGTCCATTTCCCATGCGATGTGGTCGGGCAGCATCGGATCGGCCAGATCCTGGCGTCCAGATTGAGCGCGACCGTCGGCACAGTCAGCCCCGCCGCATCCCATTGGCGCAGGTGGGTCAGCGCCTGCGTCAACATCGCGCCGGTCAGCCGCGCCGAAAGCCCGGCATGGCGCAAATCGTCCAGAAACATGGCGGGCGACAGCAGGCCATGGTCCGGGTGCTGCCAGCGGGCCAGAACCTCTGCCCCGGTCAGTGTGCCGGTGCGGGCGCAAAGCTGTGGCTGGAAATGCGCGACGAACTGGCCGCTGTCCAAGGCGGCTTCCAAAAGAGCGCGCGGCGCGCGGGCGGTGGCGCACGCCATCCCGGCCCGGAAACTGCGGATCGCGCCGGGGCCGTGACGCCGCGCCTCTTCGGCGGCAAGGCGGGCGGCATGCAGCAGGGCCTGTCCGCTGCGTGCGGGGGCCAGTTCGGGCAGGCAGAACCCGACCGAGACGGACCCGACCGCCAGCGCCGCGCGTTGCAAGCGCACCGCGATGGGGATCATGGTTTCAAGGTCCAGACGTCGCAGCGGCGCAAGCGTGATGGCAATCCCGCCCTCGACCGGCGAAAGCATGTCCGTCGCGCGCAACACCGGCAGCAGGGCGGTCGCCATCCGGGCGATATCAGGCGCTGTCCGACCGTCCGCCAACAGGACCAGACAGGCGGGATCGGCGGCATTGGCATCATCAAGCACCGCGTCCATCGCGCGGCAGGCAAGGCCGGGCGGCAGCAGCGCCAGTGGCGTATCGGGTGGCGGACGCAGCGCCGCGTTGAACCCCAGCCAGACCAAAGGCGCCAGCGCCAGCAGCAAGAAATGCAGCGGCAGATCAAAGCCGATCACGGCCGCACAAAGCGACACCCCCGCCACAAACGCCCCTGCCACCGCCCGTCTGTGTCTGGCCCAGCCCATGTGCCCCCGCGATCTTGCTGCGGCGACCTTAGGCGCGGTGTCTTGTGGCTTCCTTAATCGGGGTCCCGCAGATCCGGCGGATTTGACGCAAATGTCGACGGTTCCGCCGAGGGTGCCGCCATCCCGGCCATCAACCCGGCGAAGTCGAACAGCGCGGGATCGGCCAGATGCGACGGGCGCACGTTCATCAGCGCGCGGAACATCACCTGACGCCGACCGGGCGAGCGGGTTTCCCAGTCATCCAGCAGCTTTTTCACCTGCATGCGCTGCAACCCCTCTTGGCTGCCACACAGATCACAGGGGATGATCGGGTAATTCATGCCACGGGCGAATTTCTCGCAATCCGCCTCGGAGACAAAGGCCAAGGGGCGGTAGAGCAGCAGGTCGCCATCCTCGTTCACCAGTTTCGGCGGCATGGCGGCAAGGCGGCCCCCGTGGAACAGGTTCATGAAGAAGGTCTCAAGGATGTCGTCGCGGTGATGGCCAAGGACGACGGCCGAACAGCCCTCTTCCCGCGCGATGCGGTAGAGGTTGCCGCGCCGCAGACGGGAGCAGAGCGCGCAATAGGTGCGCCCCTGCGGGACCTTGTCCATCACGATGGAATAGGTGTCCTGATACTCGATGCGGTGTTTCACGCCCATCCGGGTCAGGAACTCCGGCAAGACCGTCGCGGGAAAGCCGGGTTGGCCCTGATCCAGGTTGCAGGCCAGCAACTCCACCGGCAACAGCCCGCGCCATTGCAACTCATGCAACACCGCCAGCAGGGTATAGCTGTCCTTGCCGCCCGACAGGCAGACCAGCCAGCGCGCCCCGCGTTCGATCATGCCATAGGTCTCGATCGCCTCGCGTACTTCGCGCACGATGCGTTTCCTGAGCTTCTTGAACTCGGTCGAGGTGGGGGCACCGTGAAACAGCGGGTGGATGTCGTCCAGATCGTCCAGCATGGGCATCTCGCGCAAAGGGGATGGCGCGATATGCCATGAACGGCCCGACACATCCAGTGCCGCGCGCCGGGCGTATAAGGGAAAATGCCCCGGAGGTTCCCCATGCGTGCCCTTGCTGTCCTGTCGTTGCTTGCCTTGACCGCCTGCGTTGGGCGGCCGTCTCTGGACGACGCGTCGCTGTCGACCCGGGAGCTGGAGTTGGAGGAATTCTTCGACGGCACCCTGACCGCGCATGGCCAGTTTCAGGATGTGCTGGGCACGGTGCGGCGGCAGTTTGTCGTGACGATCACGGGCGATTGGGATGGGGAACGGCTGCGGCTGGTCGAGGATTTCGTCTATGAGGACGGATCGACCGAACAGCGCGTCTGGACCTTGCGCAAGACGGGCGACGAGACATGGGAGGGCACCGCCCCCGGCGTGATCGGTGTGGCCAAGGGGATCGAGAAGGGCGACCGCTTCAACTGGCAATATACCATCGACCTGCCGGTCCCGGCGGCGGATGGCCCCGCAAAGACGGTCCGGGTCAGTTTTGACGATTGGATGTGGCTGTTGTCCGATGACCGCCTGTTCAACCGCGCCTATATGCGGCGGGCGGGGATCACCTTGGGCGATGTCTCGATCTACTTCGAGAAGCAGTGACCAAATTCGTTGCCTGAACCGTTGCGCCAAATCTTGGTGGCAGATCGGCCTTATCGCGTGCGGTCAAACTCCGGGTCCGCCCCCGGCACCGGATCATAGCCATGTCCGCCCCAGGGATGGCAGCGACAGAGCCGATGCACCGTCAGCCAGCCGCCGCGCAGGCCGCCGTGACGCTCCAGCGCCTCAAGCGCATAGGTCGAACAGGTGGGTTGATAGCGGCAGCCGTGCCCGACCCAAGGCGACAGGATCAGGCGATAGGCGCGCACCGGCAGGGCGATGACGCGGGCCAGCGGGGTCATTTCGGCGCGCGATGGACAGAGCGCATCGCGGCGCGCATGTCGTCCAGCAGAGTGGTGAAGTCTCGCTCCACCGTGGCCCCCGGCCGGGCGACCAGCACATAATCCCACCCCGGCACGGCCAGTGCGGGCAGGATGGCGCGCGCCACCTCACGCAACCGCCGTTTGGCACGGTTGCGAAAGACGGCGTTGCCAATCTTCTTGGATGCGGTGAAGCCGACGCGCACCGACGGATCGGTGTCATCGCGATGGCGCGCTTGCAACAGAAAGCCGCCCGTCCCCTGCCGCCGGGCCGAAGCCGCGCGCAGGAAATCCTTGCGATGGCGCAGGGTCTGGACGGTCAGCGTCTGGTCGGTCGTTTCACCCGGCGCGCAAAGCGAAACCGCCGGTGGCGCCACGGACGCTTCGGCGGTGATGCCTTGGCCCGGTTCCTCCGGCGGTGTCATGTCGTCCCCCTTGATCGGACCCGTCGGGTCCGCAGACGGGATCAGGCCGACAGGCGCTTGCGGCCCTTGGCGCGACGCGCTGCAAGGACAAGACGCCCACCTTTGGTCGCCATGCGGGCGCGGAACCCGTGGCGGCGCTTGCGGACCAGGTTCGACGGTTGGTAAGTGCGCTTCATCGCGGCTCTCCGTATCACAACGCAGCGCGAAACCCCGAGGATTCGAGCGCCACTCCTATTCGAAGCCCGCTCTTTAGGGAGGGTTTGCCGACAAGTCAACGCGGGCAATCGGGTTTTTGGCCAACTATTCCGCCTTGCCCTGCGCCAAGGCCGCGCGGGGCGGGGAGCCGAGGCCCGCATGACGATCAAGGCCACGTGATGCGGGCTGGCGCAAGGACGACACTTCGGCCCATGATCGGGGGATGGAACACCCGACACCCCGCCCTGACATCGACCCAGCTATCGAGGCCCGCCGCCAGCGCCTGCGCATGATTCCCGCGCTGGCGCTGCTGGGCATCGCGGTCTTGGGGGCGGTGGTTTTCCGCGATGCGCTGACCTTCGAGACCTTGGCGCGGCACCGCGCCGACCTTCTGGCCTTTCGCGACGCGCACTATGCGGCCTGCGTGCTGGTGTTCGTGGCGGCCTACACCCTGTTGGTCGCCTTCAGCCTGCCGGGGGCGACTGTGGCGACGCTGACCGGCGGCTTCCTCTTTGGCCTTTTCCCCGGCGTGTTCTTCAATCTGGGCGGGGCGACGACGGGGGCCATCCTGTTGTTTCTGGCCGTGCGTGCCGGGTTCGGCGCGTCCTTGGCGCGCAAGATCGACGCCCATGGCGGCAAGGTCGCCCGTCTGCGCGCCGCCCTCGCCGCCAATGAATGGGAGGTGTTGTTCCTGATGCGCGTCACCCCCATCGTCCCGTTCTTTGCCGCCAATCTGATCCCGGCCCTGCTGAACATCCGGCTGGATCGCTTCGCGCTGACCACGGCGGTGGGAATCATCCCGGGCGCTTTGGTGCTGACCTCCATCGGGGCGGGTCTGGGCGAGGTGTTCGAAACCGGGGGCGCCCCGGATTTCGGGGTGTTCCTTGAACCCTATGTCGTTGGGCCGGTGGTCGGACTTGTGGCCTTGGGCGTGCTGCCGATCCTGATCCGCAGCCTGCGCAAGAAGGAGTTGTGACGGTGGACCGGATCGAGACGGATCTTTGTGTGATCGGCGCGGGCTCTGGCGGCCTGTCCGTCGCGGCGGGCGCGGTGCAGATGGGCGCGCGTGTCGTGCTGATCGAGGCCGGGGAGATGGGCGGCGATTGCCTGAACGCGGGCTGCGTGCCGTCCAAGGCGCTGCTGGCCGCCGCCAAGGCCGCCCATGCCGCGCGCGGGGGGCGCTTTGGCGTGACAGGACAGGCTACGGTCGATTTCGCCGCCGCCAAGGACCATGTCGCCGCCACCATCGCGGCCATCGCCCCGCATGACAGCCAAGAGCGGTTCGAAGGTCTGGGCGTCCGCGTCATTCGTGATTGGGCCCGCTTTGTCAGCCCGACCGAGGTGATGGCCGGTCCGACCCTGATCCGCGCCCGGCGTTTCATCATCGCCACCGGCTCGCGCGCCGTGATCCCGCCCCTTCCCGGCATCGACAGCGTCACCGCCCTGACCAATGAGACGATCTTCGCCCTGCGGGACTGTCCGCGCCATTTGCTGATTCTGGGTGGCGGCCCCATCGGGCTGGAGATGGCGCAGGCCCATCGCCGACTGGGGGCAGAGGTCACCGTGGTCGAGGCCGGACGCTGCCTGTCGCGCGACGACCCCGAGGCGGCGGCGCTGGTCACCGCCCGCCTGCGGGCCGAGGGGGTGACCATCCTCGAAGGGCAGGCCGTGGCCCGCATCAGTGCCGAAGGCGGCGTGACCCTGCATCTGGCCGATGGAAACGCCGTCAGCGGAAGTCACCTCTTGGTCGCCGCAGGCCGTGCCCCCGCGCTGGACCGTCTGGACCTGCCCGCCGCCGGGGTGGCCTTCACGGCACAGGGCGTGACGGTGGGTGATGATCTGACCTCCACCACCAACCGCCGCGTGATGGCGGTGGGCGATGCGGCGGGGCGGGGGCAGTTCACCCATCTTGCCGCCCATCATGCCGGTCTGGTGATCCGCCGCGCCGTGCTTGGCCTGCCCGCCTCGCTGCGCGCCGACCATATCCCCCGCGTCACCTTCACCGATCCCGAACTCGCGCAAGTCGGCCCGACCGAGGCCGAGGCGCGCAAGACCTACGGGACCGCCCTGACCGTGCTGCGCGCCGATTACGCGGGCAATGACCGCGCCATTGCCGAAGGGGCCACCACGGGCTTCGTCAAGGTCCTCGCCCATAAGGGGCGCATCATCGGTGCCACCGTGGTGGGCGCACAAGCCGGAGAGGTGATCGCCCCCCTGACCCTTGCCGTATCGGCGCGGCTGAAACTTTCCGCGCTGGCCGGGGTTGTTTTGCCCTATCCCACGCTGTCCGAACTGGGAAAACGCGCAGCGGGTGCCTATTTTTCCCCGAAACTGTTTGATAACCCTGCGTTGAAGGGCTGGGTGCGGCTGGTGCAGCGCCTGTTGCCCTGATCCGCGCAGGTTGGGCGGGGAAACGGGGGCGGCCTGTGAAGCGGTCAAAAGGAGGGTTCTTCAACACCCTGTCAGGGCGGTTCCTGCTTCTGACCGCCGCCTTTGTCATGCTGGCCGAGGTCTTGATCTTTGTCCCCTCGATCGCAAGGTTCCGGGCGGATTACCTGCTGTTGAAGCTGGAAAAGGCGCAGATCGCCTCATTGGCGCTCTTGGCGTCGGATCAATCCATCAGCGCCGACCTTGAGACCGAACTGCTGAAAAACGCCGAGGTCTTCAACGTCGTCCTGCGCCGCGACGAGGTGCGGCAGTTGGTGTTGTCCTCTCCGATCCCCGCGCCGATTCATGACACCTTTGATTTGCGTCTGGCCGGACCGTGGGAGCTGATCCGCGATGCGATGGGCGTGCTGGCCGACCCGGAAAACCGGATCATCCGGGTCATCGGCAACCCGGTTCAGGATGCGGGGCTGTTGATCGAAATCACGGTTGAAACCGCGCCCCTGCGCAAGGCCATGGTCGAATATGGGCTGCGCATCCTGTTCCTGTCGGCGCTGATCTCTGTCGTCACGGCCTTTTTGCTGTTCCTTGCGGTGCAACGGCTGCTGGTCGGTCCGATCCGGCGGGTGGTCTTGCACATGCAGGCCTATGCCGAAGCCCCTGAAGATGCGCGTCGGGTCATCTCGCCCTCGGCCGGGGTGGTGGAACTGCGCGTCGCCGAAGAGGCGCTGGAATCCATGCAGGTGCAACTGACCGGCGCGCTGCGGCAAAAGGAACGGCTGGCGCAACTGGGCGGCGCGGTGGCCAAGATCAGCCACGACCTGCGCAACATCCTGACCACGGCGCAATTGGTGGCCGACCGGCTGGAGCAAAGCGCCGATCCCGTCACCGCCCGCGCCGCGCCCAAACTGATCAGCTCCATCTCGCGCGCCGTGTCCTTGTGCGAATCAACCCTCGCCTTCGGCAAGGCCGAAGAACCGCCGCCGCAGCTCAAACGCCTGCCGCTGCGCCTGCTGGTCGATGAGGTGGCCGAGGCCGAGGGGCTGGCCGGCGAGTCCACCGTGACCGGGTTGATCGACATCCCCGCCGGTCTGGTGATCCGGGCCGACGGCGAGCAGCTTTACCGCGTGCTGACCAACCTTGTCCGCAACGCCCGTCAGGCCATCGAGGCGACAGGCCAGCCCGGCACGATCGAAATCGCGGGCGGCGAGGATGAACAGGACTGGTGGATCCGCGTCGGCGACACCGGCCCCGGCCTGCCGCCCAAGGCGCGCGAACATCTCTTCTCTGCCTTTCAGGGCGGGGCGCGCAAGGGCGGCACCGGGCTTGGCCTTGCCATCGCCGCCGAACTGGTGCGCGGCCATGGCGGACGGCTGGATCTGGCCCGCAGCGACGAGGACGGCACCGAATTCCTGATCCGCCTGCCCAAGCGCCTTGGCATGGCCGAAGAGGGCTAGCCCGGCGAACCCCTTGGCCTGCGCCGGTTTTCTCTGCCCAAATATCCCACGGGGGTGCGGGGGTGTGAAACCCCCGCTTGCGACATGTGGTTCATCCCGCCTTTTGGCGGCGGCGCGATAAACTTTCACCTGCCCGACATTTTTGCCCTTGCGCCCTCCGGCGAGTGGCCCTAAACGCTGCCCTCAAGACGGACCCGTAGCTCAGCTGGATAGAGCATCAGACTACGAATCTGAGGGTCGGGCGTTCTAATCGCTCCGGGTCCGCCATAAACACCCCCAGACACATGATCAGTTGGCAGCGTCGCACGTGCAGCTCTCCTGCGCGCCTTTACCCTGCCGTTCCGAGGCGCGCTGGCAT
>JACCDH011227116.1_pt1 | contig 11964 bp, 24 predicted proteins | sample 7442481 | NCBI WGS metagenome assembly JACCDH01 (sample SAMN15323433, study PRJNA562643) | freshwater metagenome | isolation source: river surface water | place: USA:Blue River Watershed | collected 2017-08-15 | reverse complement strand
CCTCCGATGGAAAAGGTCACCCCTCCGATGGAAAAGGTCACCGCAGCCGGGCCGTCGCCAGTGCGCGCTTGATACCCTGCCGCATCTTACCGGGCATGATGTTGGACGCCGCCCGCTTCATCTTGTTGTCGAAGTCGGTGCGCTTTTTGTACATGGGGGCATTCTGAGCGAAGCCCAGCACCTTCTGCACGCGGCTACCTGTTCGCTTCTTGCCAAGGGGATCTGGCTGCACCGCATACACGCCTGGACCGCCTCTTCCGGGCTGTGCAAGGGGATGGTCGATATCAGGTACCATGTACCTCACGGCACGCGACCTACGGCCTCCCTTGGTCTTCTTTGCGTACCCTTTGTTCGACGCCGGGTCGCGCATGATCTCAAGCTGGGCCGACACCTTGTTGACGAATGCCATCGTCATGTTGCCGTGGCCGTCGAGAGGTGTGTTCTCGGTCGGCAGCACGCCGTGGATCATGCCGCGATAAGGCAGTCTGAACTTGAAGTTGTTCTCGAATGCCTTCATGCCGCGCGGGCCGCCGCTGTCCTGCACTTCCAGATAATGCCGACCTGCCGCCATCTGCTTCCGACGCAGTGCGCCGTGCAGGGTGCGCTTGTTGCTGAACTGGACGTAGAAGGCGTTCATGGTGAACCGGGTCGGCCTGTCGAAGGCCTTCTGCATGAGTGCCTTGTTGTACTTCTCCAGCGTCTTGAGCGTCTCGTTGATGGCCAGCGAGGTAGCATAAGGCATCTGCGCGTTGACGAGGTTGTTCAGCTTTCGCTGGAGCCTGTCCGTGTCAGCCTTGATTTTAAACTCGATCATGGTCGGTCCTCCTAGCGGTGAGCATAGCACAGAAAAAAGCCCAGCGCGAAGCTGGGCTAAGTAGAGGCAGGCGTTCCAACAGGGAGGTGTTGTGCCGAAACCTTAACGCTTCACCGCGCAATATGCAAACAGTCCTTCACCGACGCGCTTGCAGAAGAGAAGGCACAGGCCAGCGTCAGAGGCCGCAGAGGCATCAAGGCGATGCGGGCCGCCGCAGTGCTGACCGATCCAGTAAACGATCCTGTCGCCCCTCTTGGCCTCATGCAGGGCCAATGGGAACATGCCGCGATGCAGGCCTGTGATGTCGGTCGGCTCTTTCACTCAATCACCCCGTCGCTGAGAAAGTCGAAGTCGTCTTCCAGTTCCGCCTGCGGCCTGCGAACAGCTTTCACCTCCGCGCCGGGGAAGGATAGCTTGATTGCGTCCACAAGGCCATTGCGGTGAGCGTGCAGGGCCACTGCCACTTCACGCATGGCATGGATGGCGATGCCTGGACGCTTGGCGTAGGCGGCGGGCCATTCGCGCCCGTCCTCGATGATGCCGAAGGTGGTTCCATCATATTCATATTCCCAGATGTCAGGATCTGACACAGGCCGACCCAGAGCCACCGCTTCGGCGTCCATCGCTGCCAAGCCGCGCAGGCAGACCTCGACCCAGAACTTCACCTTGTCGGGATCTTGTGCGTCGATGGCACCGTTCAGGCCAGCGACGGCCTTGCCCCACTTTGCCGCGCTCTCGACCGAGACGAGTTCTGGCAGGCGATCCACGCCCCAGCGTTTGTCCATCTCGCGGACAGCCTTGTCGAAGGGTGCCAGCGATAGGTCCGCTTTGATCTCATTGGCCGTCGCTCCTTTGTGCAGGATGCGGTCGTCTTTCTTCTGCCGGGTTGGTCGTTGTGGCGTCCTCATGCGAACTTCCTCTTCATCAGTGCCAGCCAGAACTCTTGGATCGGCATCAGTTGATCAATCTCACAGACCATCGTCTGCCCTCTTCCCAGGTCCATCATGGTCGCCACGTTGTTGAACATCTGCTTGCCAATGCCGCCCATGACTTGGACAGCCATTTCATTGCCATCGACGGTGTTGACCAAGACGGCAGCGTCAGCCTTGAAGGCTGTGATGCTTTTGAACAGCAGCCGACCGTTTGGGCGCATGGTGCCTTTGACATCGATGCTGACGCCGCCGACCCACATGTCGATGCCGCTGTCGATGCCGATTGATGTGAGGCTGTAGTCCGCCCCGAGGAGGCGTGCGACTGCGACCTCTGCCATGACGCCAACTCGGTCTATCCCGGCTCCGTCATTATCGGCCCGCCGCTGATCGCCGATTGCCGCCGCACGGGCCAATTGCCATCTGGCCATCGCGGCCTGCTCAATGGCGCTCATGTCCTTCCTGTTGAAATTCACTGTGACCATTTTAGCCTCTCTGCCATCGCTCTCGTCCTATCTGGTTTCCTCACCTCACCTCACCTCACATACCGAACACCTTCATCTCCTCACCCCTCACCCCCCTTTAGGGGGGTGGGGTGAGGAGGAAGGGTGTTTTACCTCACCTTTCCTCACCTTTCCTCACCTGAGAAATGCAAGGTGAGGAAGATTTCACGGTCAAACCTCGTCGCCATTGATCCACTCTCCGACAACAATAACTGACACCTCGCGGGCCTGTCTTGGGTCCGTGATGCGCTCAACGGCCAGCACATTTGTCTTGATCCACATCTTCACGATGGATGAGACTTTTGCCTTCCCTTTCTTCTCGCTGATGTCGATGCCGAGCATGTCTGCTATCGGGACGCCCACCCAGTTCTTGGACTGTGAACTCTCGCGCAGCGGCTCTCCGTCTGTGTGGGCATTGGCGACGATCTTCTGGGCGGCTTTGGCATCCTTGCCGCTGATGTCGCCCCACACGTCCGGCAGGGTGTAGGGGATGCACACGCCGATCCACTCGCCGTTGTCGATCTTGACGCCCTCCATCTTGCGGTAGACGGCAGCGGCGGCTGGTGGGGCCAGGTTCGATTTGCCGTCATCCACGCGAAAAATCGAGCGCGCCTCGGCCTCATCGATGCCCAGCTTGGTTGCGTCGTCTGGTGACATGCGGTTGATGACGCGGGCTGCTCGGGCAGCGCCTATGAGGCTGCCTGCGCCACGCACGCTGTCGATACTGGCATCCTCGCCGTTGCCTTTGCGGATGTGGTGGACCAGCCCGATGGCGCATTTAGTCGTATCAGCCACTCGCCGTATTTCCGCCACAATGGCGTTGATGCCCACGTTGTCGTTCTCGCTGCTCAAAGAGTGCGCCCCGACGAAGGGGTCGATGAACACGCAGCCGATCTGCTTTTCGGGGATCTTGCGACAGAGGTATTCGACCAGCTTGGTGTTAGGCAGCACACCGTCGCGGGTCTGCGTGCCGAACTTGAGGCTGAAGTCTCGGCCAGCGTTGACGAACAGGCGGCCCTCGACTTCGGATGGTTTGATTTCGTACTGCCGCATGGCGGCCAGCACGCGGCGCTGGATCTCTTCCAGCGGATCTTCAAGGTTGACGATCCAGACGTTGGTGCGCTCTTTCACCTCCTCGCCCAGGAGCGGTCGGCCCGTGACGATGGCCAGGGCTTCCACGATCTGGAGGGATGTCTTCCCGATGCCACCTGCCGACGCCAGCACGCTGACGAAGGAGCGCAGGTAGTGATGGGCATAGATCCATCTGCGCGGCTCGATGCTGGCCTCGTCAAACATGCTGTAGAGGCTGGGCCAATCAGGGGCGGCCTCGGGTGCATCGTCGGGTGGATCTGGGATGTCGTCGCTGGCTACATCATCAAAGTCTGTCTTCGGCGGCTCGACATAGTCGAAATCATCCATGCCGTTCTCCGGCATCTCGCTGGCAGCCTTGGGTGGGTTGATCTCGGCACCGTAGGCACGCACGGCGGCATCGAAGTCGCCTGAATGCTCATAGTGGACGAAAAGATCAAAAGCGTCACCCCAAACGTAAGAATGTTCTCCAAGAGACTTCGGCCTGCCGACGCCAGCGGCTGCGTCTGATCCAGACAGGCTTACCCAATGCGATAAGAAGTTCTCTGTCGCGTAGGATGGGCCTGTTTGATACCGAGAACGGTAATGCTGAGATGAGCCTTTGCGGTCGTATTGATACCGGGCCAACAGGTCTTCAATGCTGTGGTCGGCGTTGAAGGCATCGACCGGGCTGACCTCGTCGGGAAACTTCTGCCGCCGATCTGCACGCTGGCGTTCACGCTCTGCCCGCGCCTTTTCGGCCTGCTCAGCGGCCAGACGGCGCTGTTCAGCCTTGCGGTGCAGTTCTTGCAGGATCGGGCTGTCCGCGTCCAGGCGCAGCGGTTTGCCGCGCAGGATGCGGTGCTGGTAGAACAGCGGCTGGAGATCAGGCCCACGCTTTGCGATCGGCACGTTGGGCAGATAGATCGGCTGGCCGCAGCGTGCCAAGGCGCCGTCAGGGTGTATGCCATTGACGTGCAGGAGGTCGAAGAATGCTGTCTGGATCTCTTCATATTCCGCCCCGGTGATCACACCCGCCAGCGGCAAGATGGCCCGCCATTTGCGGTTCTCCAGCGATGCGCCGGAGGATGAGTAGATCAGGATGCTGACATCACCGCAGACGGCCTGTACGGCCTCCTGCACGTCTTCCAGCGACGGGTTGCCACGGTCAATGTCGATGGCCAGCGCACGGTACGCGCCATGCTCTCTCTGGGCTTCGTGAGAGCGCCCGTCGTGCGCCCGGTATGTTGATGGGATGAAGAAGTCGGCGTCGATCTTTTCTTTGGCCTGCGGTGTCTGCACCAGCTTGACGATCTCGTTCCAAGAGACGCCGGGATAGTATTCGCCGGGCTTGTCGATGAGCGTGAAGAATGAACCAGGCGCGGTCAGGAAGCGGACATCAGACATGTGCGATGTCCTTGTATTCGGTGCTTTGCACCTGTATTCTTTTCATTGGAACGATCTCCTCTCGGTTCCGCCTCTTTGAAACCCGGCAGGTGGCTCTCCTGCCGGGTTTCTTCTTTGTTAAAATGGCACTTCGTCGTCCAACTCGCGGGAGATGCTCTGCCGCTTTTCCTCGGCCAGCGGCTTCTGCTCGAAGGGGTCGGACTTGCTCTCGACCGTGTCGAAGTCGTCCATTCCGCCGTCGCCATAGCGTGCCTCTGTGACCTGCACGGCGTCGAGGAGCAGGCTGATGCCGCCGAGGCCATCAGGATCGACCACTGCGACGGCCCATGCGCGCACGGTGCCTTTGGAGCCGCCCCAGATGTTCAGATCTGCCAACGGCTGCTTCTGGCCATCGATGACTGACGGTGCCTTGTTCGCAGTGCCGTCTTTCTTCATGCCGTTGCGCTTGGCGGTGAACTGGATGATGCCTGTCTCGTTGCCGTTCTCGTCCTTCAGCTTCTTCATGCCGAAGACCTTGGTGAACTGAGGCATCTTGGGGTTGCGGGCGCGGGATGCGTCGTAGTGCGCCTTCATCTCGTCGAACAGCGGCTTGGCCTGATCGCGGGGCATCTCGAAGGCCACCGACCATGCCGCGTTTGATGCGCTGGGCGCGCAGGGTTCGCTGGCCTGCTTCTGGGTATTGAAGCGATAGGTCTGGTTCAGCTTGGGATACTGGAGGGTCACGTTTTTAGCCAAGACCTTCAGGAAGTCGTCGTTATTTGCCATTGGTTTTCTCCTCTCTGGCGGTGGTTTCAGAAGTCAACGGTTTCATCGAACACGTCATCTTCAGGCTCTATGGTCTGCCAACGCGGCAGGTCCACATGGTTAATCAACGGCCAGCCTGTTGTGAAGGTGCTGGTAGCCTCGGCCCGTGATATTTTTTCCAGCGTCTCGGTCACGCGCATGTCTGCCACCTCCGTATAGCGATCCGTCAGCGCGTGCAGGCCGACGGCGTAGGGGGCTTCCTTCTCGACGCAGACGAAGATGAAGGTGTGGGCATTGAACCCCGCCGACCGCAGGCACCTCAAGTAATGAGCCGCCTGAAGATCGTAGTTGTAGGACCGGATCTCGCGCGGGAAGCCTTCGGGGCTGGCGTCACGGGTTGTCTTGATGTCGAAAACGATGCCGGAGTTTGGCAGGTATCCGTCAGGCCTGCACTTGATCTTGACGCCCGTCTGCGGATCGGTGGCGAAGAAGCTGGCCTCGGCCACAAAGCTGGGATCGGCAATCCAGCCGCTGACGACTTCGTGAGCGATGACCGGAGCCGCGATGGCCTGCGCCAGATCATAGTCGCCCTCGGTCAGGAGGATTTTGCCATCCAGATCGGCGGCAAGCTGGGCCTCTTTCCACTTGTTGCCCCGGCGATCTTCCGGTCCGCGAATGACGAGGTTGTTTTGCGGCTCAAGAATAAGCGCGTGGACGGCGCTGCCCAATGCGAAGGTGGCGTTGTCTTTCCAGACCTTGCCCTTCCAGTGTGCCAGCGACTTGCTGGCGACAGCTTTGACATCGCTGCTGCTGATTTCCGGTCGGGCGTGATACGCCTCGTTGGTCATGTCGCGGATCATTTTACAGTCCCTTTGGATTCAGAGATTTTCATTACGCAGTCCACTAGATCATCCACATAATAAAGTGGCCGCTTTGAAAGATGAGAAAACGGCTTTACTGGGGTCAAGCCATGAGTGTGAAGGATGTCAAGATAACGATTTGTGGACGGAATGCCGAGAAAATCGCATACCTCCTTCTGCGTGAAAAATACTTTCCCGCTCTTCAGTATCAGATGCTTTATCTGCATCTTCATCACTGACTCCTCATCTTGATTGCATGACAGCAAAGAAGAATCAGATGAATTGTGCATCACATTATATTCAGGCTTTTCCCGCTTAATCGCATCTGATTCGGCAGCGAGCGCCTCGTCTCTGGTGTCAAACCACTCAATACCGATTTCAGTAACATCAACAAACCAAAGGGAACCCTTGGCATGTTGTTTTAGCCTGTTATTCCAATTTAAGGAAATCCCAACGTAAAGCAGCCGCTTTTCCCTATCGAATGCTCTATAGAGGCACGTTTTCACTTCTTCCTCCATCCATACAAGGCGATCAGGGCCGCCTCTGCCCGTCCGTCGTCTTTCACCCGCGCCCACTGATCCGAGCAGTCGGGGAAATACTGGCTGGCCAGCGCGCGGCTGACGTTCTTGTCGGTCGATAGCCGCATGGTCTTCTTCCATGCCGACGGATCGACCTCAAAGACCGGGATGCCCGCGAAGAACAGGCACGCCTTCAGTTCGCCGTATGCAGTAGCAATGCTGACCGCGTTCTTGATTCCGATCATTCTCGGATAGAACGGCCTTTCCAACCAGCAGCATTTGACCTGCCCGATGTCAGATATCAGCGCGCGTTTCTCGTCCAACGTGCCGGGCATGTCGTAGGTGGTGACCTTGATTTCGTCGCAGTCGAGGACCGCGAAGGCTCCGCTTTTGCCGGGGTCGATGCCGAGGATGAGCATCATGCCTCACCCGTCGCGATCTCGCCGCCGCATGCCAGATAGCCGCAGCCGTCGACCCAGTTGTCTGCGTGCGCCGGGTTGGCCTTGGCGCGCGCCAGCTTCAAGAGCGTCATCATAATCGCAACATCTTCCGGCCCGACGTAGGCGTCGAGGTGCGCTGACCAGTAAGCCGCGATCAGGCCGAAGTTGCTTTCGGCGTCACCGTGCGTGCCTGCCCGGTCCACGTTGACGTATTGCTTGGCGGTGTCCAAAATCTCGCTGCGGTTCATTTCGACACCCACTCCTGTTCAAAGCGCAAATCTTCAATCCCGGTGATGTCGGCAAGGCGGTGGCGGTAGACTGCGGACGGCACGACGCGGCCCGTCATCCAGCGTGAGAGGCTGGACGATGCCACTGGCACTTTTCTTGCGAGCCAGCCAAGTTTGCGCCCGTCTTGCGCGCACCATAGCCGTATTTGAGTTTGAGCCATCATTGGCGTTCTCCTGTGTTTAAATAGACGACAAAAAGTCTGCTTCCCACCAAGCCGTAACTGCGCGACCGTCTGCGGCCTTGAATAGGACGAAGTATTGAGGCGGGGTTGCAAGATACTCCGCGCGACCGATCACCTGGCCTTCCTCGCCGCTTATGTCGATCTTGACGGGTTCACCAATCTGAAATCTGAATTGTGCCATAGGCGTTCTCCTTGTTTCGATGTCACCAGACCTAGAGGCGAAAATAATTGGCGTCAAGTGCAATTTTTTGCTTGCACGCGGTGTAGCAGGTTGTATGGTGGTGACACGAACTAGCAAACAAGGATGACCCAGATGACCAACCTTCCCGCAGCCTACGCAAACCTCTACGGTTACACCGATGTTTTCCCCTACGAAGTCGTGTCGATCAGCAAGAGTGGCAAGCAGATCACGATCCGCTCTATGAAGCAGCGCCTCGACCAGACCTGGCAGCCCGAGTTTTTCATGGGCGGCTTTGTCGCCAACTGCGGCAACCAGAGCGAACAGCGTTGGCTGATCGAAAGCGACCCGGAGGGATACACCATGAAGGCACACAAGCGCGCCGACGGCTACTTCCACAGCCCCTACGGCAAGCACCGCATCGACGCCAAGCCGCGCGCCTTCCACGACTTCAATTTCTAATGACCCTCTAACAGCCAGCCCTGCGGGGCTGGCATCCAGAAGGCCAACCATCAAACAAGGAGACTAGCATGTCAGAACCCACCATCACCATCACGCTGGAGCATGCCGAGGCAGCTTTGGAGTGCATCGACCGAGACATTGACAACAGTTACTCAAACGGTGGCCCAAACTATAACGACGTTGGCGAGATGATGTTCTATCTGCGCCGCGCTGAACTGCGCCTGCGCTTGGCCTCTGCCATTAACGCAAACAAGGGGATCAAATAATGCGTATCAGAGACATACTCGCCGATCTGATCGGCATCTTCTGCCTATTCGGCCTGCTGTACGCTGGCTTCATGCTCATGCTCGGGATGGGGTGGTAATCATGGCCGTCAAACTTGGAGCAATGGACACGCACATCGTGCTGACGGCCCTGTGGGATTATCGGGAGACGCTGACCGATTTCGATGAAGCGCCGCCGAACCCGCAGATTGATGAGAAGATCCAGCGCGTTGATCGCCTCATAAAGCACTACAAGCAATCCTACTTCGCACTGGATAGATTGGGGATCATGTGATGACCGAAGCAGACAAACTCCGCGAGTATATCGCCACGAAAGAGAAACAGCTTGCCGACCTTGAGGCGAGATATGGAAGCGGTGTCAGGCCATCGTGGCTATCACAAGAGACGACCGTTTTGGCGTTTTATATCCGAGACGCCGAAGATCAACTGAAGAAGCTGGAGCAAGACAAAAATGCAGACTGAGATCATCATCACGAACACCCTGCCGACCGGGACGGGTTTTGCCGTCATCGCGGACGACATGACCGAGGGCGTGTTCATCCCCTCAAAACTCATGCACGAAACGAGCCTGCGTCCGGGCGACCGCGTGTCGGCCATGCTGGTGCCGAACCACACCCGGCCAGACAAGACGCCGTGGGTTGCCATCTCTTTCGACAGGTCTTCGCTGGCACCTGTATCACGGCCCGATACGCTGGCCGAACTGATCCTAGGCGACCTCGACCAAGGCCGCGCCACCGCCGAGGAAGTCGCGGAGAGCCTCAACATGGCCGACGACAAGATCGCCACCAAGTTGGCAGAGATGGTGGCAGATGGCCGCGTGGTGCGGCTGACCTGCTTTGATCTGCCGGGGGATGAAGCATGACAAAGCTGACCACCAACATAACAGACGCCCGGCTTGACGCTATCATGGACGCGCTGCCGGATGAGATGAGCGAGGCCGAATTGTGCGCGCTGACGCTGACAATGTTCAGCGCGTATTGCGAAAGGGAGGCCGACATCATCCCGGCCCTGATCGCCGCGATCTACACTTATGGCATGTCCACGGGACTGAGCCGTGAAACCATCTCGCGCGGCCTGCGAGCGACGGCAGACTTGAATGACACCAACCAGCCCGAAACGCGGCACTGAGGAGGAAAAGATGTTAGAAACGATGACGATCTTGTGGATTACAATGCACAGCGGCCATCTTAATGGCGACACCTTCGGCGTCCCATACATGACGCCCGAGGCCTGCAAGGCGGCTATGGCAGCCGTTGGCGACAGCCTCGACTATGACCACAAAATGCAGTGCGAGACGCTGCCCGTGACGAAGGAGATGGAGCCATGATGTTCTGGCGCAAAGAGCCAAAGACCATGCCTGTGCGTGACGTGCAGTCCGAGGCGGTGGCGGCGATCATTCAGGGCGCGGCGATCCTGCCCTCAAAGCGGCTGACCAACGCGATCTACACTGCCTTGCTGGACAGCCGCGACATGAGCGTGGCGGAGCTGGACGATCTGGCGAACCGCATCAGCCGCCTTGCGTGGCAAAGGGGGAGAAAATGACTGACTTCTGGGATAACGTCGTGCCGATGGCGGGCATCGCCTGCCTTGCGTTCTTTATCTACGGCATCGGTCATCTGATCCTTACCGACTTGGAGCGCGGTCAGGTGCGCTACGAACAGTGCATCGCCGCCGACAAGCAGTGGGTGCAGGGGAGCTGTGTGAAATGACTGACGCAGAACTGATCGAAAGCCTGCGATTGTGGAACCGAGATGATGCCGCCGACCGCATCGAAGCCCTCACCGAACAACTGGCCGCCGCACGTCAGGACGCCAAGTTTGCGGAGGATGAGTTGGAAATGCAGGAGCAAGAAGCCTGCATGATGGAGAACGACTACATCAAGCTTGAGAAGGAGCGGGACGCCCTTGAAGCCAAGCTGGCAAAGGCGGAAGCTGGGCTGCTCGCCATTGCTAAGCGCGATGAGCAAATGATCTGGGGCGAAGACTATGAGGTGGAAGAAGCATTCAAAGATATGCGCGACATCGCCCTCGCCACCCTCGCAGAGATCAAATCCACATGACCCGCACCCGGCACGACACATCGCCCCAAGCACAGGCCATCCGCGCCGCGGGCTTCGTGCGCGTGCCGGGTGGGCTTTGGGCAACGCCCGAGCAGCTTGAGCTTATCATGTATATGCTCCAGCAAAACTTAGACACCATCAACAAGATCAAGGACCGACATCAATGGCACCGCCAAGACGAGTAATCACCCGCGACATGATCCAGGCCGCTAAGGACCAAGGCTGGCACCTGACGATGGCCGCAAATCACTACGGGATGCACCGCTCAAGCATCGCCGCCGCCTGTGAGCGTTTCGGCATCGTGCTGCCGATGCACCAGTTTTCACCGCAGCGGGTCAGTCCCAAGAGCAAGGTCTGGGTTGACATCATTGACGGCGAAACCAAGCCCAAGGTGAAGCTGTCGGCCAGCCCGGCAGCCATCAAGCGCGCCATAGAGGACATCGAGCGCGAAAAGCGGTTGCGGGCGATGGGGTGATTTGATACGAAAATCTGCGAGGGGCGCACACAAACAAGAAACCGTCACGGGTTGCTTTGTGTTGGTCGAAGATCAGACTGCGCTACGGCTTATCATCCATCATCGCGCCCCTCGCGATTAATCCAAAAACCTGTCGATAGGGTCCAGCGCCCGCATCACCAGGCCGTCCATTTTGTGGAAGGTCATCGACTGCAAAGCGCGTCGGCCACCATATCCCATGCCAGCGGCATATGCGTCAGGCGGGCAGAAGGCGCGCAGGCTCTCATAGCGCAGCGGCCCGAGATCCTTAGCCTGATCGTGATGCACATGCCCCGTCAGGTAATGCCGATGACGCGTCTGTGACCAGAACGTACATACGTCAGACAGATACAGCGCCATCTGCTGCGGCTTTCCCTTGTCGCCGTGGTGGGCGAAGATCGCGCACTTGCCCCACTGCATCATGAACAGGTCGCGCGGGTCTTTCTCGACCGTCACCCGTGCATCATTGCGATACCGCTCTGCCAGCGCGAAGTTGAGCGTCATGCTTGAGTGCGGGTCGTGGTTGCCGCGAAGTACGCGAACCAGTACGCGCGCGTGCTTCTGAAGCAGCTTGTGGATCGTTTCCGCAATGATGCCGATGCCAACGTCCAGCACCTTCCAGAAGCGCCCGTCCACGTCCAGCTTGTGGCGGTTCGCAGGTGTCTCCGACCGCGTGTCGTCTGAGTGAAAGTAATCGCCACCGATCAGCAGCACAGCCTGCTCTGCCGCAGGCGTG
>JACCDH010857237.1_pt1 | contig 11964 bp, 9 predicted proteins | sample 7442481 | NCBI WGS metagenome assembly JACCDH01 (sample SAMN15323433, study PRJNA562643) | freshwater metagenome | isolation source: river surface water | place: USA:Blue River Watershed | collected 2017-08-15 | reverse complement strand
GGTGAGGTGTTCACACAGAAGTTCATGGTCAGGGTGGGTTCGTCCACCTTGAGCATGGGCAGGGGCTGGGGGTTGGCAGGGTCGGTCACGGTCACGCCGATGCCGATGTCCTCGATGCCGTTGATCAGCACGATGTCGCCCGGGCCAGCTTCGGGGGCTTGCATCCGGTCCAGTCCCTGGAAGGTCAAGACCTGGTTGATTCGCCCCTTGACGGTCTTGCCCTGCGGCCCTTCCATCACCAGCACATCCATGCCCGGCTTGATACGGCCTGCGTTGACGCGTCCGACGCCGATGCGCCCCACGAAGGAGGAGTAATCCAAGGCCGAAATCTGCAACTGCAGCGGTGCATCCGGATTGCCCTGGTGAGCCGGCACGTGCTTCAGGATGGTGTTGAACAGAGCCGACATGTCAGGGCCCCACTGTTGGCCGGGCTGGCCTTCCTGCAGCGAGGACCAGCCGTTGATGCCGGATGCGTACACCACCGGAAAGTCCAGTTGCTCGTCGCTGGCCCCCAGCTTGTCAAAGAGGTCGAAGGCGGCATTGATCACCTTCTCACAATTGGCGCCGGGCTTGTCCACCTTGTTGACCACCACGATGGGCTTGAGCCCCAGCGCCAAGGCCTTTTTCGTGACGAAACGGGTTTGGGGCATCGGCCCCTCCTGCGCATCGATGAGCAGCACCACCCCATCCTCCATGGACAGGGCGCGCTCCACCTCGCCACCGAAGTCGGCGTGGCCCGGTGTGTCCACGATGTTGATGTGGGTGCCTTCCCAGCTGACGGCGCAGTTCTTGGCCAGGATCGTGATGCCCCGCTCGCGCTCGATGGCGTTGCTGTCCATGACCGTGTCCACGACCTTTTCGTGTTCGGCGAAGGTACCGCTTTGGCGCAGCAATTGGTCAACCATGGTGGTTTTACCGTGGTCGACGTGGGCGATGATGGCGATGTTGCGAATGGGGCGGCTCATGGTTGCCTCAAAGGAAGAAATGGAGAAGAGTGGTGTGCCCAAGTGGGCGCGCCGTGCGTCCTAGCCGGCACACAGCGCCTTCGCAGCGGGCGTTCAGGCCTGGGCCTGAACTTCCGGCGGGCTGAGCAATCGGTCTGGAATGAGTTCGCCGGCGCGAATATGGGCCGACCCCAAGAGCGGGCGGCGATCGGTGGTTTGGGAGACGCATGGCCCGTATACCCGCACAGCGGCGCAATCGGGCTGTTCCACCCGGCGGCGCAAGCCGCTCAGAAACCGCGCCGCCTCGCTGGGGCCCAACTCCACGGCGGGCCACTCGTGCAACATCGCATCGGCCGGCAACAAGCAGGCCTGCCGCGCGGTCTCGTCCATTCGCTCCAAGGCGTCCAAGGACACCGCACCGTCGATGTGCAACGGCCCACTGCCCAGCCGGCGCAGCGCCGTGAGCGAAGCACCACAGCCCAACGCCGCGCCGATGTCCTCGGCCAGCGTTCGTATGTAGGTGCCTTTGGAACACCGCACGTGCAAGACCAAGCGCTGGGGGTCCTGCTCGGACCAGTCGGCCTGAAGCTGCAGGATGCGAACCCGGCGGGGCGCACGGTCCAGTGTCACCCCCTCACGTGCATAGGTGTAGAGCGGCCGCCCCTCATGCTTAAGGGCCGAATGCATCGGGGGAACCTGATCGATGTCGCCGCGGAACCGCTCCAACACCGCATCCAAGCGCTGCCGGTCCAGGTCCACTTCGGCCTGCTGCACAACCCGCCCCTCGGCGTCGCCGGTATCCGTGGTCACACCCAGGCGCACGTGCGCGGTGTACACCTTGTCCGCGTCCAAGCTGACCTGGCTGAACTTGGTGGCGGCTCCAAAACACAAGGGCAGCAGCCCCGTGGCCGCAGGGTCGAGCGTGCCGGTGTGGCCCGCCTTCTCCGCCCTCAACAGCCACTTGGCCTTCTGCAAAGCCTGGTTGCTCGACAGGCCCAAGGGCTTGTCGAGCAGCAACACCCCGTGCACCGGGCGGCGCGCCACCCGGACCCGCGCCGTGGGCGCATGGGCGGATGCGGGGACTTCAGTCTTTGGCGCGTTGGGCATTGGCCTGGAGGATCAGGGCGTTGAGTTCAGCAGCACGCTCCGTGGTGCGGTCGAACTGGAAATGCAGGGTGGGCACGGTGTGGATGGCCAATCGCTTGAACAGGCCGTTGCGCAGGAAGCCTGCCGCTTCGTTGAGCGCGTCTTGGTTGCCCTGTGCATCTCCGACCAGCACCGAAAAGTAAACACGCGCGTGGGCGTAGTCGGGCGTCACCTCCACCGCGTTGATCGTCACCATCCCCAAACGAGGGTCCTTGAGCTCGCGGATGAGCTCGGCCAGGTCACGCTGGATCTGGTCGGCCACCCGAAGGCCGCGGTTGGGAATGGAGCGCTTGTGTCGCATGGTGAGGGTTCCTGAAAGCGCAAACCCCGCCATCGCCGGGCGGGGCTTGCCGCTGCAGAGCCACGTGCATCAGAGTGTGCGGGCCACTTCCTTGATCTCGAAACACTCGATCACGTCACCTTCTTGGATGTCGGTCACGTTCTTGAGCTTGATACCGCACTCGAAGCCTTCCTTGACCTCTTTGACATCGTCCTTGATGCGGCGAACCGATTCGATTTCACCCGTGTAGATGACGATGTTCTCGCGCAGCAGGCGGAAGCGCGCGTTGCGGCGCACCAGGCCCGAGGTGACCATGGAACCCGCCACCGTGCCGATCTTGGAGGCCACGAACACGGTTCGGATCTCGGCGGTTCCCAACATCTCTTCGCGCTGTTCTGGGGCCAACATGCCGCCCAGCGCGGCCTTCACCTCGTCTACCGCGTCGTAGATGATGTTGTAGTAGCGCAGGTCCACGCCGTTGCCCTCAGCCAACTTGCGTGCGCCGGCATCGGCCCGCGTGTTGAAGCCGATGATGATGGCCTTGGAAGCGATCGCCAGGTTGACGTCGCTTTCGCTGATGCCACCCACGGCAGCATGCACGATCTGCACCCGCACCTCTTCGGTGCTCAGCTTGAGCAGCGAAGCCGCCAAGGCTTCCTGCGAGCCCTGCACATCAGCCTTGATGATGAGCGACAGCGTCTGCACATCGCCTTGGCCCATGTTGTCAAACATGTTCTCCAGCTTGGCGGCCTGTTGTTTGGCCAGCTTGACGTCGCGGTACTTGCCTTGTCGGAAGGTGGCGATTTCACGGGCACGGCGCTCGTCGGCCAGGACCATGAACTCGTCTCCTGCACGGGGCACTTCGGTCAGGCCCTGGATTTCCACCGGGATCGACGGTCCTGCTTCGGCCGAAGGCTTACCCGCTTCATCCAGCATGGCGCGCACGCGCCCGTAGCTCGAACCCGCCAGCACCACATCGCCGCGCTTGAGGGTGCCGCTTTGCACCAAGACGGTGGCCACCGGGCCCCGTCCCTTGTCGAGCTTGGCTTCGATCACCAGACCCTTGGCCAGTGCATCTTGCGGTGCGGTCAGCTCCAACACCTCGGCCTGCAGCAGCACTTGCTCCAGCAGTTCGTCGATACCCTGACCGGTCTTGGAGGACACCCCCACGAACGGAGAGTCGCCACCGAAGTCCTCGGGGACCACTTCTTCGCCGACGAGCTCGCTCTTGACACGCTCGATGTTCGCTTCGGGCTTGTCCACCTTGGTCATGGCCACCACGATGGGCACACCGGCAGCCTTGGCGTGGCTGATGGCTTCCTTGGTCTGGGGCATCACGCCGTCATCGGCCGCGCACACCAGAATCACGATGTCGGTGGCCTGAGCGCCACGCGCACGCATGGCGGTAAAGGCCTCGTGGCCCGGTGTGTCCAGGAAGGTGATCATCCCTCGGGGCGTGTTCACATGGTAGGCACCGATGTGCTGCGTGATGCCGCCGGCTTCGCCCGAGGCCACACGCGTGCGGCGGATGTAGTCCAGCAAGGAAGTCTTGCCATGGTCCACGTGGCCCATGACCGTCACCACCGGTGCCCGGGGCATGGCCACGGCTTCCGTAGCGGCGTGCTCCTCTTCCAGGAACGCCTCGGGATCGTCGAGCTTGGCCGCCAGGGCTTTATGGCCCATCTCCTCCACCACGATCATGGCGGTTTCCTGGTCGAGCTGCTGGTTGATGGTCACCATCTGACCCAGCTTCATCATCTGCTTGATGACCTCGGCGGCCTTCACGCTCATCTTGTGCGCCAGGTCGGCCACGCTGATGGTTTCGGGCACATGCACTTCCTGAACCACGGCCTCCACGGGCATGGCGGCCGAGGAACCCTGATCGCGGTCGCCACCGCGGCCACGGCCCTTGGGTGCGCGCCAACCGGCACGGGTTCCGGCCGTGGTGTCGCCACGGGTCTTGAGGGCGCGCTTCTTGGCCGCATCATCGGCCCAGCTCGACGAGAGCTTTTCGCTCTTGATGGACTTCTTCTCACCAGGCTTGGCAGCAGACGGTGCAGCAGCACCAGGGGCGCCAGGCTTGGTTGCAGCCTTGTGTATCGTGCCTTTGATGGGCGTCTCGGCCGGCTTGGGTTCTTCCGGCTTCTTGGCCACCATGACCTTCTTGGGCGCGTTCATCATCGCGCGGATGGCAGCGGCCTCGGACTCGGCAGCCTTGCGGCGCTTCTCCAAGTCGGCCATGCGCTGGCGCTCGGCCGCATCGGCATCGGCTGCCTTGACCACGCGTGCCGTCGGCTTGGCGGGCGCTTCCGGGGCCGCGGCCGCAGCCGCTGAGGGCTCACCGGGCTGCACCGTGGGCTGGGCGGGTTCCTGGTCAGCCTCGGCGGCCTTGCTCGCAGCTGCGGCTTGTGCGGCAGCGGCCTCACGCTCGGCAGCCTCCTGACGCGCACGGGCTTCCTCGGCCTCGCGCTGCTCTTTTTCTTCTCGCAGCCGACGCTTTTCTGCCAGCTCTTCTTCCTGCCGACGCAGAAGCTCGGCCTGGCGGCTGGCCTCTTCCTCACGGCGGCGCAGTTCGTCCTCATCCACGGTGGGGGTGGCCGGCGCCTCGACCATACCGGCGCCCTCGTCGCGCTTGACGAACACGCGCTTCTTGCGCACCTCGACCTGAATCGTGCGCGCACGCCCGGAGGCGTCGGCCTGCTTGATCTCGCTGGTGCTCTTGCGCGTGAGCGTGATCTTCTTACGCTCGGCTGCGGCGGTGCCATGCGAAGACCGCAAGAACGTCAACAAACGCTCTTTGTCACCTTCGGTGAGCACGTCCTCAGCTGACTGCTTGACGACCCCAGCCGACTGCAGTTGTTCGAGCAGCGTTGACGCCGGGCGATTGAGCTCAGCGGCAAACTGTGCGACGGTGGTCACGGCCATTGTGGAATTCCTTGGATGCGGTTCGGCGGTTGGACGTGTTCAGGCGTGTGAATTGCTCAAGCGGTGAACCAGTGCTCACGGGCCTTCATGATCAACGCCTTGGCCTGCTCTTCGGGCATGTCGGTGAGCTCAATCAGTTCGTCCACAGCCAAGTCGGCCAAATCGTCACGGTTGTGGATGCCACCGTCGGCCAGGCGAGCGATGAGGTCGGGGGTGAGCCCCTCCAGGTCGCCCAAGCCCTGGGCCACGTCCTCGACGTTCTCTTCGCGGGCGATCTCCAGGGTCAGCAGTGCGTCTTTGGCGCGGTTGCGCAACTCCATCACCGTGTCCTCGTCGAAGCCCTCGATGTCCATCATCTCCTGCATGGGGACGTAGGCCACCTCTTCCAGGCTCGTAAAGCCTTCGGCAATCAAGATGTCGGCCACTTCTTCGTCCACGTCGAGCTTCTCGACAAACAGAGAGCGAATGGATTGGGACTCCTGCGCCTGCTTGGCCTGCGACTCTTCGGCCGTCATGATGTTGATGCGCCAACCCGTCAGCTCGGAAGCCAGACGGACGTTCTGGCCGCCACGGCCAATCGCGATGGCCAGGTTTTCGTCATCCACCACCACGTCCATGGCGTGACGCTCTTCGTCCACGACGATGGACTGGACGTTGGCCGGAGCCAGGGCGCCAATCACGAACTGCGCCGGGTCTTCCGACCACAACACGATGTCCACGCGCTCACCGGCCAGCTCGTTGGTCACCGCTGTCACGCGAGAACCGCGCACGCCCACACAGGTGCCGATGGGATCCACCCGCTTGTCGTGGGACACCACCGCGATCTTGGCGCGCGATCCAGCGTCCCGCGCGCAGCTCTTGATCTCCAAAAGCCCCTGCTCGATCTCGGGGACTTCTTGCGCGAACAGTTCGATCATGAAGCCTGGCGCGCTGCGCGAGAGCATGATCTGCGGACCACGCATGGTGGTGTCGATTCCGGTGATGAACGCCCGCACGCGGTCGCCACTGCGCAGGTTCTCCTTGGGAATCATCTCGTTGCGCTTAAGGCGGCCTTCAACGCGGCCGCTTTCCACGATGATGTCGCCCTTGTCCAGGCGCTTAACCGTGCCCACCATGATCTTCTCGCCACGGGACAGGAAATCATTGAGCAGTTGCTCGCGCTCGGCGTCGCGGATCTTTTGCAGGATCACCTGCTTGGCGGCTTGCGCACCGATGCGGCCGATCGTGACCGACTCCACGGGCTCTTCGATGTAGTCACCTTCCTCGATCTCGCCCACGCGGTCGATGGCGTCGGTCAGCAGCTCCTCGGCGTCCGGGTTCTGCAGGCCTGCGGAATCGGGCACCACCAACCAGCGGCGGAAGGTTTCGTACTCGCCGTTCTCGCGGTCCACCGACACCCGAATGTCCACCTCGCCACCATGCAGGCGTTTGGTGGCCGAGGCCAGTGCGGCCTCAACGGCTCCAAAAACGACTTCACGGTCCACGCTCTTTTCGCGTGAGATCGCATCGACCAGCATGAGCATTTCGCGGTTCATGTTTGTTGCTCTCCGTTTCGGGCAGCTTGGGCTCGCCCCTTGAAATCCACCACCGGCACCAAGCGGGCTTCGCGCACCTCGTCCAGCGCAAAGTCCAGTGATTGCTCGGTCTTGCCTTCCTTCACGATAAGTCGCGGCTGGGGCTGCGACTGGGTCAACAACCCCCTGTACTTGCGCCGCCCTTGGAAGGGCAGCTTGAAGGTGACATCGACCTCGAGGCCGCAGAACCGGTCCCAGTCCTGCGGCTTGCGCAAGGGCCGGTCCAGGCCAGGCGACGACACCTCCAGCCGTTGGTAATCCACCGCCTCGACCTCGAACACCAACCGCAGCTGGCGGGTTACCGTTTCGCAGTCGTCCACCGTAACGAAGGCCGACTCCACGGCATAGGTGTGGCCGGCCACCCGGTCTATGGACACGCGCAACAGCCCGCGGGGCAGCCGCTCGACCTCTACCAATTCGTAGCCCAGGCCCTGCACCGTGGACTCCAGCGCCGTCATCCAATGTCCGGAAGCTGCCGCCCGCTCAAAGGGCGTGTCAACAGACGCCGCCTCGCTGGCTCGGCCCGCACGCGGTTGGCTGGTGCGACCACGGGGCTCGCCGACGTTCTGGGCCCGCTCCATGCCGCGGCCCGCACCCGCCGTTCGGGCGGTGCTGCCGGTTTTGCCACCTGTAGGGCGGCGAGCACGTTGCGATGAGGTCGAATTCATGCCGGACAAACAAAAAAGGGGCTGGAAGTATCCGCCCCTCGTTGGCGCGCCGGTCGCGATGCGGACCCTGCACACCCAGACCCCCGAAACCCAACGGCTGACCGGGGTCATCCGCAGGGCACGAGGCGCCCACGGCACCCAGCCAATATCGTCAACCGATTGGCGCGCAGCGCTGATCAGTTAACCGCGAAGTATAGCGGATTTCCCTGGTATACGCAAGGTGCGTGCCACAATCGAGCCATTGATGCGCAACCCTGACGCTCGGAGCACCAAACCATGGGATTTCTCGCTGGAAAACGCCTCCTGATCACCGGAGTCCTGTCCAACCGGTCCATCGCCTACGGCATCGCCAGGGCCTGTCACCGTGAGGGTGCCGAGCTGGCCTTCAGCTATGTGGGTGAGCGCTTCAAGGACCGCATCACCGAGTTCGCCGCCGAGTTTGGGTCCTCCCTGATCTTCGACTGCGATGTCGGCGATGACGGCCAGATCCAGCAGCTGTTCGCAGGGCTGCAGGCCGCCTGGCCTGAGGGATTCGACGGTTTCGTGCACTCGATCGGCTTTGCGCCGCGCGAAGCCATTGCGGGCGACTTCCTGGAAGGCCTGTCGCGGGAAGCCTTCAAAGTGGCGCACGACATCTCGGCCTACAGCTTCCCGGCCATGGCCAAGGCCGCGGCCGGCCTGCTGCGGCCCAACAGCGCCTTGCTCACCCTCACCTACCTGGGCAGTGAAAAAGTGGTGCCGGCCTACAACACCATGGGCTTGGCCAAGGCCTCCCTGGAGGCCAGCGTGCGGTACACCGCCGCCAGCCTTGGTCCCAAGGGCATCCGCGTCAACGGCATCTCCGCTGGTCCCATCAAGACGCTGGCGGCCTCGGGCATCAAGGGCTTCGGCAAGATCCTGAGCGTGGTAGAGGAAACGGCCCCCTTGCGGCGCAACGTCACGATCGACGATGTGGGCAACGTGGCCGCGTTTTTGCTTTCGGACCTGGCTGCTGGCGTGACGGCCGAGATCACCTATGTGGACGGCGGCTTCAGCCGCATGGCGGGCATGCCGGCCGAGGGCTGAATGCCCCCGAGCCGAGCCGCTTGGCCGCTTGGCCGCTTTAATCGGCCTTGACGCAGTCCACGTAATAGCGCACCGCGCCGTTTTCCAGCGGCTCTTCAACCAGGCCGTGCACATCGGTGTCAAAGCCGGGGAAACGCTTGTTGAAGTCCCGCGTGAAGCGCAGGTAATCCACGATCTTGCGGTTGAAGCGTTCGCCAGGCACCAACAACGGAATGCCGGGCGGGTAAGGCGTCAGCAGCGAGGTGGTGATGCGGCCTTCGAGTTGTTCAATCTCCACGCGCTCGGTTTGCCGATGCGCGATCTTGGCGTAGGCGTCGCTGGGTGTCATGGCCGGCTGGAGATCGGAGAGGTACATCTCCGTGGTCAGCTTGGCCACGTCGTACTCGGCATAGGCCTCGTGGATGGACTGGCACAAATCCTTGAGCCCCATGCGCTCGTAGCGCGGGTGCGCCTGGCAGAACTCGGGCAAGCAGCGCCACAGCGGCGCATTCTTGTCGTAATCGTCCTTGAACTGCTGCAAGGCGGTGAGCATCGTGTTCCATCGTCCCTTGGTGATGCCGATGGTGAACATGATGAAGAAGGAGTACAGGCCCGTCTTCTCCACGACCACGCCGTGCTCGACGAGGAACTTCGTCACAATCGAAGCCGGGATGCCACTGGTGTTGGACTTGCCGTTGACATGCATGCCCGGCGTCACGATGGTGCACTTGATCGGGTCGAGCATGTTGAAGCCTGGCGCCAGGTCTCCAAAGCCATGCCACTCCTCGTGGGCCCTGAGCATCCAGCGGTCGGCTCGGCCCACGCCTTCTTCCGGCAGGTTCTCTGGCCCCCAAACCTTGAACCACCAATCGTGGCCGAACTCTTCGTCCACCTTGCGCATGGCGCGGCGAAAGTCCATCGACTCGGCGATGCTTTCCTCGACCAAGGCCGAGCCCCCTGGGGGCTCCATCATGGCCGCGGCCACATCGCACGAGGCAATGATGGCGTACTGCGGTGAGGTCGAGGTGTGCATCAGGTAGGCCTCGTTGAACAGATGCCGGTCGAGCTTGACGCTTTGTGAGTCCTGCACCAAGACTTGCGAGGCCTGCGACAGGCCCGCCAACAACTTGTGCGTGGACTGCGTGGCGTACACCATCGAGGTCTTGGGTCGCTCCCGCCGCTTGCCCATGGCGTGGAAGGAGCCATAGAAGGGGTGGAAAGCCGCGTGTGGCAACCAGGCCTCGTCAAAGTGCAGCGTGTCGATCCACCCATCCAGTTTGGTCTTGATGGTCTCGGTGTTGTAGAGCACACCGTCGTAGGTGCTTTGCGTCAGCGTGAGGATGCGCGGCTTGACGGAGGCCGCATCCACTCCCTTGAGCAGGGGGTTGTTGGCGATCTTGCGGCGGATCGTCTCGGGCTCGAACTCGCTTTCGGGAATCGGGCCAATGATCCCGTAATGGTTGCGCGTGGGCGTGAGGAACACGGGAACCGCACCGGTCATGATGATCGAGTGCAGGATGCTTTTGTGGCAGTTGCGGTCCACCACGACGATGTCGCCCGGCGCCACCGTGTGGTGCCACACCATCTTGTTGGAGGTGGAGGTGCCGTTGGTCACGAAGAAGCAGTGGTCGGCATTGAAGATGCGCGCCGCATTGCGCTCGCTGGCGGCCACGGGGCCGGTGTGGTCCAGCAGCTGACCCAGTTCCTCGACGTCGTTGCAGACATCAGCGCGCAGCATGTTTTCGCCAAAGAACTGATGGAACATCTGCCCCACTGGGCTCTTGAGGAAGGCCACACCACCGGAGTGTCCCGGGCAGTGCCAGGAATAGGAACCATCCTGGGCGTAGTCCATCAGGGCTTTGAAAAACGGCGGGGCCAGGCCGTCCAAATAGGACCGCGCTTCGCGGATGATGTGACGCGCCACGAATTCGGGCGTGTCCTCAAACATGTGGATGAAGCCGTGCAACTCCCGCAGGATGTCGTTGGGGATGTGCTGCGAGGTCCGCGTCTCGCCGTAGATGTAGATGGGGATGTCCGCGTTTTTCCAGCGGATTTCCTCAATGAACTTGCGCAGGTTCAACACCGCCGGATCCAACTCAGGCCCCGGGGTGAATTCCTCGTCGTCGATCGACAGGATGAAGGCGCTGGCTCGGCTTTGCTGCTGCGCAAACGAAGACAGGTCGCCATAGGAGGTGGTGCCCAACACCTCCCAGCCCTCTTTCTCAATGGCCTGCGCCAAAGCACGGATGCCGATGCCCGAGGTGTTTTCGGAGCGGTAGTCCTCGTCGATGATGACGATGGGAAAGTTGAAGCGCAGCATGGCGATCGGGCCTCCGAGCGGTCCAGGTTCAGGGAAAACGCGCAAGTGTAGGGCCGACCGCTGCAACGGTTGTGGCGGCCCGTCGTTGGATACTGCCAACCGGTGCCGAATGCGGTCGACCAAACCAAGGAGCACGGGTTATGTTGGAGTCGTTTTCGAACTTTTGGTGGATCGTGGCGGGTGTGCTGGTGGCCATTGAACTGGCCACCGGCACCTTTTACCTGCTGATGCTGGCCCTGGGTGCGGTGGCAGCCGCCGTAGCCCAGATGATGGACCTTCCGGTAGCGACCCAGGTGGTGGTGGCGGCCCTGGTGGGCGGCGGCGCCACCGCCCTGTGGCACCTGCGGCGCGCGCGCCATCCCCAGTCGGCGCCGGCCGCCTCCAACCCCGACGTGCTCCTGGACATTGGCCAGGTGGTGGTGGTGCACCAGTGGCGTGCCGATGGCACCACCCGAGTGGCCTATCGCGGCAGCGAGTGGGACGCCCAATTGAAGTCGAACAGCACCGCCCAGCCCGGCGGTCACCGCATCGTGGCGGTACACGGCAACCGGCTGGAACTTGAGCCCGTGTCCTGACTCGAACGCCTCCCATCCTGATTCATTGAGCCTGCCTGGAAAGCCCACGACATGGAAATCGCCCTCGTCCTGCTGGTCATCGCGGTCATCTTTATCGTCCGCACCTTCAAGATCGTGCCTCAGCAAGAGGCCTGGGTCGTTGAGCGGCTGGGGAAGTACGACCGTACCCTCACCCCAGGCTTGAAGTTCCTCATCCCCTTCATCGAGCGGGTGGCCTACAAGCACTCGCTCAAGGAAGTGCCGCTGGACGTGCCCAGCCAGGTGTGCATCACGCGCGACAACACCCAACTGCAAGTGGACGGCATCCTGTACTTCCAGGTGACCGACCCGATGCGGGCCAGCTACGGCTCCTCCGACTACCTCATTGCCATCACGCAGTTGGCACAAACCACCCTGCGCAGCGTGGTGGGCCGAATGGAGCTGGACAAGACCTTTGAAGAGCGCGACCTGATCAACGCCACCGTGGTCAACGCCTTGGACGAAGCGGC
>JACCDH011420025.1_pt1 | contig 11967 bp, 8 predicted proteins | sample 7442481 | NCBI WGS metagenome assembly JACCDH01 (sample SAMN15323433, study PRJNA562643) | freshwater metagenome | isolation source: river surface water | place: USA:Blue River Watershed | collected 2017-08-15 | reverse complement strand
GTGCGTGCCATCGACACTGTTCCGCGCAAATGCGGCATTTTGTTAAACTCGGCCTTCAGATCGGGAAGCTCCGACCCACCTTGGCCAGTGCCTGCCGGGTCCCCGGTTTGCGCCATGAAGCCTTCAATCACGCGGTGGAAGATAACGCCATTGTAAAAGCCCTGACGCGTCAACGTCTTGATCCGCTCTACATGCGCGGGTGCAACGGCGGGGAACATCTGAATAGTAACGCGGCCGCCCGTCGACAAATCGAGCACCAGCATATTTTCAAGGTCAGGCGCAACTGGGGCAGGCGCAGTCGCTGGCGTTTGCGCGAGTGCGGGAGCGCCGGCAAGGAACAGCCCGCCTAAAATGAGCGCAGTCAACTTCGACAAAAATATGCGTGATAACATCAAAAAAGGCCGCCTTTATAATAGAAGTGTTGTTCTCATAACGAACGACGCTGTCGCTGTCATGAACGATTTTGAGTTGATTATGTGAAGCGCGTTGCGCGTGCCATTGATCCAAAAACTTCAATGTGGCATGCAAACTCAAATCATTGTTTCGGACCTCGAAACAGTTTGGGAGGAATCGTGGACCTATTGGAAGCTGCTGCTGAAGCGCGTCGTGCTGGGCGGCGTGTGGAAGCCTTGGCAAGGCTCAATGAAGCACTGGCCGCGGGTCCAACGCATGGCCCTACATTAAATCGTTTGGGTCTGGCATATTTGGAATTGGGTGAGTTGAGCGCGGCAATCAATGTGTTCGAACGTGCGGTCCAATATGATCCTGAAGCCGTTCCGCTTTGGCTCAATCTCGCCGACGCTTACAATCGCGACGGGAAGATCGATAGTGAGCTAGAAGCCTTGGACGAAGCATTGGCTTTAGACCCCTATTTGCTTCCAGCGATGCTCCGAAAGGCGCAGTCGCAACAGCGAATTGGTCACCCAGCCGCAATTGCGACCTGGCGTAACTTGTTGGCTGCATCGCCATTAAGCGAGACGCTACCGGAAGTGGTGCAGTCTGCGCTAGCGGCAGGCGAAGCCTTCGTTCAATCTGCGACAGCTGCGCAGGGTGCAAAGTTGGACATGCATCTTGGTGCGGTGATGGCATCCTATCCCGGAGCAGATTTGTCACGTGCGGCAAGTTATATCGATTGCCTTGCAGGGCGCCGTAAAGTCTATGTGCAACAACCCACCGCAGGGCACTTTCCTTATCTTCCCGCAATAGAATTTTTTGACCGGAAGTTGTTCCCATGGTTCCCTGAATTGGAAGCGGCGACACAAACGATTGGGGACGAACTGCTGCAAATCTGGCGCGACGACGAGAGCGAGTTTAAGCCATATGTTGCCTTCGACAAAACGCAACCCGCTAACCAATGGCGCGACTTGAATCATTCGCAGCGTTGGAATGCATATTTCTTTTGGGAAAATGGCGTTGCGCATAAATCGCATTGTGCCCGATGTCCGCGCACAGCATCTTTGCTTGAGGCACTTCCATTATTGGATTTGCCCGGGAAGGGGCCTACCGCGATGTTTTCGGTTCTCGCGCCGAAAACGCGCATTCCCCCACATACAGGTAGTTCTAACGTGCGGACAACAATTCATCTGCCGCTGATAGTCCCGGCCGGGTGTGGCTTTCGGGTTGGATCGCAAACAAGAGAATGGAAAATAGGGGAGGCTTGGGCATTTGACGATACGATTGAGCACGAGGCATGGAACGACAGCGACGAACCACGCGTGATCCTGATCATCGATGCGTGGAATCCGCTCCTTAGCGATGCCGAGCGCGCATTGATCCGTAAGACTGGGTGATTATTCGCTGCGCCGCACGCGAATTGCGATCTGCTTGCCGATATTCGCGAGATAAGATCCCATAGCGGCGCGACGAATGCGAATGGGTTGCCCCACTTTAGGTGTTGCGCTGAGTGTCTTATCGTCGATTTGGGTCCAGCGTGCGCCGTCTTCCAGGACAAATACCCATTTGCCGTCTCCGCGTTGAGTTGCGGACCGCAGTGTGCTGTTGAGCTCGCTAATTTGTTCGCCGCGGTCATTTTCAAACAACTTTATTTCGGGAAGTACTAATCCAAATAGCGATTTTCGAGCCGAACGCACTTCTTCCCGGCTGACAACCTTAAGTTCGTTTGATTGTCGGGCGCGTTCGAGCGCTTCGATGGATGTGTCGAAGCAAGCCAACCGCGCGACATTGTCCGATATGGTGCGACACGCGGTGATATTTTCTAATTCCGCGGGCGAGTTTTGTTGCGCTGCCGCTCCCGAAGCAGATGTAATCGTCAATAAAGCTGCAGCCATTTTTACGAATTTCATCTTCGGTCTCCTGGAATCCGCTTTGTTGCAGTTTTGTTGCATTTGCGCCACACTGGTGCGCAAAATGGCTTACTACTGCCTCTTTTCGTTTACAAGAGCGTACCATCATTGCATGGACGCGCATCCGTAGCGCAACCTCTGGGAGAGGTGCGTCAACATTGGGAGTATAACAATGCGAAATTTCAAGTTCACCTTGCGTTCTGGCGTTGCGCCAGTTGTGCTGGGGTTGGCGCTGATCTCGGCGCCGGCAATGGCTCAAAATGCCGATGCGTCTGCTCAGACATCGGCTGACGAAGATTTGGGTGATTCCATCGTTGTTACCGGCTCGCGCATTCAGCGTACCGATCTGGCATCAACGAGCCCTACTGCAGTTGTTAAGTCTGAAGAGTTCACGCTTTCTGGTACAGTAAACGTGGAGCAGGTTATTAACACCCTGCCGCAGGTTGTGCCTGGTGCGACATCTTTCTCGAACAACCCTGGTGGCGGCGTTGCAACGCTGAACCTTCGTGGCCTTGGTTCGCAGCGTAACCTCGTGCTGGTTAACGGCCGTCGCTACATATTCTTTGATGCCAGCCAGACTGTCGACGTCAATACTGTTCCTGCGTTCCTCCTCAGCAGCGTTGACGTTGTTACGGGCGGCGCATCGGCTGTTTACGGTTCGGACGCACTTGCGGGTGTTATCAACTTCCGTCTTCGCAATGACCTGAATGGCATCATTGCTGGTACGCAGTATAACATGACCGAGCGCAACGATGGCCGTCGTTACAACGGTTATGTTGCAATTGGTTCGGACTTCGCAGACGGCCGTGGTAACGTTGCGGTATATGGTGAATACGCAAAGCGTGGTTCAGTCGGTCAAGGTGATCGCGACTTCTCGCGTTTTGCGCTTTCTGATGGCGCATCTTCGCTCGTTCCTGGCGGTTCGTCCGGCGTGCCACAAGGCCGTATCGTTGCTGTTGGTAACTCGGCAAACCCGGCTGCTGTAATCGCCGCAGGCACCAACTATGTTGGTGGCGGTGCGTTTTTTGGAGCGCCTGGGACAAGTTCCCCATATCGCGGCGCAGCGTCGCCTGATGGCTACAACTACGCACCAGCAAACTTCCTTATGGTACCACAAGAGCGTTGGACGCTTGGCGGCTACGGTGAGTATGAAGTCACTGACAATATCACGGCTTATGCTGAAGTGAACTACATCAACAACCGCGTTGAAAATGAGCTTGCAGCTACACCGTTGACACAGGTTGTTGACTTTAACGTCGCCGCAATTCAGCAGTATCTGTCTGTTGCTGATCGTGCACAAGTTGCAACGATCGCTGCGCGTCAGCAAGCTGCTCAGGCGGCAAGCACTGGTGGTAACTCGGCATTCCCAGCATACACTGCAGGTTCGGGCCAATTCGGCGCTTTGGCGCCCGGTTTCGTCCGTTTGCAGGTCAACTCGCGTTTCACGCAAATTGCAAATCGTAACGCAAGCGACGACCGTAGCGCTTTCCGCGTTCTTTCGGGCGTCAAGGGTTCGATCATTAACGATCTGACTTACGACGCATATTACATGTATTCGCGGACACGTAACTCGCAGATTCAAGAGGGTAACGTTTCGCGTTCTGCGTTCACGCGCCTTGCAGGCAACGGTACGTGCAATCCTTTCGGTGAAGCTCAGTATAGCGCAGCCTGTATTTCCGGCATCTCTATCCTAGCGCAGAACACCGAAATTTCGACTCTCGAAGTGGCTCAGGCAAGTGTTTCTAGCCCATTGTACACATTCGGCACAGCAACTGACGCAGTGGCGTTTGCTGCTGGTGTTGAGTGGCGCCGTATGGAAGGCAACTTCATTCCTGATACTGCATTGCAGTCAGGCGATGTTGTTGGTTTCAACGCGGGTCAGTCAACTAATGGTAGCTATGATGTTAAAGAAGTCTTCGGCGAAATCCGCGTTCCTATCATTCAGGACGGCTTCATTAATCTCCTCGAGCTGAACGCTGCTGGTCGTTTTTCGGATTATTCGCTTGCGAATGTCGGCGGCGTTTACACATACGCTGGTGGCGCACGCCTTTCGCCGATGGAAGGACTTGAGTTCCGCGGTCAGTACCAACGCGCTGTTCGTGCACCTAACGTGTCCGAATTGTTCGGTGGGCAGTCCGTTGGGTTCCCGCCAGCAACCGACCCATGCGCTTTGGCTTCGGCAGCGTCGAATGCAACCATTCGTGCGGTCTGCGTAGCAACCGGCGTGCCTTCCTCGAGTGTTGGTCAGTCGTTCCTTCAGCCAAATACCCAGATCCAGGGCGCTTTTGGCGGTAACCCGAATCTTCAGGAAGAAGTTGCCGATACGTTCACCGTTGGTGCAGTCATCCGCCCAAGTGCTGTCCCACGGCTCAACATCACTGTCGATTATTACGACATTAAAGTTCAGTCGGCGATTGCTACAGCCGGCGGCGGCGTGAACGGCATCTTGAATCTTTGCTATAATGTTGTTCAAGATCCAACCGGACCGATTTGTAGCTTGGTCAATCGTGACAGCCAGGGGATCCTCTCCGGACCTCCGTTCGTTGTTTCGGCTGGTAACGCAAACTTGGCTTCGTTGGCCACAAGCGGTATCGATTTCCAACTGGATTACAGCCTGCCATTGAATGTCAGCTTGACCGGTAAAGGTGAGTCGAACCTCAGCTTCTTCTTCCTAGCCAACTATTCGGACGAGAATACCTTTGTCCCAACAGTCGGCGTTGACGAAGTTGTTGAGTGCGCCGGTCGCTTTGGCCTGAACTGTGGCAACCCAACTCCAAAGTGGAAATGGTCCAGCCGCCTTTCATGGCTTGACGGCCCAGTGACCACCAGCCTTCGCTGGAGGCACATCGGCAACGTCAATGACGATGATGATGCGACAGACTTTATTGTCGATGACATTAAAGCCGTTGATTACTTTGACTTGTCGCTGTCGTTCAACGCAACGGACAACTTCACGTTCAACCTTGGTGTGAACAACATGTTCAACAAGCAGCCGCCAATCATCGGAAGCAACCAAGAACAAGCAAACACCTATCCAGGCGTTTACGATGTTCTTGGCCGTGACTTCTTCGTATCGGCTCAGTTCCGCTTCTAAGCGGATCGACACCTGAATTATTAAGGGGCGCTGGACTAAAGTCCGGCGCCCCTTTTTGTTGTACCGATCCGCGTCGCGTGTCTGAGCTAATCCCAGGGGTGATAGGGGCGAGCACGAATCCAACGCGTTGCGAGCCATTTGACACCGGATGTAACCGGTAAGCCTGCATGAAGCGTTGCCATATCGGCTCGCCCATCGGCATCGACATTGTTGAAGATCAGGGCGTCGCCTGTCGCGCCACGATAGTCTATTCCAAGTTTTGGAAAGCTGGTTTGTCCGCCGATATAATCACTGTTGAGATAAACGAGAACGGTCCAGCACCGTTGGTTTGGCTCACCGGGAATGGCGTCAGTGTGGGGCCTGTATTGCTGGCCAGGGCTATAATGCAGGATGTGAAGCGGCTCACCGCATGCAACATCGGTGTCACTCACCCACGCGATCCGTTCATTTATGCGACGGACAACCAAGTCCTCATGAATCGGCCCAAAGCTCATGCCGGTAGAAGTGCGAACCGGATGCGGCATGTGCGCGCCCGTCGCTGGATCGGTCACAAAACTTGGCCGAAGCTGTGGCTGGGCCATGCCGGTCAAATAACTACATTCACGCGCGGTCAGTAGACCCGGATAATAGCGAATATGGGGAGTGCTGCTCAAATTGTGTGCTGCGTTGACCGCAAAATCAGCAAGCGGCGGCATATCGCGCGCAAAATCAAGTTGAAGAGCGGCATGAGGATCGGTTGACCGAATGGCCATTAACATCCTTTCCGCCGTTGCCGCATCTGCTGGCACGCCGCCCCCATTTGCCAACAAAATCGCCTTGGTCCGGATGGAATCGACATGATTTTTGGCGACAGCGCGATCGAGCAGCACATGGGCCGCATTGAGGTCGCGCTTGCCATATAATCCAAAAAGTCGCCAATTCGCAACGGCATGGAGAGCCTCGCAGTCACCTTGATCTGCGGCACGCTTTATGAACGCGACAGCTTCGTCACGTCGGCCTGCACTCACAAGGCGTTCGGCTTCCGCCATAATATTCATAAGCGCCGACCTTTCACGAACCATGCCAAGGCAGTACCGTCTGGTTCATCAACGCTATCCGGCGGATCAATCTTTAACCCGCATTTCTCCAATGCGCCTGTCAGCCGCGACAGGCGGGTATTGTCGCATGCTGCAGCAAACAATGTTTCAAGCCTTAGCAACTCTCGCTTTGCTTGCTGCCGAAGTGCGGCGATGTGAGATGCGGTTGCGCCCCCAGACAGCAGTTGATTAAGCCCCGTTAGAAATTCCCAGGCAGCGGTTTGTTGGGGAAAGCGCGCACGAGCATCAGCGGCGGCCTTTCCGAAGGCCGCCGGCGTAGGCATCGCCATACTCTTCCGCGCATCCGCGACACTCAAGGCTTTATCGACCCAACCGCTTTCAAAGGCAGCCCAGCGCAGCGCAGCATGCCTTGCACGATTATGTTCCAGCACCTTGCTGCCCGCATGGTGAACGAGCATATATATATGTCCGCCTTGCTGTAAAACCCGAGCAGCTTCAGCTGCGCCGGCGTCGATATCGCCATATTCGATACCAAAACGGCTGGTCACTGCTTGAAACCTGTAATCAGGAAAAGGGAGTCGATGGGTATACACCCCGCCCTTCAAATTCATTCCTGCCTTTTTTGGCAAAGTGGGTGCCGCATCGACCCCAAAAAGCTGCAGATCGCGGCGCTTGGAACGAAGGTGATCCAGTACCGCACCCCCACCGGTGGCGAGATCTAATACCTTCGCTTTCGCAGGCAAACTTCGGGCCAGATCATTCCATGGCGCGTCTAAAAGGTCTCGAAGTGGACGAGGCAGGTTCGCTAATGTGGCGCCAGAATTTGCAGCTGGTTCATGCTCCCAAAAGCCACTCCAGGCCTCACTGGGCCGTGTCATGACGGGACCACATCAAATGCCACGGTAAGTCGTTCGCCGTCCCCGAAGGGTCGTGTGCCGTGATAGAAATAGGACGGAAAAAGGACCAGTTTTCCGGGGGCTGGCTCAAAAGCTGCGATTGGATTCAAGTCCAGGTTAAGCGCCGGCGGCGGCCGACCGATTTCAAGCCAACCCTCTTGGGAAGTGCTCGCAGATATGGCGTCTGGAAGTGACATGTAGCATGCCGAACTGAGCAGTCCTTCAGAATGGATGTGGCTGACATGAAAGCCCTCACCACATAAGCGGACAGACCAAGATCCGGCGATCGCAAAACCCTGGTTGCGGTGCTTCAGTAAAGGATGATCGGGATCAATTGGCGGAAGGTTATGTACATAGTCACCGACCGTTGAAGCCAAGGTATCGCGCAATCGACGGACAAGTGGTTCCTGTCGGCGGAACAAGCGTCCTCTTGTTTGCGTGCCTCCGCGTAGCGACTGACCGACAGGATGCGCGTTAGTGCGGTGAATGCTTCGTAGCAGATCTGACAATTCCGCGATTTCAGCAGCATCAAAGTCGATAGCTCTCGCCGCAACAAAACCCTCTTGGCCAGACAACCACTGTGATCGCGGATCACCGGCTGCGCGCCACGCCAATTCGCAATGCGCCCAAACCGCCATATTGTCGCGCGTGGTTACCAAGGCGCGGTCGAGTAGCTTGATCGCATCGGTTAAATCGCCAGTTGCAAGCGCAAGCCGTCCGGCGATCAAAAGCATATTGCCATCTTCGCGATCAATATATTTCCGCAGCAGCTCGAGCCCTTTTTCAGGCTTGCCTAGCTCGCCAAAATAAAACGCGCGCAGCATGTCGATCTCTTGGTCCGCAGGAAGGGGTTCGAGCGTCTCAAGCGCATGCTGCGGCCGATCTGCATCAGCAAGCAGTTTGCCTAAGGATAAACGAACAGCGCGTTGATCCCGCGCCGCGTCTAATGCCGGGGCGTAATGGCTGGTAAAATCCGCTACCCCTGCTTCAGCTTGCATTCGGGCCAAGCGCTCAAGACCTACAATCCAGTCGGGTTGGGCCGCCACTGCGTTCGTCAGCAGAACCACGCCATCAGAGTTTCCGTCCGCTTCGAGCGCCTCGGCTAAACCCATCAGAATTTCTGGGCTGTGCGGCAAAACTGCCTGCACCTGCATGTAACGATCAACCGCGTCGGCCTCACCACGTTCCAATGCAACGCGGGCGCGCCCATGCAGCGCAGTGGGCGTGCTTGATCCAGTAGCAAGCGATGCATCAAAAGCTCTCGCTGCTTCATCGTGGCGTTCAAGCGACAGAAGTATTGCGCCGCGTGCGGAATGGACTTTGGCAGTCGTCCGTCCTGCCGCAATCAGGTCGTCGAGCGCCTTGAGCGCTTCGTCCAGCCGACCAAGTGTCTGCAGAGCTAACGCGCGATTGACACACGCATCCATATAGTCGGGCTTAATGGCGATTGCGCTTTCGTAAAGCGATAGCGCATCAGAAACCCTGCCAGTTTGTAGCAAAAGATTAGCATGATTATTTGCGACCTCTGGGTTACGAGGCGCCGCTATGCGGGCTTGTTCAAACGTCGCTTCCGCTTCCGCAAATCGCTCAATTTTTTTCAAGGCTAATGCCCGAAAATGAAGGACGTTGCCGTCCATAGAAAATTCCGCGGGCAACTGGTCGAGCAATATAATGGCATCCGCGGCATCGCCTTGTGCGAATGCGCGCTGTGCCTGCGCAAAAATGTGATTTGGATCTGAAAATTGAGAATGCACGAGACTCAATTTACAAGTTCCTAAACCAGCCAGTAATGGCGAACCGACCTACCGGCGCGAAAGGTGGAACATATGTCACATTATGTTTTTGAGGAACGGCAAACAAGTTGAGCGCATTAAATCGTGGCTTGAAACCTTGCACCACATCGCCCTCATCGTCATAAAAATTCAGGTAGCCGCCCCATTCTGGACGCCACTTTTCAGCGCAAAGGTTGAGCACATATGCAACACGCCATCCCTCGGCCACATGGCTGTCATCGTGTAATGCAAGAAACTGGTTCGGCGCATATAAGGTCGCTTGTGCATCCGCTTTGCGTAGATCTGACATCCCGGTTATATCACGCACTAAATCCATGAATGGATCGTCATTAATCAAATCCACAATTGCGTCGTGCGGCCCGCCCGGAGACCATTTTTCAAGATAGGCGTGAACCATTGGATATTGCGCATACAGAAATCCATAATCTTGATTGCGCATCGCATCCGAAAGCAGCGCTTGAATTGACTCCATTTCTTCACGGGAAGTCTGTTTCAGGCGAGGTTGCGGAATATTGTGCGGTCCATTGTCCTTTGCATGCCAAGCGATTCCCCAAGGTGTTTGTCTGGACAATATTGTAAAAAGATTCTGCGCAGTTTCTTCGGTTAACACATCACGAATTTGGACACGCCGATTGGCAGCAAAACTGCGGCGGAGGGTGTCACGATCCAAAGCCGGATTGACGTCGAGCAAGCGGATTTCACCATCCATATCCTCTCCACTTTACACATAGTCATCCGGCTATACAAGTGGACGCACGCGTACGTTTAGAACGGAAATGGCAATGATGAGGATGAACCCTACACTGGACGTATCGGCGCTGGCCAGAAGTTTTCAGGACAATGGGCGCGTGCATATTCCCGAATTTCTGCATCCCGAAGACGCCACGACTCTCTATGAAAAACTGCGCTACCGCACCGACTGGGTGCAGGTGCTAGCGACGACCAACGGTGCGGTTGAACTGGATAGGCCGACGCGTGCACAATTGGATGAAGACCAGGTCAAGGCCCTAAATGAAGCTGTTTATGCGCAGGCACGATCCGGGTTTCAGTATCGCTTCGAAACGGCTCGCGTATCCGACAGTGCACGCGAACGGGCCGAAAATTCCGATATTATTTGCCGCTTTGCCGAATTCATGTCGACCGACAATGTGCGAGATTTCCTGCGCATGATTACCGGCTCCAACGAAATAGAATATGCCGACGCACAAGCAACGGCATACGCCCCCGGTGACTTTTTAACGGGTCATGATGATGACGTTCAAGGCAAGTTCCGGCGCGCAGCATATGTCTTTGGTCTGACGCCGGTCTGGCGGTTGGAATGGGGTGGGCTACTATTGTTTCACGGATCAGACGGTCACGTCGATTGTGGATTGGTGCCGACCTTCAATACCCTCAATCTTTTCAAGGTTCCTCAACTGCACAGCGTCAGCGAAGTGACGCAAGCTGCGGCCTATCGCCGATACGCGATTACCGGTTGGCTAAGGGCCGAAAAGCAGCCGGACTGATGTCGATGATTATCAAAATGATCTTGCCAGGACAGATCTCCGCCACGCCGAATCCTACACAGCCAACTTCAACGCGCCATCGCCTTCATCGACCTTCACCGTCGCGCCATCGGGCACTTCGCCGCGCAGCAGCAGATCCGCAAGAGGATCTTGCAAATATCGCTGAATAGCGCGCTTGAGCGGGCGTGCGCCATATACAGGATCATACCCCACGCGGCCAAGCCACGCCTTTGCCTCTTCGGATAAAGCGAGCGTGATCTTGCGATCCTTCAGCAGCTTTTGCACGCGCTGCACCTGAATATCGACAATCGGTGCCATGTGATTGGCACCAAGCCGGTGGAACAGGATGACCTCATCGAGGCGGTTCAAGAATTCGGGCCGGAAATGGCCCCGCACGATTTCCATCACTTGTGGTTCGACCTCTTTCACATCCTGACCATCTTCCAACGCGGCGAGATGCTGGCTGCCCAGATTGGAGGTGAGGATGATGAGCGTGTTCGAAAAGTCCACCGTGCGGCCCTGACCATCGGTGAGGCGGCCATCATCGAGTACCTGAAGCAGGATGTTGAAGACGTCGGAATGCGCCTTTTCGACTTCGTCGAACAACACCACTTGATAGGGCCGACGCCGAACAGCCTCGGTCAAGACACCGCCTTCTTCATATCCGACATAGCCCGGAGGCGCACCGACCAGCCGCGATACGCTGTGCTTTTCCATAAATTCGGACATGTCGATGCGGACCATCGCATTGTCGTCATCGAACAGAAATGACGCGAGCGCCTTGGTCAGTTCGGTCTTGCCCACGCCCGTGGGGCCAAGGAACAGGAAGGATCCAAGCGGCCTGTTGGGGTCTTGAAGCCCTGCGCGGCTGCGGCGGACGGCCTTGGACACGGCCTCGACCGCATCTTTTTGCCCGATTACCCGCGCACCAATCAGTTGCTCCATATTGAGCAACTTGTCGCGTTCGCCCTCAAGCATTTTGTCGACCGGAATGCCGGTCCAGCGGCTGACAACGCTGGCGATATCCTGCGCGGTCACTTCCTCACGCAGCATGGCGTTACCTGCCGCTGCTTCTGCTTCGGACAGTTGTCGCTCAAGGCCGGGGATCGTGCCATATTGCAGCTCGCCCGCCTTGGCGAGATCGCCCGCACGTTGCGCCTGCTCAAGCTCGATACGCGCGGTGTCGAGCTGCTCCTTAATCTTCGCCTCTGCCGAAATCTTGTCTTTTTCTGCCTGCCAGCGCTGGGTCAGTTCGGATGATTGCTGCTCCAGATTGGCAAGTTCATTCTCCAGCGTGGCGAGCCGGTCTTTCGACGCGGCATCGCTTTCCTTACCAAGC
>JACCDH010771424.1_pt1 | contig 11967 bp, 9 predicted proteins | sample 7442481 | NCBI WGS metagenome assembly JACCDH01 (sample SAMN15323433, study PRJNA562643) | freshwater metagenome | isolation source: river surface water | place: USA:Blue River Watershed | collected 2017-08-15 | reverse complement strand
TCGGACCCTCTAGCCACGAGGCTGGGTCGCATCGTAAGTACTGTCCATCAGATTTAGCAAAGCTGACTGTCATGCGCCGACTCATTAGCGCAGGGGTTGCACCCGCAGATGCGGCTATCCAAGCAAAGGCACACCAGGGTGAAGTCGTTATCGAAGAAATCGTCTCGCTCTGTCGCGAGTGCGATGAAACTATTGATGCAATCCTGAACGCGGTGAATGCATTGGATTCTCTCTTCGTCGAAACGATGTTACGAAACGAAATTACAGAGAATGGAATTATCAGTGCCTGGCAAGAAGTTTTTGTACCTGTCCTCACCACAGTAGGAAGCGAGTGTGAAAAATCAGGTATGGGCGTTGAAATTGAACATATGCTTACTGAAATTCTTAAGCGAGTGTTAAGAGAATCAGCGGCAGAGATCGTTGTACCGATTAATGCGCGCCCCGTTCTCCTGGCATCAGTTGGTGAAGAACTCCACTCACTGGCTCTTCATGCACTCGCGGCAGCCCTTGCAGAACGCGGTATTGAAACCCACTTCTTAGGTGCACGAACTCCAGTAGAAGCTCTCTCATCTATGGTTTCGCGCTTTGCACCGCCGGCAGTTTTCTTATGGGCTCAACTGCCAGTTAATGGGGATCCAAAATTTGTCACTGACCTTCCTGCCGTGCGCCCAGCGCCTCGCATCATCATCGGTGGCCCTGGATGGAATCCAGATAAGTGCCAGAACGCTCACTTTGTAGGCTCATTGGCCCTAGCAGTAGACGAAATCGCGATGGCAGTCGGAGCCTAAGGCCACCGATAGACTGGGCTCATGAGCGAGCACGACAAGGTCACAATGCTTGGCCTGACCTATGACGATGTGCTGCTGCTGCCCGATGCATCCGAAGTAGTGCCCAGTGAAGTAAATACATCTACCTGGCTCACTCGCAATATTTCTTTAGCAGTCCCTCTCGCATCTTCTGCAATGGATACCGTCACTGAATCTGCCATGGGAATCGCAATGGCAAAAGCAGGCGGAATCGGAATCATCCACCGTAACTTTTCGATCGAAGATCAAGTAACTCACGTCAAACTTGTTAAAAACGTTGGCCTAGCAGGAGCAGCCGTGGGCGTTGGCGATGATGGATATGCACGCGCACAAGCTCTGATCGAGGCAGGTGTTGATGTCGTCGTAGTCGATACTGCACACGGTCACCATCGCGCTGTTTTGGATGCGATCGAACGCATTAAGAAGTTTTCTCCAACTACAGAAATTATCGGCGGCAACATCGCAACCCGAGCTGGTGCGCAGGCGCTAATTAACGCTGGAGCAGATGCCGTCAAAGTTGGTGTGGGTCCAGGATCTATCTGCACAACCCGAATTGTTGCAGGTGTTGGCGTTCCTCAAGTTACCGCAATCATGGAAGCAGCTAAGGCATGTAACAAAGCTGGCATTCCGTTGATTGCTGACGGCGGCTTGCAGTATTCAGGAGATATCGTCAAAGCAATTGTTGCCGGCGCTCACTCTGTAATGCTTGGTTCACTATTGGCCGGATGCGATGAGTCACCCGGTGAACTCATTGAAATTGACGGGCGTAAATACAAGGCATATCGCGGAATGGGTTCACTCGGTGCGATGCAATCTCGCGGTGAGCAGAAGTCATATTCCAAAGATCGTTATATGCAAGATGATGTTTTAAGCGAAGACAAGTTAGTTCCAGAAGGCATTGAAGGAAAAGTTGCCTACCGTGGATCTGTTGCAGATGTCGTTCATCAACTCGTGGGTGGATTGCGCAGCGGCATGGGATATGCCGGAGCCCCAGATGTTGAAACACTTCGCCGCGATGGACACTTGATTCAAATTACCGCTGCAGGGCTACAAGAGAGCCATCCTCACGATGTGCTTCACGTAGCTGATGCACCTAACTACACACAGGCTAAGTAAGGAGAGCGACCATGGATATCGAAATTGCACCAGGAAAACGCGCTCGCCAGGCTTACTCATTTGACGACATTGCAATCGTGCCAAGTCGCCGTACTCGCGACCCAGAAGATGTATCAACAACCTGGCAGATTGATGCATATAAATTTGATCTACCCATGTTGGCTGCTCCGATGGACTCAGTGGTCTCGCCAGAGACTGCGATCGAAATCGGCCGCCTTGGTGGACTTGGCGTACTCAACCTCGAGGGTTTGTGGACACGATATGACGATCCACGAATTCCACTGGGCGAGATCGCATCAATGCCAGATAAGCATGCAACCCGCCGTATGCAAGAAATTTATAGCGCACCAATTCGTCCAGAGCTGATTAAAGAGCGCATTAAGACAATTCGTGACGCAGGTGTGACCGTTGCTGCATCTCTATCGCCACAGCGCACAGCCGAACTCCATAAGGCTGTTATCGCAGCTGGTGTCGATATCTTCGTCATTCGTAGAACAACCGTTTCTGCAGAGCACGTTGCTTCAGAGCGTGAAGAGCTGAACCTTAAGAAGTTTATCTACGAACTCGATGTACCTGTCATCGTAGGTGGAGTCGCCACTACAACTGGTGCGCTTCACTTAATGCGCGCTGGTGCTGCCGGTGTATTAGTTGGGTTCGGCGGGGGAGCAGCACACACCACTCGCAAAGTTTTGGGAATCGAAGTTCCAATGGCATCAGCAGTTGCTGAAGTTGCAGCAGCACGTCGCGAATATCTAGATGAATCAGGTGGACGTTATGTTCATGTGATTGCAGATGGTGCTGTCGGTCGCTCCGGCGATATTGCAAAGGCAATTGCAATGGGCGCTGATGCAGTCATGATGGGATCTCCTCTTGCAAAAGCAACACAAGCACCTGGCCTTGGTTGGCACTGGGGATCAGAGGCGCATCATGGACAGCTTCCACGCGGTGAGCGCGTAAATGTCGGCACAGTTGGTTCACTCGAAGAAATTCTTCTCGGCCCTTCTCATAGCGCTGATGGTTCGATGAACCTCTTTGGCGCACTGCGTCGTTCAATGGCAACGTGCGGATACTCAGATGTGAAGTCATTCCAGCGCGTAGAGGTGCTTATTAGTCATGGCAAGTAACGTCACTTCCGGTGGCGTTCTAGTCGTCGATTTCGGTGCACAGTACGCACAGCTGATTGCTCGTCGCGTTCGTGAAGCCAACGTTTATTCAGAGCTTGTCCCACATTCAATAACTGCAACACAGGTTCTTGAGAAAAACCCAGCAGCAATCATTCTCTCTGGCGGACCATCAAGTGTTTATGCAGAAAATGCGCCAACTTTTGATCCATCCATCCTGACATTAGGAATTCCCGTCTTTGGAATCTGTTATGGATTTCAAGCGATGGCACAGGGTCTTGGTGGAGTAGTGAGCCAGACTGGGAAATCCGAATACGGTCGCACTGATTTAACTGCCAAGACAGATGCAAAGATTTTTACATCACTTCCACAATCTCAGAAAGTGTGGATGTCACACGGTGACGCAGTTACTCAGGCACCTCCAGGTTTTACAGTCGTAGCATCAACATCTGATACTTCAATTGCTGCATTTGAAAACGAGACTGGACTTCTTGCAGGAGTTCAATTCCACCCTGAAGTACTTCACTCAGAGCACGGTCAGGCGATTCTTAAGAATTGGTTGATAAATATTGCACAATGCCCTGCGACCTGGACTACGGCAAATATCGCAGCAGATGAAATTGAAAAGGCTCGCACCGTCATTGGTTCCAAGAGAGTGATCTGCGGTCTCTCAGGTGGCGTTGATTCAGCGGTAGCTGCTGCGATTATTCAAAAAGCCGTTGGTAATCAACTCACCTGCGTCTTTGTCGATCATGGCCTATTGCGCAGTGGTGAATCAGAACAAGTTCAACGGGATTTTGTTGCATCAACCGGAGTTCAACTTGTTGTCGTCGATGCTGTTGAACAATTCTTGAGCGCACTCAAAGGGGTTAGCGATCCAGAAGAGAAGCGAAAGATTATTGGTCGCGAATTCATTCGATCCTTCGAAAAAGCTGCTCGCGATATTGCAGCAGGAGGCGATGTCGAATTCTTAGTACAAGGAACTCTCTACCCAGACGTTGTTGAATCAGGCGGGGGATCGGGAACGGCCAATATTAAATCCCACCACAATGTAGGTGGATTACCCGATGATTTGAAGTTTGCTCTGATCGAGCCTTTGCGCACACTCTTCAAAGATGAGGTTCGTCAGGTAGGTCTTGAACTTGGTTTGCCGCAAGAGATTATCTGGCGTCAACCATTTCCTGGTCCAGGACTTGGCATCCGCATTATTGGCGAGGTAACACAAGAACGTCTTGATCTATTGCGGGAGGCAGATGTTATTGCACGTGCAGAACTAAAAGCAGCCGGTCTTGACCGCACTATCTGGCAATGCCCAGTAGTTCTCCTGGCAGATGTGCGAAGCGTAGGCGTGCAAGGTGATGGTCGCACTTATGGGCATCCGATAGTTCTACGTCCAGTATCCAGTGAAGATGCCATGACAGCAGATTGGTCACGCATTCCTTATGAAGTACTTGAGAAGATTTCGACGCGAATTACCAATGAAGTCAAAGGAGTAAATCGCGTAGTTCTAGATGTCACCTCAAAACCGCCAGCAACAATCGAGTGGGAGTAAAAAGTGGGAAAGAAACTAGCCGTAGCTATAACAATCTGCCTTTTTGTCGCAACGTCAGCACCGGCACAAGCTGCAGAACGTCCAACATCTGTTGCATCATGCAAGAAGTCAACAGCTAAACCACGTACACCAGCAACGCTCAAGCAACCAATGACCCCAGCGAAGAAAATCCCAACAACTCTTACTCTCAATACAAATTGCGGAGTGATTCGAGCAACCCTGTTAACAAAACGAGCTCCACAAACCTCAACAAATATTTCCTTCCTAGCAAATTCAAAGTTCTTTGATAAGACTCTCTGTCATCGCCTCACAACAGAAGGAATCTTTGTGCTGCAATGTGGAGATCCGACAGCTCAAGGCGCGGGTAATCCAGGAAGTTGGGTCGGATACAAGGATGAGAATTTGCCAAAAGCAGGTGCAAAGAATTACCCAGCAGGGACACTTGCGATGGCCAATAGCGGACCTGGCACCAACGGAAGTCAATTCTTCTTGGTCTATGCAGATACGCAGTTAGGTCCTGACTACACAATCTTTGGTCGCATCACTCAAGGTCTTGATATCCTCAAAAAAGTTGCCGAAGTCGGTGCCTATAAAGTGGAATCCGATGGCCAGGCATATTACGCACCAGATGGATTCCCGATTCAGCTTGTAGCAATTGAGAGTGCGTCAGCTAAATAAAATCAATTTGTATGTACGATTTTAAAAGCTTCTGCAATGCGTCCATCAGGAAGTCCACCAAGACCAGCGTTGCGTTGGCCCCACTCGCGCACCATGTTCTCGAGCTCTTTATTGTGAGCAGTTTGAGAAACATGGCTATGAAGAGCCGCCATCTTTAAATCAAAGGTATCGGTGATATCTACAAAGTGATCTGGATGTGCAAATCCCATCATCCAGACTTCCTTAACGCGCCACGGCGCAAGGCCTTCGTCATCTAGCAAATCTGTAAATGCAAAAGGATTACGAGCATCTGGATAGACCGCTTGTATTGCCGCTTCTCCAGCTGCAAGGTGATCTGGATGGCTAGCACCAATTCGTTCCCAGTTTCTTTCAGGTGATTGGCAGACCATGCGATCAGGTTTAGAGATGCGAATTTGTCGTACTAAATCTTTTCGAAGTGCCAGCGTTGGTTCGAGGTGTCCGTCAACGTAATTCAAGAATGTGATGTCAGTGACTCCGATGGCAGCACCAGCTGCGCGTTGTTCGCGCTGGCGGACAGCAGGCATCTCTTCCTTTGTAAATCCAGATTCTTCACCGCCTTGATCACCATTGGTGCAAAAGACGTAGGAGACATGGATTCCAGCTTTAACCCATTTGGCAATCGTGCCGCTGGCGCCAAAGTCTGAGTCATCAGGGTGAGCATTAACTACTAATACACGTGTGATTTCGGAATCGTTAAGAGGCTCCATGTTGGCCGATCCTAATAGACTCCCGCGCATGAACGAAATGGCAACGCCTGCAGATGCCTTGATTGAAGGTCTCAATCCAGCGCAACAGGCTGCCGTAATTCATACAGGCGGACCACTACTAGTTGTAGCTGGTGCGGGCTCTGGAAAAACTCGCGTACTCACTCGACGGATTGCATATTTAATGGCTGCGCGTGGGGTCCGTCCATACGAAATTTTGGCGATCACCTTTACCAATAAAGCAGCTGGTGAGATGAAAGAGCGTGTTGCTGATCTCGTTGGTCCCGTCGCCAAATCGATGTGGGTTTCAACATTTCACTCTGCATGTGTTCGATTGCTGCGATTAGAGGCGCATCGCTTAGGTTTCTCAAATTCATTTAGCATCTATGACTCAGCTGATTCACTTCGCCTCGTCACCATCGTGGCGAAAGAACTCAACCTGGATCCCAAGCGTTATCCACCTCGTCAATTTCAATCCATGATCTCTAATGCTAAGAACGAATTACTTGGTCCCCAGGATTACCTCAATGCCACGACCAATCAATTCGAACAAGTTGTTGCTGATGTCTACTCGGTTTACCAAAAGCGCTTGCAATCAGCGAATGCGATGGACTTCGATGATTTGATTCTCAATACCGTCAAGGTTATTCAACGCTTCCCTGAGGCTAAGGCCAGGATGCGATCTCGCTTTAAACATATCTTGGTTGATGAGTATCAGGATACAAATCATGCGCAATACATACTTGTACGAGAACTTACGGGATCTCTTGAAGACGGAACTCCTCCTGCCGAGCTCTGCGTAGTAGGAGATGCCGATCAATCGATCTATGGCTTCCGTGGTGCGACCATTAGAAATATTCTGCAATTTGAATTCGACTACCCAAATGCAACAACTGTCTTGCTCGAACAGAACTATCGCTCGAGCCAAAACATCCTTAACGCGGCCAATGCTGTTATTACCCAGAACTCTTCCCGAAAAGAGAAGAACCTCTGGTCAGAGTCAGGCCCCGGTGCGCCACTTGTTGGTTATGTCGCTGAATCAGAACACGATGAAGCAGAGTTTGTAAAAGATGAGATTCGTTCTTTGCAGCGCAACGGAATTTCCGAGCCGGGGGATACTGCAATTTTCTATCGCACCAACGCCCAGTCACGTGTTTTCGAAGAAGTCTTTATGCGGGCTGCTCTCCCGTACAAGGTTGTAGGTGGTCTCAGGTTCTACGAGCGCAAAGAAGTAAAGGATCTTCTTGCCTATCTTCGCGTACTTGCAAATCTTGAAGACGAGATATCTCTGCGCCGGATTATTAACATTCCTAAGCGCGGGATCGGTGATCGCGCTCTAGAAGAAGTTGATCGCTTCGCTGCTCTACAAGGCATTACGTTTTGGCAAGGGCTTAATCGGTGTGCAGAAGCTCAAGAAGTTCCCTCACGGGCTGCCGGATCAATTCTGCAATTTGTATCAATGATGAGCGCGTTAGCGGTATTGGTAGAGGCGAAGACAAAGCCCTCAGTAATCATCGAAGCAATTCTTGAACAGTCAGGTTTATTGGCAGAACTTGAAGCAAGCTCTGATCCACAAGATGAAGTTCGAGTGGAGAACTTGAAAGAGTTGGTTGCCGTTGCAATGGAGTATGAGGAGCGCCCATTTGAAGCGTTAGCAGAGGATGAAGAGATTTCACTCTCGGGCTTCCTCGAAAAAGTTGCACTCGTTGCAGATGCGGATGAAATTCCTGATGGAGAAGATCATGGTGGTGTTGTCACACTCATGACTCTGCACACAGCAAAAGGTCTTGAATTTCCCACAGTATTTCTTACTGGTATGGAAGATGGAATATTCCCGCACTCGCGAACATTCGATGATAAAGATGAAATTGAAGAAGAGCGCCGTCTTGCATACGTCGGCCTTACTCGCGCAGAAGAACGTCTCTACATTTCTCGCGCCGAATATCGATCTTCGTGGGGTGCGCCAAATTACAATCCACCATCACGATTCCTTGATGAAATTCCAGAAGATTTGATTCAGTGGCGTAATGAGGGACGTTCCACATTTTCTCCCGCTACTTCTGTTCGCACATCGCGTGTGGCATCTGCTCCACCTCCTCGCGCAACCGGAAAGAAGAGCAGTGCAATGGTCTTAGCTGTTGGTGAGCGTGTGTCACATGACACATTTGGTCTTGGCACCGTTGTTGCCGTAGCCGGCGAGGGCGATAAGTCCGAAGCCACCATCGACTTCGGAGATTATGGCCAGAAGCGCCTTCTTCTTCGCTACGCGCCGGTCGAGAAGCTCTAGCGCGGGCTCTAAGATGGGCACAGTGAAATTTGCGCATATTCAAGCGCCCATCAATGAAGGAGCGATCTAGTGGATCTCTTTGAATATCAGGCACGCGATCTCTTTGAAAAACATGGAGTCCCAGTTCTTGCTGGCGCAGTTGCAACAACTGCAGAGCAGGCCTTTGCTGCCGCATCAAAGATGGGTGGACGCGTTGTTGTTAAAGCGCAGGTAAAAGTTGGCGGACGCGGTAAGGCAGGCGGAGTAAAGGTTGCCGAAAACGCAGAGGAAGCGCGCGAGAAAGCTGCTGCAATCCTTGGAATGGATATTAAGGGTCACACAGTTCATCAAGTGATGATCGCCCAAGCTGCACCGATTGAATCTGAGTATTACTTAGCAATCTTGCTCGATCGCTCGAACCGCACATTCCTCGTTATGGCATCAGTTGCCGGCGGTATGGATATTGAAGAAGTTGCAAAGACAGCGCCAGAAAAACTTGCAAAGGTTCCAGTCTCAGCAGTTGATGGCATCTCACTTGCAAAGGCGAAAGAGATTGTTGCCCAAGCAGCTTTCCCAGCAGATGTTGCTGATCAAGTTGCTGATGTTTTGGTAAAGCTGTGGGAGACATTCTCATCTGAGGATGCAACTCTGGTTGAGGTCAACCCACTTGTAAAGACAAGTGATGGAAAAGTAGTTGCACTCGATGGAAAAGTTTCACTTGATGAGAATGCAGAGTTCCGTCAACCAGATCATGAAGCACTCGTTGATCACAGTGCAACAAATCCACTTGAGGCGCTAGCAAAAGAGAAGGGCCTCAATTACGTCAAACTTGAAGGCCAGGTCGGAATCATCGGAAACGGCGCTGGACTTGTGATGAGCACACTTGATGTCGTGGCTTACGCTGGCGAGAAATTTGGCGGAATGCGCCCAGCTAACTTCCTTGATATTGGAGGAGGAGCTTCTGCACAAGTAATGGCAGATGGGCTTTCGATCATTCTCGGAGATAAAGATGTGAAGAGCGTCTTTGTTAACGTATTCGGAGGCATCACTGCATGCGATGCTGTTGCTAACGGGATCGTGGCTGCCCTTGAAACACTTGGCGCTACCGCGACAAAGCCAATCGTCGTACGCCTTGATGGAAATAACGTCGAAGAAGGACGAGCAATTTTGAATGCTGCAAACCACCCACTGGTAGAGCAGCTCGACACAATGGATGGAGCAGCATCACGCGCTGCAGAATTGGCGGCGAAGTAAATGGCAATTTTCATTAATGATGCAAGCAAAGTAATCGTTCAAGGCATGACGGGATCTGAGGGCACCAAGCACACCCGTCGTATGCTCGCTTCAGGTACTGCAGTTGTCGGTGGAGTTACACCGGGCAAAGGTGGACAGAGCGTTGATATCGACGGTCATAACCTCCCTGTATTTAATACTGTGGCAGAGGCGATGGCAGCAACTGGTGCAAATACATCAGTGGTCTTCGTTCCACCAAAGTTTGCAAAGGCAGCCGTGATCGATGCGATCGATGCAAAGATGCCACTAGTTGTTGTTATTACAGAGGGCATCCCTGTTCATGATTCAGCATTTTTCTACACATATGCGAAGGAAAAAGGCGGCACACAGATAATTGGTCCAAACTGTCCAGGACTTATTAGCCCAGGAAAATCGAATGTCGGAATCATTCCTGCAAACATCACAGGTGCTGGTCCAATCGGGCTTGTCTCTAAATCAGGAACTCTTACATATCAAATGATGTACGAACTTCGCGATATTGGATTTAGTACAGCAGTTGGAATCGGTGGAGATCCAGTAATTGGTACCACTCATATCGATTGCCTTCGCGCTTTCCAGGATGATCCAGAGACAACAGCGATTGTAATGATAGGTGAAATCGGGGGAGATGCAGAAGAGCGCGCTGCAGCATTTATTGCAGAGTATGTAACAAAGCCTGTTGTTGGTTACGTTGCAGGCTTCACAGCTCCAGAAGGAAAGACCATGGGACATGCAGGTGCAATCGTCTCTGGTTCTTCTGGTACAGCGATCGCGAAGAAAGATGCACTTGAAGCAGCTGGAGTTAAGGTAGGTCAAACACCAAGTGAAACTGCGCGCTTTATGCGCGCCATACTCGGTCGCTAATCTCCAATGTTGCAACGCGTCCTAGGGGTCACGTTTGCACAGTCTCTACGTAGCGCTGCAATCTTTATTCTGCCGCTTGCATTTATTACTCTGATTGCTTGGGCTACTGCCGGCAGCGCTTCAGGAACAACATCAGATCCCATTCGAGCGGCGCTATGGATCTGGCTTGCAGCTCACCATGTTCACTTTGATTTAGCGCTCTCTCCATCCGGGGTTGCGGGGTATCTCTCATATCTTCCCCTCGGCGCACTATTGCTACCTATCGCGGCTCTACGCGCAGGATTTAAGCGCGTTGTTTCAAAACTTGATGGTGATTTTTCAAATCTGACAGGCGTGAGACTTTTCTTTGCACTTTTCTATTCAACTCTCACAGCGTTAGTCGCTCTCTTTTCATCATCGACTGGGGTGAAACCACAATGGTGGATGGCTGCGATCTTTGCCTTCATTCTTGCATTAGGGAGTTCATTCATCGCCGATCGGAGCGTAAATCTAGCTGTACCAGTAATTCTCGCGCTTCGAATTGTTGCTCTCTTGTTAGGCCTCGGCTTTCTTATCTTCACAATCGCTTTCTTCATCAACTTTAACCAAGCTACTCTCATTACCGAAGTCTTAGCTCCGGGAATTTTTGGATCACTACTTTTACTTATCCTTAATCTTCTTTATCTACCTAATGCAGCTTTGGCTGCTCTTTCATATATAAGCGGTGCTGGATTTGCAGTCGGCGCGGGCACGCATCTTTCACCGATTACTCAAGACATTGGTCAAATTCCTGCACTTCCTCTTCTTGCAGGGCTACCGGTCAATTCCAATAGGTGGTTCCTACTCTTGTCGCTTGTGATTATCGCTATCGGAGCACTTTTGGGATATTGGACAATCACGCTGCAAGAGCGCACGGCGTGGCAGAGCTTTTTTATCCTGGTTGTCATGCTCGCACTTCTTGCATATTTGGCTAGTGGCTCACTCATCACAGAGGCTATGGGCGCAGTGGGATTATCTATCTGGCAATTTATACTCGCGGTGGGTGGCCAGCTTTTGATTGGTTTACTCGCTATTAAATTCATTCCGCGCATGAAGATTTTCGCGCGATGAAAAGAATTGCAGTTTTAGCTTCTGGTGGTGGAACTCTCGCCGAAGCTATTTTTGAGGCAGTAGATAAGAAAGTTCTGCACTGCAGTATTGAAGCGCTCATCTGCGATAAAGCAGATGCGCCCGTCATTGACCGTGCGCACAACTATAAAGTTCCTGTCTTTCTGCATCCCATGATGCATGATCGCAACGATTGGAACGCGCAACTTCTGCAGTACCTGCAATCTCTCGATCTTGATCTTGTTGTCAGCGCTGGCTTCATGCGAATTCTTGATCACTCAGTCACATCGGCACTTCCGATTATCAATAGCCATCCAGCGCTCCTGCCCCAATTCCCAGGGGCTCATGCTGTGCGTGATGCTTTGGCTGCTGGGGTAACTAAGACCGGAACTACAATTCATTGGGTAGATGCGGGCGTAGATACGGGGCCAATAATTGCCCAACAGGAGCTCGAGATCGCACCTGGAGATGACGAGGAATC
>JACCDH010276927.1_pt1 | contig 11968 bp, 12 predicted proteins | sample 7442481 | NCBI WGS metagenome assembly JACCDH01 (sample SAMN15323433, study PRJNA562643) | freshwater metagenome | isolation source: river surface water | place: USA:Blue River Watershed | collected 2017-08-15 | reverse complement strand
TGCCTTTCGGACTTTATATTGTCAATTCTGTTCAAGAAGAAGTTGGATTGAGAGGTGCCGAAATGATTGCGCAGAAAATTAAACCGAATGTGGCGATTATCACCGATGTTTGTCATGACACGCACACGCCAATGGTCGATAAAGTAGAGAATGGTGATTTAAAATCGGGCGATGGTCCAGTGTTAACCTATGGTCCGGCAGTGCAAAACAACCTATTGAAGCAAATTATTAAAACAGCGGAAAAGAACAAAATTCCATTCCAACGAGCTGCAGCTTCACGCGCAACAGGAACAGATACGGATGCTTTTGCCTATTCAAATGAAGGAGTTGCAAGTGCGTTAATTTCGTTGCCATTGCGCTACATGCATACAACCGTTGAAACAGTTAGAAAAGAAGACGTTGAAAACACCATTCGATTGATTTACGAAATGATTCAAACCATTAAGAATGGTCAGGATTTTCGTTATTTCAACTAGTTTGGATTTCAAGAATGAACAATCAAATAAAATGATAGATAGCAGCTTAGTACAAAATCTTATCGTACATTTAGCTTGTTAAAACCGTAAAACAAACAAACGCTTATGAAAAAAATTACCTATTTATTAGGCGCTTTATTTTTCGCAGGAACTGTAAACGCACAGATTTATTCTGACGATTTTGAAGCATACAACACAGGTGCATTGGGGCCTCAATCTCCAAACTGGACAACATGGAGTGGAACAGAAGGAGGAGCTGAAGATGGTATTGTATCAACAACTCAAGCATCTAGTGGCACAAAATCAATTTATTTTAATTCAACTGCATCAGGTGGTGGACCACAAGATTGTGTAATGGATTTCGGTTCAACATACACAAGCGGAATTTTTACTTTTCAGGCAGATTTTTATGTGAATACAGGTAAATCAGCATATTTCAATTTCCAAGCAGTTGCACCAATTGGAACAACTTGGGCAATGAATGCAAATTTCGCGAATGGTGTTTTAACGATTGACGATGGTGTAACAGCTGAATTGGCAACAGGATCATTTACACATGCTTCTTGGTTCACGTTGCAAATTAAAGCGAACTTAACGATTGGTTTGTGGGAAGCATTCATTGATGGTAACTCAATCGGTGTTTGGGAAAACAGTATCAATTCAATTCGTTCAATTGATATTTTCCCATTACAAGGTTCTCAATTCTATGTGGACGATGTTAGTTATGATCACGCAACCTATACATTACCAGCATTGAATGCTGCAGTTAGTGGTTTGGATATGGGTGGAAATATTGCAACGCAAGTGGTAAATCCTGTCGTGAGTATTTTAAATGGTGGATCAACTCCATTAACATCGTTTGATGTTGTTTTGGATTACAATGGTACACCATACACACAAAACATTACTGGACAAAACTTAGCTTCATTAGCTTCTTACCAAGTAACTTTTACAAACATTACCTTAGCTCCAGGTTCACACGTGGCTTCTGCAACAGTATCGAACGTAAATGGTGGAACGGATAATGATCCTGCAGATAATTCAACGGCAATTACTGTAAATCCTGTTGTGCCTGCAGCTGGTAAAATGGTTGTTGGAGAAGAAGGAACTGGAACATGGTGTCAATGGTGTCCACGTGGAGCTGTTTACATGGATTTATTTGAGCAAGAATTTGGAGATTTTTGGGCTGGAATCGCAGTTCACAATGCAGATCCAATGACGGTTACAGAATATGATGCAGGAATGGGAGCTTTAATTGGCGGATATCCAAGTGCATTAGTAGATCGTGGAAATGATGTAGATCCTTCAGGAATGGGACCAGATTTTTATTCGCGTTTACAAACTGCACCTAAAGCATTTATTACAAATGGAGCAACTTGGGATCCAGCAACACGTATGTTATATGTTTCAGTTTCTGCAGATTTCCAAGCGGCAGCAAATAACAATTACAAAATTGCATGTGTTCTTACAGAAGATGAAGTAACAGGAACAACTTCTGCATACAATCAAGCAAATGCATACGCAGGTGGAGGAAATGGTGTAATGGGTGGATTTGAATTATTACCAAGTTCAGTACCAGCAGCACAAATGGTTTACGATCATGTTGCTCGTGCAATTCAACCATCATTCACAGGATTTGCAAACTCTTTCCCTGCAACTGTGAACGCTGGAGATGTTTATACAGTTAATTTCTTGTACATTTTACCAGCTTCTTGGGATGAAACAAAAATTCATATTATTGGTATGATGATGGATCCAACAGGAAGAATTGATAACGCTGGAAAAGCAACAATTACTGAAGCAGTTTCTAACGGATATGTGAATGGTACAATGGCAGGAACAGAAGAATTGACATTGGATCAAATTGATGCAATGTTCCAATTGTTCCCAAATCCAACTACAGAAAACGCAACTGTAACATTGAACTTGAAAAAAGAATCAACTGTTGAAGTACGTTTAGTCGACATGGCAGGACAAGAAATTGCTGCTAGAAATTATGGATCAATGAACGGTTCTTCTAACATCCAATTAAACACTGCTGATTTAACTGCTGGAGTTTATGTGGTTGAAGTTACAATCAACAACGAAAAAATGATCAAACGTTTGATTATCGAATAATCTCGTTGATTTAAAAATAAGCAAGAACGGACAGGTTTTACCTGTCCGTTTTTTTTTTTTTGAAAAATCGGAATCAAATGTAGGGACAGGTCGCGATCTGTCCGTAACCATAAGAGAATTAAAATCGCAATCGAACGTAGGGACAGATTGCATCTGTCCGCGCCAGCCCCAAGAAAATATGTTTAATCCCAATCCAAATGAATGATCAAATCCAAAAAATATTCGGTAGTTTTGTGCCATGAAATGGATTGGTGAACGTATTAGTTTTGTTGACGATAAAGCAAAAACCACAATTGTAATTTATCCTGAGAATGTAACTTGGATAAAAGGATTGATGGGTGCATGGGTTGCCATGTGGACTGTTATTGGTGCAACGATTGTTTGGTCCTATTTCACGTTTAAATTGACCGACCAAGAAAACTTAATCATCTATATTTTTATGTCGTTTTGGACATATTATGCAGTTAAAGTCTTTCGTTCTTTTGCTTGGTTAATGTGGGGAAAAGAATTGATAAAAATCAATGAAGCAGCATTTACCTATAAAAAATCGGTCAAAAATTACGGAAAGGCAACACCATATTATTTCGAGAACATCAAGAAAATTACCATGTCGACACCAAAAGAGCGTTCGTTTCAAGCAATATGGGAAGCTTCACCTTGGATTCGTGGAGGTGAACGTTTGGAATTTGAATACATGGGAAAAGTCATTCGTTTTGGTCGTAAATTGGAAGAGAAAGAAGCCAAACTTTTATTCAATTTAATTACGAAAAAGATCGAAGAAAAAATGAAAAAGAAAAAAGATTAATTAATCTTTGTTACCTTTCATGGTGAATCGAGTTCTAGTTAAAATTTCACTATGAAAATTCTCCTTTATAGTACCGTTGGAATTGTTTTATTTTTGGCCTGTTCGTATCAACAAGTTTCAGGAGAAGAACGCAACAATCAAGAGCTTGTCATTGAGAATCCTGAAGGAAAACTTCTACAAGATCGATTCAATGTACCAGAAGGTTTTGTGCGTGACAGTCTGGATTCCACATCTTTCGGCGTTTATTTGAGAAAATTACCTTTAAAACCAGCAGGTTCATTTGTGAAGTTGTACGACGGTCGCGAAAAAACGAAACCAAATGTTTATTGTGCGGTAGTTGACTTACCAATTGGAAAACGCGATTTACATCAATGTGCTGATGCAGTTATGCGCTTACGCGCTGAATATATGTGGTCACAAAAAAAATATGCTTCGATTCACTTTAATTTCACAAATGGATTTCGTGCAGATTATTCCGAATGGATGAAGGGAAAGCGAATCGTTGTGAGTGGAAATAACGTTTCATGGATGCAGAAAAAAGCAGCTTCGAATACTTCTGCAGATTTATGGGCTTACATGGAAATGATTTTCAATTACGCTGGAACGCTTTCTTTATCGAAAGAATTAAAGTCGGTTGCGGTGAAAGACATGCAAATCGGTGATGTATTTATATTAGGTGGTTCTCCTGGTCATGCAGTAATTGTGGTGGATAAAGCAACAAATGCGAAGACAGGAAAACAGGTATTTATGTTGGCTCAAAGCTACATGCCGGCACAAGAAATTCAAGTATTGATTAATCCGAATGATGAAAATGCTTCGCCTTGGTTTTCGACCGATTTCGGAGATTTATTGGAAACTCCAGAATGGGATTTCAAAGCATCGCAATTGATGCGCTTTGTTGATTAATTATTCCATTGAATTTTAACCGCTGAGATTACCTCATTATCGATGCGTTGATGAGAAATAATATGAAATCCATTTTTCAAATAGAAATTCATGGGCGAACGATAAAAACTGCCATCGCTCATTTTGGCATAAGCGTGATCAATTACCCATCCGTTTAAGGTTTTGTTTTCGTGCTTCATGCGATTTAGGAGTTTTGAACCAATTCCTTTTCCTTGATAAGCAGAATGGATGATCAATGCAAACCAGCGTTCTTCGTTTCTGTCAAATTCAAATCCCCACGCATAAATTGAATTGTTTTCCGCAATTGAATAATGCTTGCAATAGGATAAAGTCGATAAATACGATTCGAAATCTTCAAGCGTTTTATGCGCAAGACTTGCTGGATATTCTTTATTCCAGAGTTCCATGAGTTGCAAAAGTTGATGTGCTTGCAACGATTTTGTATCAAGGGAAATGATTTCCAATTTAAAGATTTTTCTCCATTAAAAAATGCTGCAATACATCGAACAATTTGTAGGATGGTTCAATCAGCGTATAGTTTAATTTCAAATAGAAGTCAACCGCGTAGTCGCGCGCATGTAAAATGATTTTCTGACCGTTGAGTTCTTTTGCTTTTTGTTCGGTGGCTTCCATGATTTTACGACCGTATCCTGAACCCTGATCCGCTTTTTCAACCGCTACAAATCGAACTTGATTAACCGCTTCATCCTGCTGATCCAAACGAGCGATTGCTTTAAGAACACCTTTGTCGTACAAAGCAAAATGAATTCCTGTTGCATCGCCATCATTGCGTTCACTGCCTCGAGGTTGATTCAAGGGTTCTCGTAAAATACGGTACCGCAAATCGAAGTACTCTTCCCATTCACGTTCTGTTTGTGGTGCTTTTATTTCCATTTGAATGCAAGAGAAGTAACACGTTTAGTATTTTTTCCTTCGATTACTTCCGATCGAACTAATTGTTGAGCAGAGTTGTCTTCAAAGACTTCTTTTAAATCCTTGATTTTGCCACATGGAACATTATTCTCAAGCATGTGTTTCAGAATTTCATCGCATGAATAGTGACTAATTTTTCCCTGAAGTAATTCAAATAATGATTCGCGATTTTGAACACGAGCCACGTTGGATGAAAATGAAGGATTACTGCTCAATTCATCCAATTTGAAAAAAGAACAGAGTTTTTGAAAATGCACATCACTACCAATTGCAAAGGTGATTAATGCTTTGTCTTTAGTTTCAAAGATTTCACCATAAGGCGCAATATTCGGATGTAAACTGCCAATTCGTTGTGGAATTTTGTCTTCCATTAAATAATTCGACGCTTGATTTGCCAAACTTGCCACCGCTGCATCGTACAAGGAAACGCTCACTGTTTTTGCAATTCCTGATTGTGAGCGTTCAATTAGTGCAAGTAATAATGCTTCTTTTAAATGGTGTGCCGCTAAAACATCAATCAAAGCGACTGGCATTTTTACAGGGCCACTTTCTGGTATTCCATTCATTGACATAAAACCAGTTTCAGCTTGAAGAATTAAATCGTATGCAACGCGATCGCTTTCATCTCCAAAACCCGTTATTTTTCCGCAAATTAGGCGAGGATTAACGGCTCTTAAAACGGCATCTTGCAAGTTGAATTTCACATCATCACCCAACTTGAAATTGGATAGAAGGATATCTGCTTGAGCAACCAATTCAAGGAACCGCTGATAATCGTTGTTGTTTTTTAAATCGAGCTGAAGGTACTCTTTCTTGTAATTGATTGACGAAAAATAAGCTGAAACGGAAGAAGTTGGCTCTTCGCTTCCCAATTTCCATGATCGTGTAACGTCTGGAACTTTTGGATTTTCAACTTTAATAACGCGAGCACCTAATTCAGCGAAAAAAGTTCCTACTGATGGTCCAGCGAGTACAGTTGATAAATCTAATACAACAAGATTTGAAAACATATTAGCCAATTTTTACCGAAGTCATCGTCAATGAACCTGCCATTGGTTCGTCATTGAAGAAAGAAATTGCATCCTTTTCTTCTTTTAGTGCTAAGGTATATAAAAGTGGGTAATAATGATCTGGAGTTGGGATGGCTAATTTTGCTGCAGCATTTAATTTTTCATAAGCAATTAAGGCAGCGTGATCATTCGCTTCAATTTTTTGCTTGAAAATGGTATTCATTTCAATTGCCCAATCGAATCCAAAAGGTTCGTTTAATTTATCCCAAGCAACCATTCCAAGGTTGTGAACCATGTTTCCACTTCCCATAATCAACACTCCTTTTGAGCGAAGAGATTGTAGGTTTTTTGCTAAATCATAATGGTATTGTGGAGCTTGGTTGTAATCGATACTCAATTGCAAAACTGGGATGTCTGCATCTGGGTACATGTGACGAACAATTGTCCAAGTTCCATGATCCATTCCCCATTCATGATCTAATCCAACAGTTGTTGTTGTAAACAATTTTGCTGTTTCTTCTGCCAACTTTGGATCTCCAGGAGCTGGATATTCGACATCAAACAAGGCTTGAGGAAAACCACCAAAATCGTGAATGGTTGGTGGTTTTTCCATTGCTGTGATATAAGTACCTTTTGTTAACCAGTGTGCAGAAACGCAGAGTACGGCTTTCGGCTTTTCAATTTCTGAAGCCAATTTTTTCCAGTATTGTGAAAACGAATTGTCTTCAATACCGTTCATTGGAGAACCGTGTCCAACGAATAAAACAGGCATTTTAGTTCCTGTTTCTGGCAAGGTATCCATCAATGAATTTAATGCACTCACAGAACCGATAGCACCAAGTGAAATTGTTCCACCCATAAGTTTTAGAAAATTACTGCGTTTCATAAAGGAATTATAATCCCAATTGCCAATTAACGTAAGCTGTTACATTTGCACCTTGTGCTGCATCTAATTTCGCTTCTTTAATCATCGGAGGAAGAACTTTGTTCCAACGCTCTTTCGAATGTTCTCCGATAACAGGTAAATCATGACATTTGCCACAATTGTTGTTGTACAATGCCATTCCAGCTAATTCTGCTTCTGTTCCAGCACGTAGTGTTTTTGTTTCTTTAACTACTTCAACAACTTCAGCTGTTTTTGGTTGACATGCAGCGAAAATTCCAATTGCAGCAACGGCGAATATTACTTTTTTCATATTAATTAATTTTTTCAATTGTAACTGTTGTGATTCCATGCTGAACAAAGTTGAGCTTTTGAGCAGCCTTCAAAGACAAATCAATGATGTGTCCTGATTTTTGACTCAAACGATCATTTACTTTAACAATCACAATAGAATCGTTTTTTAAATTTTTAACACGCAACCTCGTCCCAAATGGAAGATTTTTATGCGCAGCTGTTAATGAATCTTGACGAAAAACTTCACCAGAAGAGGTTCTTTTTCCTTCAAATTTGTTGTGATAAAAACTTGCTCGTCCCGTTTGAACTGTCGTTTGATAAACAAAACTACAGATAAGAAAGCCTATTGTTGTCCAACCAATTATTTTCATTACCATGGTAAATATATTTTAAATTATTGAAACACCAAGCGATGCGGGCGCAATTTAAGGAAAGATTAACAAACTATCTAGAAATCGAAGGAACTACTCTTCTTCTGAGTTGGTAATTGGTTTGATAAATGTTGCGCGTAATTCCATGATTTTTCCTTCAACTTCTTTCACGATCTCCTCGATTTCAGCTGCTTTTGTGGTTGAGGGTTCACCAAACATTACATATGTATCAAAAGGAACTAATAATTTTTCTCCTTTTGGAAGAACTTTACCCATTCCGCGCATGTAAACAGGAATGTACTTGATGTTAGGATGTTTTTGTAAAAGGATCCCAATTCCCTTTTTGAATTCTTGCATTTTTTCAGGTTCACCCCGCGAACCTTCAGGAAATAAAATCAGCGATCGTCCTTCAGATAAAGCGCGATTCATCATGTCTATAGGATTTTCACTACTTCCATCTTTTGTTCTTCGAATTAAAATTGCATTCGTGAAAAGTCGAGTAATAAATGACTTGGTAACAGAATCACCAAAATAATCGCCAGCTGCAATTGGATGGGTTTTACTTAATTGACGGAAGGATAAAGACGACATCAACGCCATTGTATCCAAATGACTATTGTGATTTGAAACGATAATGAATTGATCTTCTTTGCTAATAACTTCCTTGTTAATATATTTCACACCAACGATGATGCGCAAGAATCCGCGCATTAGAATACTATACAAAAACGCTAAAAACGCACTTCTCATTGTTTAGGCATAATGAAGGTTGTAAACAATGTAAAAGAAAATTGGTGCTGTAAGTGAAAGAGAATCAATTCGATCTAAAATTCCACCATGACCCGGAATTAATGTTCCAGTATCCTTTAAGCCAATATCTCGCTTAATTGCAGAAACAATAACATCACCAACAAAGCCAGAGCACGCAATTGTGAAACCAATCAATACGGCTTCAATTTCTGTTAAAGGAGTTAAAAAACGCAAGAAATAAGCCAAAGCAGCAGTCGACAATACGCCACCGATAAATCCTTCCCATGTTTTATTCGGACTAATTTTCTCAATGATTTTGTGGCGACCGAGTAATTTCCCCCAAACGAATTGAAATACATCATTGATTTCAGTTAAGAATACGACATATAATAATAATCCTCTTCCACCAGCATTGAAACCGGGGATTTCAGGTAGAGAAAGCAAATAGGCTAAATGACTCAAAGAGAAAATGGTTAGCATCATTTGTGTGGGCAAAACTCCCATCGAACGACCAATTTCGGTTGTAATTCCACGAATAACCAACATGAACGGAATCCAAACATGCATAATCACAGGGATGAAAATGATAAAAATGTTGAACCAACCTTTATAGGCAAAGAAGTATTGAATAGGAATCGCGATGTAGCACCAAATTATAACACGTCTATCATCGTCGCGTACGTTTTTACTGATACTTGCCAATTCGCGCATGGCAGCAAAGGATAATAAACCAAAAGCGACAAATGAAACAACAGGATGTAAAATTGTTGCTAGAACGAAAATAGAAGCCATGACCCACCACGAATTGGTGCGCATTTTCAGCTCTTTTAATTGATTGGTTGGTTTAATTCTTCCCCAAATAAAGAATAAGACTGTTGCAAAAACCAATATTCCAAGAATGATACTTATTAAGATAATCACCTCTTTGTTCTGCTCAAATTTATCGGATTGTAGAAAATGCATCTTATTTGACTTTTAATGTTTTAGCAATACGTACCCCTGTACTCAGAATTAATAATCCACAAATAACAATAAACGTATGATTGGAATAAGGTATGAGTGCGTCTGTAAAAAAGCTGATTAAACTAAAAAGTCCTACAACTAAAGCACGGTCACTTTTTCCCATTGGACCTTCATAACGGCGTTCCCCACTTACAGCCTTTCCGAGGATTCCGGTGTATTCATTTACCATTGACAGAAATAAAAAGGCAATTAAAACGAATACATTTAGTTTGAATAAGAAATAGAGTGGTGCAAACATGATAAAATCGGAGATTAAATCGCCAAGTTCATTCAAAATTTCACCTTGTTTACTTTGCATATTATAGGTGCGTGCCATCATTCCATCTAATGCATTCAAAGCCATTCGAACTAAAAGAGCAAGTGGTAATAAGAGTAGGGCATTTTTTTCTGGATAATACCAAGCGAAAGCTCCTGTTGCAATTGAAAGAAGAATTGCAGACCAAGTAATTGCATTTGCCGTAACACCTAATTTATGTAAGAATGTAAGTATTGGCTTTAACAGTTGCTGAAATGCAGGTTTAATTTTATAAACTGATATCATTCGTTCTAATTTTCATCGAATAGGGTTTCTAGCAATCATCAAGTTTAGACAATTTATTACCAAAGTACTAAAAAATTAAAATTATGTGAACGTTTTCATTAAATAGACATGAATCAATTGAATTGAAAAGTTGCAAAACGTTAAGCAAATTGCGAGATTTACCGCTCAAATAATTCAACAATGCAACAACACGAATTTATTCAATCGAATTCAGGATTAACAACAAAATCCATTACCAATACGCTCAGTTTATTAAATGAAGGAGCTACGATTCCGTTTATTTCGCGTTATCGAAAAGAAATGACCGGTGGTTTAGATGAAGTAGAAATTACAACCATTCGTGATTTAGCGAAAAAGCATGATGAATTAATTGCACGTCAAACAACGATATTAAGTTCGATCGAAGAGCAGGGAAAATTAACTACTGAATTGAAGGAAAAAATCACTTCTTGTTTTGAAGCTACTGTATTGGAAGATTTGTATTTACCGTACAAACAAAAACGTCAGACAAAAGGAGATAAAGCGAAGAAATTGGGATTGGAACCGTTGGCAAGAATGATTATGGCACAGCGCGGTGGAGATCCGGATTACATGGCTGAGAAATTTGTGAAAGGTGAAGTTGAAGATGAAGAAATGGCCATTTCGGGTGCAAAAGATATCATGGCAGAATGGATGAATGAAAATTCAGCTGCTCGTGCACGCATGCGCCAATTGTTTCAACGTAAGTCAATCTTAGCTTCGAAATTAGTCAAAGGAAAAGAGGAAGAAGGAGCCAAATACCGCGATTATTTTGACTTTTCAGAACCTTTGTACAAATGTGCTTCGCATCGTTTTTTAGCCTTAATTCGTGCAGAGCGTGAAGGAATTATTTCCTTAAAAGCACAACCAGATCAGCATGAAGCGATTGAATCGTTGGAACGTTTTTTTGTAAAAGGAAATGATGCTTGCGCTGAAATTGTAGCTGAAGCATGCAAAGAATCGTACAAACGTTTGATGTGTCCTTCGTTAGAAAACGAATTGTTGAACGAAGCAAAAGAAAAAGCAGATAAAGAAGCAATTAAAGTTTTTTCAACGAATTTACGACAGTTGTTATTGGCGCCACCGGTTGGTTCGAAACGCGTATTGGCTATTGACCCAGGATTCAGAACAGGTTGTAAAGTGGTTTGTCTGGACGAATCAGGTAATTTGTTGACCAATGCGACAATTTATCCGCATCCACCGCAGAATGAAAGTTCAGCAGCACAGGCAAAAATCGCACAGTTGGTGCAAGCATATAAAATTGAAGCGATCGCAATTGGAGATGGAACAGCAGGTAGAGAAACAGAAAGTTTTATCAAGCGCATTCGTTTTGACCGTGATTTAGAAGTTTATGTTGTGCGTGAAGATGGTGCTTCGATTTATTCTGCAAGTCCGATTGCACGAAAAGAATTTCCTGAATATGACGTTACTGTTCGTGGTTCCGTTTCGATTGGTCGCCGTTTGATGGATCCCTTGGCGGAATTGGTTAAAATCGATGCGAAATCAGTTGGAGTAGGGCAATATCAGCATGAAGTGAATCAAACAATGTTAAAAGATGCATTGGACGATGTTGTTGTTTCATGTGTTAATACAGTTGGTGTTGATTTAAACACGGCATCACCTTATTTATTGAGTTATGTTTCAGGATTAGGACCTACGTTAGCCGAAAACATTATTGCTTATCGTACTGAAAACGGTGGAATTAAATCACGTGACGAATTGAAAAAAGTGAAGCGCTTAGGAGATAAAGCTTTTGAACAAGCGGCAGGTTTCTTAAGGGTTCGTGATGCTGAAAATCCATTAGATAATTCTTCTGTGCATCCGGAAAGTTACAAATTAG
>JACCDH010424066.1_pt1 | contig 11974 bp, 10 predicted proteins | sample 7442481 | NCBI WGS metagenome assembly JACCDH01 (sample SAMN15323433, study PRJNA562643) | freshwater metagenome | isolation source: river surface water | place: USA:Blue River Watershed | collected 2017-08-15 | reverse complement strand
TCGGGCGTGTGGACCGAAAACGGCGGACGCCAGCAAAGGATGGCAGCGAAGCTTCATACCGGGCAGGTGTTCATCAACTGCTATGGCGCGGGAGGCGGCGTTGAGCTGCCGTTTGGTGGCATGAAGCGCAGCGGTCACGGGCGCGAGAAGGGATTTCTCGCGCTGGAAGAATTCAGCACGACCAAGACGGTCGTCTCACACCACGGATAAACTGCATTCAATCATTGGAAATACGAGGAGACATCATGGGACAACTACAAGGCAAAGTCGCCATCATCACCGGCGCAGGATCGGGTTTCGGCGAAGGTATGGCCGAGGCCTACATCCGTGAAGGCGCGAAGGTCATCATTGCCGACCTGAACGCCGAAGCCGGCGAGCGCGTCGCAAAGAAGCTGGGTGCGAATGCCAAAGCCGTCGCTACCGACGTCGCGAATGCCGATTCGGTCAATGCGATGGTGAAGGCCTGCGTCGATACCTTCGGCATCCCCGATATCGTGATCAACAACGCCGGCACCACGCACAAGAACCAGCCGATGTTGAATGTCGATGAAAAGACCTTCGACCGCGTTTTCAACGTGAACGTGAAGTCGATCTATTTCATGACGCATGCGATCGTGCCGCTGATGCGCCAGCGCGGCAAGGGCGGCGTGATCATCAATGTCGGCTCGACCGCCGGCATTCGTCCGCGTCCGGGCCTGTCCTGGTACAACGCATCGAAGGGCGCGGTGAACCTGCTGTCGCGCGCGATGGCCGTTGAGCTGGCGCCGGACAATATCCGCGTCAATGCGCTGTGCCCGGTGATGGGCGCAACCGGCCTGCTCGGTGATTTCATGGGCGTGCCCGATACCCCGGAGAACCGCGCGAAGTTCGTATCCACCATTCCACTGGGCCGCTTCTGCGAGCCGAAGGATATGGCCGCTGCGGCGGTCTTCCTTGGCACCGACGGCGCCGAGTTCCTGACCGGCCTGGAGATGCCGGTCGATGGTGGTCGTACCATTTAAACCTGCTTGAACGATAGCCTTGGAGACCCGCATGAAGACCCGCGCCGCTGTGCTGCACACGCTCGACAAGACTGCGCCTTTCGCCAGCAGCAAGCCGCTCGTGATCGAGGAGATCGAACTCGACGCGCCCGGCGAAGGCGAGGTGCTGGTGAAGATGACCGCTGCCGGTCTCTGTCATTCGGACCTGTCGGTGATTACCGGCGTGCGTCCGCGCCCGGTGCCAATGGCGCTCGGCCATGAGGCGTCGGCCACCGTCGTGCAGACCGGCCCCGGCGTCCATGACCTGAAGCCGGGTGACCGCGTGGTGTTGGTATTCGTGCCGAGCTGCGGCCATTGCCTGCCGTGCCAAGAAGGGCGGCCGGCGCTGTGCGAGCCGGGCGCCGAAGCCAATGGCAAGGGCACGCTGCTGTCCGGCGAGCGCCGGCTGCACCTCGGCCCGCAGGCGGTCAACCATCATGTCGGCGTGTCGGCCTTTGCCGAGCATGCGGTGGTGTCACGCCGCTCGTGCGTGAAGATCGAGCAGGACATCGATCCAGTCGAGGCTGCGCTGTTCGGCTGCGCGGTGCTGACCGGTGTCGGCGCGGTGGTGAACACGGCGAAGGTGCAACCCGGGCAAACGGCTGCGGTTGTTGGTTTGGGCGGTGTCGGCATGTGCGCGCTGCTGGGCGCGGTGGCATCCGGTGCCACCGATGTGGTCGCGATCGACCTGCATGACAGCAAGCTCGACATGGCGAAGCAGCTCGGCGCGACGTTCACCGTGAACGCACGCGACCCGGATGCGATCGCGAAGGTGAAGGAAGCGACGAAGGGCGGTGTCGATTTCGCGTTCGAGATGGCCGGCGTCACACAGGCGATGGAACTGTCGTACCGAATCACCCGCCGTGGCGGCACCACGGTGACGGCCAGTCTGCCGCATCCGCAGCACAACTGGGCGCTGCAGCAGGTCAGCCTGGTGGCCGAAGAGCGCACCGTGAAGGGCAGTTACATCGGCTCCTGCGTGCCTTCACGTGATGTGCCGCGCTATATCCATCTCTACCTCGCCGGCAAGCTGCCGATCGACAAGCTGATGGGCGAGCGCATGAAGCTCGACGACATCAATCGGGGCTTCGACCGGCTCGATGCCGGCGAGAGCATGCGCGATCTCGTGGTGTTCTGACATCAGCCTGCGCCCCGGCTTTGACCGGGACGCATTGCCCCTCCCGACAGGCAAGGTCGCGCGATTGCGTGCGGCCGTCGCCCTTACTGTTTCTCTTGCTGTGGCTCGATCACAGGTTTCGGCTTGCCTTGCGCATCGGACAGCCGGTATTTTGTGCGTCGATCACCCATCAGGTCGCGCAGATCGCGAATGCTCATCTGCGTGACCTCATGCATGCGGATCAGCAGCGACGCACCGACGGGCAGGGTGCGGTGCCGTATCTTGCTGATGACGGGCGGTGCAACTTCGAGTGCGCGCGACAATGCGGCGTCGTTCTTCAGTTTCATCTTTTCGCGCAGGGTGTCCAGCAAATGGTTCGGGTTATAGCTCTCTTGCGACGACAGCGCATGTGTCTGCTGCTTCGTGTGCCCGTGATGCTGTTGGTGTTCCATCGGAAGCCTCCTGAGGTATCCCGGCTTGCACAGGATTGTGCAAGCTTGAGTATTCGACATGACCTCCTTGGTATGGGACAAGTTCCTCATCAACATGGCTGATGCGCATTTTTTCTCGCAGACGCAAAAAAAGCGACGGCAGCGCCGTCGCTTCATGCGAGGAGGGGAACCTTACCAGTAGCTGAATCTCAATGCAGGGTTGAGCGCCATGTTCATCTGCGGCGACAGCATGGTCGCGAACGGATCGAACCCGACGCCGCCCATCCCCAACCCTGTTCCCATACCTGTTCCCAACCCCATCCCTGCAGCCTGCGGCGCCATCTGTCCCATCTGTCCCATCTGTCCCACCGATCCCAACGACCCCAACGACCCAAATGATCCCAGCGATCCGCCGACCGACGCCATTGGCGTCATCGGCATCTCTCGGTACGCCTGGGCGATGGCCTGCATCGCCGGGCCATTCATCAGGCCGCCGATCGGGCCGCCGACAGAGCTGCCCGCTGCGGCCATCGCCGGCTGGTTGACGCTCATGGCGGCCAGGGGCGCCAGGCCGACCGCGCGCGGTGCATCCGGCAAGCCAAAGCCGGTGCGGCGCGTGTCGCCCAGCATCACCGGCTGGCACGACAACTTGATGATCTGGAACAGTCGCTCGACACGCTCGGCAGTGCGCATGCGCATCGCGGTGCGAAACTCCGGATGATGCGCCAGCACCAGCGCGGCCAGGCCGGTCACATGCGGTGTCGCCATCGAGGTGCCGTCCCACGCAGCGAAGTTGTTGTCCGGCACGGACGACGTGATCGCGACGCCTGGCGCGCAAACTCCGATCTCGGGTCCGTGGCAGCTGAAGCGCGCGGCAAAGAAGCCGTTCACGTCGACCTGCGGCGTGATGGTCTGCGTGTGATAACTGTCGCCCGGGAATTCATTGATGCGGCCGATGGCCGCTACCGTCAGTACATTTGGCGACGAGCCCGGATACTGCACCGGTCCGCCCGAGTTGCCGGCGGCGACGATGCAGGCAATGCCCGCGTGCTTTGCGCGCAGGATCTGCTGCTCCAGCGCTTCCGAAGGTTCGGCGCCTCCCAGGCTGAGGTTGACGACATCGATCTGCTTTTCGATGCAGTACTCGAGCGCCTCGATCAGCTGGCTGACCTGGCCGCCCGGGAACAGCTTGCACGCATGGATCTCGGCATCCGGCGCGAAGCCGCGAATGCCGGTCGCAGAATCCAGTCCGGCGATCACGCCCGTGCAATGCGAGCCATGCGCGATGCTGTCCACGGTCCAGGTGTTCACATCCTTCGCCTTGTTGACGATGTCGTAGCCATGGCTGACCTGGCTCAGGTCCGCGTGGGTGGTCGCGCAGCCGGAATCGATGACGGCCACGCGCACGCCCTGGCCGCGGTAGGTGGGTGGCAGCTGGTCGACGCGCATCGCGCGCTGGCCCCAGGTCAGCCATTGCTGACGCGGGAAGTTCTTCAGCGTCGGCCATGCCGACAAGGGGCGCAAGGTAATGATGTTGAGCTCACTGTCGCTGACATCGGGCTGCTGCTGGCAGAAGCTCCAGTAGTCTGCGCGCGGCTTCACGTACAGCTGCCGTACGCTGCCGGCGCTCTCGCCATACAGCACCAGCTTCACGCGGCCGCTGGCGTCGCTGACGCCCTGCGCGGGCAGCAGGCTGCCGAACAGATAGACCTCGGCACCCGCCACGGGCTTGCCGCCTTCGCCGGTGATCAGGAATTCCGCGGTGAACGCCACGCCACTGGTCGGCATATTGCAGGTGACCATGTTGGGCTGCGCATAGTTCGCATCCAGCAGTTGCAGCGGCTGGTCGCGCTCGACGATCAGCTGGCCTTGTGCCTGCAGCGCGAGCGCGCTGGCCTTTTCGTCATTCATCAGCGCGACCAGCACGCCACCTTCCTGCAGCCCGGTACCGAGGGCGCCGACAGCCTGCTTCGGCGCGATCTTGTCGATCACGTCGATGTCGGGCGCATCGCGCAGCGCCTGCTCGACGACGGAAAAATTCAGCGGTGCGATGCCCATCATCTGCAGCGCAGGGTGGCGCCGTGGCGCGACCAGGAACTGGCTCTTGCGCTGCCCGACATTGCGCTGGGAGGATGCGGCGCTGCTTGCGCTCGCGCCTCCGGTGATGCTCGGGCTGCTGGCGCCACCGTCACGGCTGGCTTGCGTATCCGGTGACGACGGTGCGGGTGATTCGGGTTTGGTGGCCATGGATGTCCTTTGCTGGAATGCGTACGGAAGTGGCGGTGCTCAGTGATCAGGTCGGGGTGTCGCCGAACATCGACAGCGGCTGGTCGGGCTCGATCCGGATGTCGCCGCTGGCCGCGAAGCGCCGCGACAGCTGGGCAGCCGTCGCATGGGTCATCTCGAAGACGGCGGTATGCGGCGCGTGCTGCGGGCCGATGGTGTGCAGCAGCTGCAGGTCGGGCATGCGCTCGGCCTCGGCGACGAAGCTGGCCAGCGTCGCGCTGTCGCCGCTGCTGACGAGATAGCGGCCGCGGCCGGGGCCATCCTGGATGATGGGCATCGCTTGTCCTGGTGTCGGCAGTAGGGCACGGCGATGTGCCGTGCCCGTGACGGTCAATGCAAGGTGGTGGGTTGGGACTGCGAATAGCCTTGCTGTCCCTGGCCGCCATAGCCCTGGCCCAGTTGCTGTTGCTGCGCCGCCGCCTGTTGTTGTGCCCAGGCTTGCTGCATCGGGTCCATCTGGAAGGGCAGCAGGCGGCCGAACTGGCCGGCCAGCCCGCCGATCTGGCTGCCAATGCCAGCGTTTCCGAGCATGCCGCCGATCGCGCCGCCGAGCGGCTGGCCGATCTGCCCGATCAGGTTGCCGAAGAAGCCTTGCGGCGACATCTGCTGTTGCTGCGCGAGTTGCTGAAGTTGTTGAAGCTGCTGCAGTTGTTGTAGTTGCTGAAGTTGCTGCAGCGGGTTCTGCTGCTGGCCTTGCTGTGCATACGCCTGCATCGGATCGACGGAGAAGGGCAGCATGCGGCCAAGCTGGCTGGCGATGCCGCCGATTTGTCCGCCGAGTCCGGACTGGCCCCAGATGCCGCCAATGGCGCTGCCTACCGGTTGCCCGAGCTGGCCGATCAGGTTGCCTATCATGCCTTGCGGCCCGAACTGCTGCGGCAGTTGCTGCTGCATCTGCTGTTGCAGCTGTTGCTGCGCCAGCTGCTGCGCATACTGTTGCGCATACTGCTGCATCGGGTCGGCCGAGAAGGGCAGGATGCCGCCGCCGATGCTACCGGCCAGCTGGCCAATCTGGTTGCCGAGGCCGGCGTTACCGAACAGGCCACCGATGCCGCGTCCGATCAAGCCGCCGACCGGGCCGCCCAGCAGACTACCGAAGATGCCCTGCGGCCCAAGCTGTTGGGGCGAGATGCCCAGTCCGCCCTGCTGCATGCCATAGCCGCCCCATGGGGAAATACCATTCATGTCCGCTCCTGTCTGTTGAAAGGGAGCGGCTATGGTTGTCGCGGCGGCGATGGAATGCAAATCGAACTGCGGCTCGCTTGCGTGCCCTCAAGCGCATGGATGCACGGACACACAGGCACACGTGATCACGATGATGAACAACAAAAAACCGTGCAGGCCTTTCGGCTCTGCACGGTTGGTTGTGTGTCGCTGATCGTCAGCGATGGCGTTCTTATTTCACCATCAGCGTGAACGGATGCACATAGGCTTGCAAGGTGACCAGGATGCCCACCAGCGCGGCCAGGGCGATCGAGTGGAAGAACACATAGCGCAGGATGTCGCCTTCGTGACCGTACCACTTGGTCGCGGTCGATGCGACGACAATGGATTGCGCATCGATCATCTTGCCCATCACACCGCCCGACGAGTTGGCCGCAGCCATCAGCGTCGGCGACAGGCCCAGCTGCTCGGCCGAGGTCTTCTGCAAGCCGCCGAACAGCACGTTGGACGCGGTGTCGGAACCGGTCAGCGCGACGCCGAGCCAGCCGAGCAGGGTGCCGAAGAACGGGTAGAACATGCCAGTGTTCGCGAAGGCCAGGCCCAGCGTGGAATCGACGCCCGAGTAGCGGGTGCAGTAGCCCAGTGCCAGCATCGCAGCGATGGTCAGCAGCGAGTACTTCAGCAGCTTCAGCGTGTCCCAGTAGACGGCCAGCATCTCGCGCACGCGGTAGCCCATCAGGAAGGCCGAGATCACCGATGCGATGAAGATACCGGTGCCGGTGGCCGACAGCCAGTTGAGCTTGAACACGGCTTCTTCGATCTTCGGCACGGCCGCGACCGGCGGCATCTTCTGCACGACATTGTGCAGGTGTGCCCATTCGATCTTCACGATCGAGATCGCATCGAGTGACTTCTTCCACTCGGGGATGCCCCACAGCAGCACGATCACGGACAGGATCAGCCACGGGGTCCACGCGGTCATCACTTCCTTGCGCGTGTACTCATGACCACCGCCGGTCGATGCGCCGACCTGGTCGCCGCCCTCGAACTTGCCGGAGGCCGAGGTCATCAGCTCTTTCGGCTTCCAGACTTTCAGGAACAGGGTCAGGCAGACCATCGACGACACGGCTGCGCCGACGTCGACCAGCCACGGGCCGTGGAAGTTGGAGATGAAGTACTGCGGGATCGCGAATGCGGCGCCGGCGACGAAGATCGCGGGCCAGATGGCGAGCATGCCGCGGAAGCCGCAGAACGCCCAGACCAGCCAGAACGGCACGATGACCGAGAACAGCGGCAGCTGGCGGCCCACCATCGCGGAGAGGTCCAGCATGTCGAGGCCGGTGACGCCGGCCAGCGCGATGATCGGGGTGCCGAGCGCGCCGTATGCGACCGGTGCGGTATTGGCAATCAGCGACAGGCCGGACGCGGCCAGCGGCGCAAAGCCAAGGCCGATCAGCATCGCGCCGGTGACGGCCACCGGGGTGCCGAAGCCGCCCGCGCCTTCAAAGAATGCGCCGAACGAGAATGCGATCAGCAGCAGCTGCAGGCGACGGTCGCCGCTGATGCCGGCGATGCTCTCGCGCAGGATCTTGAACTGCCCTTTGCGGTCGGTCAGCTGGTACAGGAAGATCACGTTCAGGATGATCCAGCCGATCGGGAACAGGCCGTAGGCCGCGCCATACAGCGCCGACGCCAGTGCGGTGTCCATTGGCATCGTGAAGCCCCAGATCGCGACCACCAGAGCCGACACCAGGCCCATCAGCGCAGCGATATGTGCCTTGATATGGAAGAAGGCCAGTGCGGCCAGCATGACCACGACCGGAATGGCCGCCGCCAGTGTCGACAGCCAGACGTTGTTGAATGGGTCATAAACTTGTGACCACATGATGGATCTCCCCGACTCTTTTATGGGTTATCAAACAAAGCTGCCCATCATATTGAAGGGCAGAAACCTTGTCCACGCGTTTCCCAGCGCTGGCTGAGCCGCTCATTGAAAACTTTTTGGCGAGCTTTTGAAAATATTTTGTTTGTCAATTTGAAAGGACGGCGCGCGCGGTCAACCCGGATCAGACGGCAATGCCAGTCACTTGGGCGCTAAAACTGTTCTCTGGGGAGAAAAGTTACTGGATCTCAGCTTCCGCTGGGAAGACGATTTCGAGGACTGCCCCCCAAATACCGTCATCCCAGCGCAAGCTGGGATCCCTTCACGACGGAGCCGGGCTCAGCGCTGCGCGCTGACGACGTCGCCGAAAATGCGCGGCGAGCCCATCGGCAGGCAGCGGTAGTACGGCGGCAGGCCTTCCAGCCGTCCGCCAAGCTCGGCGGCGGCGCGCCAGGGCCAGCGCGGCTCGACAATGAATGCGCGCGCCAGCGCGACGATGTCGGCGCTGCCGGCCTGGAGGATGTCCTCGGCCTGCTTCGGCTCGGTGATCATGCCGACCGTGATGACGGGGATGCGGACGGCCTGCCGGACCTGCGCAGCGAACGCGACCTGATAACCCGGGCCGATCACGATCTTCTGGTTCGGCGATACGCCGCCCGAGGAGACGTCGATGAAGTCCGCGCCGCCCGACTCGAGCCGCCTCGCCAGCTCGACGCTCTGTGCGACGTCCCAGCCGCCCTCGACCCAGTCGGTGGCCGACAGGCGCGCGCCGAGCGCCACGGATGGCACTGCTGCACGCACGGCGGCAAAGACTTCAAGCGGGAAGCGCATGCGATTCTCGAGCGAGCCGCCATAGTCGTCGCCGCGCTGGTTGGACAGCGGCGACAGAAACTGATGCAGCAGGTAGCCGTGCGCGATGTGCAGCTCGATCACGTCGATGCCCAGCCGTGCGGCGCGCTGCGCGGCGCTGACGAAGTCGCGCTTGATGCGCGCGATGTCCTCCAACGTCATCGCCTGCGGCGCTTCTTCGTCCGGCTTGTGCGGCACCGCCGATGGTGCGATGGTCCGCCAGCCGCCTGCATTGGCCGGGATCAGCGCACCGCCCTCCCAGGGCCGGTGGCTCGAAGCCTTGCGGCCTGCATGACCGAGCTGTATCGCCAGCTTCACCGACGAGGTTGCGCGGATCATCCGGACGATGTCGCCCAGCGCTCGCTCGTTGTCGTCATTCCAGAGGCCGAGGCAGCCGTGCGTGATGCGTCCCTCGGGACTGACAGCGGTCGCTTCGATGCACAACAGGCCGGTTCCGGACAGCGCGAGGGTCGACAGGTGGGCGCGGTGCCAGTCATTGGCATTGCCGTCGATGGCGGAGTACTGGCACATCGGCGACACCATGATGCGGTTGGGCAGGGAGACAGCGCCGATCGTCAGCGGCGTGAACAGCAGCGGGGATGTCATGGTGAGGGCTGGCCTCTGGCGGGCCTTGAATGGCAACAAACCGCCAATGTAGTGCGGCTGTCGCTGGCAGGCAAGTCTTTCAGGGCCTGCTCAGGCCTGGCGGGCGCGCTTGCCTTCGAGGCGGTGCAGGCTGGCTGGGGGGCGGGAAGCGGCTTCGGCTGGCTGGAGGCCGCTGCCCGTCGGGGCCTGCCCACTGTGGCTGTCGTGGATGTCATGGTTGTCGCAGGCATCATCAGCGCCGGCGGCCGGCTGTTTCAGCATCAGGTGGTCTTTCTCCTGCTGCTCGGCGACGTAGGACAGGTAGCGCATGCAGGACACGCGCAGGAAAGATGACAGATTATCGACGCCACCACGGCGCTCGACGATCTCGTCATACAGCTTGCCGATCAGCTGGTTGGTCGTCATCTGGTCCTTGGCCGCGATCCGCGCGAGGATGTCCCAGCACAGGTTCTCCAGCCGTATGCTGGTGACGACGCCATGGATGCGCATCGAGCGCGTGCGCTGCTCATAGTGGATAGGGTCGGCGCTGGTGTAGATGTCGCACATGGATGATGACCTTGGTAGTGAACGCGCTGCTGACCACGACACGGGACCGTATCTGGCCGGCCAGCTACGGCGCATGATACCGCCTCACAAAGATGCGACGACGGTGCTGGCTCCGCAGGTGGCCGATGGAAAGCGACTTACTTGATTGTTTTCAGGTACTCGATGATCTCCTTGCGCACCGCGCCGTCGGCCTGCTGGTACATCATGTAGGTACCCTTGGCGACGTTCTGCGGTTGCTCGAGCCATTTGTCGAGCAGTTCCGCAGTCCAGGCTTGCCCGGCGAGCGCGGACTTGAACTCGTTCGAGTACGGAAAGCCTTCCTGCTTGCCGGCCTCACGACCGACAATGCCGGACAGGTTCGGGCCCATGCCCATCGGTGCATCTTTCTGCACCGCGTGGCAGGCCGCGCAGTTCTGCTTGTACAGCTTTTCACCGGCCGATTCGGCTTGCGCCGAAACAGCGACCGCCCCCAGTGCGAGGGCGGTCGCCAGCATGGCCGGTATCCTGGTCCATGCTGATGTCATGCTCAGATCTCCTTGGTGCGCAGTCCGCGCTCGATGAACTCGGCCTGACGGATCGCCAGTGCGACGATGGTCAGTGTCGGGTTTTCCGACGCGCCGGTGGTGAACTGCGAGCCATCGGACACGAACAGGTTCTTCACGTCGTGCGACTGGCCCCACTTGTTGACGACGCCGTCACGCTTGTTGGCGCTCATGCGGTTGGTGCCGAGGTTGTGCGTCGACGGATACGGCGGCGTGTTGATCACGCGCTTCGCGCCGACCGACTCGTACAGCGCGCCGCCCTGCTTGAAGCCATGGTTGCGCATCGCGATGTCGTTCGGGTGATCGCTGAAGTGCACGTTCGGGATCGGCAGACCGTGCTGGTCCTTCTCGGTCGCATGCAGCGTGATGCGGTTGGACTCCTGCGGCATGTCCTCGCCGACCAGCCACATGCCGGCCATGTTGTCGTACGCATCCATCGCGGCCGAGAAGTCACGGCCCCAGTCGCCCGGGTTCAGGAACGCGGCCATGAAGGGCACGCCCAGCGACAGCGTCTCCATCTCGTAGCCACCGGCGAAGCCGCGGCTCGGGTCATGGCGCGATTCATCCTTGATGATGCCGGCCATCGTCGTGCCGCGGAACATGTGCACCGGGTTCTCGAAGATCGCGTAGACCGACGCGGTCATGTGGCGCATGTAGTTCTTGCCGACCTGGCCCGACGAGTTCGCGAGGCCGTTCGGGAACATGCTCGATGCCGAGTTCAGCAGCAGGCGCGGCGATTCGATCGAGTTGCCGGCGACGCAGACCACCTTGGCCTTCTGGAAGTAGCGGTTGCCTTTCGAGTCGGCATACAGCACGCCGGTGGCGCGGCCTTGTGCGTCATGCTCGATCTTCAGTGCCTGCGCGTCGGAGCGCACTTCGAGATGGCCGGTGGCTTCGCCCTTTGGAATCTCGGTGTACAGCGTCGACCACTTCGCGCCGGATTTGCAGCCCTGGAAGCAGAAGCCGATCTGCTGGCAGGCGCCACGGCCATCGCGTGGCTTGGAGTTGATGGACATATTCCCGGTGTGGAATTCCTTGTAGCCCATCTTCTTCGCGCCGGCAGCCAACACCTTGTAGTTGTTGTTGCCTGGCAGGCGAGGAATGCCGTTGGTGCCGGTGGTGCCCATCTTGTTTTCTGCGCGAGCGTAGTAGGGCTCGAGCTCTTCATACGAGATCGGCCAGTCGAGCAGGTTCGCGCCCTTGATGTCGCCGTAGACCGAGCGTGCCGAGAATTCATGCGGCTGGAAGCGCAGCGATGCGCCGGCCCAGTGCACGGTCGAGCCGCCGACGGCCTTCACGATCCATGCGGGCAGGTTCGGGAAGTCGTTCGACACGCGCCAGGTGCCCGAGGTGGTGCGCTTGTCCAGCCACGAGATCTTGCTGAACATGGGCCATTCATCATTCTCGAAGTCCTGGATCTCGTGGCGCTTGCCTGCCTCGAGGATCACGACGTCGATGCCTTTTTGTGCGAGCTCATTGCCCAGTGTGCCACCGCCGGCGCCTGAGCCGATGATGACGACTACCTCATCCTT
>JACCDH010027031.1_pt1 | contig 11974 bp, 10 predicted proteins | sample 7442481 | NCBI WGS metagenome assembly JACCDH01 (sample SAMN15323433, study PRJNA562643) | freshwater metagenome | isolation source: river surface water | place: USA:Blue River Watershed | collected 2017-08-15 | reverse complement strand
TATTTCCTTACAATATAACCGCTATATAGTTTTTTATCTATGGCATAAAAACTTAGGAGAATTTTTATATGAACAAAAATATTCGTCGCACAGCTTTGGCATTGAGCTTAGCTGCTGGCGTATTCGCTTCTGCTGCACAAGCGGCTTTCCCAAGTGACAAGCCTGTCACTCTCGTGGTTCCTTTTGCTGCTGGCGGTCCAACTGATAAGGTAGCTCGTGAATTAGCTCAAGTGATGACTAAGTCACTTAAGCAACAAGTGATTGTTGATAACTCCCCAGGTGCTGGTGGTACTGTTGCCGCTAAGAAGGTATTGGCTGCTCCAAAAGATGGTTATACGATTTTGATTCACCACATTGGCATGTCAACAGCCCCATCTTTGTATAAGAATCTTGGCTTTGACCCCAATACAGATTTCGAACACTTAGGCCAAGTGGCTGACGTGCCAATGGTTATGATTGCTAACAAAGCTGTGCCAGCAAAGAATTTGACTGAGCTCTTGGCATACATCAAAGCAAACAGCACAAAAGTGTCATATGCCAATGCTGGTATTGGATCAGCTAGCCACCTGTGTGGTCTGTTGTTCATGAGCACTATTCAAGTAGACATGACGACTGTTCCCTACAAAGGTACAGCTCCTGCTTTGACAGATTTGATTGGTGGTCAAGTACAGTTGATGTGTGACCAAACTACAAACATTGCTGGTCAGTTGAACTCAGGTGCTGTTAAAGCCTACGGTGCTACAACTATGCAACGTATCCCAGCATTCAAAGACATCCCAACTCTCCATGAGCAAGGTTTGAAGAACTTCCAAGTGAACGTTTGGCATGGCGTTTATGCTCCGAAAGGCACTCCTGCTGCTGCGGTAGAAAAATTAGCTGCTGCTGTTAAGGAAGGCATTAACGACGCTGGCTATAAAGCTAAGATGGCTGAATTAGGTGCTGCTGTACCTAATGAGAAAAATGCTAGCCCAGCAGGTCACAAGGCTCACTTGAAGGCTCAGATTGATTTGTGGGGCCCAATCATCAAGAAAGCTGGCGTATACGCTGATTAATTCTGATTAATCAATAGATCGCCTGACAATCGGGCGCCACCTGTTTCAATAAGAGCACGTGGCGCCCATTTTTTTATCTCATCCAAAGACATCCCCAAAATCTTCGCTATTGAGCTAAATAGGGGTGTTTTGACTATCCAATCTTGTGCATCATCAAGCCGAATAGATTGCCAATCTAATAATCGAAACTTAAGTAAAACTTTAGCGGCGTGCTTGGCATTTCTTTTTGGGTCTTGGGCTAAATAATCGAGCCTTGACCTTGCCGTATGAAGCGAGCTAGCAAGGTCACTAAAAGCTGGGCCATGGCCGGGCAAGACTAACTGCACATCTAGAGATTCAATAAGATCCAGAGTTTGACTCACCTCGTCAAAGCCACTTTCACCAATAAGCTCTGGGAAAATAGTGCCAAAACCATTTTGCCAAAGAGCATCGGCAGAAATTAATAAGCCATCTTGCGCGTTGTACAAAATGACTGAGTCTGGGTCATGACCTGGAGCGCCGAGAATATCCCAGGTACGCTGGGCCAGAGTCAGTTGATGGCCCACTTGAAGAGCTTGATCAAACTGAAAGCGTGAGCATTCTTGTCCCGTCGGAATAAAGCTTAATTGTGTTTCATCCCAGTTTTTTACAGCCTCACAGCTGGCTTGAGGGATATACGTTTTGATTTGTGGAAAAGCAGACTGCAGAGTTGCGTTGCCGCCACAATGATCAGAATGAAGATGAGTATTAATTATCGATACACACTGACTTTGAGGGTGCTGATTTAAATGTTGTTGTACTAATGAGAGAGTTTGTGCGCGATGACTATCGTATGAAGTATCAACAATATGTAACTCATCTTGGTTAAAGATAAAGATGTTGTTGGCTGATAGCCAACCTCTTTCAATAAAACGAATACCTGCTAGTGATTTCAAGATGCTTGGCGTCTTAGGTCTAGCACTTGCCATAAGGCATCTTTTTCTAGGTCTGATAGTTCAGACCAGACCGCAATTTCATCAAGAGTGCGGCGACAGCCAAGGCAGTAGCGATCCTCATCATCCATCTTGCACAAATTGATGCAGGGGGAGTGTGTTCTCAATGGCTCCATCTTATGAATAAGCGTAGTTTTTTTGTATTGTCGCCTGATAACGACTTTCTAGCTCGTCAGTATTACGAACACTCATCCCTAAATCTTTGAGGCGTCCGTCCTTGAGATCATAAATCCAGCCATGCACAGTCACATCTTGTTCTCTGGCCCAGGCATCTTGAATAGTGCTTGTATTGCAGACGTTCATCACTTGCTCAATAACATTCAGCTCACAAAGATAGTTGAGTTGCGTATCTTTTTGCAAGATGCTCCCTAGATATCTGCCATGCTTATCTTTGACGTCTTGTATATGGCGTATCCAGTTATCTGCCAAGCCAATTCTGAGGCCTAATTGAGACGCGCGTACGCCAGAACAGCCGTAGTGACCCACCACAATAATATGCTTGACCTTTATCTGATCAACAGCAAATTGAATAACAGATAAGGCATTTAAATCCGTGTGAACCACCACATTGGCAATATTGCGATGAACAAATACCTCTCCTGGTGCTAGGCCGGTAATTTGATTGGCGGGTACTCGGGAATCCGAACAACCAATCCATAAATACTCAGGGGCTTGCTGTGTAGCTAAGCGTGAGAAATATTCAGGATCTGTTTCTGTGACCTGCTTAACCCATGTTTGATTATTCTCAAGTAGGCTGGCTAACAGATAGGGGTTGTTCGACGGATTCATATTATTGATAGCGATTAATAAATCTTAGTTTTTTGTCATAAGGGAAAAAATCATGGACTTGATTGGCCAAAATTCTGTCTTTATGAACTTGCCACATACTGGCTTCAAAGAAGTCAGCGTGATGTTTTAAAAAGTATTTGCGCACCCTCTCATCCCCTAACAAGAAGGTGTTATATGTCTCAGGGAAGATATCGTGAGGCCCCACGTTGTACCAAACCTCACCAGATAGTTCATCTTCTTCGTTTCTGGCAACTGGCACCTTGCGAATATTACAGTCGGTAAGGTATTCAATCTCGTCGTAGTCATAAAAGACAACTCGGCCGTGACGCGTAACGCCAAAGTTCTTATAAAGCATGTCGCCAGGGAAAATATTGGCAGCAATCAGTTCCTTGATCGCATTACCATACTCAATAATGCCGTGCTCAACTTGTTCCTCGGTGCCGTTTTGGAGATAAATATTCAGCGGCGTCATACGACGTTCAATGTATAAGTGTTTAATCACTAATTCATCTTGCCCATCAATATCCTTGCCAAATTCAAGTTGTGAGGTGGCATGTTTTTTCAGCTCTTCAATGAGCTCAGGCTCAAAGCGTTCTAAGGGAAAAGCGACAGATGTAAATTCCAAAGTATCAGCCATGCGCCCAACGCGATCATGCTGCTTAACTAATTGGTATTTCGATTGAATCAATTCCCTAGTCGTTTCTTTAGGTGGCGGAAAGTAGTCTTTAATTAATTTGAATACATAGGGGTAGCTTGGTAAATCAAATACCAACATCACTAAGCCCTTGATACCAGGTGCGATCCTAAATTGATCAGTCGAGTGTAGTAAGTGATGTTGAAAGTCTCTATAGAAGAGATTTTTCCCGTGCTTTTGTAGGCCTAGAGAGTTGTAGATTTCAGCTCTTGGCTTATGCGGCATGATTGTTCTTAAAAAGGTGACATAAGCCGATGGGATTTCCATTTCTACCAAAAAGTAACTGTGCGTAAAGCTAAAGATCACCACCAAGTCTTCTTCTTTAAGTAGGGCTGTATCTATATAAAGCTGATGATTCTTATTGTGCAAAATAGGCAAGGCCAAGGGGATCGTGCGATCACCATTGATCAGGCGACCAATAATGTAGGCCGTTTTATTTCTGAAGAATAAAGAAGTCAGCACATGAACCTGAAAATTAGTTCTGATTTCTGCTAAGCCAACTTCTTCTTCGATAGCTTTGACTACAAAGCTGATATCACGATTGAGGTTTTCAAATGGATTGCTGAGTTCATAACTAGAAATAATTTTTTCAAAAGTACTTTTTAAGCCGGCTAAATTCCCAGGATAGTAGGCGCGATAGGTCGGTCTTGTCGGTGGTTCATCATTTTCAATATATTCGGTTGAGATGGTGGGCCGAATGAAAATGAAGTCGTTATGAAAATAGGAGCGATTCAGTATGCGAGTGCAAACGGAATTGAAAAAAGTCTCAGCCAGTTCTGGCTGATGATGTTCCGTAAGTAAACCAATATAGTGCAGCTTAACCTGTTGCCATACCTCATCATTGAGGCTCACGGCATCATATTCATCTTCAAGAGTGACCACTGTTTCTGCGACACGTTTATCGTAATACGCAATGCGGTCACGCAGTAACTGTCTAACACCTAACCAATTTTCTTGTTCAAACTGTGTTTTTGCTTCACGGCTTGCTTCCCGAAAGATTCGATAATGTCGATTAAAACCATCGACTAAGGTCTGAGCCATATCGAAAGCAACCTGGGAAGAGAGTAATTTGGGAAAATGTGCCATAGTGAGTTATCGTAGCTGATGTTTCATAACGCAAACTGACATGCAGACATTGATCTATCCCTGGGCGGATACTGTCCCAGATACCGGAAAAACCATTGCGATTACTCCCTTTTTGCGATGGGTCAGAATGCCCCTGCCTTTTGCTTTAGACCATATTAACCTATGGCTTGTCCAAGATGGTGAAAATTCAGAGGGGGCATGGTCGATCATCGACACAGGGATTAGCCATGAGACTACGCAAAATGCTTGGCAGGCTATTTTTCGTGATGAGCTGTCCAATAGTCCATTAAAAAGACTTTTTGTCACTCATATGCACCCTGATCATGTGGGTTTGGCGGCATGGTTGTGCGAACAATATCATTTGCCCTTATGGATGAGTATGACAGATTACCTTTTGGCTAAATGGCTTATTAGCACTGAGGGGAGCCAACAAGGTTCAGTCGCGGGAGGTGGTGGTGCAGCCGAACATTTTCAGCGGCATGGCTTAGCCGAACCTGATGATCTAGTAAAGATTAGACAAAGAGCAAACTATTATCAAAATATGGTGCCAAGCATGCCTTTGCGTTACACCCGTTTGATGCATGATGATCAGGTTCAGATAGGCAATCATCGCTGGCGTGTCATTGCTGGCTATGGCCATGCCCCTGAACACTTAAGTTTTTATTGTGAGGCCCAAGGTATTTTAATTTCTGGGGATATGGTTTTGCCCCGGATTTCCACTAATGTGAGTGTCTTTGATAGTGAGCCTGATGCCAATCCACTGAAGCTTTATCTAGACTCATTGTCTCGCTATGCAGACTTGCCAGCAGACACCTTAGTCTTACCCTCGCATGGCAAACCATTTCGGGGCCTACATTTAAGGGTTGAGCAATTAAGGCAGCACCATGAGGCTCGTCTAGAAGAGACGCTCACTGCATGTGGGCAAGCCCCTCAGTCTGCTCGAGATCTAGTGCCTGTTTTATTTAAAAGAGCGCTAGATCTGCACCAGTTAACTTTTGCTATGGGTGAGGCGATTGCCCACCTTAACTACCTCTGGCACGCCGGGTCTTTGTCGCGGGAGCTTTGCGCGGACGGGATTTTGCGCTTTTCGAAGGGCTAAAGCTAGCGCTAGTCATTTCTTTGGCCATATCTGTAGCTGCCTGAGTCGCCTGGTTGGCAGCTTTTTGAGCCGCCTTGGTGGCTTCGGCCATGGCTTCAGGGGTCATGGCTTCGCTAAATGATTTCAGGGCGGCCAGGGTAGCTCGTTGCACTTCAAGGCCCTGAATCGTACTTCTGAGGACATTCATATTCATTTGCAGCCAGTTTTCAACACTCTTTAGATCTTGAATGCGCTTATCGAGTTCTTCAATGTTCAGGGTGGGCATAGCTGCACCGCCACCAATGCCGGCTCCAAAGCCGCTGGCATCGCCGGGAGTTGGGGAGTTGCCCCACATGGTTTTGAACATTTCTAGGCTTTGATTGAAGTCAGGCATAGCACCAAACATAGAAACTCCCCCGAAAAAGTTAAGTAAATCAGAAATATATCGTTATTAACGATAAAATATAGGTTTAATCGATTTGCCGCAAGTTAGGCAAACACTAAGACTTATGCTTTATACCCGCGCTAAGAATATTCCTGAATTACTAAAGCAACGCATCCTTATTTTGGATGGGGCGATGGGTACTATGATTCAACAGAGAAAACTTTCTGAAGAACAGTATCGTGGCTTGCCTGCCATCACCCGTTTCAAAGATCATCCGATTGATCTTAAAGGGAATAATGAGTTACTAAGCATCACCCAAGCAGAAGTGATCTTAGATATTCATCGTCAATATTTAGATGCGGGTGCCGATATTATTGAAACCAATACTTTTGGTGCGACCCGAATTGCTCAAGATGATTACAAAATGCCTGAGTTAGCCAAAGAAATGAATTTGGCTTCCGCGCGTTTAGCAAAACAAGCTTGTGAAGAATTTTCCACACCGGGTAAGCCCCGTTTTGTAGCTGGAGCTATTGGCCCTACTCCAAAAACTGCCAGTATTTCACCGGACGTGAATGATCCTGGTGCGCGTAATGTGACCTTCGAAGAGTTGAGAGCTGCTTACTATGAACAAGCGGAAGCCTTATTTGAGGGTGGCGCAGATTTATTTTTAGTTGAAACTATCTTTGATACCTTGAATGCCAAAGCGGCATTGTTTGCGATCGATGAGTTTTTTGAAAATACGGGCGAATGTTTACCAGTGATGATTTCAGGAACAGTCACTGATGCATCAGGACGTATTTTGTCCGGCCAAACGGTTGAAGCTTTTTGGAATAGCTTAAGACATGCCAAGCCAATTACCTTTGGTTTGAATTGCGCTTTAGGGGCAACACTCATGCGCCCATATATTGCAGAGTTGGCTAAAGTTTGCGATACCGCCATCTCTTGCTATCCCAATGCAGGTTTACCAAATCCCATGAGTGACACCGGTTTTGATGAGACCCCCGAGGTCACCTCACGACTCTTAGATGAGTTTTCTAAAGACGGTCTAGTCAATTTGGTGGGCGGATGTTGCGGTACTACTCCAGACCATATACGGGCGATAGCGCAAGCGGTAAGTCAACGTCAGCCTCGTTCATGGGCAGCCTATAAGGAGGCTGTGTAATGAGTGAGGCAAGAATGGCAGCCATGCGTTTATCTGGTTTAGAGCCTTGTAACATTACGCCCGTAGTCGGTTTTGTGAATGTCGGTGAGCGAACCAACGTGACGGGTTCTAAGGCATTTGCTCGCATGATTTTGAATGGCCAGTATGACGAGGCGCTCACCGTTGCTCGTCAACAGGTGGAAAACGGTGCGCAGATTATCGATATCAATATGGATGAAGCCATGTTGGATTCGAAGGCGGCGATGGTCCGTTTTTTAAACTTGATTGCTTCAGAGCCAGATATCTCTCGTGTGCCGGTCATGATCGACTCTTCTAAATGGAGCGTTATTGAGGCTGGTCTGCAGTGTGTGCAAGGTAAAGCGATTGTTAACTCTATTTCCTTAAAAGAAGGGGAAGCCGAGTTCATTCGTCAGGCCAAGCTCATCAGACGTTATGGGGCTGCCACTGTAGTGATGGCTTTTGATGAGAAAGGCCAGGCAGATACTTATCAGAGAAAAATTGAGATTTGTGAGCGTAGTTACAAAATCTTAGTCAAGCAAATTGGTTTTGACCCACAAGATATTATCTTTGATCCTAATATTTTTGCCATAGCCACGGGTATCGAAGAGCACGATAACTATGCCAATGACTTTATTTCGGCAACGGCATGGATTAAAAAGAATTTACCGGGTGCCAAAGTCAGTGGTGGTGTATCTAATGTGAGCTTCTCGTTCCGTGGTAACGATGTGGTGCGCGAAGCAATCCATACGGTTTTTTTATACCATGCGATTAAAGCAGGTATGGATATGGGCATTGTGAATGCCGGGCAGTTGGGTGTCTACGAAGATCTGGATTCAGTACTGCGTGAGCGTGTCGAAGATGTAGTGCTCAATCGCTTTAAAGAAAAAGAGGGTCAAACACCTACGGAGCGTCTGTTAGCGATAGCTGATCAGTTCAAGGGTGGTGGCGCTAAAGTTCAAGAAAATTTAGCTTGGCGTGAGGCCTCAGTCAGAGAGCGCTTAACGCATGCTTTAGTTCACGGTATTACTTCACATATTGTTGAAGACACGGAAGAGATGCGCCAAGAAATTGCCGCCGCGGGTGGGCGACCCATTGAGGTTATTGAGGGCCCCCTCATGGATGGTATGAATGTGGTTGGAGATCTCTTTGGTGCAGGGAAGATGTTTTTGCCTCAAGTGGTGAAAAGTGCGCGCGTCATGAAACAGGCGGTAGCGCATTTGGTGCCCTTTATTGAAGAAGAGAAAAAAGCTATTGCTGCAAGTGGTGGTGACGTTAAATCACGAGGCAAGATTGTGATTGCTACCGTTAAGGGTGATGTGCACGATATTGGTAAAAACATTGTGACTGTTGTCTTGCAATGTAATAACTTTGATGTCGTCAATATGGGTGTGATGGTCCCCTGTGCTGAAATTCTGAAGGTGGCAAAAGAAGAAAACGCAGACATGATTGGTTTATCGGGTCTGATTACACCGTCTCTTGAAGAGATGGCCTATGTTGCTCAAGAAATGCAGCGTGATGAATACTTCAGAAGTAGAAAAATGCCTTTAATGATTGGTGGAGCAACGACCTCTCGAGTGCATACTGCTGTAAAAATTGCCCCATTTTATGAAGGCCCTGTTGTGTATGTGCCAGATGCCTCGCGCGCTGTTTCGGTCGCATCTGGTTTACTCTCGGATGAAGGTGCTAGAAAATTCATTGAGGATCTAAAGGCGGAGTACGAGCGTGTGCGTGAGCAGCATGCTAATAAAAAGCAGACGCCTTTAATTAGTCTTGAAGAGGCTCGCGCGAATAAAGAAAAAATTGAGTGGGCTAAAGAAACCATTGCGAAGCCCAAGTTTATTGGGCGCCGTGTTTTTAAGAACTATGACTTGGCAACTATTGCGCAATATATTGACTGGACACCGTTCTTCCAAACTTGGGATTTAGCCGGTAAGTTCCCGGCGATCTTAGAGGATGAGATTGTGGGAGACTCTGCGAAGAAGGTCTATCAAGATGCGCAGGCTATGTTGCAGAAACTCATTCAGGGGCGTTGGTTGCAAGCGAACGCCATTATCGGTATCTATCCGGCCCATGGTGTTGGTGATGATATACATCTGTATGAGACTGAAGAGCGTCAACAGGCCTTACTTGTGTGGAAAAACTATCGTCAACAAAGCGATCGACCCGTCGTTGATGGTGTTAAAAAGCCCAATCGCTGCTTAGCAGATTATGTGGCCAGCAAAGAGAGTGGCGTTGCAGATTATGTTGGCATGTTTGCTGTCACCGCGGGTTTAGGTATCGAGAAAAAATTAGCTGAGTTTGAAGCTAAACACGATGATTACAGTTCTATTATGTTAAAGGCCTTAGCAGATCGTTTGGCCGAAGCGTTTGCTGAGTGCATGCATCAACGTGTGAGAACGGAGCTCTGGGGCTATGCGGCCCAAGAAAATTTAAGTAACGAAGATCTGATTGGTGAAAAATATCAAGGTATTCGCCCGGCGCCCGGTTATCCAGCGTGTCCTGATCATGCAGTCAAGGAAAACATGTTCAAGGTTTTACAGGCTGATGAAATTGGGATGAGTTTGACTGAAAGTATGGCGATGGTTCCAGCGTCTAGTGTGAGCGGCTTTTACATTGCCTCGCCTCATGCGCAATATTTTGATGTGGGTCGCTTAGGAGACGATCAGGTTAGTGATTTTGCTAAACGCCCCAAATAACTATTTTTTGAGTCGCTAAAGCTTTTTTGAGAAGTTCTAAAAATGGGTGAGCGCGTTGGCCTAAGCGATCATTTTTTTTGAGGGCTGCTTGTTCGTCTTCAGATAAGGATTCGACAGACTTCTGGCGTAGTTGTGCATCTATCTCGATAGCAGCTTCTAACTTTGAAATTGCATCGGGTAATTGCTCAAGAAGAAAGACCCCCTGTTTTTCTAGCGGTTTTTCAATGATGTTGAAAAGCCGCTCGGTTAAATCAGAGAGCATCAATACGTCGGGTGCTTCTTTAGATTGAAAGCGATACAACATAGTTATGTAAATGAATAGATTAAGCAAACTGATAAACTTGATGCCTGTATGCTACCAGTAATTAAAAATCAAATAGCAAAGCTTTTTCATAAAGCCTTAGAACAAATAGCCAGTCAACAACAGATTGACGGTGAAATACCTGCCATACAGCTCGAGCGCCCTAAGGTTGCTGAGCATGGTGATTTAGCCTGTAATGTGGCCATGCAATTGGCGCGTTCATGGAAAATGAATCCCCGTGACTTAGCCACACAGCTCATTGCCAATATTTCTAGTGACCCGAGTTTCTCGGAATTTCTGTCTGATATACAAATTGCAGGCCCTGGATTTATTAATCTCAGAGTAGCTGCGCGCGCTAAGCAAGCAGTGATTACCCAAGTATTGAGTGAGGGGCCGTGTTATGGTTTTCAGGCGGCTAATCATCAAAAAGTCTTGCTTGAGTTTGTGTCTGCCAACCCTACTGGTCCGCTGCATGTGGGCCACGGTAGACAAGCAGCGCTTGGCGATGCTTTATCTAATTTAATGATGACTCAAGGTTGGCAAGTTCACCGTGAGTTTTATTACAACGATGCAGGGGTTCAGATACAAAACTTAGCTATTTCTGTTCAGGCTCGTGCTAAAGGTCATCAACCGGGTGATGCTGCTTGGCCTACTGATGCTTATAACGGTGAGTATATTGCTGATATTGCACAAGATTTTCTAGCCAAGAAGAGTGTTAAAGCAGCCGATGGTGAGGCAGTGACAGCCTCAGGCAATGCTGACGACTTGGAGTCAATCCGTCGTTTTGCTGTTGCTTATTTACGCCACGAACAAGATATTGATTTACAAGCGTTTGGGGTGAAGTTTGATTGTTACTATTTAGAGTCTTCTTTGTATGCTGATGGTAGTGTCGAGCAAGCGGTAGAAGATCTACAGGCGGCAGGCCGTTGCTATGAGTCTGAAGGTGCCTTATGGTTAAGAACCACAGACGATGGTGATGATAAAGATCGTGTGATGCGTAAGTCTGACGGTAGCTATACCTATTTTGTACCTGATGTGGCATACCATGGACGTAAATGGTCTCGTGGCTTTACGCATGTGATTAATATTCAAGGTAGCGATCACCACGGCACCATTGCTCGAGTACGCTCTGGCATACAAGGTTTAGCTTTAAAGAGATCTTGGGATATACCTAAAGACTATCCTAATTACGTATTACACAAGATGGTGACTGTGATGCGTAACGGTGAAGAGGTCAAGATTTCTAAGCGTGCTGGATCTTATGTCACGGTGCGTGACTTGATCGAATGGTCAGGCGGTTATCAGGACTCTATGACTGAGAGTGAAAAACAAGATGCGATTCGTCGGGGTAGAGATGCCGTACGTTTTTTCTTGATTTCACGTAAAGCAGATACTGAATTTGTGTTTGATGTTGATTTGGCTCTTAAGCAAAACGACGAAAATCCTGTTTTCTATGTGCAGTATGCGCATGCCCGAATCTGCTCTATTTTGCGCCAGTGGGGCGGTGATGAAAAATCTCTAAATAAGGCTGATTTATCTTTGTTAACAGGCACTGCTAGTGATCAACTCTTGCAGCGTTTAGCAGAATATCCAGATATGTTGGCTAATGCCGCTAAAGATCTGGCACCCCATGCGGTCGCTTTCTATTTGAGAGATTTAGCCAGTGACTTTCATGCCTTTTACAACGCCGAGCGTGTATTGGTCGACGACGAGGCTCTGAAGCAGGCGCGCCTAGCCTTATTACTGGCTGCTCGTCAGGT
>JACCDH010612699.1_pt1 | contig 11975 bp, 11 predicted proteins | sample 7442481 | NCBI WGS metagenome assembly JACCDH01 (sample SAMN15323433, study PRJNA562643) | freshwater metagenome | isolation source: river surface water | place: USA:Blue River Watershed | collected 2017-08-15 | reverse complement strand
CAAGAACCGCGTGGTGGTCTCGCCCATGGCGCAATACATGGCGCAGGATGGCCGCGTGGGCGACTACCACCTGGTACATCTGGGCGCACGCGCCATGGGCGGCGCTGGCCTGGTGATGGTCGAGATGACCGCCCCCAGCGCGGATGGGCGCATCACGCACGGTTGCCCGGGGCTGTGGAACGATGACCAGACGGCGGATTTCAAGCGCATCACCGACTGGGTGCACACGCAAAGCGACGCGAAGATCGGCCTGCAGATCGGCCACGCCGGGCCCAAAGGCTCCACCTGCCGCCCCTGGCAGGGCGCGGGCATGGACCAGCCCGTGCCCGCTGACGACGCAGAAGGCAACTGGCCGCTGATCGCCGCCTCGCCCATCACTTATTTGCCCCATGGCGCTGTGCCCCGCGCCATGACCCGCGGCGACATGGACCGCGTGACTGCCGACTTTGTGGCCAGCACCCGCCGCGCCGCGCAAGCCGGTTTTGACTGGCTGGAACTGCACTGTGCCCACGGCTACTTGCTGTCGAGCTTCATCAGCCCGCTGACCAACCAGCGCAGCGACGACTACGGCGGCTCGCTGGCCAACCGGCTGCGCTACCCGCTCGAAGTCTTTGCCGCCGTGCGTGCCGCCTGGCCCGAACATCTGCCCCTGTCGGTGCGCATCTCGGCGCACGACTGGGTCGAGGGTGGCATCACCCCGGCTGACGCGGTCGAGATCGCCCGCGCCTTCAAGGCCGCAGGTGCCGACATGATCGACTGCTCCTCCGGCCAGGTGAGCGCGAAGCAAAAGCCCACCTACGGCCGCATGTACCAGACCCCGTTTGCCGACCGCATCCGGCAGGAAGCGGGCATCGCCACCATCTCGGTGGGCGCTATTCAAGAGGCCGACCACGTCAACAGCATCCTGGCCGCAGGCCGCGCCGACCTGTGCGCCGTGGCCCGCCCGCACCTGGCCAACCCGGCCTGGACCTTGACCGAGGCGGCACGCATAGGCTACACCGACATCGCCTGGCCCCGCGCCTATGTGTCAGGCAAGCCGCAACTCGAAGCCGGTTTTGCGCGTGAGCGTGCCCTGCAAACCGCGACCAAGGGGGATTGACATGCAAGACCGCCACGCCCTCATCACCGGCGCGGGCACCGGCATTGGCGCGGCCATCGCGTTGCAGCTGGCGCAAGCGGGTTGCCGCCTGACCTTGTGTGGCCGCTCGCAGGACAAGCTGCAGGCACAAGCCGAAGTGCTGCGTGCCCAAGTGCCCGATGTGGCGGTGCTGATCGCGCCGATGGATGTGGCGGATGAACACGCCGTGCAAGCCGCCGTGCAGCAGGCCCAGGCCCGCTTTGGTCCTGTGCATATCCTCGTCAACAACGCAGGCCAGGCGCACAGCGCACCTTTTGCCAAAACCGATGCCGCGCTGTGGCAGCAGATGCTGAACGTGAACCTCTCCGGCACTTACCACTGCATCCAGGCGGTGTTGCCGGGCATGCTCGAAGCCGCTCAAGCTGGCACGCCCGGGCGCATCGTCAACGTCGCCAGTACGGCGGGCCTCAAGGGGTACGCCTATGTGAGCGCCTATGTGGCCGCCAAGCACGGCGTGGTCGGACTGACCAAGGCCCTGGCACTGGAACTGGCGCGCAAGAACATCACCGTCAATGCGGTGTGCCCCGGCTACACCGAGACCGACATCGTGCGCGAAGCGGTGCAGAACATCGTGCGCAAAACCGGCAAGAGCGAAGCCGAAGCCCGCCAGGCCCTGGCTGCCAGCAACCCGCAGCAGCGGCTGGTGCAGCCGCACGAAGTGGCGCAAAGCGTGCTGTGGCTGTGTGCGGCGGGCAGTGACGCGATCAACGGCCAGGCCATCGCCATCGATGGTGGGGAGCTGGTGGCATGAGCACACCCCAAGCCCCGCACCTGACCGACATGGAAAGGCGTGCCCACGCCGACCACCACGCCTCGCTGCGCCTGTGGCTGCGCCTGCTCTCGGCCACCACCCGCATCGAAGACACCATCCGCCAGCGCCTGCGCGAGCAGTTCGGCATCACCCTGCCCCGCTTTGACCTGATGGCCCAGCTCGAACGCGAGCGCGAGGGTCTGACCATGGGCGAACTCTCACGCCGCATGATGGTCACGGGCGGCAACGTCACCTCCATCGTCGACCAGCTCGAAAAAGAGCAGATGGTGCAGCGCCAAAGCCTGCCCGGCGACCGCCGCGCCTTTCGCGTCAGCCTCACCCCGGCAGGCCGCAAGGCCTTTGCCGCCATGGCCCAGGCGCATGAGGGCTGGGTGGTGGAGCTGCTTTCGCCCTTGAGCGAACGCCAACAAGACCAGCTGCACAAATTGCTGGGCACGCTCAAGTCCGGCCAGATCGAACAAAACAAGGAGATCCCATGAATTCACAGGCTCATCAGCGTTACCTCCCCGGCCAGCCGCACCAGCTGCCCCGTCACAACACCCCGATGGCGCTCTACCAGCCCGAGCATTTTCTGCTGGCGGTCAAGGACGGCGTGGCCACCGTGAGCCTGAACCGCCCTGAGCGCAAGAACCCGCTGTCGTTCGATTCGTATGCCGAGCTGCGTGACTTCTTCCGCGCCTTGCCCTACGCGCCCGACATCCATGCCGTGGTCATCACCGGCGAGGGCGGCAACTTCTGCTCGGGCGGCGATGTGCACGAGATCATCGGTCCGCTCACGAAGCTCGACATACCGGGCCTGCTGGCCTTCACCCGCATGACGGGCGATCTGGTCAAGGCCATGCGCGCCTGCCCGCAACCCATCGTCGCGGCCATCGACGGCGTGTGCGCGGGCGCAGGTGCGATCCTGGCCATGGCGTCGGACATGCGCTACGGCAGCGCCCGCAGCAAGACTTACTTCTTGTTCAACAAGGTGGGGCTGGCGGGCTGCGACATGGGCGCGTGCGCGCTGTTGCCGCGCATCATCGGCCAGGGCCGTGCGAGTGAGCTGCTTTACACCGGGCGTGGCTTGGGCGCCGAAGAGGCCGAGCGCTGGGGCTTCTACAACCGCGTCTGCACGCCCGACACCGTGCTGGCCGAAGCCCAGGCCCTGGCCGCGCAGCTGGTGGCAGGCCCCACCTTTGCCAACGGCATCACCAAAAAGATGCTGCAGCAGGAATGGAACATGGGCGTGGACGAAGCCATCGAAGCCGAAGCCCAGGCCCAGGCGATTTGCATGGCCACCAACGACTTCCACCGGGCCTACCAAGCCTTTGTGGCCAAGCAGACGCCGGTGTTCCAGGGAGACTGAACATGGCTCACCCCCCCGAACTCGACTGGCCTTTCTTTCACGACGCTCATCGCGACTTCAAGTCACGGCTGGACGCCTGGTGCCAGCTGCACCTGGCCCATGCGCACCACGACGAAAGCCGCGACGCGGTCGATGCCGAGTGCGTGCGCCTGGTGCGCCTGCTGGGCAGCGGCGGCTGGCTCCAACACGCCGTGTCCGGCACCGCCTATGGCGCGGCGTCTGACGCCATCGACACCCGCCAGCTGTGCCTGCTGCGCGAGACGCTGGCCTTCCACAATGGCCTGTCGGACTTCGCGTTTGCGATGCAGGGGCTGGGCACCGGGGCCATCAGCCTGTTTGGCACGCCCGAGCAAAAGCAGCGTTACCTGCCGCGTGTGGCTTCGGGGCAGGCCCTGTCGGCCTTTGCCCTGAGCGAACCCGAAGCGGGCTCGGACGTGGCCGCCATGCAGTGCAGCGCCACCGCCACGGCAGACGGTTATGTGCTGAACGGCCGCAAGACCTGGATCAGCAACGGCGGCATTGCCGACTTTTACGTGGTGTTTGCCCGCACGGGCGAGCAGCCCGGTGCACGCGGCATCAGCGCCTTCATCGTCGATGCCGACACGACCGGTTTGTCGGTTGAAGAACGCATCGATGTGGTGGCACCGCACCCACTGGCCACGCTCAAGTTCGACCACTGCAAGGTCAGCGCCGCCCAACGCATCGGCGAAGCCGGGCAAGGCTTCAAGGTGGCCATGGCCACGCTCGATGTGTTCCGCACCTCGGTGGCCGCGGCGGCGCTGGGCTTTGGCCGCCGTGCCTTGCACGAGGCCATTGTCTGGGCGCGCTCGCGCCAGATGTTTGGCCAGAGCCTGGGTGACTTCCAGATCACGCAAACCAGGATCGCGCAGATGGCCACGATGCTCGACGCTGCCACGCTGCTCACCTACCGCGCCGCTTGGCTGCGCGACCAGGGCGCACGCATCACCCGCGAAGCGGCCATGGCCAAGATGACCGCCACCGAAAACGCACAACAGATCATTGACATGGCGGTACAAATGCACGGTGGCATGGGTGTCAAAAAAGGCGTGATGGTGGAGTCGCTGTACCGCGAGATCCGGGCGCTGCGGATTTACGAAGGCGCGACCGAGGTGCAGCAGCTGATCATCGGCAAGGACATCCTGAAAGGTTGACATGAGCGACTGGAACACCCTGCTGCCCAGCAGCCACACCGACACCTTCACCCGCGACCGCTTGCCACCGCAAGACCAATGGCCGCTGTTCATCGCCGACCGACCCGAACTGGCCTACCCCGACATCCTCAATGCCGCCACCGAACTGGTGGACTGGCATGTGCAGCAAGGCCGCGGCCAGCGCACCGCCCTGCATGGCGTGACGAACATCGACCAGCACAGCGGCGAGTTCAGCTGGACCTACGCCGAGCTGCAAGACCAGGTCAACCGCATCGCCCAGGTGCTGACGCAGGACATGGGCCTGGTCAGTGGTAACCGCATCCTGCTGCGCGGTGGCAACAGCCCGATGATGGCGGCGTGCCTGCTGGCCTCGATGAAGGCCGGGCTGGTGGCCGTGCCCACCATGCCCCTGCTGCGCGCGGGCGAGCTGGCCACCATCATCGACAAGGCCCAGGTCAACGCCGCCCTGTGCGACAGCCTGCTGGCCGACGACTTGCACCAATGCATGACGGCGGGTCACGCCCACCATGCGCCCAGCCTGCGCCAGATGGTGGAGTTCCGCAGCAGCGCCGCCGAGGGGCTGGAGCAGCGCATGCAGCGGCACAGCGGGCACTTTGACGCCCACCCCACCAGCCGCGACGATGTGTGCCTGATCGCGTTCACCAGCGGCACCACCGGCAAGCCCAAGGGCACGATGCACTTTCACCGCGATGTGCTGGCCATGTGCGACCTGTTTCCGCGCCACATCCTGAAGATGGACGAGAACGATGTGGTGTGCGGCACACCGCCGATTGCCTTCACGTTTGGGCTGGGTGGCTTGCTGGCCTTTCCGCTGCGCTTTGGGGCCAGCACCGTGCTGCTGGAAAAGCACACGCCCGAAACACTGCTGCGCACCGTGGCGCAGTACAAGGCCACCCAGTGCTACACCGCACCCACCATGTACCGCCAGATGGCCACGCTGGCCAAGGACTTTGATCTGTCGAGCCTGAAGCACCCGGTGTCCGCAGGCGAGGCCCTGCCCGACGCCACGCGCCAGCTGTGGCAGCAGGCCACCGGCATCGTCATGACCGACGGCATTGGCGGCACCGAGGTGATCCACATCTACATTTCCAGCGCGGGTGAGCAGGTGCGGCGCGGCAGCATCGGCCAAGTGGTGCCGGGCTACGTGGCGCAGATCGTGGGCGAAGACATGCAGAGCGTGCCACCCGGCACCGTAGGCCGTCTGGCGGTGCGCGGCCCCACCGGCTGCAAATACCTGGACGACCCGCGCCAGCAGGACTATGTGAAAGCGGGCTGGAACCTGCCCGGCGACACATTTGTCATGGATGCGGATGGCTACTTCAGCTACCAGGCGCGCAACGACGACATGATCATCTCGGCGGGCTACAACATCGCCGGACCCGAGGTCGAAAGCGCACTGCTGCAACACCCGGCCGTGGCCGAGTGCGGCGTGGTCGGCATGCCCGACGAAGACCGGGGTCAGATCGTGCAGGCCTTTGTGGTACTCAAGCCCGGCCACACGGCAGGTGAAGCCCTGGCCAAAGAATTGCAAGAGCACGTCAAGCAGACCATTGCACCCTTCAAGTACCCGCGCAAGGTGGTCTTCATGGACAACTTGCCTCGAACTGAAACCGGCAAGCTGCAGCGCTTCAAGCTGCGCCAATTTTTTTAAGGAGCACGCCATGTTCAACATCCTCCAACCCGAGGGATGGACGCCAGCCAAAGGCTATGTCAACGGCATCGAAGCACGTGGACGAATGGTATTTGTAGCAGGCATGATCGGCTGGAACAGCCGGAGTCAGTTTGAGACGGACGACTTTATAGGCCAGTGCAAACAAGCACTTATCAACATTGTCCAGACACTTTCATGCGCCCAGGCTACGCCTAACCACATTGTCCGCATGACCTGGTATATCAAGGACAAATACGAATACCTTGCAAGAGCCAAAGAGTTAGGCATTGTTTATCAAGAGATCATTGGTCGCAATTACCCGGTCATGACACTCATTCAGGTGTCTGACTTGCTTGAAGAAAGGGCCCAAGTTGAGATCGAGGCCACCGCAGTCATACCTGATGACATCCCCTGAACAAACAACCATTTAGGCAAACACCTGGGAATTCACCTAGACACAGCCTTACAGCTTAAACACACTTTGCTTTAAGCTTTCTGTTTTCAAACTCAGTCTGACAAGCTGTGCAATGAAAAGTCTTAACCAGTTCACACACCCCTAATGGAGACATTGATATGACATTCTCAAACTCGCGTCGTCAAATGATCTGCCAAGGCGCAGCCCTCATGGGTACTGCTGCCTCTGGCCTCTTGTTGCCCCAGCATGTATTGGCGCAAAACAGCAAGATCCGCGTCGGCTTCATGTTGCCCTACACCGGCACCTTTGCCCAACTTGGCGTGGCCATTGAAAACGGTGTGCGCATGGCCATCAACGAACAGGGCGGCAAGCTCGGCGGCCGCGAGATCGAGTGGTTCAAAGTCGACGACGAATCCGAACCCGCCAAAGCGATTGAGAATGCCAACAAGCTGGTGCAACGCGACAAGGTAGACGTGCTGATCGGCACCGTGCACTCGGGCGTGCAGATGGGCATCCACCGCGTGGCCCGTGAAAGCGGCGTGCTCAACCTGATCCCCAACGCCGGTGTGCACATCGCCACCCGCGCCCAGTGCGCCCCCAATGTGTTTCGCACCAGTTTCTCCAACAGCCAGCCCACCATGGCGCTGGGTGAGGCCATGGTCAAACGCGGCCACAAGAAGGCCGTCTGGATCACCTGGAAATACGCCGCTGGGGACGAAGCCTACGAAGGCTTCAAGGAAAGCTACACCAAGGCCGGTGGCACCATCATCAAGGAACTGGGCCTGCCTTTCCCCAACGTTGAGTTCCAGGCACTGCTGACCGAAATTGCCGCGCTCAAACCCGATGCAGTGGCCTGCTTCTTCGCGGGTGGTGGTGCTGCCAAGTTCATGAAAGACTATGCTGCAGCGGGCTTGAAAGACAAGATCCCGCTCTACGGCTCGGGCTTCCTGACCGAAGGCGTGATTGATGCGGCCGGCCCCGCTGCCGAAGGCGTACTGTCTACCCTGCACTACAGCGACAGTCTTGACACCAAGCGCAACAACGACTTCCGCCTCGCCTATGCCAAGACCTTTAAGATGCAGCCCGACGTGTACGCTGTGCAAGGCTACGACACCGGCTTGCTTCTGATTCAAGGCGCCAATGCTGTCAAGGGAGATTTGACTAACAAGGCAGCTCTCTACAAGGCGATGGAAGGCGCCACGATTGACAGCCCGCGTGGCAAGTGGACCATGAGTAAAGCACACAACCCGGTGCAGGACATCTACCTGCGCCAGGTGGTTGGCAAGGAAAACAAGGTGCTGGGCGTGGCAGCCAAGGCCCTTTCCGATTCCGGTGCAGGCTGCCGCCTGTAATTCCACTCCCCGTTTCTCCTGAGCCTGTCCTCAGACAGCTCAGGAAGAACGGGAAGAGATTCGTAGAAGTGGGGCAGTCGCGCCAGCTCCACTCCTTTACTTACTCATAGGTTCTGATGGATTTCGTCAACTTCCTTATCCAGCTCCTCAACAGTGTTCAGTACGGGCTACTGCTGTTCATGCTCGCTGCCGGTCTCACGCTGATCTTCGGCATCATGGGCGTGGTCAATCTGGCGCACGGCAGTTTTTACATGCTAGGGGCCTACCTAGCCTGGTCGCTGGCGGGTGTACTGGGCAGCTTCGCACTGGCCATCGTGGTCGGCACGGGTCTCTCGGTGGTCTTTGGCCTGCTGCTGGAAAAAGTGCTGTTTCGCCACTTCTACCACCGTGACCACCTCGACCAGGTACTGCTGACCTTCGGCCTGATCTATGTTTTTGAAGAACTTCGCTCCATTGTATGGGGCGACGATGTTCATGGCCTGGCAGTCCCTGAAATCCTGTCAGCCTCCATCCCATTAACCGATACGCTGTCGTACCCGGTGTATCGCCTGTTCATGTCAGGCATCTGCCTGCTGCTAGCCGTGGGTTTGTACCTGCTGATTTCCAAGACCCGTCTGGGCATGAAGATCCGTGCCGGAGCCTTCAACCACGAAATGACCGAAGCGCTGGGCGTGAACATCAAGCTGATCCACGCCGTAGTGTTCGCGCTGGGTGTAGGGCTGGCCTCGATCGCTGGCATGATCGCGGCGCCAGTTTCCAGTGTCTACCCCAACATGGGCTCGCAGGTGCTCATCATGTGCTTCGTGGTTGTAGTGATCGGGGGCATTGGCTCCGTGCGAGGTGCCCTCATCTCTGCCCTGCTGGTGGGTCTGGTGGACACCTTCGGCAAGGTGCTGTTGCCACAAGTCTCGGGCATGCTGGTGTATGTACTCATGGCCGCAGTGCTGTTGTACAAGCCCGAAGGCCTTTTCAAGCAGTAAACGGTCATGAGCGCACCACAGATCCATATCGAAATCCTGCCCCGCAGCGTCAAGTTCGTTCTGATGCTGGGCCTGCTGGCCCTGGTAGCCTTCCCCTTTGTCGGCTCAGACTTCTACATATCCATGGTCAACCGCATGATGATCCTGGCCATCTTTGCGATGAGCCTGGACCTACTGCAGGGGGTGACTGGCCTGGTGTCCCTGGGTCACGCGGCTTACTTCGGCATTGCCGGTTACGTGCTGGCATTTGTCACGCCTGCGGGCGAACCCGTCAGCCTCTACACCAGCTTGCCTCTGGCGGTGGGCGGCGCCGCGCTGGCCGCACTCGTCATCGGTTTTCTGGTAGTGCGCACGCACGGCATCTACTTCATCATGGTCACCATGGCCTTTGCGCAGATGGTGTTCTTCCTCTTCTTTGACAACAAGGCGCTGGGGGGATCGGATGGCCTGTTCCTGAACTTCCGGCCCGACGCCGTGCTGTTCGATCTGGAAAACAAGCGCGTGTTCTACTTCTTCACCTTCGGCTGTCTGGTTGCGGTGTACCTGTTCCTGCGCCGTGTGCTGTGGAGCCCCTTTGGCCGTTCACTGGCGGGCATCCGTGTCAACGAGCACCGCATGCGCGCCCTGGGCTTTGGCACATTCAGCCACAAGCTCGCAGCCTTCACGCTAGCCGGGGCACTAGCGGGTCTGGCGGGCTTTTTGTGGGCCGCACAGACCGGCTTCGTGAACCCCGAACTCATGGGATTTCACATGAGCGCGCACGCCATCATGATGGTGATCCTGGGCGGCATGGGCAACTTTGCCGGGGCCATCATCGGGGCCTTCTCTTTCGAGTATTTGCTGCACCTGTTCAAAGACCTGCCGCAGATCGGCGACTTCAACACCGGCAAGCACTGGCAGATGTGGATGGGCCTGTTCATCGTGGCCCTGGTCATCTTTGCGCCCAAAGGCATTCTGGGCCTGCTGGCCCGCGCCTTCGCCAGGAAGGAGGCCGGCAATGAATGATTCCAAAGTCAGGATGTCGGCCAAGGGCCTGACCAAGCGCTTTGGCGGGCTGGCTGCTGTGAGCGCTGTGTCACTCGACCTGTGGCACGGCAAGCTGCACGCCGTCATCGGCCCCAACGGTGCGGGCAAGTCCACGCTGACCAACCTGCTCTCGGGTGACCTGCCAGCCACCAGCGGCACCATCACGCTCGACGGCCACGACATCACCGGCTGGACGCCCGAAAAAATCTCGCGCCACCGTCTGGGCCGCAGCTACCAGAAGACCAACATCCTCAAAACCTTCACCGTGTGGGACAACGTGCGCCTGGCTGCTCAGTCGCGTGCGCAACCCCACCCTTTCAACCCGCTGGGCTGGCTGGGCAAAGCCGACAGCATGGCGGCCGTGAACGCCCGCGCCGAACGAGCCATGGAACTCGCTGGCCTGCAAACCCGCCGCCACACCATCGCGGGTGCCACCAGCCATGGCGAACAGCGCCAGCTCGAAATCGCCATGACCCTGGCCACCGAACCCATGGTACTGCTGCTCGACGAGCCGTTGGCCGGCATGGGTGTGGCGGAAGCCGAACGCATAGTTGAACTCTTGCTGCGCCTGAAAAAGGACCACGCCATGATGCTGGTCGAGCACGACATCGACGCCATCTTTGCACTGGCTGACCACCTGACGGTGATGGTCAACGGGCAGGTGATTGCAAGCGACAGGCCAGACACGGTGCGTGCCGATCGCAACGTACAAGCCGCCTATCTGGGGGAGCATTGACATGAGCGACACCCTGATCGACGCCCACGGCATCCACACTTATTACGGCGCCAGCCACATCCTGCGCGGCATCGACTTCACGGTGGGCCGTGGCGAAACGATTGGTCTGATGGGCCGCAATGGCATGGGAAAGAGCACCCTGCTCAAGTCCATCATGGGCATCGTGCCGCCACGACAAGGCACCGTCCACATCAAGGGCCAAGCCATGCAAGGCCGGCCCACTTTCGAGGTGGCACAGATGGGCATTGCCTACGTACCCGAAGGTCGAGGCATCTTTGGCAACCTGAGTGTGGTCGAGAACCTGAAAATGGCAGCCCGCCCTGGTACAAGCGGCCAACGCGACTGGACGTATGAGCGTGTGCTGGAAACCTTCCCTCGCTTGCAGGAACGTCTAAGCCACGGTGGCCAGCAACTCTCGGGCGGCGAGCAGCAGATGCTCACCATTGGGCGCGCCCTTATGACCAACCCAGATGTACTCATCCTCGACGAAGCCACAGAAGGCCTGGCCCCACTGATTGCACGAGAAATCTGGCGCATTTGCAGCATCATCAAGGCCAGCGGTATCAGCGCCATCATTGTGGACAAAAACTGGAAGGACGTCACCCAGATCAGCGATCGCAATATCATTCTAGTTAAGGGTCAAACCGTGTTTAACGGAACAAGCCAAGCCTTGCTTGAAAATCCAGATTTGCTAAAGCAACACATTGGCATTTGAGCATCCATTTACTTTCTTGATCAGGAGAACTCATGTCTAGCACCTTCAACTGGGAAGACCCCTTTCAACTGAGCGCACAACTCACCGAAGACGAGCGCCATGTGCAGGAGGCCGCCCGCGCCTACTGCCAGGAAAAGCTGCTGCCCCGCGTGAAAGACGCCTTCCTCAATGAAACCACCGACGTCAACATCTTCCGCGAGATGGGCGAGCTGGGCCTCTTGGGCCCCACCATCCCCGAACAATACGGCGGCGCGGGTCTGAACTACGTCTGCTACGGCCTGGTGGCGCGCGAAGTCGAGCGCGTGGACTCGGGCTACCGCTCCATGATGAGCGTGCAGTCGTCGCTGGTGATGGTGCCGATCAACGAGTTCGGCACCGAAGCCCAAAAACAGAAATACCTGCCCAAACTGGCCCGTGGCGAGTGGATTGGCTGCTTCGGCCTGACCGAACCCAACCACGGCTCGGACCCCGGCAACATGATCACCCGTGCCAAAAAGGTGGACGGCGGCTACAGCCTCACCGGCGCCAAGATGTGGATCACCAACAGTCCGATCGCCGACGTGTTCGTGGTGTGGGCCAAGGACGACGGCGGCCAGATCCGCGGCTTCATTCTTGAAAAAGGCTGGAAAGGCCTGTCCGCCCCCGCCGT
>JACCDH011133251.1_pt1 | contig 11978 bp, 15 predicted proteins | sample 7442481 | NCBI WGS metagenome assembly JACCDH01 (sample SAMN15323433, study PRJNA562643) | freshwater metagenome | isolation source: river surface water | place: USA:Blue River Watershed | collected 2017-08-15 | reverse complement strand
TGGCCCGAGAAGGATCAGCGCCCACCAAGCCAATGCCACACATTCCACTAGCAACCGATTCAATCACCTCCCCTTGAGTCTTGCATGGAATGAGCTTGAGTTTTACCCCAAGTAGATCTGCGATTGTGGCGCAGATATCGGGTGAAATCCCCGTGGGGTCACCCGCACTAGATCGACCCGTAATTAACAGGACATTGCCTAAATAGACTGCAGCAGAAAGTTCACCATGAGGTGCCAGTTGTCCAATGACCTGCGGCGAGGGAATCTTCATTTCCAAAAGATAGATACTTTTTGTGGTGATGATTGAATACTGACTGCTTTCTTTTGGATTGTATTTTGATATCTAGCCTCAATCAGATAGTCACCTTGCGGTAAGTTGATCAGCATGTAAGGGCCATCTGCCTGAGCATCAAAAACAATTTTCTTTTGAGAATTCAAAATCTGAATTTGGGCACCAAAAATCCAAACGCCCCTGCCATTTTCCAATTGAGATAGCTCGAGAAACAAGGGCCATTGTTTTACCTCAGAAACTATTGCTTGCGCCTCTCCCTCCCCCACTCCTCCTGAAACATATGAAATACCCTGCGAGTATTGCGTATCTGGAATTTGCGCCTGCGCAAAGCAAAACCAGCTTGTAGAAAGCATTGCGAACACCAACTGGAAAATATTTTTCATAAGTCTCGTCCTCCCTAAAGGGGTCTAAAAGCAACTCATTGAAATATGAGATTAGAGCTCAATGAGATCGTAGCACTGAATATGGCGAATCTTCAGTGCGCTGTCAGTTAGGGCGAGGGGGTGGCCAACTAAAAAGGCGCTAGTGAAAATTGGATTAGCCGGTCAAATCTACCTGTAAAAAACCCCGCTGATGCGGGGCTAGTATTTGGAATAGCGCATAGCTTGCCTAGGGAATCATGACAATAGCCCCAGCAACCTGTCTACCCTCTGCAGCTTTGTGCGCCTTTGCTGCCTCCTCTAAGCTAAATTTGGCGCCAATTTTTACTTTTACACGACCTTGAGCAATCGCATCAAATACTGCCCGAGCATTTTCTCGAAGTAGTTCAGGGGTAGCATTGTGTGGGAAGACTGAAGGTCTGGTTAAGAAAAGGCAACCCTTCTTATTCAGAATCTCCGGCTGGATCTCGGGCGCTGGACCAGAGGCCGCACCAAATAAAGCAACCGTGCCAAATGGCGCAGTGCAATCTAGCGATCCTAAAAAGGTCGTTTTTGCAACAGAGTCATAGACAACATTCGCCTTGCGTCCACCGGTAGCCTTAAGCACCTCTTCTACCCAATTTGGCTGAGAATAATCCACTACGGCATCGCAACCTGCTTCTTTGGCTGTAGTAAATTTAGCAGGTGAGCCTACGGTACCAACTACAAAGGCACCCAAAGATTTTGCCCAGCCCGCCAGAATTTGGCCAACACCACCAGCTGCTGCATGCACCAACACGACATCACCTGCTTTTACTGGGTAAGTTTTTTGAATGAGGTATTGCGCAGTCATGGCTTTAAAAAATACCGCTGCTGCAACGTCATCTGGAACATTATCGGGGACGGGAACAAGCTTATCTTCCGGCACATTACGTGCACTAGTGTAGGCACCAATACCCGCATTCATATACATCACACGATCACCTAGCTTGTAGCGAGTAACCCCCTCACCAATCGCCTCCACTACACCAACAGCCTCATGACCTAAACCGGTAGGCAAGTCTAAAGGGTAATAACCTGAGCGCTGATAGACGTCGATAAAGTTAAAACCAATGGCAGTTTGACGAAGTTGCACCTCGCCCTTACCAGGGGGTGGCAACTCTTTATCAATTAATTGAATAACATCAGCATTGCCTAATTCTGAAATACTCACCATTCGTGCAGTTGTCACAAGTCACCTATATTTTGTTTTTATAAAAAATTATCTTACTGCAAGAGAACCAGCAGGAATCTCTTCATCCTCAATTACAGCCCAAGTGCTATCACCCAACTTTTTTACTGCCATTGAGTATGTCCAATCGGCTGGAATTCCGCAACTCCACTGTTGCGGTCCATTTTGAATTAACACATTAACACCGTTACGGCCATCAAAATACAGATGGTAAACCTTGCCATGAATGGGATTAAAACTAAATTTAGCGCCATGCACCATCTCGGTAGCATCGAGCCGCGCCTGAAGTGAACGCGCTTGCTTCATGAGCACTTCTGCTTGCTCCATGATGCGGTCGTATTCGAGTTTGGCATTTTGGCGAGCGATATTCACTGCCTTATCTTTTTCTTCGGTCACCTTAATTGGTGCAAAAACAGGTGCGCCCACCTCCATGGGGTATTCAATACCAGCATGCCTTGCTGGATCAGTATCTTCTATTCTCATGGCTCTTCATAACCTTTTTCTTGCACTGCCGAAAGTGTGACACAAAACACAAAAATGCGTCACTCTTGGCTACAGGCTGTCTAGTTTGGCCAAAATGGTCTTTGCATGGCGCTCAATCGAATCTTGATCAGCAGCATTAATCTTTGCCAGATTGGCGATCATCAATCGCGTTCGTGGACTAGCATCGAACTGTTTGCGGTGCTTGATTAAAAAATTCCAATATAAGTTAGTGATTGGGCAGGCATTCTCACCAAATCGGATAGCGGGGTCATATTCACATCCACCACAATAGTTACTCATTCTATTAATGTAGGCACCACTGGCAATATAGGGCTTGCTGGTAAAACGCCCCCCACTTGCAAATAATGCCATGCCTGCGGTATTCGGTAGCTCCACCCATTCAATCGCATCTACATAAATTGCCAAATACCAAGCACATACCTCTTGGGGTAATATTTCTGCGAGCAAAGCAAAGTTGCCTGTCACCATGAGACGTTGAATGTGATGAGCGTACCCGTAATCCAGCGTTTGACCAATTGCTTGACGCATGCAATTCATCTTCGTATTGCCAGTCCAATACCATTTAGGCAAAGCATTGTGATGGTCATAGAAATTATCTGCGGCCATTTGTGGCATATCTAAGTAATACATCCCACGCACAAATTCTCGCCACCCTAAAATTTGTCGAATAAATCCTTCTATAGTTGCTAGCTCTAAGTTCGATTTCTTCCAGGCCTGCAGAACAGCCTCAATCACCTCGCGAGGATTTAATAACTTTAAGTTGAGCGCACTTGAAAGTAATGAGTGCCAAGCAAATGGAGTATCTGTCCACATGGCATCTTCATAAACACCAAAGCTTGGCAAACGATGCTGAGTAAATCCCTCCAGGGCAATCAAAGCCTGCTCTCGCGTGACCGGCCAGCGGAAGTGCTGTAAAGATCCAGGATGATCGGGGTAGGTTTTTTCGACAAAAGAAATGACTTCGCGAGTGATATCGTCTGGCTCAAAAAATTCAGGTGGCGTAATTAAGCCAGGACCCTTCTTAGGAAAAGGCTTGCGATTGTCTCGATCAAAATTCCACTGACCGCCCTCAGGATTGCCTTGGTCATCTACCAAAATATGATGTTTTTTGCGCATCAGTCGATAAAAGAACTCGAGTCGCAATTCTTTTTTTCCAGATACCCAAGCGTGGAACTCTTGGTGAGAACAATAGAAATGCGGGTCCTCAGGCATCTCTAAGATAATCTTCAGTTCAGTTGCTAGCTTCTCAAGCTCTTGCTTTAACCTCCACTCGCCAGGCTCTAAACAGGCAAGGTGAGTAAATTGCTCTCGAACAATGATGTCTCGAACAGTGTCCACAATCGATTGGGGAGACTGCTTTACATAATTGAGCGGTATACCAAGAGCATTGAGCTCCATGGCAAAGTGCCGCATGGCTGATAAAAATACCGTAATTTTTGCCTTATGTGACCATACATATTGAGCCTCCATCACGGACTCAATCATGGCGACTTGATCAGTCTTTACATTGGCATTTTTGAGTAATGGACTATGAATGTCCAGCTGATCGCCTAGAACAAGAATCAGCTTTTTCACGATGATTTAATTGCTTGATGAGGCAATTTAGCGCTTGTAAAAACTCAAAGTGACTTCCCCAAGGTCAATACCAAACTTACTCATTTTGGCTTTATTGATCATCACCTTAGGCGTGACAAGATACATCCAGTCATTAAATTGAACGTGATAGATGGATTTATCTACTGGTAAAGCTAAGGTGTAAGTCCAATTGAGGGCATTACCGGCAGATTCACCAATTGCCTCACCGATCACATCGTCAGCGGTCCCAATATATTTACCAGGGGCCGTTTCTACCAAAGTCCAAATACGTTTTTGTTTTGTGCCATCAGAGTATTCAAAGCTTTCATCCAAAATTCCAGTTTTTTTGCCATCAACCACAGACCATTTAGCCGCCAAAAGGACAGTAAATCGCTTTTGCACATTGCCACTGCGATCCGTAAATATTCCATAGGCATCAATCGTGCCGTTGAAATACTCACTCAAATCCAACTTAGGAGTTTCTTGAGCATATTGTGAAACAGTGGGTGATGAACAAGCCACTAAAGCCAGCGCAAGATAGCACCCTAATCCAAACTTCAACATCGCAATCATCGTACGCATCAACATGCTCCTGAAATCAGTGGTGGTGGGCAGCCTTTACCGAGCAATTCTGCCCTTAACTTTGGCACGCTAGTTTTAGAATCAAGCCAGATCCCAAAAAAAGCTTTAGAAAAATCTGCGCCAGGAATTTGACCAATCTTCTTGCCGTCATAAAACAAAGTAGTGCCCTGCTGGGGTGAATACACTCCGGTCAGCGTATGCCCTGGTTCAACATTAGGTAGCATGGCAGCCAACTCTTTTCCCCATGCCAATGCTTGGGCCTGCGGCACGCCAATTTTTTGCATTTCATCGGCAGTACGGTTAGCAATAGATGCTCCAGAAAAAGATTTTTGATATCTGATGTCCAAAGCAAACTCTGAGGAGTCTTGATTAAGCCCACGATAGAGCGTTGCATCATATACATGAAAGCCCCAAAAATTGAGCCTACCAGCGCCCTGAGGCTGAGCTTGACTTAAAGCGCTCTCAATATGCGAGATATCTTTCGCCAAGCTTAGTGAGCTCGTGAGTACCAACATCATCAAGATCAACATACGAAATCGGTATTTCATGACTGTTATTGCCCCCGCTTACTGAATGCATTAACCAGCCATAAGGCTGATGGACCAAAAATACCAGAGATCGTATGGCGGTGCTTTGCAAAAAAATGATAGCCCCATCTAAAAATAGGTTGTAATGCTGGCCTAGAAAATAACCACGCCAGAAACGGTAAATTTGCCCTGGCATAGGCAGCAGAGAAAACATCGACACCATTAATCAGTTCACCATCATCATATTGGGCATACATTGCTGCAAGTGCCTGTGAGCAAGAGACACCAATCCTCTCCGGCGAATACTGAGCAGAGTGAATATCGATAAAACTTAACAAGCCGGCCTGATTACGGGTAGATAGAAACTGAATTTCAGCCTGACATAAAGGACATAGTCCGTCGTAAAACATCGTCAGCTTTTTCATTGAATTCATCTTTGCTTGTATTGCGTCGAGCAATAAGCACGCGTCACCAACTTACTCCGCAGAGCGACATGCTTTGTTGCTCTACCAGTAACGCGTTTGCGCCATAAATTAAAAGAATTCCGTTTCAGCTCTTTGCGCATTAAGGCAATCACCTGCGGCTCAGAAACGCCAAAATTTTGCTCTATCGCATCAAAGGGGGTGCGATCCTCCCAGGCCATCTCAATTAACCTTGAAAGATCTGCTGCACAGAGCAATATTGATTTTTCTTTACCCACCCTGCAAGTTTAAGACTTATTCAATAAACTGGCTGAGTACCTTCATTTTCTCTTTTAAAGCTATCCTCATATGCCTTTGTTGCCAAACCCGTTTCGTGCATTGATCATCGGATCTTCCGGTACGATAGGCTCAGCTTTTCAAGAAATACTGGAAAATCATCCCGCATGTCTTGAGGTATTTGGCATTCATCGAAATTCACTGCACCCCATTGACTACGATGATGAAGATTCCATTGCCTCTAGTGCTAAATCCTTGCTGGAGAAAGGGCCTTTTCAGCTCATTATTAACACTATTGGAGTGCTGCATTCAGAGCGCTGGATGCCTGAAAAAAAGCTTGAAGATCTTCATGCTGAGCAACTCATGCAATTGATGAAAATTAATGCCATTGGGCCAGCCCTCACTATCAAGCATTTTTCAAAGTTATTAGACCCCGCCGGATCAGTGATGGCCAGTCTATCCGCTAAGGTAGGTAGCATTGAAGATAACCGCCTCGGAGGCTGGTATAGCTACCGCGCCTCTAAAGCAGCGCTCAATATGTTGATTAAAACTACCGCGATCGAATTTGCTAGAACAAAACCCAATTGCGCACTCATCGCCCTTCATCCTGGCACAGTCAACTCCAATCTATCAAAACCATTCAAGGGCGAACAGATTGGTCGACCGCCACTGGATGCAGCCCAAGATATGCTTGACGTATTACTTGCGGTTAGCAAAGAGGATTCTGGCAGCTTCATGAGCTACTCTGGCGAAAAACTTCCTTGGTAACCATCATCATGCTCCTCAAATCTCTGATGTCTTTTTGCATCGCAGTACTTCTGCTCGGAGGTGGCTCTGTGATGGCACAAACTGCTTTGGCTAATGCCCTGCAAGACGGTCAACACATTCTCTTGATGAGACATGCTGACGCCCCTGGATTTGGGGATCCCCCAAACTACCAACTGAATCAATGCAAAACGCAACGCAATCTGGGTGACTTAGGGAAAAAACAGGCAAAGATGACTGGCGACTGGTTATCTCAACAGGGGATTAGCCAAGCGCAAGTATTTAGCAGCCCCTGGTGTCGCTGCATAGATACTGCAAGTCTTCTTAATAAAGGTGGTGTTACCGTCGAGCCAGCTCTTGGATCATTTTTTGACAATACTAGCCAAGCTGCTATTCAGACTCAGAATTTAATGAAACTGATTGCAAAAGAGCGACAAAAAAATCCGCGTAGCCCCATCATCATGGTTACCCATCAAGTTAATATTGGGGCGTATACCGGCCAAACAGTCGCATCCGGTGAAATGATCTTGGTTAAAGTAGATCCTCAAGGGAAATATCTCAGTCATCAACTCTATCCGAGTCCTTAAGCTATTTTTAGAAAGTCTTTATGCAATTTGAACCCTCTTTAAACGTATTGGGCCAACCTTTAGTGCCCTGCTCTTTTGATCCATTAACAGGATTTTTTAGAGATGGCTGCTGTAAAACGAATGAAGAAGATCTTGGTAGTCATTTAGTCTGCGCGATTGTCAGCAATGACTTTCTGCAATTTAGCCTCAAGCGTGGCAACGATTTGATTACGCCTAGATCCCAATATCAATTTCCAGGCTTAGTAGCGGGGGATCAATGGTGTTTATGCCTCAATCGCTGGTTAGAGGCCCTCGAAGCCAACTGCGCACCCCTCATTAAATTAGAGAGTACTCATATCAAAGCCTTAGAGAAGGTCTCGCTCGAAGTGTTAAAGCAATACGCAGAAGTTGCCGAGATTTAAAGAGGGGGCTTCAAAGCCACAGTTGTTGATATAAGCCAGCTGGATCATATTCACGAGCCTGCTTAGCAATATTGAATGGCCTACCCCCACGAGGATCTGTACCACGACCTGCAATGTATAGCCAATTCCCTTGATTGCTATAGACATCGTAGTCTATCAGCTGCGACTCAAACCAAGCCGCCCCAGCTCGCCAATCACCCTCTAATTCGTATATCCAATAACTTGCCACAATCTGTCGCATCCGATTAGATAAATAGCCAGTCTGAGTAAGTTCATGCATTCCAGCATCAACCAAAGCGATGCCAGTTGTGCCTTGATACCAATGCCCAAAACGAGAAGAATTAAAGACTGGCGTGGCAGCTTTACTTAAGCCACGCGCTTTATATAGTGATCGACCATACTTAAAATGGATAAAGCGAAAGTAGTCTCGCCATAGCAATTCAAACCAAAGCCAATACGTTCCGTCATTTGCGCCGTACTCTTGCTCATATTCCCCCAGACGAGCCGCAATATCACGCGCTGAAATACAACCTAAAGCTAGCCAAGGAGAAAACTTACTGGAATAGTCACGCCCAATGAGCTGATTGCGCGTTTGCTTATAAGTGTCTGGTAAGCGCCTTTCTAAGTATTGCTTCAGGTGAGCCTGAGCTACACCCTCACCACCACTGCAATATGGCGCAGCATTTACGCTAATAGCAGGCGCCCTTTCGGGCAGATATTGATCTTGCAAAATCAAGGGCAAGGGAGCCAATGATGTTGGAGCACTGATTGGCTGAGCAAATTTCAACTTTTCTCGCTCTACTGCTTGACGAAATTGAGTAAATACATCGGGCATTTGCTGTAGATCAAATGGCAGCTCTTGAGGAGCTAACATGCTCGATTGCCACAACTCCTCAAGGCAAATATTTTTCTGCCTTACACGTCTAGACTGCTCAACCTCTTCGGGTGCCACTATCTGCTCGCAGAACACAATCTGCGCACCAGTAGCCATCATTAATTGCGAAAGCACATCCTCTGGCTCTCCTACAAACTCCCAGAGATCTGAACCAAATGCTTGTAATTGAGTCTGTAAGCTCTCTAAAGATTGGCGTAAAAAAACCTGCCGCTGAATGCCCACTCTCTCAATCCCATAGTTATTCTGCACGCTAGGAGATTGATGTATAAAAACTGGTAGAACATAATCTGCTATGGAATTGGCTTTTACGAAAGCAGGGTTATCAATCAGTCGCAAATCATTGCGGAACCAATAAATTAAGACTTTCACAGCTTTACTCCAGCAGAAGATATTGGAGATTTTTTGGCACGACACGCATCAGAGCAGTACTTCACCTCTTCCCAATTTTTCGCCCAGGATTTACGCCAAGTCATTTCTTTGCCGCAAACTAAGCAAACCTTAGAAGGCAAAAATGCTTTATTTCCTTTGAAGCCTGATTTTTTAGAAAGCGCCATACCCACCCAATTAAAAACGAATAGACTAAGCCCATTACCTATAGCTCAACTGAAGAGATAGTCCTTGAAGGCCTTTTATACCGATCACTATGTTTTACCACTTCCTCTCGGACACCGCTTTCCGATGGAGAAGTACAGCCAACTGCGCGACCTGGTTAACACGCTTGAAGGAATGGAGCTAATAGAAGCACCCCCCATTAGCGATACTCAGATTTTGTATGCACATGACCCCAGTTATTTAATGAAGGTTATTCAAGGGAGCTTAAGTCCACAAGAACAGCGAGAAATTGGGTTTCCTTGGAGCCCGCAAATGGTAGAACGCTCCAGAAGATCTGCTGGAGCCACTTTAGCAGCGGCAAAGATTGCACTTGATGAAGGCGTATCTGCGAATTTAGCAGGAGGAACACACCATGCCTATCGCCAGCGCGGCAGTGGATTTTGCGTTTTCAATGATTCAGCAATTACAGCACGGGCACTCCAAAAAGAAATACACCCCAAACTAAAAGTTGCCATCGTAGATTTAGACGTTCATCAGGGTAACGGCACCGCTGCCATTCTCCAGCATGACTCTTCCATCTTTACCCTCTCTATTCATGGTGAAAATAATTTCCCATTTCAAAAAGAAACGAGTGACCTAGATATTGGATTGGAAAATGGTTGCTCAGATAAGCAGTATTTAGATGCACTAGACCAGGCTTTAAGCATGATGCATGATCAATTTAAACCTGATTTCATCATCTACTTGGCGGGCGCAGATCCTCATGAGGGTGATCGACTGGGGAAACTGAAAGTCACTCAAGCTGGCATGCGCCTCAGAGATGAACAGGTATTTCAATATGGGCAAGATCATCAGATACCCATTGCCTTTAGTATGGCTGGGGGTTACGGCAAAGAAATTGATTCCACCGTGAGAATCCACTTTCAAACTATTCAGATAGCCTTGCACTTCGCAAACAAGCTACGTTAATTTTTCTTGGCTGGCAGACTATTTAAGGTTTTGGCATCGTTCAGTTGCTTGTCGACTAAATAGAGGGTGCCCCCATAATTCGCCTGTAAGTCATAGCCCGATAATCCAACCGTATAAATTGTGATATTGGGATTAAATGAGCGAATGGTGCCGCCAGAACCGGCTGAAAAGTTTGCATCCACATCAACACCACCGCGGTGCCCATCAATTGAGGTCAACAAAAACTGATCGATGGCATCGGTATTTTTAAAGATGATCACCTGGTATTGATCTTGATATCCTGCGCCAATACCCTCACCAGTTTTCATAGCCTGCATGAAGATCGGTTCAGGGCGACGCTTTTCAAACAACACGCCATCGCCTCTTGCTACCACCAATAAAACGACATTGACATTAGTAGTACTAAACACCGCATAGCCTGGAGCAGCCTCAATCTCTTTCTGAAGTTCTGGTTTTTGCTTGATGAGGGCTGCCAATCCAACTTTAGACATCTTCAAGGTAGCCTGTCTTTTTTCCACGATCTCTTGCGCGCTTAAGGGCTTACCATCAGCGCCAGTCGATTGACATGCTGATAGCACGGCTAGGCTCATCACTGCGATTGAGGACAAGAGTAATTGAATAGACTTCAAGTTATTTGCTTTCAGATAAATGGGGTGTTTATTGAGCCCATTTTAGAGGCTTCACTGTAAGCCTGATAGCAACCTTTTTTAACCCGCCCCCAATATTGAAGATAGACTTAAAATACTGGCACCATGCGTCTTTGCCGCCTACCTCTTCTTTTAGCAACTCTGATAGGGCCAGCTTTAGCCTGGGCGATTGATTTACAGCCTAATGATATTGTTGCGCCAGCCCCCAATAAGAACTACCTTACCTTAAGCTATATCAACACAGAAAACTCGACGTTTTATCGAAATGGTACTGCGGGACCGGGTAGCCCAGTGATTGATACGCAGATTGCAATTTTACGAGGCTCACGCACATTCAATCTTGGCAGTTTGCCAGCAGTAACTTATTTGCAACTACCCTATGGCACCATCAAGCCAGGGGGCTCGCTCGCAAATTATTCAAGTGACACGGGAATTGGTGATATCAGTCTTGCCACGGCAATTTGGCCCTATGCCAACCGAGCCACTAGAACCTACTTAGGAATTGCAGGTTATTTAATTAGTCCCACTGGCAGCTACTCCAGCCAGCGCGCATTTAATCTTGGCGAAAACCGCTTTCGGACTGACCTGCAAATTGGTTTTCAGACGCCCATTACTAACAGTGTGGATGGCATGATTGCGGTAGACACCATGTGGTTTGGCGGCAATGGCCAGTGCGCCGCAACCTGTGGACAAGCTACTAATGCCTCACTAACACAAAAACCGTTAACCACCACTCAGCTAGGTCCGATCTACCGTGTTAATGAGATCTTTACAGTAGGGGCTTCTTATTTCTACGTAGCAGGCGGGGCAACCTCAATCAATAATAGTTACCAAAATAATGTTGCTAACACGCAAAGATTTTTATTGAGTGGGCAAGCCCACACTCCCATTGGCAGATTGAGCCTGCAGTATGGTCGGGATATGGAGATCAAAAACGGCTTTGTCCAAACGCGTTTATTGATTCTGCGTCTAGCAAAAGAGTTTTAAGGATTTACTTTACGGGTGGTAACTGCGCACCGCAAGCTGAGCAGTAGCGATCCTCAACGCCACACCCCTCGCGCAAACAAGCTAAACAAATACGATTTACATCCATACAATTTGCTTTTCTGGCGTGCGACATCTCGGCAGTAACAATACCCGTTGGAACTGCAAGAGTTCCCCAGCCCATTAGCATCATGGCTGAAGCAATGAATTTACCTAAGTCTGTTTGAGGGGTAATGTCACCAAAGCCCACCGTCGTCATGGTAGTGATAGCCCAGTAAATTGCCATCGGAATACTGGTAAATCCATGACTTGGTCCTTCGACTACATACATGAGCGTACCCATTACCATCACCACCATCAGCACGACCGATAGAAAAACCAAAATCTTTCTTCTACTCGCAGCCATTGCA
>JACCDH011320938.1_pt1 | contig 11980 bp, 12 predicted proteins | sample 7442481 | NCBI WGS metagenome assembly JACCDH01 (sample SAMN15323433, study PRJNA562643) | freshwater metagenome | isolation source: river surface water | place: USA:Blue River Watershed | collected 2017-08-15 | reverse complement strand
TCATTGACGCGGACCACCTCGGCCACGCGGACGTTGAGTTTTGCGCCACCGCTCATTTGAACCGCTCCACCGCCGGGGGGATCTGCCCCTTGTCTTCCGCATCAATGTTCACGCCCTGAAAGGCCGCAAGCCTACGCGAGTAATGGTCGCGCACGAAGAGGTGCAGCCCGCAATGGCTGCACTGGAAGGGGTCGGTCTCGACGTTTTCCGTGATGCCCTTGCAATGCACGCATTGCACGCGCCGCACGGTCGATCCGCGATGTTCCTTTTGAATATCGGCATGGGGAAAGCCCAAGGCCATGATGTCCCGCTCGGCCTGCCCCATCAGCCCCTCGGAACCTGTCAGATAGACCTGCGTCCCCATCGGTGCATCTTGCAAGACCCGGGCAAGGCGGAAAAGCAGCGTCGGGATCGAAGCGGCCTTTTGCGCCTGTTTGGCGCCCATGGCTTCGATCTTGTGCCAAAGGTCGGCGCCCTTTGGACCGGCGGTGTAAAGCACATGCGCCTTGGGCAAAAGGCCGGGGTCCTTGGCCACAAGATCGGCCAGCGCCTCGGCGCCTTCGCCATCGGCGATCAGCAGATGCAGGGCCCCCGGGCGCGGTTCAAGCTGCCCATAAACCGGGCGGCTTTTGATCGAGGGAGGGAATTCGGTCTTTGTCATCGTGTCAGAACCTGTGAGATCTCGGGAAGACTCACAGGCCGGGGCCGCTGTCCGCGCCGACCAGCCCCAGCCTGTGAGAGAGCCTTAGTCCTTGGCCGTGCGACGCTTTTTCTCGACGTCGTAGAAGGGAAGCGAGGCCGAAACCGCCTTCAGCGGGCCATGGGTGCCGCAACGCACCTCAACCTCGGTGCCGTTGTTGGCGCAATCGACGGGCAGGCGGGCGATGGCAACGACCCAGTCATTCAGCGGCGAATACATCGGCTGGGTGACGACGCCGATCTTCTTGCCGTCCTTGTAGATGGGGGCGTTGCCCGGAACCTTCGTCTTGTCGGCAAATTTCAGGCCCGAGATCTTGAAGCGCTCCTTGCCCTGCAGGCGGTAATGCTCTTCCGCGCCGCGGAAGCCGGTCTTGCCCTTGGTCACGGTCCAGTCAAGGCCCAGCTCCCACAGGGTGTCGCCGGGGCCTTCGTTTTCGAAGGGATACATTTCCGAGTTATCGAAGGGGAAGAACAGAAGATAGGATTCAGCCCGCAGCATATCCAGCGTAGTGAACCGGCAGGGGATGATCCCCATGCTGGCGCCTTCTTCCAGGATGCGGTCCCAGACCTCGCCGGCGTCCTGACCGCGGACAAAGATTTCATAACCGCGTTCACCTGTGTAGCCGGTGCGCGACAGCGTGATCGGCTTGCCGAACAGCATCGCGGGCATGTGGCCCATATAGGGCAGTTGGCGCACGCCGGGGATGTGCTTTTCCAGATAATCCACCGCCAGGGGCCCCTGCAGCGAAAGGTCGTGCAGGTTGTCGTCAAAGCGGATCGACACATCGCGGCCGGTGGCGGCCATCGTCAGCTGCTCATGCCCTTGGCCCGAGCCATGCACCACGGTGTAGCTGTTCGGCCCCATCCGGTAGATGATGCAGTCGTCGACGAACTTGCCCGCATCGTTCAGCATGCAAGCGTAAACCGATTTGCCGGGCGCGATCTTTTCGGGGTCGCGGGTGGTGGCGCGGTCGATCACATGGGATGCGGCATGGCCGGTGATATGCACCTTTTTCAGGCCCGAAACATCCATGAGCCCCGCCTTGGTGCGGATCGCCATGTATTCGGCGTTCGGGTCACCCTTGGAATAGGACCAGGCAGTGCCCATGCCTGACCAGTCTTCCAGATTCGAGCCAAGCGCGCGGTGCCGGTCGGCCAGCGTTGAAAAGCGCCAAGAATTGGTCATCTGCAGTCTCCCTGAGGTGCGTTCATTTTCGACAAGTCTGTTAGGCTTCGCGACGAAAATCAATAATCAAGTGCAATTTATTTTCTTCACAGAAAACATTTTTGCAAAAAAAGGGGGCCGCCTGCGCAGCCCCCTTTCCCTTGTTGACGTCGTGTGGCGGTCTTAGCCGGGCAACACGAAGAACCAGTTGGACCACAAGACCACCGCAGCCCCAAGACCCAGCGCCAGATAGGGTTTGATCCCGGCCTTGCGTGCGCCAAGCTCGCCATAAGGCAGGCCCAGATCGTCATAGGCCTCTTTCGGGAACTTGCCGCCATCCACGATGTAATGGCGATACCAGAACACCGGGAAGATGAAGGAGGCAAAGATCAGCCCCGACCAGAGCGCGTTTTCATAGCCCCAGACCTTGGCACCTGCGCCAAGGAAAAGCGCGTTGACGAAGGCAAGGCAGGTGTTGAACCCGATGAGCCAGGTGGGGGCCTTCCACGGGCGCTCCATATGGGCCGAATCGATGCGGTGGATCCAGCCGGCATTCAGGTTCAGGAAGTTGAACAGGATGTAGCCGACGTTGGAAATGGCCAGCACATAGAAGTAGCCACCCGCATCCGAAGCCAGCGCCAAGAGGAACACGTTGAAGGCCACATCGGTCCACATCGCGTTGCGCGGCGCGCCGTGCTGGTTGACCGAGCCGAGGAACTTCGGCAGCCAGCCATCGCGCGAGCCCTGATAGAGGGTACGCGACGAGCCCGCCATCGCGGTCATGATCGCCAGGAACAGCGCCATGATCATCAGGATCACGAAGATCTGGGTGACGACCGGGCCACCGCCGATCATGGTGCCCAACACTTCGCCGACGCCGGTTCCGTCAACGACCCCGGCCGCGGTCATCCCGTCCTGACCCAGATAACCCTGGAAGGAGAAGGGGATCAGGAAGAAGAAGATGGTGCACAGAAGGCCCGAGTAGAAGATCGCGCGGAAGGTGTCGCGCTTGGGGTCCTTCAGTTCCCGGGTATAGCAGACTGCGGTTTCAAACCCGTAGGTCGACCAGGCCGCGATATACATGCCGCCAAGGAACAGCGTCCAGCCGCCCAGCGTCCAGTCGCCGCTTTCCGAAGCCGCCGGCGGCATCAGGTTGGTCACGTTCATCCAGTCGATCGAGCCGGTGAAGATCGGCACCAGGCCCACAAGCAGGAGCGGAACCAGAACGATGATCGCCAGCCACTTTTGCGCGTTGGCGGTCTGGGCCACGCCGCGTTCCTGAATCATCAGGATGATGAGCATCAAGACGACCCCGATGATGAAGGTCGAGTTGAAATGCAGCGTGCCAAGGCCTGGGATGGTCAGGGCAAAGGCCTCATAGGTGCGGAACCAGGGGGTCAGCGCCTCGACGCCCGCAGCGCTGGCCACGGCGGCGATGGCGTCCTGCGCGGAAACGCCAGCATTTTCTGCCATATAGGCCACGACCGCTTCGCTTTCAGCGGTGAACTGGCCGATATTGGCCGCCACCCAGTCCAGGACCTGCTGGCTTTCAGCCAGAGGAATCGGGAACAGCGCGTTCAGGATATAGCCCGCCGCAATGGCGCAGCCGAGCGAGAGCACCGGCGACCAGGCGAACCAGTTGCACCACACCGACAGGGGCGCGATCAGCTTGCCATAGCGCAGCCAGGCGGTCGCACCGTAAACGCTGGTGCCGCCCGACTTGTTGCCAAACATCCCGGCCATTTCGGCGTAGGTGAAGCTTTGCGAAAAACCCATGATCATGGACAGCATCCAGACCACAAAGGCATATTGCCCCACGGTCCCCGCAATCCCGCCAATCGAGAACAGCACCAATGGCGGCACACCTGCCGCGACCCAGAAGGCGCCTTTCCAACTTAGCGCCCGGACCATCTGGCCCGAACCTTGTTCCGTCGTCATGTCCCTTATCTCCTGTTGAACCCGGCGGATGTTTGGCGGTGCCTTCGCCCCTCCCCTCCGCGCGTTGATTTCCAAGTTACCGACCGGCCTGTTGCCGGGCAGGCAAGACTTGTCTCCTTGTTCCCGCGTTTCCGTCGGACGGGATCCGGCGCTTCCATCGCCTGCGTCCCGATGTCGCAAGGAAAGCACGGGACGCCCCTCAAGGCGAGAAAAATTTCATTTTTGCGAAAAAATGTTTCCTGCGGATCGGGCGCAAGGGGTGGGTGGCTGGGTTGATGCCTGAATTTTAAACACAAAAGGCCCCCGGGCCAGGGACCGGGGGCCTTTCGCGAAAAACTTGAAGGATCAGTTCTTCAGATAGCTTTCCATCGAATCTTCCAGCGCATCCTTCCACGGGGTGTGGTGGACCGGGGCCATGGAGCCGGTGATGACCGACTTGTAGGCATTGTTGCGGAAGCCCATGATGTCCTTCTTCTTGTGTTCCTTCCATTCAAAGAAGGCTTCGCAGGCGCCGTCCACGTCGAAAGACGGATAGTCCGTCTCGGCGATCAGCTCCTTCACATAATCGCCCTGATAATGGATCGCGTCATGGGCGTCCTTTCCCGCATCCTCACCCGCAACACGGTCGGCCACGTCCTTTTGCAGCACGGCCTTGTCGGTCGGAATGGCAATGCGGCCCATGATGGCGTCGCGCACCCACCAGGCCTGGGCGTCGAACATGTTGAAGGTGAACCACTGGTCCTGCATGCCGATGTAGAAGAGCTTGGGGTTATGGACCCACGCCACGCCTTTGTAGAGGTCGGCCGCGGCCAGACGGTTGGCGGTTTTCAGGCGCAGATCATCGGGCAGGAAGGGGAAGTGGTGCTTGTAGCCGGTGCACAGGATCACCGCATCGACCTTCTTCTTGGTGCCGTCCTTGAAATAGGCGGTATCCTCGTCCATGTGGTCGAGCGCGGGGACTTCCTTCCAGTTGTCAGGCCATTTGAAGCCCATCGGCGCATGGCGATAGGCTACGGTGATCGATTTGGCGCCGTATTTCCAGCACTGCGAACCGATGTCCTCGGCCGAATAGCTGGAGCCCAGCAGCAAAAGGTCCTTGCCCGCAAATTCCCGCGCATCGCGGAAGTCATGGGCATGCAGAACGCGACCGTTGAATTTGTCGAAACCGGGGTATTCGGGCACGTTCGGCACCGAGAAATGGCCGCTGGCGACGATGACGTGATCAAAGTCCTCGGAATACATCCGGTCGGCCTTGAGATCATGCACCGTCACGGTGAAGTTGCCCTTGTCCTCATTGTACTTGACCATGCGGGCCGTGGTCGCAAAGCGGATCCAGTCGCGGACCCCGGCCTTTTTCACCCGGCCTTCGATATAGTCGAACAGGACCGCCCGCGGCGGATAGCTGGCGATCTGCTTGCCGAAATGCTCTTCAAAGGAATAGTCGGCAAATTCGAGACCCTCTTTCGGGCCGTTCGACCACAGATAGCGATACATCGAGCAATGCACCGGCTCACCATGCTCATCCAGGCCGGTGCGCCAGGTATAGTTCCACAGGCCGCCCCAGTTGGATTGCTTTTCAAAGCAGACCACCTCGGGAATATCAGCCCCTTTGGCCTTGGCCGACTGGAACGCGCGAAGTTGCGCAAGACCTGACGGCCCCGCACCAATCACGGCAACTCTCTTTTTCATGGACACCTCCGGCTGTTGGATTCTGGCAGATTGTTTCGCGCGCTGCCTTGCGGGGGATGCTAGAATCTGAGTTGCGTCTGTGTCAAATCTTATTCCTGCTGTGAAAAATCAAAACCGCCCGCACGGCACTGGCCGACGGGCGGTTTTTTTCGGCAAATGCCGTTTTTTTCAGCGGGCAACCGTGACCGTGCAATGCGCCTGACCCGACACCTCGGCCGCGACCGAGCCAAGGACCAGTCGCTTGACCCCACGCTTGTCGCCGGTGCCCATGACGATGTGGTCATAGCCGTTCTGATCGGCATAGGCGATGATCGCGGGCGCGGCCTCGCGGGCCACAAGTTCCACAGTGCCGACATCGGCCAGACCGGCGGCCTTGCCCCGAGCCTCGGCTGCGGTCATCAAGGCGGCAGCCTCTTCGGTGGTCCAGTGGTTGATGGTCGGCCCCCGCGCGCCCCCATGGGCGATGTTCACCACACAGACCGTCAGCCGTGCCCCCGACTGCTTGGCCAGTTCGATGGCTTGCATCAGACCCACCTCGGCATGGTCGCTGCCGTCGGTCGGGCAGAGAATTTTCTTGCTCATGGCGATATTCCCTTCGATCATGTTTGTCTTGGGATTGAGCAAAGCATGGCACACTGTCGCGCGCCTTGACTTGCATCAAAAAACGTTCACCCATAGTCAAAATTCCTGAGGGAAGCTGTCATGAAACCCATCGCCGCCGCAGACCGCAAGATCGCCAACATCCATTCCGCTGCCTTTACGCCCTTTGTCTATCCCGACGGAAAGGCCCTGGGTGACAGCATCCTGCAGCTGGATGACGGGATCGAGCTTGGCACAGGCTTTCACGTCTATCGCATGCCCGCAGGCATGACGACGCGCGGGCATCGCCACAATGGGCATGAGCAGTTTCTGATCCTTGAGGGCGAACTGCATGAAAGCGATGGCACCATCCTGCGCGCAGGCGATCTGGTGTTTTACCGCGACGGGACCGAGCATAACTCTTACACGCCCAACGGCTGCCTGCTGGCGGTGCATATCGTCGGGCCAGAGTTTCCGGTGGAGTGATAAAGGCCCCGGATCGCTCCGGGGCCACAGGGATAAGCCACAGGGGTCGGCTTAGATATCCAGAGTGTTTTCGGTTTCCCACTTGGAGAAATGCGACGCGTAGCTGTCCCATTCCTTGTGCTTGAGCTTTAGGAAGGCCGCCGAGAACTCATCCCCCAACATCGCTTTCAGCGTCTTGTCCTTGTCGAATTCGCGCAGCGCATCGAGAAGGTTCAAGGGCAGCTTCGGCGCATTCTTCACCGTATGGCCCATCTGATACATGTCGATGTCATAGCGGCGGCCCGGATCGGCCTTTGACCGCACGCCATCAAGGCCGGCCGCCAGAATGACGGCCTGCATCAGATAGGGGTTCGCCGCGCCGTCGGGCAGGCGAAGCTCGAACCGGCCGGGGCCGGGCACGCGCACCATGTGCGTGCGGTTGTTGCCGGTCCAGGTCACGGTGTTGGGTGCCCAGGTGGCGCCAGAAGAGGTGCGCGGCGCGTTGATGCGCTTGTAGCTGTTGACCGTCGGGTTGCAGATCGCGGCCAAGGCCGAGGCGTGCTTCATGATCCCGCCCAGGAAGTGACGACCCTGATCGGACAGGCCCAATTCCTTTGACTTGTCGGCAAAGGCGTTGGTCTTGCCATCCAGCGACCAGACCGAGATATGCGCATGGCAGCCCGACCCGGTGAGGCCCTTGAAGGGCTTGGGCATGAAGGTGGCGCGCAGGCCGTGCTTTTCGGCGACCGACTTCATCATGAACTTGAAGAAGCTGTGCTTGTCGGCGGTCTGCAGCACGTCATCGTATTTCCAGTTCATCTCGAACTGGCCGATGGCGTCCTCGTGGTCGTTCTGGTAGGCCTCCCAGCCCAGCTCCAGCATGTAATCGCAGACCTCGGCGATGCAGTCATACTGGCGCATCACGGCCTGCTGGTCATAGCAGGGCTTTTCGGCGTTGTCGTAGGGGTCGGCGACCTTGTCGCCTTCCGGCGTCAACAGGAAAAACTCGGGCTCCACCCCGGTTTTCACCCGCAGGCCGTCTTTGGCGGCTTCGTCGATCAGGCGGCGCAACACGTTGCGCGGGGCCTGGGCCAGGGGCTTATCTTCCATCACGCAATTGGAGGCAAGCCAGGCGACCTCGCGCTTCCACGGCAGCTGGATCGCCGATTCCGGATCGGGGACCGCCATCATGTCGGGGTGCGCCGGGGTCAGGTCAAGCCAGGTGGCGAAACCGGCAAAGCCGGCCCCGTCCACCGCCATATCGTTGATCGCCTGCGCCGGGACAAGCTTGGCCCGCTGCCCACCGAACAGATCGGTGTAGGACACCATGAAATACTTGACGCCTTTATCCTTGGCCCATTTGGCAAGGTCTTTCGCCATTTTACAACTCCCTGTGTTCTTTATGGTTTTGGATGAAAGGGCGGGTTCAGAACCCGCCATTCCGCCCCGGAATCCAGTTGGTTCCGGCCAAAGGCACCCCCGCCATGGCTGCCGCCTCGATGGTCAGCGAGCACAGGTCTTCGGGTTCCAGATTGTGCAGGTGGTTCTTGCCGCAAGCCCGCGCGATGGTCTGCGCTTCAAGCGTCATCACCTTGAGGTAGTTCTTCAACCGACGCCCGCCCAGAACCGGGTCGAACCGCTTGAACAGTTCGGGGTCCTGCGTGGTGATCCCGGCCGGGTCGCGGCCTTCGTGCCAGTCGTCATAGGCGTCCGCCGTGGTGCCGAGTTTCTGGTACTCCTCTTCCCACTTCGGATCGTTGTCGCCCAGCGCAATCAGCGCTGCCGTGCCGATGGCAACCGCATCGGCGCCCAGCGCCATAGCCTTGGCCACATCGGCCCCGGTACGGATGCCGCCCGAGACGATGAGCTGCACCTTGCGGTGCATGCCAAGGTCTTGCAGCGCCTTCACCGCCTGCGGGATACAGGCCAGAATGGGCATGCCGACATGTTCGATGAACACATCCTGCGTGGCCGCCGTGCCGCCCTGCATGCCGTCCAGCACCACCACAGCCGCGCCCGCCTTCACGGCCAAAGCGGTGTCATAGTAGGGACGCGCGCCGCCCACCTTGACGTAGATCGGCTTTTCCCAATCGGTGATCTCGCGCAGTTCCATGATCTTGATTTCCAGATCATCGGGGCCGGTCCAGTCAGGGTGACGGCAGGCCGAGCGTTGGTCAATCCCCTTGGGCAGATTGCGCATGTTGGCCACCCGGTCAGAGATCTTCTGACCAAGCAGCATACCGCCGCCGCCGGGCTTGGCGCCCTGTCCCACCACAACCTCGATCGCATCGCAGCGCCGCAGGTCGTCGGGATTCATGCCGTAGCGGCTGGGAAGGTATTGATAGACCAACGTCTTGGAATGGCCGCGCTCTTCCTCGGTCATGCCGCCGTCGCCGGTGGTGGTCGAGGTGCCAGCCGCCGATGCGCCCCGGCCAAGGGCCTCTTTCGCCGGACCGGACAGCGCGCCGAAGGACATGCCCGCGATGGTCACCGGAATCTCCAGATGGATCGGCTTCTTGGCGAACCGGGTGCCCAGCCAGACATCAGTTGCGCATTTCTCGCGATAGCCTTCCAGCGGATAGCGCGAGATCGACGCGCCAAGGAACAACAGATCGTCAAAGTGCGGCAGGTGGCGTTTGGTGCCGCCGCCGCGAATGTCATAGATGCCAGAGGCGGCCGCGCGGCGGATCTCGGCATTGATCGCCGGGGTGAAGGTGGCCGAGAAACGGGGCGGTGTGCGGGGAAGATCGGTCATGTAACCCTCAGTACGACGAAGCGTTGTCGATATTGAAATTGTAGAGCTTGCGGGCCGAGCCATAGCGCTTGAACTCGGACGGTTTGGCCAGATGGTCGGCTTCGCCGCGCTTCAGAAGGTCCTCAAGGATGGCATAGTGTTCGGGCCGCATCTCTTTTTCGATGCAGTCGGCGCCCAGCGATTTGACGCTGCCACGCACGAAGAGCCGCGCCTCATAAAGGCTGTCACCCAGCGCATCGCCTGCGTCGCCCAAGACCACAAGGTTGCCCGATTGTGCCATGAAGGCCGACATATGGCCGATGGAGCCATGCACCACAATGTCGATGCCCTTCATCGACACGCCGCAGCGCGAAGAGGCATTGCCCTTGATGACCAAGAGCCCGCCGCGACCGGTGGCACCGGCATATTGGCTGGCGTTACCGTCGATGATGACGGTGCCCGACATCATGTTTTCGGCCACGCCCGGCCCCGCCGAGCCCTTGATGCGAATCGTCGCCTGCTTGTTCATGCCCGCGCAATAGTAACCCGTTGACCCGCGCACGGTGATGTCCACCGGCGCATCGACACCGGCCGCGATGGCATGTGCCCCTTTGGGGTTCACAACCTCCCACGAGGTCATGTTGGTCTGGCCCTTCAACGCGTGAAGCGATGAGTTGAGCGCCCGCAGCCCCTCTTTACCCAAGTCGAAAGTCTGCATTTGTTCAACGCTCCCAGAAGTAGACGGTGGCAGGCTCGGGTTCCCAGACGCGGGCGTCCTCGATGCCCGGCAGGTTCACAAGCGCGCGGTATTCGCTGCCGAAGGCCACATATTGATCGGTTTCGGCCATGACGGCGGGTTTGCAGGCGATGGGGTCGCGCACCACGCCAAAGCCGTTGTGGGTGCCGACGACAAAGGTGAAAAAGCCGTCCAGATCGGTCAGCGTCGCCTCAAGCGCATTGCCAAGGCTTTCACCGCTTTGCAGCTTGTGGCTGATGAAGGCCGCCCCAACCTCGGTATCGTTTTCGGTTTCAAAGGTCATGCCCAGACGCTTCAGCTCGCGCCGCACACCATTGTGGTTCGACAGGCTGCCGTTGTGGACAAGGCACTGATCCGCCCCGGTCGAGAACGGGTGCGCGCCCATGGTGGTCACGGCGCTTTCCGTGGCCATGCGGGTATGGCCGATGCCATGGGTGCCGCCCATTTTGGACACTTCAAAGCGGGCCGCCACGTCCTTGGGCAGGCCAACCTCTTTGAAAATCTCGATATTCTCACCCGAGGACATCACCTTGATGCCCGGGCGCAGATGGGTGACCGCCGAGCGGGCCGCTTCAAGCTGCCCGAGCGGCACCTCCAGAACGGCATGGGTCGACTTGACCAGCATGGCCACCGGCGCGCCGATGGCCTCTTTCAGATCACCATCCAGGCCCTTGAAATCCTTTTCAGGATGGGCCGACTGCACCGTCAGCTTGCCCAGTCCCTTACCGGCCGAGGAATAGATCGCAATGCCCGCCGAATCCGGTCCGCGGTCGGTCATGGTGATGAGCATGTCTGTCAGCATGGCCCCCAGCTGGGGCTCAAGCTTTGGGTCCTTCAAGAACAACCCAACGATTCCGCACATGGATTCGCCTCCTTTTGATTTGCTTGGCGCTGACGCTAGCACCGAAGATTCCGCGTATCAACTGTGAAGAAACTTTTTTTCCTTGTCGGGAAAAGAGCGCGAAAACTTTGCGGGTTGCCCAATGTTTGGGCAGGTTTTTCTTGACAGAATGTCGCACCCGGCTTTCCCTACAGAAAACAAATTTGCCGGGCAGAGAAACGGCGCCAGGCCCAGCCAAAAACCGGCAATCCAAAAGGGCCAAGGGAGGGAAGCGTGTCAGACCTAAATCAACGGATTGAGGCGATGCACAAACGCGATGTCACGGTGGCATGGGCGTTCGTGATCGGACTGTGGTTCTCGGTCATCTTTGTCGCCATTGCGACGTGGGGGCTGGCGCCCTCGGGCGCAGCGAGAACAGTCCTGCTCTGTGCCGGGGCGGTGATCCTGCTGTTCAACACGGCCGCCATTCTGGCCATGTTGCGCCACTACCGTGAGGATCGCGACTTCATGTACGGCCTCGACATCAAGTTTCTTGACGAAGCAAAGGGGCGCTGAACATGGCACATTATCAACCCCCGATCCAAAGCAAGTTCAGCCAGATCGTCGACGTGATCGTGCTCGTCGCAATGACGCTGGGCGCGCTGTTCGTGCCCCTGTGGCTAAATCTTGCAGGCGCGGCCAAGAGCGTCGCCACTCCGGTGGAAAACCCGACATGGGAAGCGCTTGGCCAGAACGCCGCGCAGGCCGCACAATACGAGGCGCTGGGCTATACCCCGGAATCCGCGCATGACCTGATCCTTGCGCGCTTTGACTACAGCTTTACCGGCGGTGCGCTGATCCTGATGATCGTGGTCATCGTCGCTTATTACTTCCTGATGCTGAAGTTTTCGGAAGCTGAGTATCGCGAAGTGATCGCTGAAAAGTTTGGCAAGGAATAGGGGCCTGCGATGGAAACCTGGAACTACATCGAATACGCGGCCTGGGGTCTTGCGGCCCTGCTTGGCCTTCACATGGTGGTGGACTGGTTCAAGACCGACAGCACCTATTCCGAAGATGTCCTGACCTCCTCGCGCGAAGGCGAGCTTGAGGCCATGACCGAAGAATCCCACAAAG
>JACCDH011009149.1_pt1 | contig 11980 bp, 12 predicted proteins | sample 7442481 | NCBI WGS metagenome assembly JACCDH01 (sample SAMN15323433, study PRJNA562643) | freshwater metagenome | isolation source: river surface water | place: USA:Blue River Watershed | collected 2017-08-15 | reverse complement strand
GTCTTCATCAGCTCAGGTACGCCATCGACCTCGACCATCTTGCCGTAAGGCTCCTGCGAAATTGCCGACACGGCGTTGTAGGCGCAGTTGATGATCAGCTTGCCCCACAGCGGCCCCATCACATTGGCCGATACCTCAACCGGCACGCCGGACTGTCCGAACCATGCCGCTATATCGGCGCTCTCGGGAGAATCTCCGATCACCAGCTCGCCGCGACCATGGTGCTTCACATGTCCAGGCCCCGCCATTTCAGTGGCCACATACACGACCGCAGGGATGACGCGATGTGGCAGCACGCTGCGAACGATCTCGGGATTTTCTGCTCCGTTCTGCAGGCAGAGAATGACTGCATTGGACTCAAGATAAGGCGCCATTTGACGAGCAGCCTCGGCGCTGTCAGCCGACTTCACGCAAAACAGAATGACCTTTGCGCCCGCGACGCCCGAGGCATCGGTACTGGCTTGCATGGGTACCCGACCCGAAAAGGTTTTCGCATCCAGCCACAGGCCCTGGCGATTGACTTCATCGACGTGAGATTGTCGGCCAATCAGGGTTACGGGAAAGCCGGCGCGCGCCAGCATGCCACCGAAAAAACAACCGACCGAGCCGGCACCCATCACCGCAAATTGCGGCTTGGCTGATGCATTCATGATCTCTCCTGTTTTTGTAAAAGCGCCTTCTGTGGGACGCATGCAAAACCAGACTATACCCGAACTTCGCGCAGGGCCGACCGGAAAAAATCCGGTAAAAGCAGTATCAACGGCGGCACTAAAGAAGGAATGTCAGCCAGATGCATCAATTTCTGCAAATACTTTTTGCGCGAGTGCGAATGCTGAGTTCGCTGCAGGCACACCACAGTAAATCGCTGTCTGCAGTAACGCTTCCTTGATTTCGTCGCGCGTCACACCATTGTTTGATGCTGCACGCAAATGCAGCTTCAGCTCTTCTTCGCGATTGAGCGCGACCATCATGCAGATCGTCATCAGGCTGCGCGTATGACGTGGCAGTCCCGGCCGGGTCCAGATCTCTCCCCAGGCATAGCGCGTTATCAGATCCTGAAAATCACTGGTGAAAGGAGTGCGATTCGTCTGCGCACGATCTACATGCGCATCGCTGAGCACGGCACGACGAACCTGCATGCCGGCCTCGTAGCGTTCTTTTTCATTCATCAGGGATCCTTATGCGGCGAGCAGGAAATTCAGCAGCTGCTGGGTAAAGGCTTGTGCAACCTCCCAGTTGGACAGATGCGCTGCATTCAATTCGACATACTTTGCGCCCTTGATGGCGCGCGTGATCAGCTCGCCATGCTCAGGCGGCGTGGCCTTGTCATGCTTGCCACCAATGACAAGTGTCGGCGCAATGATACGAGAGAGCTCTGAGCGCTGGTCCATGTCGCGCACAGCTGCGCAATTGGCGACATAACCCTCAGCCGAGGTCGCGCGCAACATCTGGCGTACTCGCTCTACCTGCGCGGGCGCATGGATCAGGAAGTCAGCGGTAAACCAGCGCTCCAGCACCGCATCAATGATGCCCTCCATGCCCTCCTGTTTCACTTTGGCGATACGACTATTCCAGACCTCGGGCACGCCGATGGCAGCGCTGGTATTGCACAGTACGAGCCTGTTGATACGGTCGGGCGCATGGACCCCCAGCCAGATACCGGTCATGCCACCCATCGACAGACCGCAAAAATGCGCGGCCGGTATGTTGAGACCGTCAAGCAAGGACACAACGTCGCGCCCAAGCTGAGCGATGCTGTAAGGCCCGGGCGTGACATCAGACTGACCATGACCCCGCGTGTCATAGCGCAGCACCCGGAAATTCTCGGTCAGTGCTGGCAGCTGCGGCTGCCACATCGCCATCGTCGTACCGAGGGAATTCGACAACACCAGTACCGGCGCATTGTCAGGCCCGTCGATCTCGTAATGCAGTTTGCCGGTGCCAGTGTCAAGGAAAGGCATGAAGACTCCTGTGAATTCGGTGTAGACAATAGATGCGTTGCATCAGGCTTTGCGCTGGCGATGGTCGTCCAGAACACGATCGGTGAAGGCCAATGCCTCACCCAGATAATGCGCAGGATCGAAAAGCTGCGCCAGGATTTCCGCGTCCAAGTGTTGCATTACGCGCTTCTCTCCCAGCAAGACATCGTGCAACGTGGCAGAGGTCCTCAGCGCCTGTGCACAGGCAGCTTCAACGAGTTCGTGCGCCGCTGCACGGCCAATATACCGCCCCAGCGTGAGCGATACGGACTCTGCCATCACCAGTCCTTGCGTGAGATCGATGTTCGCTCGCATGCGCGCATAGTCGACCTGCAATCCCTTGATGACGATGCGCAACTGCGTCAGCGCGGCACCCGCGAGTTCGGCAATCTGGGGCAAGGTATCCCACTCAGCTTGCCAGCCTCCGAGAGCGCGCTCATGCTCTTGCACCATTGAGGAAAGCATGGTCGATACCAATCCAGGCACGCGTACGGCAGCGGCTAAAACGGCTGAGCAGCCCACCGGGTTGTGCTTGTGCGGCATGGTAGATGAACCGCCACGACCGTGCGCGACAGGTTCTGACAGTTCGCCAATCTCGGTTTGCATCTGCAAAGAAACATCACGCGCGATCTTGCCAAGCGTTCCGGTCAAGAGCCCCAGCGTTGTCGCAACATCGACGATACGGTCCCGATGGCTATGCCATGGCATTGATGGTAATTCGAGTTCCAGCTGATGCGCTAACCCATGAGCCACTGCTAATCCCTGATCGCCAAGGCTGGCGAGCGAGCCAGACGCACCGCCAAACTGCACAACACCGATGCGCTTGCCGAGTAAAGCGATTCTATCTTGATGACGAAGCACCGCGTCGAGCCAACCTGCCGCTTTCAAACCAAACGTGATCGGCAGTGCATGCTGCATCCACGTGCGCCCCATCAACGGCGTCGAACGATAGCGATGCGCCAGACCGGCAAACGCATCGCCCAGCTCGGCGAGCTCTACCATGATCAGTTGCATGGCCTCGCGCAGCTGAAGCACCATGCCGGTATCGATCACATCCTGACTGGTTGCGCCCCAGTGCACATACCTTGCGGCGTCAGTATCGCGTGCCGCGACCTTTGCGGTAAGTTGCTTCACCAGCGGTATCGCCAGATTGCCAGCAGACTCAGCATCTCGCGCCAGCGCATCAAGATCGATGTTCGTAGCGACGCACGTATCGACGATGAAAGCTACTGCCGACTGCGGAATGACGCCCTCCGCCGCCAGCGCTTTCGCCAATGCAGCTTCCACATCCAGCATACGCTGAACGGTGTTCATCGGTGAAAAAATTTGTGACATGCCCTCGCTGGAGGACAGGAATTGAGTCAGGCGGCTGAAGTTCATGGACGAAAGCTCATTCAGTTTGGATCAGAATTCAAAGAAAACGGTTTCATTCTGATCGCCGCCAAGCAAAATGTTCCACTCCCAGATACCGGGGTCAGTTTCTGCGGGTTTCGCAATCAGCGTGTTGCGGCGATTCGCCGGCACCAAGACCATCACAGGATCTGTCGCATGATTGTCGCCGAAGAAATACATCCTCGTAACGGCCTGCCTGAGCAAACCACGAGCGAAGATATTCACCATGACATGCGGCGCCTGCAGCTGTCCGTTTGATGAAGGAACACTGCCCGGCTTGACTGTCGAAAAACGAAATTCACCGTTTGCACCAGTGGGCGTGCGTCCGAAACCCGTGAATCCCTGATCGAGGGGCAATGGCCGCACATCATCCGGGTGAGCATAACGTCCATGCGAATTTGCCTGCCAGATCTCGATCATGCCATCTGGAATCGGAGCGCGATCAGCATCCAGCAATCGTCCCTGAATCACGATACGCTCGCCAGTAACATCAGGTCCTGCGAGTTCTGTTGTGTTCAGCCAGTCGAGGCCAATATGCAGATAAGGGCCGACCGTCTGAGAAGGAGTAAGACCGGACTGAAGGTTTTTCTCGATGCTCATCTTATTTCTCCATCGGGGTCGCATTACGTCCGCGAAGCACAATGTCAAAGCGAAAGCCAAGCGCAAACTCCGGCTCGGTGAGATGGAGATCGAAATGCGAAATCATTCGCTGACGTGCTTTTTCATCCGGTACGCTGTTGTAGATGGGATCAAAGGCCAGCAAAGGATCGCCGGGGAAATACATCTGCGTGACCAGTCGTGTCGCGAATGCGTGCCCGAACAGTGAAAAATGAATATGCGCCGGTCGCCACGCATTAGGATGGTTACGCCACGGGTAAGCGCCGGGACGTATCGTCAGGAAGCGATAATTTCCCTGCTCGTCCGTCATCGTGCGGCCCGTACCGGTGAAATTCGGATCAAGCGGCGCATCATGATTGTCGTTCTTGTGCTGATACCTGCCCGCAGCGTTTGCCTGCCAGAGCTCGACCAGAGTATTACGCACCGCCTTGCCATCCTCATCCATCACCCGGCCAGCAACGATGATGCGCTCACCCAGCGGCTCTCCTGCGTGCTGGCGCGTCAGGTCAGCATCAATGGGTTTCACGCGCTCATGGCCGAACACAGGTCCGGTCGTTTCCGACAGCGACTGCGGCAGCAAAACCAGCGGCTGAGATGGGGAGCGCTTGACGGTGGATGCGTAGGCCGGCGACAAATAGTCGGGCTGTTCCCCCGGCGCTGACCGGCGATAGGGATGAAGTGCTGACATCGGGTATTCCTTGTCTCGGATCGTCTGATCCTGGTGGTGGTTTTATCGCTGGTTTTTATCGTTATTTTTTATCGTTATTTCTTTTCGCTGCTTAATTGCGTACTTTACAGCCATCCTCGCAGGGCCTGAGCGCCACCAGACTTACACTCGGAAAAGCACCCCCAGCACGCATTACACGCGCTCGATGATGACAGCAATGCCCTGCCCGACCCCGATACACATTGTGCACAGTGCATAGCGGCCGCCACTGCGCTGCAACTGATACAGGGCGGTGGTGACGAGCCGGGCGCCGCTCATCCCCAGTGGATGACCCAGCGCAATCGCTCCACCATTCGGGTTCACGCGGGGATCATTATCGGAAATGCCCAGCTGGCGCAGCACGGCCAGACCCTGTGCAGCGAAGGCCTCGTTCAATTCGATCACATCCATCTGCGCGAGAGTCAATCCGGTCTGCTGCAGCAGTTTCTGCACGGCGGGCACTGGACCTATACCCATCACGCGTGGCGGGACACCGGCGGTTGCCATGCCAACGAAGCGCGCTCTGGGCGTCAGTCCGAAACGCTTTGCATGCTCATCGTCCGCGAGCAGCAGTGCGCAGGCGCCATCATTTACTCCGGAAGCATTACCTGCCGTGACCGATCCGTCCGGTTTCACCACGCCTTTCAGTTTCGCCAGTGCCTCAACACTGGTGGTACGCGGATGTTCATCATGTAATACCGTCACCGGATCCCCTTTTTTTTGCGGGATGATCACCGGGATGATTTCTTCTGCCAGCAGGCCACTGGCCTGTGCCGCAGCAGCCTTGTTCTGGCTGGCGACCGCGAATGCATCCTGATCGGCGCGGCTGATCTTGTAATCGACGGCGACATTCTCTGCTGTTTCCGGCATCGAATCCACACCATACAAGGCCTTCATCTGCGGATTGATAAATCGCCAGCCTATCGTCGTGTCATAGATCTGTGCATTGCGCGAAAAAGCGCTATCCGCCTTTCCCATCACAAAAGGGGCGCGCGTCATTGATTCGACACCACCGGCAATTAGCAGCCCAGCCTCGCCAGATTTGATCGCGCGCGCGGCAGAACCCACTGCATCCATGCCAGACCCACACAGTCGATTGATCGTCGCACCCGGCACATCAATCGGCAGCCCTGCCAGCAGCAAAGACATACGAGCGACATTTCTGTTGTCTTCACCTGCCTGATTGGCACAACCAAACAGAACTTCGCTCACTGCAGACCAGTCGACTGTAGGGTTGCGCTCCTGCAGTGCGCGCAGGGGGACAGCGCCAAGATCATCTGCGCGCAGATCTTTGAGCGCACCACCAAAGCGTCCGATGGGCGTGCGAATGGCATCGCAGATGAAGGCTTGTTTCATTGATTGTTCCAGATAGTTCAAAAAGTTTTCAGAACAGCGGACCAGCGCTGATGATAGGTTCAGGTTTTATTTTAGCCACCGATCAGTGACAGACCTGCGATACGCTCCAGCTCAGACAGACTGACACCCTCAGCCAACTCACGCACAACCAGTGCCTCTGCAGTGATGTCGATGACTGCGAGATCGGTGTAAATCCGGCTCACGCAACCCACACCCGTCAGCGGATAGGTGCAGCGCTCGACCAGTTTGCTTTCGCCGCTCTTGGTTTGCAATTCCATCATCACGAACACGCGCTTGGCACCGATGGCCAGATCCATTGCGCCACCTACAGCAGGTATCGCATCCGGTGCACCGGTATGCCAGTTCGCAAGATCGCCCTGCCTCGACACCTGAAAAGCACCCAGCACGCAGATATCCAAGTGCCCGCCGCGCATCATTGAGAAGGAGTCTGCGTGGTGAAAATAAGCGCCCCCGGTCAACAGCGTGACAGGCTGCTTGCCCGCGTTGATCAGGTCTTCGTCTTCCGCACCGGGCGCAGGTGCGGGCCCCATGCCAAGAATGCCGTTTTCACTATGCAACAGCACTTCCTTTGACGAATCAAGATGATTGGCCACCAGCGTTGGAAGACCAATACCTAAATTGACGTAAGCGCCCGGTGGGATATCGCGCGCGACACGCCGCGCAATCTCATCTTTGCTGAAACGCTTCATGAATGGCTCCCTGCGACCTGCACGACACGCTGCACGAAAATGCCAGGCGTGACGATCACCTCCGGATCCAGTTCGCCCAATTCGACGACCTGATGAACCTGCACTATCGCGCAGGAGGCTGCCATCGCCATGATAGGACCAAAGTTACGCGCAGCCTTGCGGTAAACAAGATTACCCCAGCGATCCGCCTTTTCTGCCTTGATCAGTGCAAAGTCTGCATGGATTGGATATTCAAGCACATAGTGCCTGCCATTGATCACACGGGTTTCTTTGCCCTCGGCCAGCTGAGTGCCATAACCAGTGGGTGTAAAGAAAGCACCGATGCCCGCGCCCGCAGCGCGGATGCGCTCTGCGAGATTACCCTGCGGCGTCAGTTCCAGTTCGATCTTGCCACTGCGGTAAAGCCCGTCGAATACATGCGAATCAGTCTGACGAGGAAAAGAACAGATGATCTTGCGAACGCGTCCCGCCGCAAGCAGTGCTGCAAGGCCCGAGTCGCCATTGCCGGCGTTGTTGTTGACGATGGTGAGATCACCCGCGCCCTGCGCGATTAGTGCGTCGATCAGTTCACGTGGCATGCCTGCATTACCAAAGCCGCCGATCATGACGGTGGCGCCATCGGAAATTCCGGCGACTGCGGCGTCGAGGTCAGAAAAAATCTTGTTGACCAAATCAGTGTCCCAGGTGAGGCGAATGAGCAGCGCTACAGCGCTCGCATCACTCGGCGTTATGAATTTTTGAGCATTTTTTTGCCCAAGGCATGTTCGTTAATCGAACATTCGTCTGACTACAGAACACTTAGAGTGTATAGTTGAGGAAACACCGTCGCAAGACAGTCCAACTATTTTGTGTTCGGTCGTCGGACAAACGAAGCGAGGGGCGAATTGGCGCCGCTGGATGGACCAATGAGTCTGTGCCCCTTTCGCAACGAAAGAATTCCCAACTCCCCCGGTGTAAATGAACGAGTACTCGCAAAAAGCGAGAATTATCAAAAGAATATCAAGTTCCGCTACGGTAACACCGTTTCATTAAGAGGCTCGATCAAAATGACCGTCGCAAATCGACGAAGTTGCTGACAAGGCGGGGCCGCCGCAGAGAGTACAGGTGTACGGCGACGCTCCCCCAACGCGGACAGCGGCATTTTGATAGAGCTCCTGAATGTCTCGCAAAGCGACCGACAGTCTGCTTGCAAACCGCCGAGGGTGCCATGAGTTCGGTCCGAAAAGTGTCATCGTGCGCGAGAAGCTCGCCTTACGGAGGACAGAACAAAAACATCTCGCCCGGATTTCAAACGACTGCATCCAGGCACCAGCTCATTGCCTGATCTCACAGCGACCCAACCATGCAGAACACCATTTCGCCCACTATGAACGACACCACGACCGACACCGCATCCGAACCGCTGGCTTCCGACGAATCTCTCGCCACCGATACCACCCCCGCCTCTGCTGGCGCTGCCAAGTCTTCCCGGCCGCTGACGATTGCCGAAGAAATCGATGCGCTGACCGATCCCAGCTTCATGACCTCGCTTGCCCGCGGACTCGCGGTGGTCAAGGCATTCAGCGACCAGCGGCGGGCGATGACGATTGCGCAGCTCAGTCACAAGACGGGCATACCACGTGCTGCAGTGCGCCGTTGTCTGTACACGCTCAAACAACTGGGCTATGCCGACTCAGAGGCGAACAATTTTTTTCTCAAACCAAAAATCCTCACACTCGGTTATTCCTACCTGTCATCCACACCCCTGACCATATCGGCACAGCCCTGCCTGAATCAGGTAAGCCAGATACTGGGCGAATCCTGCTCCCTCGCTGTCATCGAGCAAGACGAGGTGCTCTACATATCGCGCTCGCAGACGGCGCGCGTGATGTCGATCGCCCTCAATGCCGGCAGTCGTCTGCCCGCGTATTGCACGTCGCTGGGTCGCGTACTGCTCGCCGCATTGTCGTCTGCTGACCTGGCCGCCTACCTCTCGCGCGTGCCATTGAGGCCTTACACCGACCGCACTGTGGTGTCAGAAGAGAGACTTCGCGAGATCCTGGAGGAAACTGCGCAGCAAGGCTTTGCAATCGTCGAGGAAGAGCTGGAAATCGGATTGCGATCGATCGCGGTACCTGTCAGAGGCGCAACCGGGACAGTGATGGCTGCACTGAACGTTGGCGCACAAGCGACCCGCGTCTCACGTGCGCAAATGGAGCAGGTATTCCTGCCGGTACTGCTGAATGCCGCAGCGGAGTTATCGGTGCTGCTGCCCTGAATCTCATCCATCGCTCTGGCTTCAGCCTCGCCTGCGGCTAGGCTTTTTTATGAGCAGGAGATCAGGAAGATATCGCTCGTACTGTGCCCGCATTCCATGACTCTGCGTGCTGGCGGAAATCACGCGGCGCCAATCCGGTGTTACGCTTGAAAAAGCGAGTGAAATACGCCGGATCCGAAAATCCGAGAACATCCGAGATATCGCGTATCGTCATCGACGTGTAGACCAGCATACGGCGTGCCTCACGCATCGATCGTGAATGGATGATCCCCAGCGCTGACTGTCCTGTCACCTGACGGCACATGGCATTCAGATGTGCCGCACTTATATTCATCTGGCGAGCGTAATAATCCAGGCCCAGCTGTTTCGAATACTCGACATCCACCAATGCGGTAAAACGCTCAACATGCTGGCGCGCTCGCACAGGCATTGATGTGTCACTTTCATTCACATCCTGATCTGAAAGCCGCAAAAGCCATCCCAGTGCGACTGACAGCTGCGCAGAAATCAGCACCTCACGATGCGGGCCATCGCTGTCGTACTCGGTGTGCAGCTCCCGCATCGCTGTCTCAATACGTCCGTCAGCGGCCTCCAGACGGGCGTATTTCGCCGCTCTCAGGCGTGCAAGCGATTGCGCGAGACTCGCCCCCAGACTGCCCAGAAGGGAATAGGCGACGGTCACCACCAGACCGCGCGCGTCGGGAGAAAACTGGAAACCATGGATGCAGTGCTGGGGCACGATCAGCGCCATGCCCCCCAGCAGCTCCGTACGAACCTCGTCCAGCTGACAGATGGCCTGCCCATCCTCCAGCCAGAGCAGCTGCAAAAGCCCGTGATGACGATGTGGCCGGATCTCCCAATTGTGCAAGCGACTGCGCTCGGCAATGGATTCGCAGTGGATCAGATCGGGCGCAGGCTGATGCCCATCTTCCCCATAGAGCCGGAAAACAGGGACATCACCTGACGAAGGTAGAGGCGGAGCGGTCACAGCGTCAAGGGCGAGCCAAAAATCCTCGAAATGTACAAGTTTATGCGGGTAAAGTCTATTCCCGCCGGCATCCCCATGCCTGACTATCCCGTCATTCCAATAATTACGCGGGCGACTCAGCCCCCGAGACGAGACCCCACCCATGAAAACTCAAGTCGTCATCATCGGCGCAGGCCCCTCGGGGCTGCTGCTCGGTCGCCTGCTTGAATTGCAGGGCATCGACAACATCATCGTCGAAGCGAAATCACCCGACTACGTGCTCTCGCGTATACGGGCCGGCGTACTGGAACAAGGCACGCAAATGCTGCTGCGTGAGGCAAAGGCTGCCGACCGTATGGATCGCGAAGGGCATGTGCATGAGGGATTTGCATTGTCATTTCTGGGACGGATGGAGCGCATCGACCTGAAGGCGCTCACTGGTGGCAAGACGGTGATGGTCTACGGTCAGACCGAAGTCACGAAGGACCTGATGGAGGTACGCGCACAATCCGGCATGCCAAGCATCTATGAGGCCGAGGAGGTGACGCCCCATGATTTTTACACCGATCATCCGAGCGTCAGCTTCATCAAGGATGGTACGCGGCACACGATCAGCTGCGACTACATTGCTGGCTGCGACGGGTTTCATGGCATCGCCCGCAAGTCGGTGCCGACCGACAAGATCAAGCTGTTTGAACGCGTCTATCCGTTTGGCTGGCTGGGCGTGCTCTCACGCACGCCACCGGTATCGGATGAGCTGATCTATGCCAACCACGAACGCGGATTCGCGCTGTGCAGCATGCGCTCGGCCATGCTGTCGCGCTACTACGTGCAGTGCTCACTGGAGGACAAAACGGATCAATGGTCAGACGACAGGTTCTGGGATGAGCTGCGTTCAAGACTGCCCTCGGAGGTCGCGAGCCATCTGGTCACCGGACCGTCGATAGAAAAAAGCATCGCGCCGCTACGCAGCTTCGTCGCCGAACCCATGCAGTTTGGCCGAATGTTCCTGGTCGGCGATGCAGCGCACATCGTGCCACCGACCGGGGCCAAGGGCCTTAACCTTGCCGCCAGTGATGTTTATACTCTTTATAACGTCCTGCGCAAACGCTACCGGGAAGGACGCTCCGACCTGATTGAACGCTATTCCGAGATCTGTCTGCGTCGCATCTGGAAAGCCGAGCGTTTTTCATGGTGGATGACGTCGATACTGCATAAATTCTCCGACGATCCCTTCAACCAGCGAATACAGGAAGCCGAGCTGGACTATTTCACCAGCTCCGAAGCCGGCCGCACCAACATTGCAGAGAACTATGTCGGCCTGCCCTATGAAGCGGTTGATTAGCCGGGAATCGTGGCATCGTGCGCCCAAATCGGTTACATTCGGCGCATCTGAAGATTTGTATCCCCGATGACTCAGCCCGTCCCTATCACACCCGCCCCGTCGCTGAACCTCACGGCGCTAAAGGCCAGTTGCTCTGCCTGCAGCATGCATCAGCTGTGCCTTCCAATGGGCCTGGGCGAGTCAGACATGCACCGGCTCGACGAGATTATTGGCCGCCGCCGCAAGGTGCCGAAAGACAGTCTGCTGTACCGAATGGATGATGCATTCACCAACCTGTATGCGATACGGCTCGGACACTTCAAGACCTACCAGGTCAGCCCTGGCGGCGAGCAGCAGATCACCGGTTTCCAGATGGCGGGCGAGCTGCTCGGCATGGATGCGATCAGTACTGATCGCCATCACTGCGATGCTGTCGCACTGGAAGACAGTGAAGTCTGTGAAATCCCGTTCGCGCGGCTCGAAGAATTGTTTGGCACGATACCCACGCTACTGCATCATTTCCATCGGATGATGAGCCAGGAAATCACCCGTGAACAGAATGTGATGCTCTTGCTCGGAAACATGCGCGCCGAACAGCGTTTCGCTGCGTTCCTGATTAATCTGTCGTCGCGTTATGCAGCGCGCGGCTATTCATCAACGACCTTCCAGCT
>JACCDH011752592.1_pt1 | contig 11985 bp, 13 predicted proteins | sample 7442481 | NCBI WGS metagenome assembly JACCDH01 (sample SAMN15323433, study PRJNA562643) | freshwater metagenome | isolation source: river surface water | place: USA:Blue River Watershed | collected 2017-08-15 | reverse complement strand
CCCGAACGATCCCGAGAAGCCCTTCGTCACCTCCGGCATCCGCCTCGGGTCGCCGGCCATGACCACGCGCGGCTTCAGGGAAGCCGAGGCCGCGAAGGTCGGCCACCTGATCGCCGACGTGCTCGACCATCCGCATGACGCGGCCAACATCGAGCGCGTGAAGGCCGAAGTGAAGAAGCTGACCGACGCTTTCCCCGTTTATCAATCCTAAGCGAGCCTGACAGGAGGCTGTTCCCATGCGTTGTCCGTACTGCCAGCACGAAGATACACAGGTGATGGATACCCGGGCGTCCGACGAAGGGGACAGCATTCGCCGCCGCCGTCGCTGCAATCACTGCGACAAGCGCTTTACGACCTATGAGCGCATCGAGCTGGCGATGCCCGTCATCGTCAAGAAGAACGGCAGCCGCAGCGAGTTCGAGCATGCGAAGCTCCGGGGCAGTCTGATGCTGGCACTGCGCAAGCGTCCGGTATCGGCCGATGCGGTCGATGCGGCCATACACCGGATCGAAGAGAAGCTCCTGTCCTCGGGCGAGCGCGAGATCAATTCCGGCCAGATCGGTGAGCTGGTCATGCGCGAGTTGAAGCGCCTCGACAAAATCGCCTATATACGCTTTGCGTCGGTCTACCGCAGCTTCGAAGATGTCGCCGAGTTCCGCGATGCGATCGATGCAATCGATGAGGCTGATACCGAACGGCAGCCAGTGGCGGCTGTCCGCGAGAAACGCTGAAACAGACAGCGCCACCGGGCTGGCGTGGACTGGCCAGCCTTCCAGCCTTCCGTCCTTCCGTCCTTCCGTCCCTCTTTCCTTGCTGTTCCTGAAACGACAACGCCTTGTCCGGCGCTTCTTGTCGCGTCAGCGCTTGCTGCCCTGCAAAAATCACACACACCGCCCGGAATGTTTTATGTTTGTGTGGCAATCACATGGCAAATAAATATCAAAAAAATAACAACGGCAAGATTGCGGGCGCACGGCGTTATGCGCTGACCGCCGTGCGAATCAAGGGTTTTTCTGAATCCTGGGATCAAGGAGAGACACATGAACTCAGCAAAAATCTGGTGGATTCCAATGGTGTTTGCGTCGCTGGTTGCCGGTTGCACTGGCAAATATGACGAATGTATTGAAAAAGAAAAACAACAGTACCGTGCCAGCAATCCGAGCGCGAGCTACGGACAAGTGCAAAGCAAACAAGCAGACTTTGAACTGATGTGCTCCAAGTTCAAAAACAAGTGACGCGTAGAGTTCTCATCCGCATCTTTGCTGATGACCGAACGATCGCTCTAAAACTGAAAAAAGAGGTTTAGATTGTTAGCGCATGTCTAACGGACGATGTGCGGTTGCCTGATATCGATCATCTTGCCACTCCTGTGTCCATCAAGACGAGGAGTGAGACATCGTGAGGATCGTTTATCGAGCGTCTGGTACATCGCTGATCGAAGTCATGGTGACGCTGCTGCTGATCGTTACCGCCGCTGCGGGGCTGGTGCGCAGCTGCGCGCATGTCAGGGCGACTGCCAGCCACGCGGCTTCACAGCAAGCCGCGTGGCGCCTGACTTCAGAACTGGCCGAGTGGCTGCGCTTGCGAGGCGATCAGCCGCTGGGGCCGTTGCCCGAAGACCCGGCGTCTCTGATTGCCGCGCCTGCCGGAACAGGGGATTGTTATCGCAGCGCCTGCACCCCGGCGGATGCGGCAAGGTTTTTTCTGCATGACTGGTATCGCCGGTTGCGTGAACGGCTGCCGGGAGTTCGCCTGATGATCTGCGCCGGCGGCCCCGCAGAAAGTCGTCCTTCTGGCCAAAGCGGTGCCGCATGTGCCGGGCAGGCGCGTGCGGAGGGTGTCGTCTGGTTCCGGCTCTGGCGCCCGCACACCGCTGCCGGAGCGGATCTTCTCAGGATGATCGAAGTCATTGTGAGGCGAGCGCCATGAGCCCCACGAGCACCATGGGCGCTGCTGACACTCAGGGGCGCCGTCGTGGACAGGCAATCACGACACGCAGGCGATGGCAGGCCGCGCTGTCCCTGCCGGAGACGATGTTATCCATCGGCTTGTGCATGCCGCTGGTACTGGGCGCGGTCAGTCTTTTGTGCACATCGGTCAACGAGCAATCGCTTTCGCACCAGACGCTGCTGATGGAACAGGAAGCGCAGTACGCGCTGAACCTCATTGCCAATGTCGCTCAGCTGGCCGGTCATCATGACCCGCTGACCATTGCCCCGCTTCACACGCAACCCCGTTTGCAGGGGATGGACGATGCCACACTGGCTGCACGCACAGCTATCGAGGCCGGCAGATCCGGGCCGGGGCCGTTCGGCAGCGATGTATTGATCGTTCGCTTTTCGGGCGGGAAGGCGAACGGATATTCACCGCTGAATTGCGCGGGCACGCCCGTGCACTCCGGTGCCACCGGTGCAGGCGATCTGGCCGCTGATGATCAGGGCTACAGCATTTTCTATGTTGCACGAGGTCCGGGCGGGGAGTATGAGCTTCGATGCAAATACCGTACTCCCGGTGGCTGGGATTCCGAGGCGCTGGTACAAGGGGTGGGAAGTTTTCAGGTGCTGTATGGTCTGGATCGGGATGGTGACGGGCTGCCCGAGCAATTTCTCCGCGCCGGCGCAATCACTGACGAGATCAGCAGCGGCACATCCGGCACATCCGGCACACCCGGCGCATCCGGCACATCATTGTGGAATCGGGTCGTCGCACTGAGAATCGCTCTGCTCCTGCACAGCACCCAGCGTGTTCAGCAGCCATTGACGCCGGTGACCTGGAATTTGTTTGGCGATGCCTACTCAATGCATCATGCAAGCATTGACCGGGGTACCCAGCTCTCTGATGAAGATTTTACCGGGGCACTCCGGTATCGGCTGCGTCGTAACTACGAGCAGCTGATTTTTATTCGCAATCCTTCAAGCGTTGCAGCGTCCGAATGAAGCGGCGATGTTTCACGCAGGCGGGTTTTGCGCTGCTGCCTTGCGCATTGTTGCTCACCATGGTGCTGCTGGCGCTGAGCGCGTCACTGCAATCGGCGCGTCAGCAGCTGACTGTCACGCTGGCACATGCCGATCTGCACAGGACGCGCCTGTTGGCCGAATCGTCGCTGGCGGAAGGGGAGCATGATCTGAGATCCCGGTTCGAGGCGATGTCCTCAGCCGAGGACGCCCGATCGCCTGAGCAGCAGTTTGCGCTCTCGTGCGCCCGGACCACCAGTGAACTTTCAGGTTATCAGCTGGATCTGGTGCACTCCGACGACCTGACGGCTTTGTGCCGGATTACCGCCAGCAGGACGGGGCGCGCACAGGGCACTCAGATCAGCTTGCAGGCGGAATTCGAACTGAAGGCTTGCCCGCAGTCGGACGAGTCCGCCGCGTCCAAAGAGTTGGAACCTCTGACCGGGCTGATGGTTCTTGGTGAAGATGTTTTGGCGTCGTGCAAAGGCAAGGTGCGCCTGCTCAGCTGGCGCATGCTGAGCGAGGTGTGATGTCATGCATCGGATGAACCGCTTCTCGTTTGCGGCGTGGCCCGGGTCCCGCAAGGGCATCAGCCTTCTTGAGTGCCTGGTCGTCTGCATGGTGCTGGGCATGCTGATGATGATCATGCCGCAGTTTACATTTCTGCTTGATCGCGCGCGTGTGAACCTGGCCTGCAGCGAGTTTCATCAGGCGATACTGATGGCGCGCGCTGAAGCCATCCGGCGACAAGCGCGCGTCGATCTCGTACCTGTCAGTGCCGGCGACTGGCGTTCCGGCTGGGTGGTGCTGATCGATGCGAACAACAATCAGCAGCTTGATCAGGATGAACTGCTGATTCATCGCAGCGAGGTCGACATACCAGCGCTGAGGGTAGATGCGAAGTTGCGCGATCCGAAAAAAATGTATCTCGCTTTCAGTCCCGGCGGCCGGCCGCGCAGCGCAAACAGCGCGAGCATTCCGCAGATTGGCTCGCTGCTGTTCACAGTGGGTGCCCAGCGACGCAAGCTGGTGATGAGCTTTCTGGGCAGGGTCAGGGTCTGCGATCCCGATCGGGATGCGTTGGCTTGTTAGAATGCCGCTTTGCCGGTCGGGTTTCACGACGGGTTTTGCGGTCGGCTTTTCGGCCAGAATTTTCGGCTCTTTTTTCGTCTCTTCCATCCCGTGAATCGCACTGTGTCCGCAACGACTAAGGCTATCGATGATCTGCAGGCGATGCGCATCGCGCTGCAGCTGGCTGGCGAGTCGATGAACATCACCAGCCCCAACCCGCGGGTCGGCTGCGTGATCGTTCGTGATGGCGAGATCATCGCGCAGGGTCGGACCCAGCCTGCCGGGCAGGCGCATGCGGAGGCGGCCGCGCTGCGGGACGCGCAGCAGCGCGGCGCGGATGTGCGTGGCGCCACCGCGTATGTGACGCTGGAGCCCTGCAGCCATCACGGACGCACGCCACCGTGCGCCGATGCGCTGCTGGCCTCAGGCGTGTCGCGTGTGGTCGCCGCGATCGAAGATCCTAATCCGCTGGTCGCCGGCGCCGGTATGGCAAAGCTGCGCGAGGCCGGGATCGTCACGGAGACCGGTTTGCTGGCTGACGAGGCGCGCGAGATGAACATCGGTTTTTTTTCGCGCATGCAGCGCGGGCGGCCTTGGGTGCGGATGAAGATCGCCGCCAGTCTGGATGGCGGCACCGCCTTGCTGAACGGGCAGAGCCAGTGGATCACGTCCGAGGCCGCGCGCGCCGACGGTCATGCGTGGCGCGCACGGGCGTGCGCGATCCTGACGGGCATAGGCACGGTAGAGCAGGACGATCCGCAGCTCACCGTGCGTGGCATCGACACGCCGCGCCAGCCGCAGCGTATCGTGCTCGACAGCGCGCTGCAGATCCGGCCCGATGCCCGGGTGCTGCAAGGCGGCGGCAGCAGCTGGATCGTCACCACGGCCGGCGATGCGTCCCGTGAGGCGCCGCTGGCTGCCGCGGGTGCCGAGATCATTCGCTTGCCCGAGACCTCGGGCAAAGTTGATCTGCATGCACTGATGCAGGAGCTGGGTCGGCGTCAGATCAATGAATTGCATGTCGAGGCCGGCTTCAAGCTGAACGGCTCGCTGCTGCGTGCCGGCGTGGTCGATGAGCTGCTGGTCTATATGGCGCCCTGCCTGCTGGGAACCGCGCAGGGCATGGCGCGCCTGCCTGAGCTGTCCGACCTCCGTGAACGCTGGCAGTTCGGCTTTCATCAGGTGCTGCAGGTAGGTGAGGATCTGCGCATGCTCCTGAGGCCCGCCCGCCAGTGAACTTGTTTGCGCACGCCGGATGAACTCACCCCTGAGAATCCCTATTTTTTGACAGAGAAAACCATGTTTACCGGAATCGTCGCGGCCGTGGGCCGCATTACCCGCATAGAACCCCTGGGTGATCAGGGTGCCGCCGGCGTGCGACTGCAGATCGCCGCCGGTGGCTTGTCATTATCGGATGTCGCGATCGGCGACTCGGTGGCGATCAATGGCGCATGCATGACCGTCGTCAGCAAGACCAGCGACAGTTTCACGGTCGATGTGTCGCGCGAGAGCCTGAATTGCACCGTCGGGCTGGATGCGCCGGGCGAGGTCAATCTTGAAAAAGCGCTGACCCTGGCGGAACGGCTGGGCGGCCATCTCGTCTCGGGGCATGTGGACGGCCTTGGCCGGGTCGTCCATTTCGCGCCGGTCGGCGAATCCTGGCGGCTGGATGTGCTGGCGCCTGCAGCGTTGGGCAAGTATCTGGCGTACAAAGGCTCGGTCGTGGTGAATGGCGTTTCGCTGACCGTCAATCGCGTGTCTGACAGCGCGCAGGGCTGCACGATCTCGATCAATCTGATACCCCACACCATCGAGGTCACGACGCTCAAGCACCTGCGTGAAGGCAGTCAGGTCAATCTGGAGGTCGACCTGATCGCCCGCTATGTGGAACGAATGCTGAGTGCCGGCGTCCTGCCCGCGCCTGCCTGACGCGGGCGGCAGGGGGAAATCCTTTAAAATACGTGCCCTTTCCGGATTTCCCCTCATGTCCATTTCAAGCACCAAAGAGATCATTGCCGAGCTGCGCGCCGGCCGCATGGTCATCCTCGTCGATGAGGAAGATCGCGAGAACGAGGGCGACCTCGTGCTGGCCGCAGAGTTCGTCACGCCTGAAGCGATCAACTTCATGGCCCGCTTCGGGCGCGGCCTGATCTGCCTGACCCTGACCGAGGAACGCTGTGATCAGCTGAACCTGCCGCTGATGACTTCCCGCAATGGCACCTCGTACGGTACCAATTTCACAGTGTCCATTGAGGCCGCTGAGGGGGTCACCACCGGGATATCTGCGGCGGACCGTGCCCGCACGATTGAAGTCGCGGTGGCCCGTCACGCGACCCCCTCCGATATCGTGCAGCCGGGGCACGTGTTCCCGCTGCGCGCGCAGCGCGGCGGTGTGCTCATGCGCGCCGGGCACACCGAGGCCGGCTGCGATCTTGCCGAGCTTGCCGGCCTGACGCCGGCTGCGGTAATCTGCGAGATACTCAAGGACGACGGCACCATGGCAAGGCTGCCGGACCTGATCGAATTCGCGCGGGAGCATCAGCTGAAGATCGGCACCATTGCCGACCTGATCCATTACCGCAGCCAGACAGAGAGCATCGTCGAGCGCGTCGCGGAGCGCCGGATGCAGACCGCGCATGGCGATTTCCATGCGATTGCATTCCGGGACAAGCCCAGCGGCGGCGCCCATCTGGCGCTGGTCCACGGCCAGATCAGCGCGGCGCAGGAGACACTGGTGCGGGTGCACCAGCCGGTGTCGATACTTGATCTGCTCGATACCGAGGCGACCACGCATTCATGGAACATCGCCGCGGCGCTCAAGTCCCTCAAGGCCGCCGAGCGCGGCGTGATCGTGCTGCTCAATTGCGAAGAGTCGGCAGAGCAAATGTTTGCGCAGTTCAATGCCCTGTGCGAACCGCAGCCGACCACGCCCACACGTGCCGCGCGCATGGATTTGCGGACCTATGGCATCGGCGCGCAGATACTGCGCGAGCTGGGCGTGGGCAAGATGAAGCTGCTGGCGAATCCGCGCAAGATGCCTTCAATGGCAGGTTTCAATCTGGAAGTGACTGGCTATCAGGCCAGCCCCGGACAATGACAGACGAACTTCAGCAGGAGGCACTATGAGCGTGGGAATCTACGAACCGGATTTCGAAGGCAGCGGTCTGCGCATTGGCATCGTACAGGCGCGTTTCAATGAAGACATTTGCCATGGACTGCGATCGGCCTGCCTGGCCGAGCTCAAGCATCTGGGTGTCGATGACGAGGATATTCTGCTCGTCACCGTGCCGGGCGCGCTGGAAATTCCGCTGGCGCTGCAGAAAATGGCCGAATCAGGCCAGTTCGATGCGCTGATCGCGCTGGGCGCAGTGGTGCGCGGCGAGACCTATCATTTCGAACTGGTATCGAATGAGTCGGGCCGTGGCATCACCCGCATCGGCCTCGACTTTGGCATTCCCGTCGCCAATGCGGTGCTCACCACCGAGAATGACGAGCAGGCCGAAGCCCGAATGGTGGACAAAGGCACCGACGCGGCGCGCGTTGCCGTCGAGATGGCGAACCTTGTCGCCGCCATGGAAGAATTGGCCGACGAGGCTGACGAAGATTAATCAGGGTGATTCAGAATGAGCAGCAAATCGCAGCATGCCAATCCCAACAAGAACCGCACGCCGCGCCACCGGGCGCGCGAATTCGCGTTGCAGGGCCTATACCAGTGGCTGATCAATCAGGATGACGCGGGCGCGATCGATGCGCACATCCGCAATGCCCACGGGTTCGAGAAGGCCGATGCCGGGCATTTCGATGTGCTGCTGCATGGCACGATACGCGAGGCTGATCAGCTGCGCGAAGAGATCCGCCCGCTGATTGATCGCGCGATTGATCAGCTGTCTCCGATCGAGCATGCCGCCTTGCTGATCGGCGCTTTCGAGCTGAAGAACCATATCGAAATACCTTACAAAGTCGTGATCAACGAAGCGGTCGAACTGACCAAGTCCTTTGGCGGCATCGACGGGCACAAGTATGTGAACGGCGTGCTCGACAAGCTGGCGGGCAGCTTGCGCGCGACTGAGGTGACCGCGGGCCGCTGATCTTTCTGCCTTATCGAGACTGCCTGTGAACAGCCTGCGCTTTCCGCTCGCCCACCGGCTCGACGAGATCGAGCCCTTCCATGTGATGGAAGTGATCAAGCGCGCCTCCGAGATGGAAAAGGCTGGCCGCTCGGTGATCCATCTGAGCATCGGCGAGCCGGACTTTCCCACCGCGCAGCCTGTTCTCGATGCTGCCGCGCGCGCACTGCAGGATGGCGCGATGCGCTACACGCACGCCACCGGGCTGCCGGCGCTGCGGGAGGCCATCTCCGCGCACTACCGGGCGCGGTTTGCGCTGACGGTGCCGGCCGAGCGCATCGTGATCACTGCGGGTGCCTCCGGAGCGCTGCTGCTGGCCTGCGCCGCGCTGATCGGGCGCGATACCGAAGTGCTGATGCCCGACCCCAGCTACCCGTGCAACCGTCATTTTGTCGCCGCGTTCGAGGGCAGGGCGACCATGATTCCCTGCGGTCCCGTGGAACGCTTCCAGCTGACGGCGGCCATGGTGCGCGCGCACTGGTCAGAGCGCACGGCGGGCGTGCTGCTGGCGTCGCCCTCCAACCCGACCGGCACGTCGATTCCGGCGGATGAGCTGGCATCCATTGCGAGCACCGTTCGCGAGCGCGGCGGGTTCACGCTGGTGGACGAGATCTATCAGGGCCTGAGCTACGATGCGCCGCCAGTGTCGGCACTGGCGCTGGGCGAGGACATCATCGTCATCAACAGTTTTTCAAAGTACTTCAACATGACCGGCTGGCGTCTTGGCTGGCTGGTGGTGCCGCCGGCCATGCTGCCGGCCGTAGAAAAGCTCGCACAGAACATGTTCATCTGCGCATCGAGCGTTGCGCAGCATGCGGCGCTGGCCTGCTTCACGCCAGAGGCAACGGCGATCTACGAATCGCGCAGGGAAGAATTCCGGCGGCGGCGTGATTATCTGGTGCCGGCGCTCAAGGCGCTGGGTTTTGGTGTGCCGGTGATGCCTGATGGCGCGTTTTACATATACGCAGACTGCAGCCGCTTCACGCATGACTCGGATGCCTTCGCGCGCGAATTGCTGGATCAGACAGGTGTAGTGCTGGTGCCGGGGCTGGACTTTGGCGACTACTCGGCGCGGCACTATCTGCGGGTGTCGTATGCGACCTCGATGACGCATCTCGCCGAGGCGGTCGAGAGACTGGAAAAATATCTTGCGGGGCGTCGGGCAGCGCATGAGGCAGCGCATTAGGCAGCGCCCTGCGCGGAGCCTTAGGCAGCGCGTCAGGCAGGGCAGGGCACGGAGGCGGGCCCGCAGCACAAACAACAATGGAGCCCGCAGGCTCCATTGTTGTTTCAGCGATCAAGCTGTCCTCAGGCGGGCTCTTCCCCATGCGAGCGCGGGGGCGGCTGTGTGTCATTCACCTTCGCTTCGATCGGGTCGCTCGCGGTGTTCTGTGCCGGCGGCGTGAACGTCGGCACGCGCTTGCCGCTGGCGACGGCCTGCAGCCTGCTGTATTCGGCCAGCACCTTCGAGCCGTAACCGCCGTCAGACTCCAGATTGCCTGCGCCAACGTACAGCTTCAGGCCGGCTTCGACAGAGCCGCTGCGGCGGATTGCATCCTTCAGGATCTGCGCGCCCACCTGAATGTTCGCGACGGGGTTCAGCACTGACTTCGTGCCGCCGTGGTCATCGAACTTCGAATGATGCACCTTGGCCATCACCTGCATCAGGCCCTGCGCGCCCATCGCGCTTTCTGCAAACGGATTGAAGCGGGATTCAATCGCCATCACCGACAGCACGAGCAGCGGATCGATCCGAACCTCATGACCGGCAGAGTAAGCGGCCTCGACCAGCATCTTGCTGGCAGTTTGTGCGATCCGATAGCGTTTTGCCAGCCAGGTCATCACACGCTGCTGCTCGACCGTGTTTACCTGCGCAGTATCCGTGCCCGGATGCGCCAGCGGGACGCCGGTGATCAGGCCGTGCGGTTCGCCCGACGTGCGTTCCGGAAGCTCCAGCATTGATGCGAACGCCAGTTCCTGCGCGCTGCGGTCGTCGCTGTACTCTTCCCAGAACGGCGAGATCACCTTCAGATGATCGGTCAGCTCAGGCCTGAAAAACATCAGGGTGAGCGCGGCGATCGCCGCTAGCCCGAGAACCGACAGTGCGTTCTGGGCGGTGGCAGCGAAGTTGCCGCCGATACTGCTGATTTTGTTGAGTTGCTTACTCAGTTGCTGAGACAGTTGCTCTGCACTGACCAACGCTGCCAATTTGCGTCGATTATTCATGCTACCTCCTGAATCATCGCGGCCCTCAAAGCGCCTGGCAAAACCTGCCGGGTGTCGTCCCTGCCATGCTGCCGTCTCCATTGTCAGCATGACAAGTAGCCCGTCATGTTTTGTCAGGCACTCTGAGATGAGGCCAATTGCAAGCGTGCTTCGTGCTTCAATTCACCGCGAGACAAAAAAATCATTTGCGGCCAAACTGCGGGCCAGGCAAATGCCGGTGTTGCTTTGTTGCCCCCTGGGTCAGGGTGGCGGGAGCAATCTTTTTTCGGGAGTGAAAGTCAGAGCCTTGAAAAAACCCCGTGCCACATCGTGCAGACTTTTTCCCGAATGTCGGGCGGTACGCTTCCCCCTTGTGAACCGGATCGCTCCGGAAGCCGCCCGAAAAATTTGAGCGGATTGTAGGAGGGTGTTTATATCGAGTCAATACTTGAAAACCGATGATCTATAACTTTAAGTTATGAATTCTTAGTTGCGGCGCAGCAATTCATTGTAAAATCAGCCAGTTGGCCCGGATTTTGGGCATACACCTTTCACTTTGAAAAAAGTCAACAGCCGATGAAATATTCCGATTTGCGGGATTTTATTAATAAATTGAAACAATCCGGTGAATTGACCGAGGTTTCCATCCCCGTTTCTCCTCATCTTGAAATGACCGAGCTGTGCGACCGTACGCTCAGGGCGGAAGGCCCCGCGCTGCTGTTCACTCAGCCGACCGGCCACAGCATGCCCGTGCTGGGCAATTTATTCGGCACGCCAAATCGGGTTGCGCTGGGCATGGGTGCCAGCGATGTGAGCGAATTGCGCCGCATCGGTCAGCTGCTGGCGATGCTGAAAGAGCCGGAGCCGCCTAAGGGATTCAAAGATGTGCTGGGTCTGGGCACGCTGGTCAAATCGGTCTGGGACATGGCGCCGAAAGAGCTTGGCAGCGCGCCCTGTCAGGAGATCGTCTGGGAAGGCAAGGACGTCGATCTGTCCCGCCTGCCGATTCAGTACTGCTGGCCGGGAGACGCCGCACCGCTGATCACCTGGGGGCTGGTCATCACCAGAGGGCCGCACAAGAAGCGGCAGAACCTGGGTATCTACCGCCAGCAAGTGATCGGCGCTGACAAACTGATCATGCGCTGGCTGGCCCATCGCGGCGGCGCGCTGGATTTTCGCGAGCACTGCCTTGCCCATCCGGGCAAGCCCTACCCGATTGCGGTCGCGCTGGGTGCAGACCCGGCCACTATATTAGGGGCGGTGACGCCGGTGCCCGACAGCCTGTCGGAATATCAGTTCGCGGGCCTGCTGCGCGGCAGCCGGACTGAACTGGTCAAGGCGGTGGGCAGTGATTTAAGGGTGCCGGCGTCGGCCGAGATCGTGCTCGAAGGGCATATCTACCCGGACACCGCCCGAGCGGCCGTGCCGGAGGGCGCGCCAGCCTATCCGGACACAGGCTACGAGCATGCGCTGGAAGGCCCGTTCGGCGATCACACCGGTTATTACAATGAGCAGGACTGGTTCCCGGTGTTCACGGTCGACCGCATCACGATGCGGCGCAATCCCATTTATCACTCGACCTATACCGGCAAGCCGCCGGATGAACCCGCCGTGCTGGGCGTGGCGTT
>JACCDH010128144.1_pt1 | contig 11987 bp, 13 predicted proteins | sample 7442481 | NCBI WGS metagenome assembly JACCDH01 (sample SAMN15323433, study PRJNA562643) | freshwater metagenome | isolation source: river surface water | place: USA:Blue River Watershed | collected 2017-08-15 | reverse complement strand
GCCCGTGTTGGCCGGCGCCATCACCATGACGCTGACCGATCGCCATTTCGGCACCAGCTTCTTCAACCCCGCCGGCGGTGGTGACCCTGTGATGTACCAGCACATCTTCTGGTTCTTCGGTCACCCCGAGGTGTACATCATGATTCTGCCGGCCTTCGGCATCGTCAGTCAGGTGGTGCCCGCCTTCTCCCGCAAAAAGCTGTTTGGCTACGCTTCCATGGTCTACGCCACGGGCTCCATTGCCATTCTGAGTTTTGTGGTGTGGGCGCACCACATGTTCACCACCGGCATGCCGGTCACGGGCCAGTTGTTCTTCATGTACAGCACCATGCTGATCGCTGTGCCCACGGGCGTGAAGATCTTCAACTGGATCGCCACCATGTGGAAGGGCTCCATGACCTTCGAAACGCCCATGTTGTGGGCGGTCGGGTTCATTTTCGTGTTCACCATGGGCGGTTTTACCGGGCTGATCTTGTCCATGGCCCCCATTGACATCAACTTCCAGGACACCTACTACGTGGTGGCCCACTTCCACTATGTGTTGGTGGCCGGTTCGCTGTTTGCCATGTTCTCTGGCGCCTACTACTGGTTGCCCAAGTGGACGGGTGTGATGTACAGCGAAACCCGCGGCAAGATTCATTTTTGGTGGTCGATGATTTCCTTCAACATCACCTTCTTCCCCATGCACTTCTTGGGTCTTGCAGGCATGCCCCGCCGCTACGCCGACTACCCCATGCAGTTCACCGACTTCAACATGATCGCGTCGGTCGGTGCCTTGGCCTTCGGTTTGGCGCAGGTGTATTTCTTCTTGGCCGTGGTGTTGCCTGCGATGATGGGCAAAGGCGAGCCCGCACCCCAAAAGCCCTGGGAGGCTGCAGAAGGTCTCGAGTGGGAAGTGCCTTCCCCCGCACCTTTCCACACCTTTGAAAACCCACCCAAGCTGGACGCCACCGCCACCCGCGTGGTTGGCTGATCGGTCTTGGTGCGTTCCCAGCTGGAAAGGTTGCCCTCGTGATCACACCTGAACAACAGCGGCAAAACCGCAGGCTGGGTTGGATTCTGGCTTCGGTCGTGGCGGTGTTCTTCTTTGGGTTCGTCGCCAAACTCGTGTTGTTGGGTGGTTAGGAGCCGATTCGATCATGTGGCTGCGCAATGCAAACGCCAAAATGGTGGGCAAGCTGGTGGTGATCACCGCCGGCATGTTTGGGTTCGGTTACGCCCTGGTGCCGATTTACCGCGCCATTTGTGAGGCCACGGGCATCAACATTCTGGCGTTGGCGGAGCGCGAGACGCCCGGCGCAGTCGGCAACTTGCCCAAGAACACGCAGGTGGATGCGTCGAGAACCATTACGGTCGAATTCGACGCGAACGCCCGTGGACCCTGGGATTTCAGGCCGGCCGTGCGTTCGATGGAGGTGCATCCCGGGCAGCTGACGACCGTGATGTATGAGTTCCAGAACATCCAGAACCGGACCATGTCGGCGCAGGCCATTCCCAGCTACGCGCCACACCAAGCGACGGCCCATTTCAACAAGCTGGAGTGTTTCTGCTTCAACCAGTACACCTTGGCTCCGGGCGAGAAAAAGCAATGGCCCGTTGCGTTTGTGATCGACCCCCGCTTGCCCAAAGACGTGCGAACCATCACCTTGTCCTACACATTTTTTGAGGTGGGCGGCAAGGTGCCACAGGCGCCGTCGGCGGCGTTGGGGGAGGCATCGGTGTCCAAGACCGTTGTTTCTGGCGAGCGAGAGCCGGTCTGATGGCTGTCCAGGATGGTTCTCAGCCCGTTGAGGCTCGCCCCAAGGGCACGCTGTTGGAGACGGTTCGCGCCGTGCTCTGGGGGTTTTTGGGCGTTAGACGGCAGTCGGAATATGAGAAAGACATCCATCGGCTCAACCCGTTGCATTTGATTGCTGTGGGGTTTGTCCTGACGCTGTTTTTTGTCGGCGGGCTGATGGCATTGGTGCACTGGATCGTTTGACGGTCCATGAGCGGGTCTGAAACTGAGGCGTTCCGGGTTTCCCATGACCGGACCGCGAAAAATTGTTGATTCATCAAAAAGAACGGAGTGAACATGTCTGCAGCAACCCACGGTGCAACGCCGTATTACTTTGTGCCTGGGCCGTCGCGCCATCCCGTGATGGCTTCCATCGGTTTGTTCTTTTTGATTCTGGGCGCGGGTCAGTGGATCAATGGGGTTGCTTGGGGCGCCTACTCGGTCGCTTTTGGACTGGCTTGGTGGCTGGTGGTGCTGTATCAGTGGTTTCGCGATGCGGTGACCGAGAGCGAGGCAGGGCTCTATGGTCGAAAAATCGACCTCTCCTACCGTTGGAGCATGAGTTGGTTCATCTTCTCTGAGGTGATGTTCTTCGGCGCGTTTTTCACCGCGTTGTGGTGGGCCCGGGTGCACTCCGTTCCAGCGCTGGGAAATTTGGAAAATGCCTTGATCTGGCCCGACTTTCAGGCGGTTTGGCCCAGCGTGAAGGCGGGCATGACGGCCTCCCCGGCCGGCATTGTGGAGCCCTTCCAGACGGTGGGCCCGTTTTGGTTGCCGACCATCAACACCGCCTTGCTGCTGACTTCTGGCGTCACGTTGACGATCGCTCACCACGCGCTGCAAGCTGGTCAGCGCAGCAAAACCATTGCATTCATGTGGATGACGGTGGTCTTGGGGGCCGTGTTTCTGTGCGTGCAGGCTTACGAGTATGCCCATGCTTGGGGTGATCTGAACCTGAAGCTGTCCTCTGGCATTTTTGGCTCCACGTTTTACATGCTCACCGGCTTTCACGGTTTCCACGTGCTGGTGGGAATGCTGATGTTGCTGTTCATCACTCTGCGTTTGCAAAAGGGCCATTTCACGCCAACTCGGCATTTCGGCTTTGAGGGCGCGGCCTGGTATTGGCACTTTGTGGACGTGGTCTGGTTGGGTCTTTACATCCTCGTGTATTGGATGTGAGTCGCAGCAGCCTGGGCTTGGCTGCAGCGCCGTGCCTGGGCCGTGTGAGGCGTTGAATCGGTTTCTGCGGTCCACCGTGAGCGCAACAGGTTGCGGATGCAAACGACCCTTAAAACAAAAGCGCCATCGGGCGCTTTTGTTTTGTGGCCAACAGAGGCCGCTTTCGACCGTTCCGAGGGGGCGTTTCGGTCAGCGCCCTGGGGCGATGCCCGTTGGCTGTACCCACCCCATGGCATAGGCCACCAAAATGCCGACAAACAGAAGAATGGACAGTGCGACCCGCAGCGCCAGCGCCTTGGACATGCCCTTGTTGGGCGTGGCCTCCGCGTCTGAATCGGAAGAGCCCCCACGCATCATGAAGAACAATGCGGCGCCCAGGCTCGCCAGTACGGCAAACAGACCAACGATGAGAATTTGTGTCATGCGACGCATTATCGGCCGATGATGCGCCTCGTGTTCTTCCGGCGGTCATTGCTCGTTTGGCTGGCCGCTGCAGTCGGCGTTGCGGTCCCCGCGTCTTTGGGGATGTGGCAGTTGGGGCGTGCGGAGACCAAGCAGCAGTTGCAGGCGGTGGTGGTCGCCCGTGCGAACCTGCCAGAGTTGCCGGCCGATCAAGCGTTGTCGGTCGGTCCGTCTGACGCCGAAGCGTTTTGGCACCGCCGGGTGACCCTGGTCGGTACATGGCTTGCCGATCAAACGGTTTTTCTGGACAACCGAACCATGAACCGTCGGCAGGGCTTTTATGTGCTCACGCCGTTGAAAGAGGCCGCTACGCAGCGGTTGGTGTGGGTTCAGCGCGGCTGGGCGCCACGCAATTTCAGTGACCGAACCGCACTGCCGACGGTGGCCACCCCTGGGGGGACTGTCGTCGCACAAGGCCGGATGGCCCCACCTCCGTCTCGGGTGTACGAGCCAGGCCCCTCCGAAGCGGGTGTGATCCGTCAAAATCTAGACATGGAGGCATGGGCATTGCAGACCGGATGGTCTGTCTCCCCCTGGGTGCTGGTCCAAACGCACCCAGATCCTTCGCATCCCAACGACGGGTTGGCCCGAGACTGGCCGGTGCCTGACGCCGGCGTTCACAAGCATTGGGGCTATGCGGTTCAGTGGTTTTCGCTGTCTGCTCTTTTTGCCGGTCTGTTCATCTGGTTTCAATTCATTTCCCCTCGACGCCGTGACTCTCCCTCCTCCTCAAACTGAGCGCCCGCTGGACCTCACGGTTCATCGCCTCCCGTCCGTCGAGACCGCTGCAGCGGCGTCCTTGGGTCAAACACGCGCCGCGCGCGCGAAGCTGTTGCTGCTGTTTCTGTTCTGCGCAGCACCAGTGATCGCGTCCTATTTCACGTACTACGTGATCCGGCCAGAGGCCCGGCGCAACTACGGCGTGCTGGTGGATCCTCAGCGGCCCATACCCGCAGGGCTGGCCGGTGCGTCGCTGGATGGCCGCCGGGTTGAGTTGCAGTCTTTGCGCCATCAGTGGCTGCTCGTGTCGGTGGCCGATGCCTCCTGCGACGCCGCCTGTGAACGCCATTTGTATTTGTCCCGTCAGTTGCGGGAGGGCTTGGGCCGCGAAAAGGACCGGCTGGACTGGGTGTGGTTGGCAACGGGCGATGCGGCCGTGCCCGCCGCGCTGCAGCCCGCGCTGGCCACGGCGCAGGTCGTGCGCGTGTCGGGTACCGAACTGGCTCAGTGGCTGGAGCCCGCGCCAGGGCGTGTGCTGGCCGACCACCTGTACGTGGTCGACCCCATGGGCAACTGGATGATGCGATTCCCCTCTGATGCCGATCCGGCCAAAGTGCGCAAGGATTTGGAGCGGCTGTTGCGGGCGTCGGGCTCTTGGGATGTTGCGGGGCGCCCCTGATGGACTGGCCCCATCTGTACGACCTGAGCCCCATCGGCCGCCTGCTGGTGCTGGGCGCGTTGGTGGCGGCGTTGCCTTTGGCGTGGGCGCTGCGCCCCCGGTCTGGTGCGTGGTCGGTGTCGGACCGATTGCGTCAGCTCACCTGGGTCACCCTGTTTCTCACCTTCGATCTGGTGCTGTTTGGTGCGTTCACGCGGTTGACCGATTCTGGCCTGGGCTGCCCCGACTGGCCGGGTTGTTACGGCCATGCGTCCCCCGTGGGTGCGGGTGGCCACATTGCCGCCGCGCAGGCGGCCATGCCCACCGGGCCGGTCACGTTGAGCAAGGCGTGGATCGAAATGATCCACCGCTATCTCGCCAGCGGGGTGGGCGCCTTGATTCTGGTGCTGGCGGTGTTGACGTGGTGGCACCGGCGGCGCCTCCATGTTTCCCCCTGGTGGCCGACCGTGACCCTGATCTGGGTGTGCATTCAAGGTGCATTTGGGGCCCTGACCGTCACCATGAAGCTGTTCCCCGCCATCGTGACCCTGCACTTGCTGGGCGGGCTGGTGCTGCTGGCGCTGCTGCGCCACCAGTCGTTGCTGTACCAATCGCCTTCGCCTCTGACCGTGCCAAATGCCGCCGTTCCCGTGGTGCCCGCACGCGGACGTGCATTGCGCTGGGGCGTGTATGGCGTCACCGCCTTGGTGTGGTTGCAAATTGCCCTGGGCGGTTGGGTCAGCACCAATTACGCGGTGCTGGCCTGCACGTCCTTCCCGACATGCCAGGGCGCGTGGTGGCCCGACATGGACTGGCGCAACGGCTTCACAATCTGGCGGGAGCTGGGGGTGAGCGCGTCCGGTGATGCTCTGCCATTTCCGGCATTGACCGCCATTCACATGGCGCATCGCCTGGGCGCCGTGGTGGTGGTGTTGGCCGTGCTGGCGTTGGCTGCTGCCTTGTGGCGGCTGCCTCCCTTGCGCAGAGCCGCCCGCGGACTGGTGTTGTTGGCCGCCTGGCAGGTCTTCACGGGCTTGTCGAATGTCGTGTTGGGCTGGCCCTTGCTGGCGGCGGTGGCCCACACGGGTGGTGCCGCTGCGCTGGTCATCTGGCTGGTGGGTCTGGGGCGCGGTGTGTCCGAGGCGTCATCGAGCGGCGCTGCCCCACCGTTCCCCTCTCCGTCCCGTGTTTCCGTTCCGTGAAGTCGACCATGCCCTCCTCTCCCGTCGTTGCCCCTGTGGGGTCGGTTCTGCACGGTGTGCGCCAATACCATGCACTCACCAAGCCGCGCGTCATCCAGTTGATCGTGTTTTGTGCGTTGATTGGCATGGTTCTGGCGGTGCCTGGGTGGCCCACGCTGGCCCAAGTGCAGCATGCGGCCGTGGCCTGCTTCGGCATTTGGCTGGTGGCCGGGGCGGCGGCCGCCTTCAATTGCGTGGTGGAACGGCACATTGACGCTCGCATGAACCGCACCGCGTGGCGGCCCACGGCCAAAGGCGAACTGCCCACGGGGTGGGTGCTGGCCTTTTCTGCGCTGCTGTGCGCGGGCGGGTCGGCGGTGTTGTACCTGTGGACCAATCCGCTGACCATGTGGTTGACCCTGGCCACGTTCGTGGGCTACGCCGTGATTTACACCGTGGTGCTCAAGCCGCTGACGCCGCAGAACATCGTCATCGGCGGGGCGTCTGGCGCCATGCCACCGGTGTTGGGCTGGGCCGCCATGACCGGCGACGTCGGCCCCGAGGCGGGCATTCTGTTCCTCATCATTTTTCTGTGGACACCGCCGCATTTTTGGGCGCTGGCGCTCTATCGGGTGGAAGACTATCGCCGCTCGGGGCTGCCCATGCTGCCGGTCACCCACGGCTCCGAGTTCACGCGGCTGCAAATTCTGCTGTACACCTTTGTGTTGCTGGCCGCCTGCCTCATGCCCTTTGCCTACGGCATGAGCGGATGGCTCTATCTGGTGGCCGCTGTGCTGTTGTCGCTGGGGTTTTGCCTGCATGCCTGGTGGCTGTGGCGCTCGTACTCCGACGCGTTGGCCCGCAAAACTTTTCGGTTCTCGCTGATTCACCTGTCGGTGCTGTTCTTGGCCCTGCTGGTGGACCACTATGTTGTTTGACCGGGGCCTTGGCCTCAGACCCGCCATGCATGCTCGACGTCAGTTTTCAAAAAGAATAGCTGCGATTCCTTTTCTGCTGTGCGCCAGTGCCATTTTTTCTGCATGTCGAGAAGCGCCGCCGGCGTTCAACGGCATCGACTTGACCGGTGCCGACTACGCCAAGGGCTTTTCGCTGAAAGACCAGCACGGGCAAGTCCGAACCCTGGCCGATTTTTCGGGCAAGGTCGTGGTCGTGTTTTTCGGGTTCACCCAATGCCCCGACGTTTGCCCCACCACACTGGGCGAGTTGGCGCAGGTCAAGCAGCAGTTGGGGGCCGATGGTGACCGCCTGCAAGGGGTGTTCATCAGTGTGGACCCCGAGCGCGACACACCCGAAATCATGACCGCGTACATGAACAGCTTCGACCCCAGCTTCTTGGCGCTGCACGCGCCGCTGGAGGTGTTGCCCGGTTTGGCCCAATCCTTCAAGGTGTACTACAAAAAAGTGGACGGCCCCACCCCCACCAGCTACACCATGGACCACTCGGCGGGCAGCTATGTGTACGACACCCAGGGCCGCCTTCGGCTTTACCACCGCTACGGCAGCGGCGTGCCCGGGCTGCTCGCCGACATTCAGCGGCTGTTGGCCGAGGCGCGTTGAGGCGCCTCAGGCGGGCCGCGTGTCCAGCGCCGACGTGAAGGCGTCCGCGTAAAACGCATCGGGGGACAGCCCGCAGCGGGCGGTGAAGTCTTTGCGGGCCGACTCCACCACGATGGGGGCGCCGCAGGCGTACACCGCATGGCCGCTCAGGTCTGGCAGGTCGGCCATGACCGCCTGGTGGACGAAGCCGGTCCGGCCGGTCCAGCCGTCTTCTGGCTGCGCGTCGGACACCACCGGAACGTACCGCAGGTTCGGCCGTGCGGCGGCCTGCTCCAGCATCCAGTCGTGCATGTAAAGGTCGGCGGGACGCCGCCCGCCCCAATACACCACCACTGGCCGCGTCGAGCCCTGGTCTTGCAGTTGCTCGATCAGCGCCTTGATGGGGGCAAACCCCGTGCCCGACGCCAGAAACACCAGCGGTGCCGTGTCGTCGCGCAGGTAAAAGCTGCCGTAGGGGCCTTCCGCCCGAAGAATGTCCTTTTCTTTCAGCGCCGAAAACACATGGTCGGTGAAGCGCCCACCCGGCATGTGCCGGATGTGCAGCTCAATGTGCGCCGGCGTGCCCTGGCGCTGGGGCGCGTTGGCCATGGAATAGCTGCGCCGCGCGCCGTCGCGCAACAAAAACTCCACGTATTGCCCGGCGTGGTACTCAAAAGGCTCGGTGGCTGGCAATTGCAGGCGCAGCACACGCACGTCGGGGGCCGGCTGGGTCACGGTAGACACCCGCACCGGCATTTTCCGAATGGGAAACGCCCCCGCCTCGGTCACCTGGCGGCTCTCCAGCACCACGTCGGAGGTGGGTTGTGCGCAGCAGGTCAGCACCCAGCCGTCGGCCTCTTCCTGGGGGCTGAGTGCTTTGGTCTGGTGGGGGCCGTGAACCACCTCGCCCGAGAGCTTTTGGCATTTGCAAGACCCACAGGCACCGTCCTTGCAGCCGTACGGCATGCCCACGCCTTGGCGAATGGCCGCGGCCAAAATGACCTCACCCGCCTGGGTGGAGAAGCTGCGGCCGCTGGGCTGGACGGTGATCTGGAATGTCATACTCAATGGGAAAGTCGGTCGGTGATTGAAGCAAAACGCCTTGGGCGTGCGGCCGGCATTGTCTCGCATCCGGATGTCCCCATGCCCTCTCTCGGCGCCCTGCCTTCCCGTTTTCGCCGTGCTCGCGTGCTCGTTGTGGGCTGTGGCGACGTGGGTTTGCGCACGGCCGCGCCGTTGGCCCGACGCGTGCGGGTGCTGGCCCTCACGTCGTCGCCCGAACGGGTGGCGGGCTTGCGTGCCGCAGGCCTGACGCCGCTGCTGGGCCAACTGGACCAGCCGGGCACCCTGTCGCGTCTGGCGGGCCTGTCCACTCGGGTGCTCCATCTGGCGCCACCCCCTTCTGCTGCCGCGGACGTTGCGGGGGCGGACGTGGGGTCTGCGGGCCCCCATCAGGCGGCCCACACCGACCCGCGCACCGTGGCGCTGCTGCGTGCCCTCAATCGGCGTGGCCACCGGCTGGCGGTGCTGGTGTACGGCTCCACGTCGGGTGTGTACGGGGATTGCGCGGGCGCCTGGGTGGACGAGACCCGCCCGCCCGCGCCTGCCACGGCCCGGGCTCACCGGCGCTGGCATGCGGAACGGCAGGTTCGGGACTGGTCCAGGCGCGGACGGCAACCGGCGGTGGTGCTGCGCATTCCCGGCATTTACGCGCCCGACCGCGAGGGCGGAACGCCCAGGGGGCGGTTGCTCAAGGGCTTGCCGGTGTTGGTGCCCCAAGACGACGTGTACACCAACCACATCCATGCCGACGATCTGGCCCGGGCGTGTGGGCTGGCGTTGTGGCGGGGTGCGCGTTACCGCACCGTGAACGTGGCCGACGACACCGAACTCAAAATGGGCGACTACGTGGATTGGGCCGCAGACCTGTACGGCCTGCCGCGCCCCGACCGGGTGACGCGAGAGGCCGCGAAAGACCGGGTTTCGCCCATGGTGTTGAGCTTCATGGGCGAGTCCCGCCGGCTGGTCAACCTGCGCATGAAGACCGAATTGGGGCTGGTGTTGCGGTACCCCACCATTGAACAGGGCTTGCGTTCACCGCCGCAATGAGGGATTGCGGACGACCGGGGTTGCCGATTGACCAACGAAAAAGCCCCTGGACGGGGCTTTGCGTTGGGCCGATCGAGCCCGGGTTGGGCGAGACTGCCCGCTACAGCTGCTGTTGGTGCCGGGGGCCGGACTCGAACCGGCACGGTGTTTAGCACCGGCAGATTTTGAATCTGCTGCGTCTACCAATTTCGCCACTCCGGCAGCGACTGAGCCGCGAATTATGGCACAGTACACGCGACGTTTTCACTTTTCATGGGCGCCGGTGCAAAGTCGGCGCCGATTCCACCGGCCGCAACGGGCCGCTCGCCATGAACGCCGACCATTCTTCCTCCCCTTCCCCCGCTGTGGCTTACCCCACCATCGAGTCCACCGTGGGCCAGACGCCTTTGGTGGCTCTGCAACGCATTGGTGCCGAGGTGTGCAAGGCCAACGGCAACGTCTTGCTGGGCAAGCTGGAGGGCAACAACCCTGCGGGCTCGGTGAAAGACCGGCCCGCACTGTCCATGATCCGTCGCGCGGAGGAGCGCGGCGACATTCGCCCCGGCGACACCTTGATCGAGGCCACCTCGGGCAACACGGGCATTGCGCTGGCCATGGCCGCGGCCATTCGTGGCTACCGCATGGTGCTCATCATGCCGGAGGACCTGAGCATTGAGCGCGCGCAGACCATGAAGGCGTTTGGGGCCGAGCTGGTGCTCACCCCCAAAAGCGGGGGCATGGAATACGCCCGCGACTTGGCCGCCCAGATGCAGGCGCAGGGCAAGGGCCGCGTGCTGGACCAGTTTGCCAATGCGGACAATCCACGGGTGCACTTTGAGACCACCGGCCCGGAAGTTTGGGCCCAGACCCACGGCCGCGTCACGCATTTCGTGAGCGCCATGGGCACCACCGGCACCATCACCGGAGTGTCCCGGTTCCTCAAGGCGCGCAACCCGGCGGTGCAGGTGATCGGTGCCCAGCCGAGCGAGGGCTCGCGGATTCCTGGCATTCGCAAATGGCCGACCGAATACCTGCCCGCCATTTACGACCCCGCAGGGGTGGACGAGCTGGCGCTGGTGAGCCAAGACGATGCCGAAGACATGTGCCGCCGGCTGGCGCGCGAGGAGGGCATTTTTGCGGGCATCTCTGCCGCCGGCGCCTGCCATGTGGCGCTGCAGCTGGCCAGTCGGGTGCGCAACGCCACCATCGTGTTCATCGTGTGCGACCGGGGCGATCGCTACCTGTCCACCGGCGTGTTTCCCGCCTGAACCTAAAATTTGCCCATTTTCAGGAGCCCCTCATGCAAGCCGACAAAGAACTCGACGCCCGCGGTCTGAACTGCCCGTTGCCGCTGTTGAAGGCCAAGAAAATGCTGGCCGACATGAACAGCGGCCAGCTGCTGAAGATCGTCGCCACCGACAGCGGCTCCCTGCGCGACTTTCAGGCCTTTGCCCGTCAAACGGGCAACGACCTGATGGGCCAGGAAACCGTGGGCAGCGACTACATCACCGTGCTCAAACGCCGCTGAAACGGGGCCGCTGGGCGGCCCCCGGTGGGGTGTCGGCGTCGGGCGCGGGTCGCCGCCCCACACAACGCGGCCCAACAACCCCGGCTCCTGCCACCCGGCTGATGCCACCCGGCTCAAGCAACCGCACCATGCACCCGTCAGGGCCAGATGTTCATCTGGCCCTTTTTGCATGGCAAAGGCTCAGCCCAGGCGCGCCAGTTGGGCCTGCAGTTTTTCCAGCGTGGCGGCAAAGTCGCTCAGGCGCTGCCGTTCTTGTGCAATCACCGCGGGCGGGGCCTTGGCCACAAACGCTTCGTTGGCCAGTTTGGCGTTGGCCTTGGCCATTTCGGCTTCAATGCGTTGCGCCTCTTTGCCCAGGCGGGCTTTTTCGGCCACCGGGTCCACCGCCATGAACAGACACAGCCGCACGTCGCCCACCACGGCCACGGGGGCGGCTTGGGCGGCCTGGGCCCAGGCCGCCTCGTCGTCAAAACGCCGGACTTCGCTGAGCTTGGCCAAGGCCTGCAGCACGGGGCCCACGTCGGCCATGAAGGCGGAATCGCCCAGCGCGTACAGCGGCAGGCGGGTGGCGGGCGACACGTTCATTTCGCCGCGCAGGTTGCGGCAGGCGTCCACCAGCGCCTTCACGCGGGCCATGTGGGCTTCGGCCGCGGGGTCGATGCGTTCGGGCTGGCAAACGGGGTAGGGCGCCACACTGATGGATGCGGCCGCTGCGCCGTCGCCCACGGGCGCGCGTCCCGCCACCGGGGCCACCTGCTGCCACAGCGCTTCGGTGATGAACGGCGTGATGGGGTGGGTCAGCCGCAGCACCGTTTCCAGCGTGCGAATCAGCGTGCG
>JACCDH010724120.1_pt1 | contig 11989 bp, 10 predicted proteins | sample 7442481 | NCBI WGS metagenome assembly JACCDH01 (sample SAMN15323433, study PRJNA562643) | freshwater metagenome | isolation source: river surface water | place: USA:Blue River Watershed | collected 2017-08-15 | reverse complement strand
TAGACGCGTGGAAGGTCGATTTGCGGCTTACCTGCCGCCCAGTTTTCCCAAAATCGATAACCATTATAATATAATTTTGTCTGTTCTTTAAATTCATCGAGGCTTTTGCCACTTTCTTGAGCAGCAACATTCATGTGCTCAGCCAATGTCGTATTTAATTCTTCATCGGTGTAACCAACTAAGTGGGCAAATTGGGGATTCATGGAAATATCAGAAATCTGATTAAAACCAGAAAATAAATTGGTCTTTGAAAAGCGACTGATGCCAGTTACAAACAAAAATTGTAAATATTGATCCATCGCTTTGATGCAGGTGTAAAAATTTTGAATAATACTTTGCATCTCTTTTAATGAATCAGGATTTGTGAGGTGATGCAAAATCGGTCGATCGTATTCATCAATAATTAAAACTACTTTTTTATTATTATATTTTTTTATTAATGCAGACATTATACTTTGCAACATGCTTCCAGAAGTTGTCTTTTCAATCGATAAAAGATTTTCTTTTTGGGCAATCGCATATAAACGATCTACTAATTCTTGTGTAAATAATTCAGGTGTTTTAACCGTAATATTACCAAAATCGATATGAATTACTGGATGCACAGGGAAAGCATAATCAGTTTTTTTGGTAATCCAAAGATCTTCAAATAATTCTTTTTTCCCCTGAAATAATGACGAGAGCGTTGAGCATAAAATTGATTTTCCAAAGCGTCGTGGGCGAGCAAAAAAAGTATGTTTTGTCTGAATTAATCGATAAATATGTTCAGTTTTATCAATGTAAACATAGTTTTCTTCACGTAATTCCGAAAAGGTTTGGAGTCCCAAAGGTAATTTTTTCATCAGCACCTCAGTTTTTCACTCTAAAAATAAATTTTTTATCTTAGTTTCAGTGTATAGAAAATCCTTTTTTTTTCCATAGAAAAAATAAAGCAATGCTACAAAAGCTTTCATAATTTTGATTTTTTAGAAAAGTATGTTTTAAAATTGTTCAGTATCGTCAATTTCAAATTGTTCTTCAGGAACTGGCCGTTCAAGATAGGTGAGCGCCGTATAAATGTCTTCATGATTGTTGACCGAAAGAATGATTTTTTCTGGCCATTCTCGTTTGAGCATTTTACTAAATTTATTGTTGGGGCCAATTTCAATGATGACATCAAGTGTATAAAAATACTGCATACTTTCCCACCATAAAATATGTCCACTTGTCTGCTTGGTCAAAGCACTTTTGATATCATCGGCCATGGTGATGATGCGTGCGTCAAAATTACTGATGAGGGGAATTTTGAGATTATGAAAATCGGCTTTAACTAAATATAATGAAAAGAGTTTTTCTGCTTCGGCAAGGAGTCGCGTATGAAAAGCACCTGAGACGGGCAAAAAAACTGCTTTGCCTCCAATGGTCTCCACATCTTCTTTGACGTTTTGTAGAAGTGTTTTTGTTCCTGAAACAACAATCTGCGTAGGAGAGTTAAAGTTTGCTAGTTCAACAACCGCTTCAAGATTATCTGGTTCATCATAATTTTGGCAGATTTTTTTGAGCTCTTCTTCTGGAAATCCGAGCACGGCAAGCATGCCACCATTTTGGTTACTCATTGCTTTATGCATAATTTCAGCACGTTTTTTAAGCAGATATAAACTATCAACGAAATTCATGCCGCCCGCTCGATGGATCGCAGTGCATTCACCTAAACTATGTCCAGCAACCATGTGAGGAGCGATCTGGTATTTGTCTTCAAGGAGTTTTGCTATTGCAGTTGAAACGACAAAAATAGCAGTTTGTGTATGAAGTGTTTCAGCTAAAATTTTTTCTGATGATGCAAAACAGAGTTTGATAAAGTTTATTCCCAAACAAGCATTGGCTTCTTCAAAAAGTTCTTGGACAATTCGTTCACGATCATACAATTCCTTTCCCATACCAACAAATTGAGATCCTTGTCCGGGGAAAATCATTCCTATATTTTTTGCCATGATAACTCCTTTTTTTCTATGCATGATGCAAAAAGTTTGTATCATTGACCTTGGTTTTTACAAGTTACCAATAAAAATTATTACTGGATCAAAGAAATAAATGCATTAATTCGTTGTATAACAAGATCGCGAGGCAAGATGGCTATGAGATGAAAAATACCAGGACTCGTTGTGCTGCCGGTGATTGCAATGCGGAGTGGAATGCCAAGTGTCGGCATTTTTTCGTTTTGTTCGTTTAAAACAGTTTTACCAGCAGCGGTGATACTTTCTTGTGTCCAGTTATTTTCTGATGCCAATTTTTCTATAAACTGTGAAAGTATAAATTTTGTTTTTTGAGAAACATGATTTTGATCTTGGCGTGCCGGGTCGATGATGGGATTTTGAGCTAATAGTTTTAATATTTGCATCAATTCCTTAGTGGTCACCACGCGCTCTTTGTAGAGTTCAATTAATGCAAAAAGTTGTTCTTGATTCCAAAGGTTTTCAAGTTCATGCACACTTTCTTTTGAGACATCAGAAAATGATTTGAATAATTGTTCGGCCGACATCTGTTTTATGTAGACACTATTAACCCATTCTAATTTTTTGTGATCAAAAATGGCACCACTTTTGCTTACGTTTTCAAGAGTAAAAAGTTTGATGATCTCTTCTTTAGTAAAGATTTCTTGATCTTTATATGCCCAGCCAAGTTTGACTAAATAATTGCAGAGTGCAGGAGCTAAAAAACCTTGTTCTTTGTAATCAACAACGGAAACAGCTCCATCACGTTTACTGAGTCGTCCACCGTTTGGTGATAAAATTAAGGGCAAATGTGCAAAGAGTGGAGGTGTTGCTTCAAGAGCTTGATATAAAAAAATCTGCTTTGGTGTGTTATAAATGTGGTCTTCGCCGCGAATGACGTGTGAAATGCGCATTGCAATATCATCAACTACAACAACAAAATTATAGGTCGGAATGCCATCTTGGCGAACAATGATGAAATCATCAAATTGATCATAACTAAAAGCGAGTTCATTACGAATGAGGTCATGAAAACTTATTTTTTCATCTTTTTTTTCAAGTTTAAAACGAATCGCATGAGGGCGTTGAAGATCATCTTCAGTTGGAATGTAGTTGCGACAGGTGCCAGGATATTGTGATGCAATGCCTGCTTCAAGTTGTTCTTGAACCAATTCAGTATTTGAAGGTTTACAAAAACAGCGATATGCCCGTTTTGATAGAAGAAGTTGTTCAGCAGCTTTTGTGTGTTCAGCAAAGCGAGACATTTGAAACATCAGTGGTTCATCAGGCATCAAGTCACTCCAGGTGAGGGAGCTCATGATCGAATCAACATATTCTGGTTTTGATCGTGCAATATCAGTGTCTTCAATGCGAATCAAATAAGTTCCCCCTTTGTTGCGTGCAAAAAGGAAGTTGAACAGAGCAGTTCGTAGCGAACCAATGTGAAGGTGCCCTGTTGGTGAAGGAGCAAAGCGAACGCGAATGGGAGATTGATTCATATGAGTATTTATGCTTTCATCAATTTAAGTTTTGTTTTTGTTTTTTTGATTAATTCAAGTTGAGCAAAATCAGGATTTGATTGAGAGCTAATAACGAGCTGTGACCAGTAATTTTGTGCATCTTGATAGTCTCCTTTTGTCCATGCATATTCACCCAAATAATACAGAGCAAGTGCTTGAACAGGGAGTCCTTTTTTTTCAGCAAGTTGTTTGATGCCAGCGAGTGCTTTATTTCGTACCATTTCTTCACTGTGATCAAGTTCTAAAAGAAGAGCTGAAAGTTGATATTCTGCCGCAAGTGCTCGATTTGAACTTGTTTGTGCGGCTTTTTCAAAATGAGCAATTGCTTCTTGCTTGTTGCCTAATTCTTGTGCAGCAAGTCCTTGGTACGCTGAAAAAACTGCTTGTAATTTTATATTACCTGATTTTTTTGCTGCTTGGGCACTTTCGTGGTCAATAGTGGTCCATTTTTCTTCAGGAGTATTAAATTGAATCGCTTCAAAATCGGATATTTTTGTTTTTCTACCTACTTCAGTTTCAAGATATTTTTGGATGGTGACAACGCGTTCGTACGCCTTTGCAAGTTGATAATTGTTGTATTGAATAACTCCTGCTGTTGCAAGTGCTACAAGGGCGGAGCCGGCAACAATCATTCCGATTATTTTATACTGTTTTATTGCGCAATCTAAGAGGTAATTCCCTTTTTTTATCATAGTATTCATCGTGAAATCCTCATGGGGTTAAAGCAGAAAAAACACTGTGTTACTCTGTAGCATGTTGTATTGAGTAGATCGAAGTATAAAAAAATAATGGAGAAAACACAAACTTTTTTTATAGTGAGGCATTGATAAAATGTGGCCCAAAAACTTGCAAGGGTTCTGCATGCATCAAGTCATATTGAAAGTTATATTCAAAAGGATCAGTTATGGTTTGATCTATAGTTTGGTGGGGTGTTACTTCTAAAAGATATGCATTCTGTTGGTTGTTGATATTAATGATGAGATTTTTATTTTCTTTTTCAAGCACATCAACTGCATGAAAAATAGCAGGAGCAAGATGAATACAAGGAAACGGATAGAGGCCAAAGTCGCGTCGATATAAAAAACGATTGATGCAGCCTAAGAACCAGAGTTCAGCATGTGTTGGGTGCATATTATTAACGCGTAATTCGACTTGTGAAAGTTTATCAGGGATTGTGCAAATTTTATCAAAGCGTCGATATGATCGATGACGTTTGGTTGAAAGAATATCAAGTGTCATCACACGATCTTTCTGTGAGTAACAATGATAGACTCGGGTAAACATGTCATGTGCCCAGTGATGGGCTGTTTCTTCTTGGATCGGAGTTCCCCAGAGTCCAACGCGATCGATACGAAGTTTTTTTTGATATTGCATTTCAAAGTCTTTTAAATAGGCAATGACATTGCCACCATGACTATGTCCTTGTATCGTTATTTCAACGCGTTTGTCAGTTAGCTTTTGAATTTTGTTTCGCTCTTCAACAAGTGAAAGATAGAGTGTTTCACCAGCTTTTTTACGACTTTCTTCGCTTAAAAATCCATCCCAGCCGTGCGTGTAAAAATGTAAATTCTTCTTTTTACCATAAATTGATTGATGCATGCGTTGATAATTGTGCGCAGCTAAAAGAGCGCCAATATTTTTTTTGTTTGAAAGTGAAATCTTATGAAATCCTATTTCGTCTATTGGTTGATAGGCGTAGGGAGTTTTAAAACGAAAGCTAAGGTCCCTTAAAATAAGACTTGGAATGCCTAAAACAGTTCCATGGATAAAAATAATTATTTCATGTTCTGTATCGGTTGAAAATCCTATTTCTTGTGCTTGATTATAAGAAAAATGAGAACGAAAACGAGGTATCTGTAATACATGATTTCGCTGTGAGCAGCTTGAAAAAAAGGTAATAGAGATGAGCCATATTATCAAACTTGTCTGCATATCTTTTTCCTATGCTATTGATCCATGGGTCGTTATAGCTTTAATATTTTTAATACCGTACGTATATAAAGAGCATAGCAATGAAGTGTTGGCAAGTGTAGAAAAAAAAGATTGTTTTCCAAAAGCAGCTTTTAGTTTTAGTTTTAGTTGATTTTTTTTTCGTTTGCCGACGATGCTCAAAAATGAGCTGGTGGGGTGATTTTTATTGATTAGTTCATGAAAAAGAGGAAAAAAGTTAACGAGAGGAAAGGGGAATAAGGGGAAATTTTTGCGATATGCTGTTGATGCAGTTCCGAGATACCAAAACTCATAATGATTTGGGTGCATGCTATTCATTTTAATATTAATCTGATGAAGTTTTTGGGGAGTCTGTGAAAGGAATGTATTGAAATTTTTGTATGAGCGTCGACGTGATGTTGAAAAAATATCAAAAATTTGAATTTTGTCTTTTCGTGAATAAAAATGAAAGACTTCTTTAAATATTGCATGTTCAACTAAGTGAGCAGTCTCTTGTTGAACCGGCATGCCCCAGAGACAGAGTCGATCAATAGAAAGTTGTTGTTGAAACTCTTGTTCAGCTTGTGCAAGGTTAAGAATCACATTACCACCATGGCTAAATCCATGCACTTCAATTTCAACATGTGGGTCGTCCCATAATTTTTTCTGTTTTAAAAGATGAATAATTTCAACATAAAAGTTTTCCCCCCAACGAAGTCGGTGCTGTGGATCAAGAGCTCCATCCCAACCATAAGTATAAAAAGAAATCTGATCTTTGTTTTGATGAAGTGCTTGATAGGTTCGCAGATAATTGTCTTGAGCGATTAATGAACCTAATGTTTGTTGAGTTTCAGGTTCGATTTGATGAAGTCCTCGTTTATTAATAATTTGATAATTATAAAAACCAGAAAAACGATGACTTTCTTCTTCCAGTTTGTTATTACCCAGCATAGTTCCATGCACAAAAATGACGATAATTTTTTTTCGGGGATTTGGATTAGTCTCTGTTTTTTTTATTGATGTAAGGGGGGGTAATAAAAAGCTATTCCAATCTGTTTTTTTTTGGCATCCTGTGAGAAAGAGAAGAGTGATCCATGAGAGCATGGTAATAAAAGGAAAAAAAAAATTATTGTTACGTGCTTGCATTGATGATCCTTATACAAACAATAATAAATAATATCGTTTTGTGTAACATGAAATACCTAATTGGTAGACTATAAAAATAAATATGTAAAAATATATCATTTATGAAAAATAGGGTTGATATATAAAAAAAGCAAAATTTTTTTAAATTAAGGATAACGATTATGATTTTAGTTATTGTTCTGTATGCAGCGCTTGCATCAACGTTTGTGATTGCAAAACAGGTTATCGCATTAGCAAAGCCTTTTTTTATTATCGGGTTTCGGATGATTTTAGCAGGAAGTGTATTGACGGGATATTTATATTTTAAAAATAGAGAATCTTTGTTTGTTAAGCGCGAAGATTATTGGTTATTTGGTCAAGTGGCACTTTTTCATATTTATTTTGCTTTTGTGCCTGAGTTTTGGGCATTGCAATATGTTTCGTCGATTAAGACTAATTTTATGTATTCAGCAACGCCATTTATTGCAGCTTTTTTGTCATTTATGCTTTTGGGTGAGCGTTTGAATACTCAAAAATGGATAGGCATGCTGCTCGGTATCTGTTCATTGGCGCCGCTTTTTTTAATGGAACAAGAGTTTGCATTGATTGATGGTGCTTGGCTGAGCCTGCCTGACTTAGTTTTATTTGGTGCAGTTTGTTCAGCTTCATATGCCTGGTTTTTGGTAAAAAAATTGATGGACAAGGGATATCGACTTCCGTTGATTAATGGCCTTGCAATGATCGGTGGGGGAGTTGGTGCATTATTAACTAGTATTATTTTTGAGGGCATTGCTGAATCGCCGATTTATGATCTGGTTCCTTTTTTGAAAAATATTTGTTTATTAATTTTGGTTGCTAATATTCTGGTTTATAATTTGTATGGCTATTTGTTGCAGCGCTATTCAATTACGTTTGTTGCACTTTCAGGACTTTTATGCCCAATTTTTGGTGCATTGTTTGGATGGTTTTTTTTGCATGAAATATTATTTTGGAATCACCTTTTTTCATTAGGTGGGCTTTCAATTGCTTTATATCTGTTTCAAACCGCAGATGTGCGTGCAGATCATTAGAAATATAAAAATATTGTGTTTTTTTATATAAAAGCAGTACAATGAGAAATAAAAACAGAATGATGTAAAGACTAAAAAAATGGGGAATCAAATGACTGTTTTTTCTTCTGCAAGTATGAATCGTCTGTTTTGGGGAGCCCTTTTTTTGCTTGCACTTAAAATGATTATTGATTATGCACAGACTCCAGATCATTACGAAGATGATTATCGTTCAATGATGAAGTCATATGAGCATTATCAATTTCAAGGGCTTCGATTTGATACTAAAACTATTGTTGATTTAATGGATCAATATCAAAAAATTATTATGGATGATGAGACGATTGAAAAAGGTATCGATCAGGTAAAAATAGCACAATTATTAGAAGATCTTAAAGAAGAGCGGCGTCGATTTTATACATACATTGATATTAAAAGTCGTCGACCGAAAGCAACGCTTTCGTCTCGCGAAGGTAGAACATTGCGTTTTTATCTGTATGCGCTTGATAAAGCGATTCGTGATTTAACTCAAGAAGAACGAAGGCGTCGAAGTTTAGAGGGAGTTTGATTTTTGCTTTTTTAAAGTTCAACTACTGTTGAGTAATACATCATCATATGTAACATATACACTGTTACAAAAAATTTAATAATATTGATAGTCGAATGCTTTACAGCATCTTTTATTTCTTCTTTATTTGTATGGTCGATTTGATCTGCTTTTTTATAAAGCACAAAGCCTGCGACTAAGCTTGATCCAAATGCAAGGCTTGTTTTTGCTGCAGTCGATGGTTGAAGACAATCAGGAATGACTCTTGCCATTATAATGGTATTTGAAAGAGCTTGTGGGGTTATTTGGTTAACAAGAGGAATGTTGCTTACTATAGAAGTAGTCTTTGTTTGAATTTTTGTAAAAGTATCCCGAACACCTTGAGGTATTTCTTCATAAAGTGCTATACATTTTTGTTTTAAGCTCTCAGGTACCTTGTGATGAGGATGTTCTTGCATGTATTGGTTTGCAAGAATTATTGCTGCAATGACATATGATAAGCGTGAATCCACAGAAGAAAGATTTTGTAAGCCTTGTTGTAACATATATCCTTGAAATCCATATTGTACTAAATCACGCATCAAAGGGCGCGTTTGTTCAGGAATATATTGTGTAAGTTCTTGAATTTTTCCTGCGCCTGAATTTATTAAAGAAGCAGTGGTATGTGGAGCTATTTGTCGTGCTGCTGAAAGTAATGCTGGTGTTGTTGATAACGGTATAAATGGAAGACTAGGACCTTGTGGAAGTCCAAGTTGGTTACAAAGTTCTGCATTTTGCATGTAGTTTAATCCAAAAGTGGTTATTGCGCTTACAGGTTTTGGAGCGCCTGCTTGTATTATTTGTTTTGTACCTTCTGTTATTAGGCTGCCAAAATAAAAAGGTATAGGTATTAAGTCGCCGACATAAAACCACGCAAAAAAACTTCTGACGCTATATTCTGTAAGCGGGCCGCTTATATCTTTAGATATCATTTGAGGATCTATAAAACTATTAAAAACAACAGTGCTATTCATGTTTTGAAGTGCTTGATTTAATGGTCCAAGTATTGGATCTTGAGCTCGTTTTTCATATTTAGACAGTGTTCCATGAGTGACAGGAACCATTGTATTTGGATTTAATGTTGGTTCTGTCATAAGATTATGAAGTAGAGCGCTTAATACAGTAGGAAAGAATAGTATAAAATCATTTGCTACTCTTGATGCTTGCATTTTAGAAAACTCCCCAGGTGTAAATAAAACAGCATAATGTCTATACATATCAAGAAATTGATTTAAAAGAGTATCTGCTGGAAAGAATCTTTCTGGAAATAATGCAGATAGTAGCTCAGGAATTGTTAGTTCATTGTGGTTGATCCATTGGGGAAGTGCATATAAAATTACTTGACCTTGGTCTTGCAATTGCTTTGGTAGTTCTTGTAACCGCTCTGATATTGGCTTTGCAGATTCAAGTGGAATTTCTGTTTCATCATCTCTGATTTCTACAATGTCGCTATTTTGATTTTCTACAGGAGTGGAATTGCAAAGATTACGTAAAGATTCTAAATCTTGCGTTGGGTTTGGTTGTTGAGCTGGAGGAGAGAGGATCGGTATTGCTACTGGTTCTGCTGGTGCTGCAGGCTCTTCTTCTGGATCATGATAATCTGCTGGTTTATTTTCAGGACCATATATTGGCTCTGGTGCTACAAAAAAATACTCTTTAACTGTATTGATAAAATCGTATTTATGAATGCCATATCCTGTTGCGGCTGTAGCAAGTGTTGCAAGAGCTACTTTGGTTATTTTTTTTGTTGACCATGCTGATTGATTATGAAGATCAAGGGTGTAAAAATATTGAGATAAAAGTGCAATGTGTTGATCAATGATGTTTTTGATTTCATGATTATAAGATATTGTTGTTGTCAGCATTGCTGTTGTGCAAGCAAGAACTTCTTTTGCAATTATTTTTTCTTTATTGTCTTCTGATTTTTTTGTGCTGCTGAGCCCAATTGTTTGTAAAAATAGATGTGTCAAAGAAGCACGAAAGGGAAATTGTTTATCTTTGTCTTGAAAATAAAATAAGTATTTAATTGATGCTATGATTTGTTGATTGATCCCGTTTTCGCTTTCGCTTTGATCTTCAGCGGTATCGGCATCAACATCATTTAAATTACAATTTTTTGCATGGGCAATAATTTTTTTATAGGTGATTAATTCGATTGCATTGAGACAAGGTCGATAGGTGTTGTGATTGTCTTGGTTATGTCTGTTTTTTTTATACCAAGATGCTAAAAAAGGAACATTGTTGATCCAGGTATTGCCGAGTTGTTTTTGTAAAAATGATTTCTTTTTTAAAAGTCGTGAAGCTTTTTTATCAATTTCTATAATCTGAGGAATCAGTGTTCGTTCAGTTATAATAGAAGATGGAGCAATAGCTATACTTTCTTCTGGCGCACTTATTAAGGCGGCGCAAGAGAAAGATGCAAGCATCACGTATAATAAAGATGTTTTAATGAAATTAGTCATTATTGCTCTTTTTTATTGTTCCATAGAAATACTATGTAATTTGTTTTTCTTTTTTAAATATTTTTATTGTTTCAAGTGTAAAATAGATTTTCAATAATGACAAGTTGGCTTTATGGCAAAAAGCCTGTTTTTATCGGTTTTTATATAAAAAAGTATTTTATTGTATAATTTTTTTAAAATAATTTTTCAAAAAGATTGATTCCGGCTAAAAAATGCCAATGAAGGTGCATGACGCTTTGACCAGCCTTGGCACCATTATTACACATGATATTGAAGTAGGAGTATTGATTTGAGATTTCTTTAACGAGAAGGCTCATTTTTTCGATGTAGAGCATATTTTCTTGCGTAATGCTGGCCATATTAATAATGTGCAACTTAGGAATAAGCAACAAATGCACGGGTGCATGGGGTGCAACATCATGGATTGCAATCACGTGATCGGTTTCTGTAAAGATTTTTGAGTTGATTTTTTTATCGATAATAAGACAAAAAATACAAGAGTCCATTGTTTTATCTCGTTTAATATATGGTCCTACTACGCTCTATGAGCTTTCTACTACGCAAGGCTTCGAAGAACACAGACGAAGGATAAACTGTGCCAACCGTCTGCGTGCACCATAGCTTTAGCGACGGTGTAAGCTTTATGCGAAGGTTGTTGGATGTTATAGAGTCCCACTACGCTAAAACTTCGAGGGACAACCTTCTTGCTTACTAAAGAAAATCACACATAAATGTATAATTCCTTAAACATTGGCTGTGCCAACCATAGCTTTATGCGAAGGTTGGTGCCGAAGGTCGGACTCGAACCGACACAGTATTCCTACCGCGGGATTTTGAGTCCCGTGCGTCTACCATTTCGCCACTTCGGCATGCATTTCTTTAAAAAGTATCAAAAAAAGAGGGAAAGTCAATTTTTTTAAGTAAAAAAGTAAGATTATCGTTGTTTTTTAAATTGTTGCAGTTTGAAAAGATTAGAATGAATGTTACTATGAAAATATAGAGTTTTATGAGTATGTAAAAAAATGCAGAAAAATAATATTTACTATAAAAGGTATAAAAAGAGAGAGAAAAAAAGGAAAAGGAGAGTTCTTATGAAACAATTTAATAAAAATTTATTTAGTATGATTTTTGCTTGTGTGACATTATCGCAGGGCATCGTTCTTTTTGGTGCTGATGGAACTGAAGATCCAGCTCTTGCATTAGAAAGAAATAAGCAAAGAATTGCACGCGAATATGCTTGGGCGCATTATCCATGTGGATTTATGAAGGAAGAAGGAACAATGGGGCAATTTTATCGCTTTATGTGGGATAATGCTTTTTATAGTCTTGCAACAGCGACTTTTTATGC
>JACCDH010787214.1_pt1 | contig 11990 bp, 11 predicted proteins | sample 7442481 | NCBI WGS metagenome assembly JACCDH01 (sample SAMN15323433, study PRJNA562643) | freshwater metagenome | isolation source: river surface water | place: USA:Blue River Watershed | collected 2017-08-15 | reverse complement strand
CCTGTATTAGAAAAAAATAAGTTTAAGTCATTTGAAACCGATACTTCTGAAGGCATGGTAAGTTATTTTAACGAAGAAAATTGGTTGTTTATTCACGTTGATTATAACGAAATTGTTAAAATTGAAGTTGGTGCCGTTTTTAGTGATAAAGATGAGTTTGATTGGAAATTTTAAAATTTGAAGCATAAAAAAGCCGCTAACATTAGCGGCTTTTTTATTTTTATTGATTAATCTTGATTAACTCTATTTCGAACATTAAATCGGCATTTGGAGGAATAACACCGCCAGCACCTCTTTCTCCGTAGGCTAATTGTGATGGAATATAAAATTTATATTTTGACCCTTCTTGCATCAATTGTACACCTTCGATCCAACCTTTAATTACTTGATTCAACCCAAAATCTATTGGCTCTCCTCGTTGTACACTACTATCAAATACTTTTCCGTCTAAAAACATACCCGTGTAATGTACTTTTACATTGCTAGTTGGCAAAGGTTTATTTCCTGTTCCTTGTTGTAAAACAATATATTTTAATCCGCTTACAGTTGTTTGAGCATTTTCAAATTCTTTCAATGCTTTTTCTTTGGCAGCTTTTTGTTTTTCTGCTTCGATTTTATCGGCTTCTGCTTTCTTTGCAAAATAGTCTGTAAACACTTTTACGGCATTAAAATTTTTAGCATCTTTTCCAATTCTAATTATTTTTACGGATGTCATTACATCATCTTTGACAATTTTATCAACTACATCAAGTCCACTAGTAACATGTCCAAAAACAGTATGTCTTCCATCTAAATGCGGAGTTGCTTTATGGGTAATAAAAAATTGACTTCCGTTTGTTTTAGGTCCTGCATTTGCCATTGATAAAATTCCTTTAGCTGAATGTTTTAATTCAGGAACAAATTCATCGTCAAATCTATAACCTGGATCTCCAGAACCGTCGCCTTTTGGACAACCACCTTGAATCATAAAATCTGCAATAACTCTATGAAATTTCAAGCCGTTATAATAAGGTTTCCCTTTTAAATTATTCGTTACTTGAGAATTTGTACCTTCAGCTAAGGTAATAAAGTTGGCAACAGTTAAAGGTGTTTTTTGATACTCTAACTGAACTACAATTTTTCCTTTTGTAGTATTAAATTCAGCAAAAATTCCTTCATTTTTTTTCTCTTGTGAAAAGCAAAAAGTGCTAAAACCTATAAGTGCTAGCGTAAGTGTGATTATTTTTTTCATTGTATTATAATTTAGTTTGTAGATTTTTCTAAAAGTTCTATTTCAAATATTAAATTAGCGTTAGGCGGAATAAGATCTCCTGCTCCTTGCATGCCATATCCTAAGTGTGATGGAATATAAAAGATGGTTTTATCTCCAAAATTCATTAACTCAACTCCTTCATTAAAACCCGGAATAAATCGTAAGTTTCCAATAGTTGAAGCCATGGGTGTATAACCATTTTGTGCAGCACGATTTGGGTCAAATGTTCCAAATAACTTAGCTACTTCCTCATAACTGGTATCAAATAATTGTCCGTTTTCTAAATAACCTGCATAATGAATGAATACATTAGTACCCATTGTTGGTTTTTTACCTGAACCCTTTGCAATAATTTTATAGACTAAACCGGATTTTGTTTTAGTACCATTTTTCTTTACTTCAGAAAATTCTATAGCTTTTTTATCTCTAATTTGTTTTGTTTTTGCCTCAAGTTCTTTTTGCGCTTTAGCTTGTTTGGCATAATAATTTTTGAAAACCTTTACGGCATCAAACTTTTTTGCTTCGTTACCAATTCGAATAATTGTAATTTTTTCAATTACATCTTCACCTTCAATAGTATTTAAAACTTCAATGCCTTCAATAACTGAACCAAAAACACTGTGAACATTGTCTAACCAAGGAGTTGCTTTATGTGTAATAAAAAACTGACTACCATTTGTAGCTGGTCCAGCATTTGCCATTGCTAGTATTCCTGCTTTATTGTGTTTTAAATCGGGATGAAATTCGTCTTTAAATTTATAACCAGGACCTCCTGAACCATCACCATTTGGATCACCACATTGTACCATAAAATCGGAGATAACTCTATGAAATGTTAAGCCATCATAGAAGGCTTTTCCTTTGAATTCTTCACTTACAAAAGGATTTTTACCTTCCGTTAATGAGACAAAATTTGCTACCGTATTGGGCACTTTTTGATACTCTAATTTTGCAATCATTGTTCCTTTTGAAGTTTCAATTTCGGCATACAAACCTTCTCCTAAATGATCATATGATTGGGTACAGGCAGAAAATAATGCGACTAAACTTACTAGTAAAAAAGAAATTGGTTTCATGGTTTTAATATTAATTTTTAGCTTGTGGATCTAACTTTATATCGTTTAAGGTAACCGTACAAATAATAGGCTGGTTAGTTCCTATTTTATCATCATCACCATGGTATCCATAGGCCATGTGCGAAGGAAAAAGGAACGAAATGGTTTCACCTTTTTTCATTAATTTGATACCATCGCGCAACCCCATCATGATATTTTCTTTGTCAACATAATATTCTTGAGGTTTAGTTTCCTCTTTGGTATAAATTATAGTATTGTCTAAATTCTTAATTTCGTATTCAAAATAAGCAATATCGCCTCTTTTTGGTGAAACAGTTTCTAGTTCAGATTTTGTTTCATATTTATACCAATAGCCTTTGCTTGAAGCCAGATATTCTTTTAAAGTATCATTTTTAATGATGGAATCGATTATTTTTTCTTCGGTGGCAACTAATTTTTTATTGCGCTCTATCGATTCTTTAATAAAAGTTCCTGAAGCATGAGAAATAGGTCTGCGTGCTTCTTCCTGACGTTGTGAACAGCTATTTAAAAACACCAAAAACAGGCTTACTATTAGTATATTTATAATTTTCATTTTCATTTTTTTTCAGATGCTAAAATAGCAATAAATTGTTGTACGGTTTCTTCAAGAGATGAAAAAGATTTTCCTCCTGCAGCATTGATGTGCCCGCCACCATTGAAGTGTTTCCTAGCAAATTGATTGACATCAAAATCGCCTTGAGATCTAAAGGATATTTTGATGATTCCTTCTTCTTTGTTTTCAATGAAAATAGCTGTAAAATCTATGCCATTAATACTTAAGCCATAATTTACGATACCTTCAGTGTCTCCTTTTTGATGTCCAAACGCGTCTAATTCTTCTTGACTTAACGTAATGTACGACGTTTTATATTGGTCTAAAATTTTTAAATTTTGAAGTGCTTTGCCTAATAATAACAAACTATTATAGCTAGAATTGTCAAATAATAAGTTGTGTATTTCACTATTTTTAATTCCTTTTTCAATTAAATCGGCAACACATTGATGCGTTTTACTGGTTGTTTTTGGGAAACGAAAACTTCCAGAATCAGTAACAATTCCTGTATATAAGCATGTGGCAACCGTTTTATTGATGTAATTTTCATAATTTAATTGGTAAATAAAATCATAAATCATTTGGCAAGTAGAACCATAGGAAGTATCTGAAAAAGTATAAGTGGCATATCCATCTGGAAATTGATGATGATCAATCATTATGCTTGTCGCTGTTAATGTTTCAAGAACCTTTTCCATGGCTTCACCTGTGCGGTGTAATGCATTAAAATCGAGTGTAAAAATAAGATCACATTTTTCTAAAAAAGTTCTAGATTCCTCAATATTTCTTTCAAAAATCATGATATTTTCACTTTCAGGTAACCAGGCTAAGAATTCGGGAAATTCATTAGGCGCTATCACCACGACCTCATGTTGCAATTGCTTTAAGATATGATATAGTCCTAAAGTTGACCCCATAGCATCTCCATCTGGATTTCTATGTGGAATAATCCCTATTTTTTTTGGAGTAGCTAAAAGTGATTTAATCGCTTCGATTTCGTTTGTTTGCATCATACTGCGAATATATTATTTTGTAAGCTATTGTGCAATAATTATGCCTAACGTTTTAATGAAAAATGCCCTTTTATGATTTTACCATCAGCTAATTTCATTTGAAACCAATAATCTGAACTCGGTAAGTTTGCTCCACTCAATGTTCCGTCCCAAAATTGATTTCGTGCATTAATTTGATGAATTAACTTTCCATATCGATCAAAAATTTCAATAGTGCTACTTTGCAAGTTACGTTGGTTAAGGTTTTTAATACTCCAAAAATCATTAATTCCGTCGCCGTTGGGTGTGAAAAACTTCGGATAATCTAAAATGTAAAATGTAGCGGGAACAACACCACAATTTTTAGTGTCTTTAACATAAACGGTATAGGCTCCTTCAATTAGGTTTGTGAAAGTTGGTGAACTTTGGTAATTTGTTCCATCCAATGAAAAAACATAAGTACTTATTCCAGTATAATCAACGGTTATGCTATTGTTTTCTGAGAAATCATTAATAATAATGTTGTTAATTGTTGCAATTCCTGAGGGCGTAACGGTAAACGTTTTGGTTTTTGAACAGTTTGAAGCATTCGTTAGAATTACTGAATAGTTTCCTGGATTTGTTACAGTAATTGTTTGTGTATTTTGAGCAGGATTGGTATTCCAAGAATAACTTGTAAATCCAGTACCTGCATCTAGAATTGTTGAAGTATTTTCACACAGTCCAACTTCTTCATCTGTAATTATTGCTGGAAACGTATTTACAATTAATTCTACAGGATAATCCGAGTAACATCCTTGCATATTGGTAATTCTAGCATAAATAGTTTGCTGATTCGGAGTTGAATTTGCGTAAATTGAGGGTAAGGCTGTTGTACTTGTAGTTGATGCAAAAAATGAAATCGAATAACTTGAAGGTAAATTGGTAAATAAATCGGGGATGATTTCTGTTAAATTAAATTCGGTGATACCGTCTTGATTTGCATCAATATCACATTCTGAAAAACGTGTTTGATTGATAATTAAATCAACAGCATATTCTATTGATATTGTTCCTGTTGTTTCGCAATTGCCACCATAATTTATTGTTACCGAATAATCACCTGCCGAAGTTACTAGATATGTTGGGTTTGTTTCACCAACTAATGCATTATTGTTTTTAAACCATTGATATCCAATTGCGCTAGTTTGAGTGGCATTTAAGGATAAAGTTTGAGTAGGGCACAGTGCAGTTCCAGCCGAAATTAAACGATCTTCACCTAAGTCTATTTCAAAATTAAAGCTGCCACCGCCTAAAAAAATCGCCGAATCGTATCTATAATTTCCTTCGTCTGCAATTACTAGTTTAATGTGATAAGTATCTCCAGGGATTACATCAGATTGTGCCGTTAAAATTTTGGTTTGTCCATTAAAATTTGTCGGATGATTGATGTCATTAAAAGCATCAAAATAAGCAGCATTTGCAGGCGGACAAATAGTTCCAGGACCTCTTACGGTATTTACTTTTACAGGAATATTCGTATTAGGAACTACGGCTAAATTTTGATAATTTGGATCTCCATTTCTTTTCAATAAGAAGGCAAAACCATCGGTATAATTACATTGATTTGCAGATGGATTCAATAAATATTGTTCGGACGAAAAAATATAATCAAAACTAATATGATCTCCTTGCGGAATAAAATCAAATTCCAAAACGGTTGCATTAAAGGTATTAGTTAATCCTAATGCCTGATTTAAATCGGGATCGCCATTCCATCCCATATTTCCACCGTCATCAGAAAGAGAAGCGTTTGGTCCAATGGTATTGATTGTTTTCCCTGTAGTTAATACAATTCCGTTAGTAAAAGGAAATCCAGTTCCTGTTGCATCAAAATAACCATAACTTTTTTCACCTGAAGTAAAATTACCGCCCGATAAAGTTACATTAAAAACATTTGCACACGGACTATTGATTAATTTATCTTGAACCAATTGCTGTGCTGTGAAGCTTTCGTCTACGGAAATGTATTGTGCACTTCCAAATTGAAATACCAAACCAAAAACAAACAACAAATAATTTTTATTCATTAAAACCATAGCATCAACAAAGATACTATAAATCTCTCTTTTTTAGGATATAATATGAGGCATAAATAAAGATAGCGGTCCAAATAAGCACGATAGAAATTTGTGAAAAGTGAATGCTATAATCTTTCACGGCTTTTGCACCTCCAATAGTAGCTTCAATTGTTTTTATAGCGCTTAATCTTGAAAATGGTTCTTTTATTAAATTACTCATTGACTCAATTGGAAAGTACTGAATTATGGTGTCCCCGAAATTTTTAGTTTTATCGTCACCACCTAGAATTAAGAACTTTACAATCCAATAAAAAATATTTTCAGCAATGAACCAAATAAATAAAAATCCTAATGCAAATGCACTTCGTTTTACTAATATTCCTATAAATAAACAGAATGAAAAGAATGCAATAAGTTTAATAAAATAGGCTAATAAATATTCTAAGTCAGAAAAAACAATGCTAATTTCATTATAAGAAGAAAAAGAATATCCCAAGATTAAGGACAAGATAAAAATAAAAAGCGTTGAAGCAAAAGCAAAAGTTCCAACAACAATAAATTTAGAAATAATGAATTCTTTTTTACTCAATCCGTCTATTAAGTTTTGTTTTAATGTCCCATAAGTGTATTCATTAGCCATCATAGATACAATAACAATAGCTAAGAAAATTTTGAATAATGCAGCAATGTAGGTGTTGAAATGCCAAATATAAGGGAAATTAAAAATTCCTTGATCGGCAATTCTAATTTCAAATGATCCAATACTGAATTTTATTGATGCAATAAGCGCAATGAAACTTAACATAACAAAATAGGCAATTAATAAAACTTTACTGGCTTTATTTTTCCATATTTTCTGTAATTCTATCGAAAGTAATCTTTTCATTTTGGATTAGTTTTTAGTTAATTCTAAAAATTGTTCTTCTAAACTATTTTTTCTTTTTACAAGATGTTCTAGAACAATTTTATTTTCAAATAAGTAGGAGTTTAGTTCTTGAGCAGCTATATCTTGTTTTAGAAAAACCAAAACTTTTTCTTCTTCATCTATTATTTTTTCAACAGATGGATGATTTTGAAGTACTAATTTTAACTGTTGGCTATCGTTTGATTTTAATTCAAAGAAACTATTGTTTTCAATCATGTTATGTACTGAACCTTGATATAGCATGACGCCTTTTTGTAAAACGACTACATGACTACATACTTTTTCTACTTCGTCTAATAAATGTGATGCCAATAAAATAGTAGTTCCTTGTGAAGCGATAATTCTGATAATATCTCTAATTTGACGAATTCCCTGAGGATCTAAACCATTTGTAGGTTCGTCTAAAATTAAAATTTCAGGATCGTTGAGTAGGGCAGAAGCAATGGCTAAACGTTGTTTCATTCCTAAGGAAAAGGTTCTAAATTTATCGTTTTTGCGTTCCAAAAGCCCAACTAATTCTAATTTTTCTTCTACTTTTGAAAAAGGAGTTTCTTTGATTTTACAAACCAATTCTAAATTCTCTTTAGCGGTCATGTAGGGATAGAAGTTTGGACGCTCAATAATAGCTCCGACTTTTTTTAAGGCATGATGGGTGTCTAATTTTCCTTCAAACCATTCAAATTCACCCGAAGATTTATTGACAACATTGAGTACAATACCTAAAGTAGTTGATTTTCCAGACCCATTTGGGCCAAGTATGCCATAAACATTTCCTTTTTTAATTTCAAAAGAAACATTTTTAACGGCATGTAATTTTCTATTGAAAATTTTATTTAAGTTGGTAATTTTTAATATGGTTTCCAAAATTTATCTGTTTTGATTTAAAATAAGACGATTAAATAACCATATTGTTACATTGATTTTGAATATAAATTTAAAATGGAATTGACTGAATTCTTGAACTAAAATAATTTGCTTCACCATTAGAACCACCTAAATTATTTCCTGATAATAATCGATAAAATGAGCAATTACCCCATGAAGCTGGAACATCATTTAAAATCATATCTTCTCCAGTATCATTAGAAATATATGGTGCTATTCTGGTTTGCCAAGCTCTAATTCTATTCATGCTATGAGTAGTATAAAACAGATCATTTTGGCTATCAACAAGTTCTCTTATGTATGATTTGTATTTTGCTTGAAATTCTGGTATCGCCAGTATTTTAGTAATCAAGGGTCTTTCAGTAGTATTTGAACCCCAATTTAAAGGATTTTGTATTCCGCTATTTGGCATTAGATAAGAAGTTCCAAGTGTGTTGTCATAATCATACGGAATAAAGTAAGCTTTGCCATTAGGTGCAAAATAAAAATAAAAATTATTTGCATTTACCCAATAATCGTCCCACATTCCTACAAGAACGTTAACAGCATATGTTTTTAAGAATAAATCAATATCCATTTTTTGTGTAATCCAATTTTTAAACTCAGTTCCTGTTTTTGTGTTTAAATCACTAATAAAGGCTGTAAGCTCAGCTGATCCAGAACTTAATTCAGCTTCTCTTGTTTTTAAATCATATGCATAGTAAACAGATGTGGCAGGATTTAAAGTTACATTTTCTATACCAATACTTTGAGTTGAAACAAAATTTGCATTATTACCACCTTGACCATATCCACATTTCCATAAAAAGCCAACTGCGGTGCTCCATTCATTACTTCGGTCTACGATATAATCTTCATCTACACTTTCAATCATCGCATAAACTCCATAATTGGCTGGTAATGCATCTCCATCTACTTTAATATTTACACGGCAATAAGAGGCTCTTGGAGCGGTCCAAACATTATATTTTCTAAATAAATTGTAGCAATAAATTTCTCTGGCATATGCTGCATCATCTTTAAACCATTTTAAAATCATTTTATTTAAACCTTTAAATTTTTGATTTGGTTTATTTTTTGAAAAATCTAGTCCAAAATGACAATGATGCCAATCAGGGTTAGTAGGATTATGTAATTGTCCGCTTGAACCTTCAGGTCTTCTTCTACTAGTATTACCTCTTAATTTCAAACCAATACTATCTAGTACTATTGTTTCGTTGTCTAGTTGATATGAAAATTTACTAACTACTTTTTTTTCATTTTTAGGATTCAAATCATAATTTTGAAGTAATTTATTCCAATCCGCCAATTTAAACTCTAAAGTGATTTCAGGGAATTTATTTAAGTCATATACATCATCTGCCCCTTGTAAACTATTATCACTAGTCGATGAATGATCATCAAAATCATTACATGATGTTAGGGAAATAATTGCGAAGAAATATAAAAATGCTGTTCTCATCTTTTTAAGTATTTTTTTTGCAATTTACTTAAAATAAATGATTATTATATTTTAACTAAAAAATAACAGAACTTTTTAAAGTATTAAACGTATTGATAATTCAAAAAATTATTGATTTTCACTTTTTTAGCTTTTAAATCGTGCATTAAATTATACAAGCCAAAGAATGTTCTATTGATGTAAATGAAATGTTTTGAACCACGATTTCCATTCATGTTTTTTAATTCGGTACTTTTGGAATATCGTTCTCCTAAATCGGCAATTTGTCCAAAGAAAACATCGTCTGAAAAATCAAATTCTTCCACATGAAAAGGTTTTGCAAACAAACTTAATAATTCGTGAAACATTTCTGTAAAAAACTCAGTTTCTTCTTTTGAATCGTCTGTTCTAAGAATTTCTAATTCATATAATTTGGATTGGAAGAATTCAGAATTGTTTAGATTTTCTTTCTTGGCTAATTCAAAATATGGAACATAGAAATCGTTTGGCACTTCTTTGATACATCCAAAATCTAATGCTACTAATTGAGCATCTTTTGTAATTAAAAAATTTCCTGGATGTGGATCGGCATGGACTTTTCGTAAATTATGCATTTGAAACATATAAAAATCCCAAAGCGTTTGACCTAAAATATTCGACTTTTCAGCATCTGTATTATACGCCGTGAATTCAGATAAATGTTCGCCAGTCATCCAATCCATTGTAATGATTCGGTCAGATGATAGTTCTGGATAGTATTTTGGAAAGATAAGATTGGGCAAGTTTTTACAACCTTCTGCCATTTCAATACTTTGTTTTACTTCGGTGATGTAATTAGTTTCTTCAATTAGTTTGTCTTCAACTTCTTTAAAATATTTATCCGAATCTTTGCCTTTAATGTTAAACATTTTTATGGCGATTGGTTTCACTAAAGCTAAATCGGAACTGATGCTTTCAGCAACTCCTGGATATTGAATTTTAACTGCTAATTTTTTGCCATTTTTTGTTGCTTCATGCACTTGTCCGATGCTTGCTGCATTTACAGAGGTTGAATTGAATGTATCAAAAATCTCAATAGGCTGTTTCCCAAAATAGTTTTTAAATGTTTTGTTTACTAATGGTGCAGATAAAGGCGGGACAGAAAATTGTGCTAATGAAAACTTTTCTACATAAGCTTTTGGTAAAATACTTTTATCCATGCTCAACATTTGGGCAACTTTTAGGGCACTTCCTTTGAGCTGTTTTAATCCGTCATAAATGTCTGAAGCGTTATTGATGTTTAAGTTTTCTTTGGCTTCTTCTTCTGTTTTGGTAATTTTATCTCCATAATATTTTAGATAATTTACGCCTACTTTTGCACCTGTTTGGAATAGTTTAGAAGCGCGTTGAATTTTTGAGGTAGGGATGCTGTCAATAGTCTTCATAAAATTATATTTTGAATGAAGCTTTCTCCTGCCACATAAATTTTCCGAAATCAATTAAACTTTTTAAAGGTGTTGTGTCCATCAAATCAAAACTGGTATTAACCGATTTTTCAATAAAAATATCGGTTTTTTCGAAAGCAATTGACGTATCTTCTATCCAAAATTTTAAAGTGAATAAGAATTGGAACCAAGCCATTTCGCTCATGCTTTTTTCTTGAATTTCAATCAATTTCTCTTGTTTTAAATCTATTTTTTCAATTTCTAATTGATTGTAAAAACTCATGAACTCTTTTCTTAATTCTGAAAGTTTAGACAAACTTCTTAATTTATTTTTGTCTTCATTTAAAAGTGCTGTCACAAAACTTCTATTTGCTGAAAGCATTTCAAAATAGGTAAAATAGAAACTTAACAATTGTGTTCTTGCGTCATAAGTAGCAAATTCCTCGCTTTTGTATAACAAATTTAAAGTGTTTTCAAAAAGCGATGTAAAGAAATTTTGTTCAATTTGATTGAAAGACGCATAGTTTTTGTAAAATAAACCTTCTTCAAAACCAGCATGTTTGGCAAACAAATAAACAGATTGAGGTTGTTTATTATGTTCTAAAAAGTAATCGATGTAAAAACTTAAAATCTCTTTTTTAGTTATTTCTTTTTTCTTTGCCATGATTGTATTATTTTCTCCAAAGGTACATAATGTTTAATTTAAATTCAAAAAAGTTAAACAAAATATTTTGTTAAAGTTCTTGCAATAAAAAACCTCAAGTACAAGATTGTATTTGAGGTTTGATAATCTGTTTGTAAGCTGCTTACGATTTCTGTTCTTTATTGAAGTAAACCAAGTAGTAATACATTTGTTTTTCTTCGTCCCAACCTTTTTCAACGAATTTCTCCGCACTTTCTGGGTTGATGAAGTCTAACTTGATTTGGATGTTGGTGTCTAATTGAATTGTGTTTTTCAACGTACGACGCACATCAGTTACAGCGGCATTAGCAATTGGAAAACTTGATACGTCTTCAATGCTATATTTTGCACCTTTATCTACTTTATAATTTTTAAATTCTGGAATGAATTCTGGATTTTGCATTACTTCGTTCAAGAAAGCGGTTTCTTCAAATTCATCATTTTTTGCAAAGTGATTGATGGCACGATTCATAAACAATACTTCTTGTTGTTTGTCTTCGGCAGGTAAAACTACTTCTTTAGCAAACTCTTGGCAGAATTTCAAGTATTTTTTAGTCATGAAGTTTTCATCTTGAAACGCATCAACGGATAAGAAATGTTCTAACCAATAACGTGCATCGTAACGGTTACTATCTACGGTTAAAATTTTGTAACCTTCTTCTTTTTTGTAATTGAAAAT
>JACCDH011482786.1_pt1 | contig 11991 bp, 11 predicted proteins | sample 7442481 | NCBI WGS metagenome assembly JACCDH01 (sample SAMN15323433, study PRJNA562643) | freshwater metagenome | isolation source: river surface water | place: USA:Blue River Watershed | collected 2017-08-15 | reverse complement strand
TCGAACCACCTAGTTCTTTCGTCACTGAATAGGAAAGCATCTTTAGGAGAATCTCCAAAAAGGCATTTGGCGATTACTCTGCCTTTAAAATTTGAAGGCAAAGTGTGGTCAGCAATTTCAAGAATCTTCTTTACAGTCAAAGCTTCGATTTCTTTACGGTCGTTTTCAATAGGATAAACAAGAGGTGTACTGCTTAACCAATGTGAGTAAGTGATCGTGTTAAACACGTTCACAAAATGAACCTCTGATTGATCAAAAAAGTTCATCTCTTTTAAGGGGAGAAGGAGCTCTTCAATATTATCTGCAGGACTGACGGCCACGATAACTTTTTTTGCAAATGACATAAAGGCTCCTAGGTTTGTGCCTTGAATAGGCTAAACAGTTTAGACTTTGAGTTACTAATGACTTCTACAAGATCTGATTTCCCAATAACAATAACTTTTGAACCTTTCTTGATTTTAAAGTCAAAACAAACTGTTTGATTGTGAAAAAGTTGATAAATACCTAATACCGTGAAAGGAGAGATTTTTTTTAAGACTTTAGATCGCTTAATTTGTTCGATCTCTCCTTCAATAAGTATAACTCCAGTATTTGGGACTTGATTTTCGTAAACAAAATCATAGTCATTGCTGAAGCAAATAACTTCAAAATGATTTTTCAAAGTATCAATATATTCATCACTAACAGGACAGTCATTTCTTTTCATACTGAGATCATAGAACTAAGAATGCATAAGAAGTATGTTCTACATCATGCTTTACCTATTAATAGCTAAGATTAGCCGTTTCAATAAGTGCTTCTTCATTTAGAAGATAAATAGTTTTACCTTCCTGTTCGATCAGCCCCTCATCTCTGAACTCTGAAATAAATCTAATGATTGTTTCACTTGCGGTACCAATCATTGAAGCCATTTCATCTCGAGTGAGCTTTATATCAAGTTTCCATCGCTTATTCTCTTTAATGCCGTATGACGATTTAAGCATAAGGAGAAGTTCTGCTAGTCTCTCTCGTACATTTTTTTGGGCCATCGAAGTGCTTCTGTCTTCAGCTTTACCCATATCTCGACTTAGTTTTTCGATCAAATGAAGTGAAATACTAGGCTTTTCTGCTATGGCCTTATAAATGAATTTTTTATCAATAAAGCAGATGGCCGCATCTTCAAGAACGGTGGCGGTAGCCGAAAATTTTTCATTGCTGAAAAGGCTTCTGTGTCCGATAACATCCCCAGGTCCAGCAACTCTGATTATAGACTCTTTTCCATCATTACCAAGCTTAGAAATTTTAATTTTACCGCTATTAACGCAGTAGAGGCCAAAGGGAGGATTTCCTTGGAAAAAGACAGTTTGGCCCTTTTTGTACCCGTTCATGACCTTATTTTGGCCAATAGTGGCCAATTCCGTATTGTCGAGATCACAAAAGATTCCTTTATCTCGGCATTGGCAATTTTCACAACTAATAGGTTTAAATGACTTTGTCATAAGGATTCCTTTATAAAATTTCCTTAAATGTAACATTTGTCATTAAAATGAACCTGATGCAGATCAGGTTTTATTAATTAAATCTCGAAGGATTTCAAGTTCTTTGAGAACTTCTGGTGGAAGATGAGTCCCAGATGACCCCGTAAACTCAAATTCAATACTTTCTTCATATTCCTTAAGACATTTGGTCGCAGATGGCGTTTTGGGATACCTTTTAATACATTGCTTAAGAAATAGATCTCCATTACTGAAAAAGTTTTCTCGGCCTAAGCGTTTTTCAATAAATCCAATCCAAAAGGCCAGTTCTGGTGCTTGTGGTGAAGTTGGGTTTTCAAAAAGATAGTTGTAGAGTCTTCCTACTGCTTCTAAAAATTGAATATCGTGCTGATAATCATAGCTAGAGGTTTTTTCTAATGGGACTAGCTGACTTGCTATAAATTTTTTAACTTCTTTTTCATTTTTAAAATAGTCACGGTAGCTTCCTTTCTTAAGAACAGTCTCAATTCCCTTCAGCCACTCAGTGAGGTCATTTTTAAAACTAGCACTCAGCTCTTTTCGGCCTTGATAAGATAAGATAAAGCTCTTTGCTTTTTGTGGGTCTTTATTGATTTTGAGATCAATCAATAAGACTTGCTTAAAGGCTTTCTGTATCTGTTTTTCATTTTTAGCTTTTATTTCTGTTTCAATAGATTGAATAAAACTTTTTCTTGCATCGGTGTACCTACGAACAATGAGCTGGGCCGTACCAATATCGTATTGATTAGTCAGCTTCGTCGTTTCTATTGAATAATGTTCTGCTTTAAAGCTCGGTACATGTGAGGTGGGCATTCTGGTATGGCAATCAATACAAAGCGATGCAATCTCTTTGATCCGCCAATGAGTATAAGATTTTTTGCCTTTTTTGAATGAATCAATACTCGAAGTGATATTTTCATTAATCATTTCATAAGAGGGCGCGAAGATATCTTGCTTAAGAAGAGTTTCATGTTTGGCCTTCTTAAAGGCAGATTGGATTGTCGTCATATTTTTGAGAATAAGGTCCTCGTTTTCTTTGGCAGAAAATGTTTCAAAGGATTGAGTATAAGGGATGATATTCACAAGAGCATTGAAGGCGGTATTCATTTCTTTGGCAGGAGAAGCGAAGGCCAATGTTCCTGAGAAAGCCATCATTATCAACAGTTTCATCATTATTTTTTCCCTTTAAGTTGTTCATAGATAAATAATCCTGTGGCCAGAGCTCCAGCAGAAAAAATAAGACCTTTATTTAGATCTCTTCGCATAGTCGCTTCATTTCCAGTTGAGCTTAATGATTCTAAGAGTAGGACTGAAGCAGTCAGAGTGATGGCATTAGCGACATCAGAGCTAAGGGGAATAGTTTTAGGAAAAGTATCCTGAAGGTGAGGATGAAATTTGACTTGCATCTCCTGTTCTTTTAATTTTACCTTTCCAAGTTCTTTCAGAGAAATGGGTCTAATCGATTCAATCACTAGTACTTGATTAAAGACGGTTTTTCCTTCGATCGTTTTTGATTGAGTATAAATTTTCCCTGTGATGAGGGCCTCATCTCCAGCTTTAAGAGTGGAGACCTCTTTTTGAAGATTCTCATCCTCTAGTCTTGTTGAGACATGATGAGTGTTATCTAAAACAATGGATTTCTGATCAATCTGTTTAATACGCGCTATGATACGTACATCTTCAACAGGAAGATTCTGAGCAAAGAGTAGGGTTGGAAAAATAAAAATAAAAAAGAATAAATATTTCATTTACTCATCTTATGAGTAAATCTGCTTTAAAAGGATGATTTAGATCAGCTTAACTAAATCTTTGGCCTAGATTTTACCAAGTTTGCGTTGTAGTGTTCGACGATGAAGCTTGAGTTCTCGCGCTGTGGCAGAGATATTATTATTGTTTTTCTTAAGAACACTTAGAATATGCTCTTTTTCAACATCATCTAGAGAGGCCACAGTGTCATGGAGATTTGCGTCGGGATTTCCTTCTTTTTTATTAAAGGCCTCTAGAATCTCATCTACTTCAACCGGCTTACTCAAGTAATGAGTGGCCCCAAGTTTTATCGCCTCAATGGCCGTTTCAACATGGGCATAACCTGTCAGAATAACAATATTAGTTTCAGGATCAATCTCGAGTAAACGAGGGATAAGCTTTAGTCCACTTTCTCCAGGCATTTTTAAATCAACAATACAAAATTCTGGTTCATTTTCTTTGGCCACTTGTTCAGCTTCAATAATATTAAACGCAGTAAGAACTTCAAATCCTCTCTCTATAAGAGAAGATTTAAGTGCTCTTACAAAATTTTTATTATCGTCGACGATTAAAATAGTTTTATTCATTGAAGACCCTTAAGTGGAATTTTTATGGTGACGATAGCACCTGATTCTTTTTTATTTTGAATGAGAAGTTCTCCACCAAGTCTTGAACAAGCTGTTTTACTTAGGAAAAGCCCTAGGCCCATTCCTTGAGGCTTTGTCGTGAGTCCAATTTTACCAAATTGAGCGAGAACCTCAGATGAAAAACCAGCTCCGAAATCCTCAATGAAAAAAATCAGATCATTATTTTCATGGATCATCGTAAAACGTAATCCATCAGGGGAGGCCTGAAATCCGTTGATAAGAATATTCTGGATGGCCATGCGAAGTCCGCTATCGGAAAAAATCCTTATGCCATCACTTCCGGTTATGGTGGAATTAAAGTTTTGAGGGTGATACTTCTCTTGAAACTGATTCAAGATATCTTGGATATAATCTTTTAATAACATAAATCGTCCACTGTCTGATTTTAAAACACCAGCCTCAAGAGTGATGTCAGAAATAATTTTTTTACATTCTTTGACTTCATCTCTCAGTGTGGAAAGTGCCTCTTGATAATCCGGGCCTAGTTTCTTTTGCAGATCATTCGCAATAAAAGAGATGGTGGATAAAGGAGTTCCCAAATCATGGGCCGCATTGGTCGCAAAAATGCCTAGGATCGCCAACTGTTCAGACTCTTTGAGCTGAACTTGCTGATTTCTTGTTGTATTCCCCATCTTCACAATAAAATAAGAAATGATGAGTGTTAGAATAATAAAAGTAACGAGCATGCCAGAAATATGAAGATCAACAAAATGATGATGTAGGTGAGGGATTTCTGGGGCAAATTTCATTAAAATAATGTAGAAGCCGATAGTGACGGAAGAAGTTACCCAAGTATAAAAAGAGCTTAAAGTGGTTGCAGCAATCATCACTTGAAGAACAAAAAGTGAAGTGAATGGATTGTGGGCCCCTCCTGAAAAATAAAGGAGAAGAAACAGAGCAAAAATATCGTAAATGATTTGTGAGAAATATTCCAATTCCCCCACCACTTTAGGAGATTTCATTCTTAACCATGTCACAATATTGATGGCGATAAGAGAAGAGGTCACAAAAATAAGATGAGTGGTCTTAAAGGGAAGATGAAGCCAATATTTTGAAACAAGGATGGCGGTAAATTGTCCAAGAATAGCGATATTTCTAAGCCAGAATAATTGAGAAAGACTTTGACGGTAATAATCCATAGAATGATTTTATCATTTATGAGTGTAAGTTGGCCTGTGACAAATTGCCTCAGGCCAATCTTTATTTAAAGTTTAAAACCTTTCAAAAGTTTTTTACCTTGTTCTTTAAGCTTATCGGTCGCGCCACCAGTAGCTTTCTTTTGTGCTTTCTGAACTTCCTCTTCAATTTTCTTTTTCTGCTCATCACCTTTAGCGAGAATTTTTTTTAGTTCTCCCTCGTATTTGGTCTTGGTGCTATTGACTTGAGTTAGAAGCTCTGTCTTTTTAGCGAGAACTTTTTCATTAATGAAAGATTCAAGTTTAACTTTGGCCTCATCCACTTTTTTACCAATTTCAAGCTTTAGGCCAGAAGCGAGATCTTCACCTAAATTAGACTTAAGTGACCATCTGATATTACTCCATGTACCGTAAGCACGGGCATCAAGATTGACGACAGGGATTTTATTCACCACATTAGACACTAGTTCTTGGATCATTTTATTCTTGGATTCAACAACATAGTTGGGAGAATTGAGTGTGTTCAGCCATCTAATATCTAAGCTCTCGTCGTATAGAGTGGCCGAGAAATCGACTTTTGCTTTTGATTCTTTTAAACCGAACGTGAAGTCAGCAGAGTTGGAGAGCATTTTTTCAGGAATAGGAAAACTAGCCACTCTCATTTCGAGCATTTGTTTTGGTTTCATCTTTGTGTGGTCAAGAGTGACTTTAAGTTGAACGCCATTGATATTTTTCGCTTTGAGATCACCTTTAAGATCTAGAACAGTTGGAATCCCTACAATCTTAGGAGATGTTGTGACATTTGTTAACGTCCCAGAAAAGTCTCCTGCAAATTCGCCTTCTGTACTTTTTGAACTGATCCCAGCATTTTTAAGCCAGAAAAGTGGATACCCTTTAGTAATTGGAAAGTTATAAGTTTTTCCGACATCACGTTGTGGAGGAATAATTTTTTCTTCTTCTTTCTTTTTTTCTGGCATGTATTGTTTGGCAATGGCCTGATATTTTTTGGCCTGAACAACATAATTCATTAAGTCCGTTCCAAAGAGCATGCTTGAGAAATCAGAGAAGTCAAGTTTCGGAATCTTGAAATGTCCTTGAAGATTAGCTATATCCTCTTTAACGAGAGCTTGAACTTCATTTGGGTAGTTTGTTATTTTTTGAACTTCGCCTTGAAGATTTTTGGCAGATTTCTGGACCTCTTCAATTTGTTTTTTGGCCTTGTCAGCAAGTTTTACAAGTTCAGGAACTTTTTTAACTTGTTCGACAAAGTTTTTTTCTTGCTCTAATTCTTTATACTTTTTTTGAATCTCTTCAAAAACAGATGGATCTGAGAGTCTTTTAATCTCCCCATCCCAGTATTCTTTTTTAGTATTAACTTCGAGTAGCATTTCATTAATACGAGTTTCCGTTTTTAGCTGATCACGAAGTTTCTCAATTTGTTCTTGATAGTTCACTCCTTCGGCAAGAGCGATGACATCTCCAAGAACATTATCTTTGAAACGGTCTTTGGCCTGGGCAATAACTTGGTTTTGAAGTTTGGTCATCATACTATTATCAGATGGAGGTGGCGGTGGAATGACTTTCCCAGGTCTCGCTCTTTTAGTGTCCATTTGAATTGTGAGGATAGAAGCATCTTCGACAACAAATTTAGCACGAAGAAGAGCGTCCCAAAGAAACTTGAACTTCATTTGACCAATCTCAACAGTATTATGAGAAGGTTTTTCTTTATTGGTCACTTCAAGTTTATTGAGTTCAAAAGATCCTGAGATAAAGCTTGTCTTTACACTCGAAACATTCACCTCAGCACCTACGCCTTGAGTCCCCGCCCATTCGATTCCATCTTTGAGATGTTTGTCGAAATAGTAAGTAAAATAACCATAGGTAATGGCACAAAGAATACCTACTGGAAGAATAACCTCAACACGAATAGGGCCCTTTTTCTTTTTAGCTTTATTTGTTGTCATATCATTCCCCAAAAAATTGATCGTATTTATAGTACCACTGATAAAGGCTAGTTGCTTTCCATGCCTTGAATAGTTTTGTCTCTTTGAAGCGTTCTACGACTGCCAATCGATATTTTTTGATAAGAAAAGCCGAAAGAAGATAGATAAATGGAGAGAGAAAAATCGTTACAATGGCCGATCCCATCACAATAGAATTATTAAACCGAGTAAAGGGAATAATCGGCATATTGTAAAGTGAGGTATAAACACTTTGCATAGAGGGTAATTCAAGGGCCCATTGTCCAACTGAATCAAATGCTGGGTCTAGGAGAAAGGCGATAAATTTAAAAAAGAACGCAGTCACAAATGCTGCTCCAATTTGAATTCTAAAAAAGAAGAGCAATAAAAAAATGAGTAGAGATTGTAGGGAAAGTGTCGGTGTCATTCCTAAAATAAATCCACAGACACAACCTAGAGATAATGAAATAAATCCCGTGTCAGAGTGGAGTAACTTAATGAAGGAGAAGCACTGTTTCAAAATCAGCGTCATATATAGCTCCTAAAAAACTTGATTCTTAAGAGTTTAACTATGCACTTGGTTTTTGACTAGATTTGTAATCCCGAGAAATAAGCTTGGGTATTTAAAGGAGGGGCCCCAAGACGTTTCTATCGTCTCAGGACCCCAGGGGGGATTTCTTACAGAGAATTTTTCTCGTCTAGACAGTTTCCTTCCATGATTGCAAGGGACAATAGACAAGCTGCGTTCTTCATTTGTGATGAAGTGTCACATCCGTAAATAGCCGATGTATCACGGTTAGAGCATACTGATCCATCTTGTTGAGGATATGGTTTTCCATCTACAACAACTTGGTAATTACAGCGATTCTTATTCTTTTTAAGTTTTTCAATCTTGCACTTATTTAAACCTTCTTTCTTTCCGAATTTGAAAAGCTTGAGCGGTTTTTTACTTTTAACAAAGCTTGAAAGTTGCGCCACTGTTCCAGGTGGAAGGTGACTTGTGAGTGTTGGCATTTTTGTCACTGAAGTATTTTCGTATTCCTTGCTTACTCTTTCTGCGCAGATGTAATGATCTGCTTGTGAGTACCAAGTATTATCTTGGGCCACAAGTTCATCACGTCGAGCAGCACATTTGTCATAGGACTGCTTACAAGTAAACCCTGCAAAAGTTTCAATCACTTTATTTTCTTCAGTATCAACTAGTTCATAGTCACAAAGATCTTCATCAGAGTAACGGTAACGATAGCCTTGATAAACATAATAATCGTACTCGTCCATATAGCAGTATCCATCGGGATATCTGTTACCGACTGGTTCAAATAACCAGTATTGATAAATGTGAACCGGTCTCACATGAGTATAGTAGGCACCTGGTTGGTAACGTGTACGTGGACTAGTTCTTACATAGTTTGTTGGACGGTGACGAGCAGGAGTATAAACATCTCCACGGTAGTCATCACGACGATAGCTTCCTACTGCGCGAACCGTTCCGTTAGGAATAGGTGAAGAATAGTTTCTTTCACGAATTGATGGAGCTGCACGACGAGAAGTATTTCTCGGAGTATAGCTGTAGCCACTATAACTAGAGCCACTGCTGTAGCTTGAACCAGAATCACTTGAACTTGATGAACTTGATTCAGAGCTTGATGAGCTTCCCCAGTTTCCTGATGAACTATAGTCAGATGAATAAGAAGATCCAGAGGAAGAACTGTCTCCAGATCTATCTGAGGATCTTCCCTCAGAAGGGCGGTCTCTTGCCTGTGAGAAAGCTTCTTGCATTGAAAGAGTGTTAATAATCAAAGGCAAACTTAGTATCGCAATAACTTTTTTCATAACTAATTTCTCCAGTCTTAAGCTTTTGTTCATTAGTTACAGTCACTCACACCAGCAAGAACGAATCCCGCTCCAAGTGCTGCTGCTATACCCGCTGCGATAGCTTGTTTTCCTGAGTTCGCTCTTCTTTCATCAACTCTTGCTACTGCACTTAGTTCTTCGGTGTTAAGAGAAGCTGAATCAAGAGCATATTTTTCTGTAAAGTAACGAAGATCAACGTTTACTTCACCGATAAGAGCGTTAGCATCTGAGATTTTAAATTGATATTCACGAATTGTTTTATTCATATTTTCAATTTCAACAGCGCCATAAAGACCTGATTCAATACGACGGTTAAGTTCAGCGATTTCATCTTGATAAAAAATGATATCACTTTCATATGTAGAAATTTCAAGTTCCAGATCTGCTCTTGTATTAAGAAAATCTTTGTTCATTTGATTACGTTTTTCGATATACTCTTTTGTCACAAGTTGCTTAGAGGCTGTTGCATTAACAAGAGCGACAATACCAATAATCACACCAACGGCAATAAGTGGAACACCGATTCCCATTCCTTGCCCACAGCTCATGAAATTCGCCCCTACTTCTGAAGTTGAAACCATGGCATTCTTAAGAATAAATGAAAGCTCCTCCGGAGAGAGTTGCTTCATATCTTTAACATCCACAAGAGCGATATCAAGTGTTCTGTTAAATTTTGCAACTTCTTGTTCTGTTGCATTCAAACGAACAAAAAGTTGAAGGTCTGAAATTGTAAATTGTTGATCAAGAATAGTGCGAGAGAGAGACTGAAGTGATGAGTTCATGTTTTTACCTTCAACATAAACTTCGTGCTTAAACTTGCTCACTAATTGTTGAAGTGATTCAGCTTTCTGAATTGAAGAGACTGGTTTTACTTCGGCAGCAATGGCCTTTCCAGCAAATGGCATTGTTGTTTGAAGAAGAAGTGTAGCTGATAGTGCGATAGACAAAACTCGTTTCATAAAATTACCCCCGTAAAACAGAAAAAGTTGTTTCTCAATTTTGCTAAATCCGTGCGCAGTTGATTGTGCAGATCAACTAAGCAAGGAGTATGCCAAGAGGGTAAAGTTGTGCGTCTTGCATCAAGTGAATAATATAATTTGTTAATACTTTGCGTCTAGAAAAGAGACAATTTGTTACTGGGGTCAAAAGGAGACTAAAGTCCTCGGTTTTGCCAGACATTGGCCAGGGTCAGAATGATCTTCTTGTGCTCCGAATTAGAAAACATGTCGCGCGACGTATCTTCAAGAACAGTCAGAAGATCTGTACGCACATTTGAAGAAGAGTTCAGTTTTTCATGGGCCTTATACAGAAGCTTACGGGCCACTTCAGGGCCAAGGGCCTTGCGAATATCCCATAATAATCCAAAGGTGAAGCCATACTGAGCATACTGGCGATCCTCCATCCAAGTATCGTACATTATTTTTTTATTTGGATTTAATTTATCAAGCCCTTTAGAAAGGCCACGAGTTTTTTTCAAAATGGTATCAGTGTTACCAATATCGGCTGCAAAGAAATTGGCGTAGCCTTCGATAATAGGGGAGTGGTGAGTAGGACGTAAATGTTTAGCAAAAGCGATGTGTCCGTACTCATGATAAATTACTTCAGGAATGAGGGCCGTATCAAGATAGATCGTTGGTTTGAAGACAAGTGAGAATTTTTCAATAAGCCAAGGTGTGATCGTCACCGCGGCCAGGGAAACAAGAAGAGATTCGACGTACATTTTTCCTTCAAGACTAGTGAGTGTCAGCCCTTGAGCCACCTGAGTGGCAATATTTGACCCAACACCTGCGAGAACACCAATACGTAAATTGAACTGTGCATCTTGTCCTTGAAGAAGTTTGGCTGCTTGTTCAATGGCACTTTTTCGTTTAATTTTTTTCTTTGGAGCAAACCAAATTTCATAATTCCACGGCTCGATTTCAGCAAGCTTATTTCTTCCACTCGGTGGAATTGTCAGTGAGTTATTATAGGTTTTGTAGTCATCACTCATAAAATGAGATGAATCAATAAAACTAAAAGGCATTTCAATACGGATCGTGAGCTCTTTGAGAGCACGAACGTGACGATCGTTGAAATTTTCAATGAAATACTTACGAGCTTTTGTGAGATGATAATAAACTGTGCAGGCCCGAAAGCTGAGATCGCCTTGGCCTAACTTTACTGGCTTTTCATCTTTGGCAGAAACAATTTTAAAAAAACGACCAGCAAACGCATCAGCACTTGTGAGATCTTCCAGAGAAACTTTTTGACGAATCAGATTATGTTTTTCATCACGAACCATGGCCTCACAAGTAATTTCTTGGGCCATGACTGAAAAAGAGAATAAGAGAAGAAGGCTAAAAAAGAGTGGGCGCATTTTTGGCCTCCTGAGCTTTTTTACCTTGGAAATAACTTTCGATAATCACAATGGGGAGAGCGAGATAAATCCCACCAGGAATGGCCAGAAGTCCGGCCTTACCAATGCTCCATAGAGCATTAAGATAGATTTTCCCTTTTTGGGCCTTTTTAGATTTAAGTTCCGGCATTGAAGTCAGCTGTTTAAGAACGGCTTCATCAATAAATCCGAGCTCGCTTGAGGCCATAATCAGATGAGGCCCTTCAACTGAGGCACGTGGAAGAAATCCATCAGGACTTGTCTCTTTTACGAGTTCAAGCTTAAGCATATTTTGAGCAAAACGGTAACGTTCAGAGGGAGAAACGGCGATAGTTTCATCAGCTTCACCGTTACCATCATAGTCTACAATAATTGAAATCTTCGCAGCTGCGATTCTTTTTTGAGTTCGCTCAAGGATTTCATTGAGAACTTTAATTTCAAAAAGATTGTACTTAAGAAATAATTCTTGGCGTGGAGTAATTCGGCCCCAAGGTTTTACATTTCGTCTTTGTTCTCTTTGGGCCAGTAGAGTGGGAGTGGGCCTTACTTCTTTTCTCTCAAGTGACTTTGAAAGTCCTTCAAGAGTTCTTAAATAACTTGGGATATCTAAAGCACGATTACCTAGCCAGTTAAGTTGTTTTCTATCTTGCTTAATATAGGCCAAAAGAATCAACCCAGCGGTATCATCAATTTGTTTTTGTGAGCGCAAATAAAGAACAATGTCTTTGAGAATGGATTCTTGGCAAAACGCAGGACGATATTCATCGTCTTTGACGACTT